>ERZ808051.593-NODE-593-length-36258-cov-21.859208_pt1 | contig 36258 bp, 30 predicted proteins | sample MGYA00380199_ERZ808051 | MGnify/ENA primary metagenome ERZ808051 (study PRJEB31490, sample SAMN06133391) | mouse gut metagenome | isolation source: J11 | host: mice | place: China: Chengdu | collected 2015-05 ...
CCCGTGTAATCCCCGTCATTTCCATCTCAATCCCAAACTGCTGTGTTCTCATATAGTTCCCTCCTTGTCAGTACACCTGTTCTCTTTCGGTGTGTCTACTATACCTCTGGAGGGGAAGTTATTCCACTCATTTCTACACTCTAAACCACACAAAAATATCTTGGAAAACAATATATATTTGTCAGTTATGCTGCAATGTTGGTGAAAAACTGACCTGTCTGATATTACATCTCCATTTATTCTACATACCCGCTAGATTACATTTCTACTCATGCCCCACACTGGCTAGATTACAATTCAGACTTTTCTTTGGCTATACCAGATTACATTTCAAACTTTTCTCAGACTGTGCCAGATTACATTTCAAACCACATATTACATCCCGCCCAGAGACTGCCGCCGCCGGACTGCACGGTTCATTTTTTTCATCTTGAAAAGAACACACCCTAGTTGGTTTTTTATGAGCATGAGTTGGATTGGAAAGCAACTTCAGTTGGCACATCTGGAAACTCAGTCGGCTTCCTTAAGGTGCTGAGTTGACCCCCGGCGGCAGTCAGTTTGTCAGAAAAAGGTATGAGTTGGCCTTATGGGAAGACAATATGGCAGATTTTTTAGCGAGATGGGTGATTCCACCATTATTTTGTATCCTGTCTGAGTTGCTACCTGATATCGGCTATTCCTAATGTCTTCATTTTCAAAAATTTTTTGAAGACAGAAAGGAAGGTATCTAAATGCCAAAAAAAGAAACATATAATAAAACCCAAAATATTCCATTGCACCCTGAACTCGTTAACTGGCTGTGCGACCACTACCAGATAGACAATGCTTCTGAAGCAATCCGCAAGGGGATACACGAGTTTCTGACCAAATCTTCTTACAGTAAAAGAATGGATGACTTTGCACTTCATCAGATTATTCTTACTGTTGAAGAACGCACAACTATAAAAAAATATTCCATCCGTATCACAGATGATATGGACAAGGCTATCAAAGCTTATGCAACCAATGATACTGGCTTCAACACTGTTACGGTAATGCTGGCCAACTACCTTTACTTCTCCAGTGCGGCGCAAGCACCCTCCACACCGGCAAAGGCATCCAGCCTTCCCGCACCGGGTAAGTTTGAGCCTGACTATTCCATGAAACTTCTGCCACTCGCAGGAAGCAAATGGTCTCCCGTGATGCAAGACGCAATCAAGAAAATCTTCGACTCTTCAGGCAAACGCTGGCAGACCAGCATTGATGCTTTTGTAGGCGCACTTGGTATTTTTTCCAATTTCAAGGTTGCAGACCATGAGGTCATAAACGACATAGACCTAAGGAAAGTCAACCTTTACCGGGCAATCCGCGATTATATGTATATACTCCTTGAAAAAATGCTGTCCAAACCAGTTGACGAGGATACATTTGAGCAGTGTAAAAGCCTGCTAAATAATGGGGCGCATCTGAGTGATGCAGAGGTTAACCTTGATGCCGCCGCATGCTTCCTGTTTGCAACCCTATTGTCAGTACGCAACACCGGCCATACTTTCAGCGGGAAAGCACTATCCACATACAGGAAAAATATGGATGCCATTGCCCTTCTCAACGAAAGGATGAAAGATACCGAAATTTATGGGCGGTATGCGTTGGAGCTTATTGAAAAATATATGAAAAGCGAGGATTCCATCTTTATCATAGACCCCCCGTATATTGATACAAATATATACAAATCATCCATCATAATCGATGAGAAGTATGACGCTGAAAAGGAGGAATTCGGCTATAAAGAGCATATGCGACTGGCAAAGCTACTGCGTAAGACGCACCAAGAATATGGCAATGACTTCATTTACTTCTGCCGCATTACAGCACCGCATAAATTCGATTCTAAGCCAGACAAAGATAAGCAGGACCGTCACATGAAAGGGTGCATTGATGACCTTTATTGGGGGTATGGGTATTACTACATAGATGTACTCTACGATAAGGAGGATAATACTACTGAAAGAATCATAACCTCTTTTTACTTCTCTGGCGCACAGCCTTACGGGAATGGAAGGGGGCAGAACTAATGATGACAGCGGACTTAGAAAAATTAACCCCTGAACTGCAAAAGAACTTGACTGATTTCGCTGATGCGAATAATCTGTCGGTGAGGGAACTGGCGCAGTTATATAATATGATTGCAATACATAAGTTCATCATGGAGTGCCACACGATTCCTATTACGCAGAACAAAACAAACAGGCGGTGGTACACCCGACTACCAAATGGGAAACAGGTAGTTAAAACCAGCAGAACAGATTTGGAAGAGATAATTGTCTCATACTACGCCAATCTGCCGGAAGTAAAACAGCAATTCATGCAATTGGGGCTACTGCCATCAAAGGAAACCTATGCGATGGCAGAACCGCCAAAGCTATTGAACACCTGCACCTTGAAAACTATATATCCCCAATGGCTGGAATTAAGAGAGTGCGAAGTTGGGATGAATACACTTGCTGACGATTTGGCCTACTGGAAAGACTATATAGAAGACAGCATTGCAGATATTCCGTTAAGCCAGCTTGGAAGGACAAAACTAAAAGCATGGGGATGCCGGATAATCAAAGACCACAGCATGAAAAAAAAGTACTTTTCCAATATTAAAAGAACCTTGAATTCTATGCTGGATTACGCTGTAGATGAAGAAATCATAGAGGCAAACAGGCTAAAAGACATCAAATTCAACGCCAATCTTTTCAGACCTGTCACGCCTAAAGAGGAAAATGAAGAGGTCTTCACCGAAAAAGAACAGCAATTGGTTATGGAAGAAGCGGAAAAGGACAGCATGGAAAATGATTCTGCACTGCCTCTTGGAATCTGCATCCTGTTCCTTACCGGCATGAGGGTCGGAGAATTGTGTGCCTTGCGTAACTGCGACATAAAGGGAAACTACCTTCATATCAACCAGATGGTGACAGAAAAGCAAAGCAAAACTGCAGATGGCGGCCTGAAAAGAGATGGTTATATGATAACTCCACACGCCAAAACATCGGCTGGAATGCGAAAAATTTATCTTACTGCTAAAGCCAGAGAGTATTTTAGGCAAATCAGGGAGTTAGACAAAAAGAACGGATACCCCTGCGGAGATAAAGACCTTGTATTTCAAAGGAAACAGGGTATGTGCAACCAACGAGTATTCGACTGCCGCCTTAAAAAGTACTGCAACCCGAACCATCTTGACCTTCCATTTGCCAAGAGCTGTCACGATATCAGACGCTCTTATATTTCGCGTCTCTTCGACTCAGGTCTGAATCCTGACGAGATACGCCGGATTGCCGGACATGAGAACATCGAAATGACGATGAAGTACTGCCGGGGTCGCAAGTCAGCGGAAGAACTTGAGAAAGTTCTGGAGCAGAGTCTTTCAACCTGAAGGACGAAAAAAGTGTAACAAAGTGTAACAAGATTTGTTACACTTTTTACCCCAAAAAATGAAAGAAAAAAAGGCGGAAATGCCCGTTTTATCAGCATTTCCGCCTCCCAAAAAACCAACGTGCGCTAGAGGATTCGAACCCCCGACCTTTTGGTCCGTAGCCAAACGCTCTATCCAGCTGAGCTAAGCGCACATTTGTTATCAGGATTTATTCTATAAATATCACCCGCAACGGTTTCATTTTACATGCTTATTTACGGATTGTCAAGCTATAAAATAAATTTTTCTGTTTGTCTGCCGTACCGCTCATGAAAACCATAAAACATGGCAGCCGCTTTGCCCGGAAAACGGCAAAGCGGCTGCCTGACTGATCTTATTCGTTTCCCGGAAATGAAGGAATTCCTGCAAATCCTTTTTGCAGCTCTTCATCCGTCGGAACATAATCCACCATTGCCCCGTCATGGAACTTGCCGTAAGCCACCATATCAAAATATCCTGTACCCGTAAGGCCGAAGACAATAGTCTTCTCTTCTCCTGTTTCCTTGCACTTCAATGCTTCGTCGATTGCAACCTTTATTGCATGGGAGCTTTCCGGTGCAGGAAGGATTCCTTCCACTCTTGCAAATTGTTCCGCCGCTTTAAACACTTCCGTCTGTTCTACGCTGACGGCATCCAGCAGTCCGTCGTGGTAAAGCTGGGAAACGACCGAACTCATTCCGTGATAGCGAAGACCGCCCGCATGATTGGGTGCCGGCATAAATCCGCTTCCCAAAGTATACATTTTCGCCAGCGGACATACCTTGCCCGTATCACAGAAATCGTAAACATATTTTCCTCTTGTCAGGCTCGGACAGGAGGACGGTTCTACCGCTATAATTCTGTAATCCGCCTCGCCTCTTAATTTTTCACCCATAAAAGGAGAAATCAAACCGCCAAGATTGGAACCGCCTCCTGCGCATCCGATAATAATATCCGGGTGGATATCATATTTCTTTAACGCAGCCTTCGTTTCCTCCCCGATAATGGACTGATGCAGAAGCACCTGGGATAACACGCTTCCCAGCACATAACGGTAACCCTCCCTGCTGGTAGCCGCTTCTACAGCTTCCGAAATAGCACAGCCAAGGCTTCCTCCCGTTCCCGGGAATTCGGCAAGGATCTTTCTTCCCACATTCGTTGTGTCCGATGGAGAAGGCGTTACCTCCGCCCCGTATGTGCGCATCACTTCTCTTCGGAACGGCTTCTGCTCATAAGAAACCTTCACCATATATACTTTGCAGTCCAGATCAAAATACGCGCATGCCATAGATAAAGCGGTTCCCCACTGCCCTGCTCCCGTTTCCGTCGTTACGCCCTTCAAGCCCTGCTGTTTTGCATAATAAGCCTGTGCAATGGCCGAATTCAGCTTATGGCTTCCGCTCGTATTATTTCCTTCAAATTTATAATATATTTTTGCCGGCGTACCCAGCTTCTTTTCCAGGCAATAAGCGCGCACCAGCGGGGCAGGACGGTACATCTTGTAAAAATCCCTGATTTCCTGCGGGATGTCGATATAGGCATCCGTATCGTTTAATTCCTGCCTTACCAGCTCGTCACAGAATACCCCCTGCAATTCTTCAAAAGTCATGGGTTTTAACGTTCCCGGATTCAACAGCGGCGCGGGCTTATTTTTCATATCCGCCCTTACATTATACCATTGTCTCGGCATCTCGCTTTCTTCCAAGTAGATCTTATAAGGTATTTTTTTCTCTGACATTTTCTTTCTCCTTTCTTTGATTCCTCTGCACGCCCCTGCGCTATCGAGCAGGAAAGGTTCCTTCCCGTCAGCTTCGCCAACCCTTCTCCTTTGGATACCCATGTGCATAAAAAAATCCTATCCCAGCTCTTTTGCTGGGACAGGACATTCATTCATTCCTGCGGTGCCACCCTGCTTGATGCATCACTGCATCCTCTCACGACATGCTAACACATATCTGCTTCTTAACGGAGCCTTCCCTCCGGCGCACTTACTTCAAAAAAACCAGGCCTGCCGTTTTTTTGTTTCGGTTTGCTCTCCAAAGCCCATTCCATACGGTAATCCGTACCGCGTTTCCACCATCCGCAGCTCTCTGTAACATCTCCTCCGTATGTACTCACGCTTTATCAACGATTTATTAAATTCTATGCAATATTTTCAGAAAAGTCAACACCTTTTTCAGATAATTTTCCATTTTTCCAAATTTCCTTATTGCATTCCGCCTTCTTATAATTCCACTACTGCGACGCCACAGCCCGGCAAAATCAGCTCTTTTTCCCTCAACAGTACATCCTTTCGGTTTTTGAGGATCTCCTTTCCTTCTTTTTCAAGAAGAAATGAAGTTTCTCCTTTCCCAAAATTAGCCGCAACCAAGATCTTCTTCTTTTCATCCTGCCTGTAATAAGCCAGCAGCATTTCTTCGCCTTCATAAGCCGGCACGAAATCCCCATAAGTAAATACTTCTCCGTAATCTTCCGATTTCCGCAAGGCCAGCAGCTCTTTATAATAAGACAGCACGGAGGACTGATCCTTTTCTTCCGCTTCCACATTCCTTTCTTTGTAATCGGGATTTACCTTTAGCCAGGGTTTGCCCGTTGTAAATCCTGCATTTTCCCCTGCACTCCATTGCATGGGCGTCCTGGCGTTATCCCTGCTGTGCTTCAGGCAGACGTTCATCGCCGCCTCTTCATCCAGCCCTGCCTCCAGAGCTATCTTATATTGGTTTTTTGTATCGATATCGTTATATTCATCAATGCTTTCCATTTTGCAGTTTTTCATCCCGATCTCCTGCCCCTGATATAAAAAGGGGAGACCGCGCAATAAAACGCTTGTAGTCGCCAGCATTTTTGCGCCATCGTCGTTCTGTGCATAGTCGGGAAGATAAGTACTCGCCCCCCTTGGCTCGTCATGATTTTCAATGATATTGGCAAAAAATCCCGTCTTCCGGCATTCCTTCTGTGATTCCATTAAGGCCTTGCGCCAGCGGAAAAACTCATATCCCGGCGCATCGTACCATCCGTTTTCCCCCAGCGTCGTGCATAAAGGCGCGAAGTCAAACATCGTGGAAAAATATCCTTCCTCCCCCACAAATTTTTCCAGTTCCCCCTCCTTCATATTAAAAACCTCGGCCACGGTAAAAGCATCATGCTTTGCAAAAGTCTCCTGTTTCAGTTCCCGGAAAAACTCTCCGATCCCTTCCGCCTCCTCTATCATTCTCGTACACCTTACCAGGCCGTCTTCCCCATCCGGTTCGTAATCGGGAAAGCCGTCTGTCTTTTTAATGTTCATGATCGCATCGATGCGGAATCCGGCCAGCCCTTTATCCAGCCACCAGTTCACCATTCGGAACAATTCTTCCCTTACTTTCACGTTTTCCCAATTCAGATCGGGCTGTTCTTTGGCAAACAAGTGAAGATAATATAAGTCCGTTCCCGGAACCGGCTCCCATACGCTGCCGCCGAAATAGGAACGGTAATTGCTGGGTGCTTTTCCGTCTTTTCCCTTCTCAAAGTAAAAATATTTGCCATATTCCCCTTTGGGATCTTCCAGCGCCTTTTGAAACCACTCATGCCGGTCCGAACAATGATTGATCACCAGATCCATCAAAATATACATATCCCTTTTCTTCGCTTCTTCCAATAACCGGTCGAAATCTTCCATGGTGCCGAAAGCGGGATCTATTTTATAATAATCCGAAATATCATATCCCTGGTCTACAAAAGGTGATTGATAAATCGGAGAGATCCATATGATATCGATTCCCAATCCCTTCAAATAATCTAATTTCCCGATAATTCCTTTGATATCCCCAATTCCGTCCCCATTGCTATCGCAAAAACTCTTCGGATAAATTTGATACGCGACTTTTCCATGCCACCATTGTTTTTTCATATCATCCACCATACCCTTTCCGTATCTTTTTCATGCACATGCATCCTTATGCGTTTTACGGCCTCTATACTTTCTGATTACATTATATAAACCTGTTTGTATGGTTTCTTTATCCATTCTGACCATTTATTATACTATTTTGACTTCTCCTGTATTCAGAAGGCAGCATTCCCTTTTCTTCTTTGAATCGCTTAATAAAATAACCGATATTGTCATAGCCGCACTCCAAAGCGATGTCGATAATCTTTCTGTCAGTTCGATAAAGATACTCGGCCGCTTTTTCCACACGCACTTCATTAATATATTCCGTAGGCGTTTTTCCCATGGCACGTTTAAAATACCGGCAAAAATATTGAGGATTCATCTGCAATACGGCCGCTATATCCTGATTCGTGATCCTTCGCCCGTAATTTTCCTGGATCCAACCAAGCACCTTCTTTATATTTTCAATTTTTTTCCCATCATAATCCATATTGCTGTCCATATGAACAAACTTCCCATGCTCATACAAGCAAGCCAATATTTGCAGCAAATATGCCTTTACCCTCATGCGCGCCTCAGGAGCCTCCCGCTCCGCTTCCGCCAATATCTTCCCATACAGCCCCGCAAGTTCTTCCCACATATCGTCTTTTTCCGTCACTGCCCCGGGAAACTGAACGCTTCGTTTCAGCAAAGGACTCACCATCTGATGCTGGACGCTGTCGTAATGCTCGAAGCTAAGCATTTTCATATCAAACACGACCGCGCTTTCTTCACATCCTTTCTCTCCATAAAGACCATGGATATCCCCGGAACTTACAAAAAAAAGCGCCGGACTGTTGATTCTGTATTTCTGCATATTAATATCAATGCAAAATCTCCCCTTTTTCAAATATATGATCTCCGTTTCCTCATGCCAGTGAAGCTTGACCGTAAAATCTCCTTCCCCCGCGTAACGATATACTGCCAGAGGAAATTTTACCGTTCCATGCACCGCCTCTTCTTTCAAATCAATCTTATTCACTTTATCCATTTAGAAACCCTCACCTATTGTCGAACCGCAATTTTCTGCCAATATTATACTATATACGAAATTCTAAGACAATGGAGTGTCTGTTTCAATGAAGAAAACAATTTGGCGAAAGAATCTGTTTTGATTAAGAGGTTTTGTTGTAGGCGGTGGTGATGGAGCGGAAGGCCGGCACGTCAGCGGCAGCCAGGGAGCAGGGATTTTCCGGTTGAAATGTTTGATCAGATTTCACTAATGAAATGGGCAGGGTTTATGATACCGGACGGGTCGAAAGCAACGGGCATCGTGCCCTATGCTTTCTAAAGTCGCCCTCCATGGCGACTTTCCCCTGTAAATCTGCCATTTCATAAGTGAAATTTCTGATCATACATGACAACCGGAAAATCCCTGCTCCCTGGCTGCCGCTGACGTGCCGGCCTTCCGCTCCATTGCTGCCGTGTACAAAAACTGGATGGCAAAATGGTTTCCTGGCTGGATTAGTTTTTTCACTGGAATGCGAAGCAAATACTGTCATGCTTTACGCACCTCTGCGCATGAAAAACCGATACGAAGAAATTTTTTCTTCGTATCGGTTTTCGATTCTACATTTTATGTACTTCGCTTTGGATGTTTATTCCAGCATGGAAGCTCCTTCTGTGAAGTCATTCTGGATCGTTGTAATGAGAGAAGTCATTTTCTCCATATCGATGTCACCGCTATCCATTGCCGTTACCATCATGTCGAGGTATTCCACCATCGCATCACAGCCGGATTTAAATTTCTCGTGAGCTGCCGCATATTTTTCCGGAGCTTTCAAAGAACCGAACTCAACAAACGGATCCTTCAAACCTGAAATAAATTCTTTTGCTGCTTCTACATCGTTAGGATCGATAGAAGATGCATCTGTCATAGCGCTGTTAAGCTTCTCGCCAAGTTCCTGTGCCTTCGCTTCGTATTCTTCTTCCGTCAGGGTTGTCTCTCCTCCCTGCGCTGCATCACCTTTTCCGCCGCCACAAGCAACTACGGATACGCTCATTACTGCTACCGACAAAAGCAGAGCAATACGTCTCACTAATTTGTTTCTCATAATCATTGTCCTCCCTGATAATTTATTCTATTCAGCACCTGTCATTATATCATTATAAGAATATTTTTCAATAGGACTTTTTTACTAGCTAAATATTCTTTAGCATTATTTCCGCTTCCCTACTCCCATAAAGCTGTGAGTACATGTTCCCCGGGCATCATTACGGTGCTTTCGGCCGTGATTTCTCCGCCGCTGTACATCCAGCCCGCAAACTGGCAGCCTTCTTTTTGAGGAACAGGCAATTCTCCATAAGTTTCCTGATAAGTAACCTGTATGGATTCCATTCCAGCCGGCATCTGTCCTCCATCCGCGTCGAATTTGACAGTCACTTTCGCCGGTTCCCATCTTGCGATCAGCTCCAGATCCCCGCCTACCGTGCCAACGGAAAAATCCCATGTTTCATTTTCATGGCCCTCATAATACCAGCCGGCAAACGTATATCCTTGGCGCACCGGCTCTTCCGGTTCTTTCACATAATTACCATAGCGAAGCTTCTGGGATGCGATCTCCGTTCCCCCGGAAGTATTAAAAGACACCGTAAACCCGCCGAATATAGCGAATACCGCTACCATAATTACTATAATAATAATAATGCCCGCAATAAAGCCGTCCAAAAGGCGGATCGGAGTATCCGTCTTATCATAGATCCCCCTTCCAAAACGGCGGGGGCGTCCGCTTACGCTTTCCGCCCCCTGGGTACTTTCGTTTATTTCATCTATCTGCTGCCGATTTTCCATCCCTGCCGCCTTTCTCTATCTCAAATTCACTCTACAGCCATCCACAGGAAGAATGCCCGCAAAGCGGGCATTCTTCGGTGTGAAGAGTGGTTCGCACCGCGAACCCTAGCAGTTCTTGGCGAAACAGCCTCTGCTGTGAGCTTAAATTGCTAAAGCAATTCGAACTTCTCTTCACACTACTTACGAACCAAATACTTTCTCATATCGATCGCACATACGACCAGAATAATCAAACCTTTGATTACATACTGCATTGCCGCATTGATGGAGAGGAAGTTCAACGCTACGAAGATAATACGCAGCAGGAAAACGCCCATTACAATACCGCTGATCTTACCGGTACCACCGACAAAGGATACGCCGCCGATAACGCAGGCTGCGATCGCATCACATTCGTAGTTAAGTCCGGTAGCCGCCGAGTTGGAAGCGGTTCTTGCAGCTTCGATGAAACCGGTAATACCGTACATCATACCTGCAAGAGTATGTACCATGATCGTTGTCTTCATAACATTAACGCCGGATACGTTGGCAGCTTCCGGATTGGAACCTACTGCAAACATATTCTTGCCGAAAGTGGTTTTATTCCAGATAAACCACATAATTACTACAATAATACATGCATACCATACAAAGTTAGGAATAGCAACGCCTCCCAAACCGATAAAGCTTCCGGTTACGAAGGATTTAAAGGAATCATCCAGACCGGATAAGGGCTGGCCGTTATTGCCGTTGATCATGATATACATAAGCAGGATACCATATACGATCAACTGGGTTGCCAAGGTAACGATAAACGGGTGAAGCTGGAATTTCGCTACGAAGAAACCGTTTACCAGACCTACGATACCACCTACAATGATAACTGCAAGGATAACTACCGGAATCGGAAGTACCGGAAGATCCGGGAACATCCTTGAAGCATAACTCAGAGATTGCAGCAAGGATGCAGAAATACAAGCCGTCAGACCAACCACGCGCCCTGCGGAAAGGTCAGTACCCGTTAATACGATACATCCTGCAATACCACAGGCAATCGGAAGGTTTGCCGCCGAAAGGCTGATAATATTAACGATAGAAGGTGCCTTAATAAAATTCGGATTCTGCACCGTTGTATAAATAACCACTATCAAAAGAAGGAAATAAATAGCGTTGTTGATCATCCCCTCTTTCCAAAACGTTTTCTTATCTTTACTGTCCATTGCCTGGTAACGGCTGTAGGACTGCTTTATATTCGTAATCGCTCTCATAAGAAATTACCTCCTTACACATATTTAGCCGCAAGAGTCATAATCGCTTCCTGCGTAGTTTCGCTTGCGTCCACTTCTCCCGCCAGACGCCCGCCTGACATAACGAGTATCCTGTCGCATATTCCGAGCAGTTCAGGCATTTCGGACGAAACTACCATTACCACTTTTCCTCTGTTGGCCAGATCCAGAATAAGCTGGTATATCTCATATTTTGCTCCTACGTCGATACCTCTTGTGGGTTCATCCAGAAGAAGCACTTCCGGTTCAGTCAAAAGCCATCTGCCCAGAATAACCTTCTGCTGATTACCGCCGGAAAGAGAACGGATCTTCGTCTCCTGCGTCGGCGTCTTCGTGCGCATCGCATCGATGGACCACTGGGTATCTTCTCTCATAGATTTATCGTTCAGAACAAATTTTAATTTCAAATGTTTTTTCAGACTGGAAATTACCGTATTTTCCCTGATGCTCAAAATTCCGAAAATACCGGTCGCGCGGCGTTCTTCCGTCAGCAGCGCGAAACCATTCTTGATCGATTCCCTGGCATTACGGTTTCTCACTACTTTGCCGTCCAGTTTTATCGTTCCGCCCTTTCTCGTAGCCACACCGAAAATATTCTCCAGCGTTTCCGTACGTCCGCTGCCATCCAGCCCTGCCAGACCTACAACTTCCCCTTTTCTTACCTTAAAGGAAACATCTTTTAAGAGGGAATACTGCGCCGTCAGATGCTCCACTTCCAGAGCCACTTCGCCCGGCTTATTTGTCTTCGGCGGGAACTGATTGGTCAATTCGCGCCCTACCATCAACTTAATAATTTTCTCCGTCGTCAGATCGCTCGCCCGCTCTGTCGCCACCCATGTGCCATCGCGCATAACGGTAACTTCGTCGGAAATACGGAGGATCTCCGCCATTTTATGTGATATGTAAATTATGCCGCATCCTCTGTCACGCAACATATTTATGATCTTGAATAAATGTTCCACTTCCTGCTCCGTCAGCGAAGAAGTAGGTTCATCGAACACGATTACCTTGGAATTATAAGAAACTGCTTTGGCAATTTCCACCATCTGCCTTTGTGATACAGGCATCGTACTCATTACTCTTCTTGGATCTATTTCTATCTCTAACTCTTTGAATACCGCTACGGTATCATCATACATTTTTTTCTCGTTTACCATCAGGCCGCCCACTTTCGGATAGCGCCCCAACCATATATTATCCATGACATTTCTTTTCAACGCCTGATTCAATTCCTGGTGTACCATGGCAACGCCATTTTCCAGCGCTTCCTTGGAATTTTTAAAGCTGACTTCTTTCCCGTCCAGAAGAATCTTTCCGCTGTCCATGCTGTACATTCCGAACAGGCATTTCATCAATGTGGACTTTCCTGCGCCGTTTTCTCCCATCAACGCGTGAACCGTTCCCTTTTTCACCGTTAGGGAAACGTTATCAAGCGCCTTTACACCGGGAAATTCTTTGCATATATCTGTCATTTGCAGCAGAACATCCTGTCCCATGCTTTACCCTCCCTTTTTCCATAAGCTTACCTATCTCTTTTTTCGCGCGCCTCATACGCCGCCTTAGCTGTATATCTTCTCTGTATGAGGCTATGCCTTAAAAAAAGCGGCCAACCGCCTAAGGCGGCAGCCGCTCTTATAAACATAAGGATCTTCCTGCTTTACGCAGTATCCTATCCCTTTTATTTATTCACCTGTGTAAGGAGCGTAAGGGATAAAGATCTTGTTGCTTACATTTGCAGAAATATTGAAGGAATCCGTATCTGCCATTAATTCCTTACCTGCCTGTACGTTCTTTGCAAGATATGCAATACCATTTGCCATACCTTCTGCATCCTGCTTAATCGTACCTGTCATTTTGCCGTCTGCGATCAGCTGTTTAGCAGCATCTGTTGCATCTACGCCAAATACAGGAATCGTTACACTGTCTCCTCCAAGGTTATAACCCTGAGCGTTCAGAGCGGAGATAGCACCTTCTGCCATACCATCGTTGTTGCAGATAACGAGTTCGATCATGTTACCTGTAGCTTCGCTGTACTGGGAAAGGTTTGTTACCATGTACTCATTTGCTGCCTTTGCGCTCCAGTTACCATCCTGGTCTACCTGGTAGCAGTCAGCGTTGGAAGAATCGAAGTAAACCAATTCCGGTTTTCCACCTGCTGTCAGAACTGCGTTAGCATCTTCTACACCAAACTGTGTACGAGCGATAGCTTCTGCATTACCAAGCTGACCCATGAACATAGCGTAGCTGATTTCGCCGTCGCCATTCAGGTCAACTGCATCATAATTTGCCATAAGGAAATCGCCGATCATCTTACCCTGCATATGACCTGCTTCCGGTGCATCTGTTCCTACGAAAGCACATTTGTCATAAGCGCCAAGTACTTTACCTTCTTCTTCGTCGGGCTCTACCGCACGGTTGAAGAAGATAACCGGGATGCCTGCTGCGCTCGCTTTGTCAACGATCTGCTGGGAAGCATCTACGGAACCGGATGTAACGATATTAACGATCAGAAGGTTTGCGCCCTGGCTGATAGCTGTATCGATCTGCTCATTCTGTGTTGTCTGGTTGCTGTTTCCATCATAATTCTGGAATGTGATGCCTGCCTCTGTCAGAGCTGCATCAAGCGCTGTACGAACGCTGGAAATGTAGGTATCACTATATGTATAGTAGAATACGCCTACATTCAGGTCAACCGCTGCCGCTTCAGCCGGAGCTGCTTCCTCTGCAGGAGCTGCCTCTTCTTCAGCCGGAGCTGCTTCTTCTGCTGCCGGAGCTTCTGCTTCTGCAGCGGGTTCTGCTGCTGCCGGAGCTTCCTGCTTTCCACATGCTGCAAGGCTGAATACCATCGCGCCTGTCAAAAGCAATGCGAATAACTTTTTCATTTTGTTTGTCCTCCTATTTAAATATTATTCTCTGACGTTTTTACTACGCCATGTTGCCATTATAACAAACAACTATTCCAAAAAGATATGCAATATTTTACTCTCTTGGTATAAAAAATTATTGTTTTGTACATTTTTTGTTCACAATTTATTCAAATTTTTATCAGTCAAAAGAAAAAAGCATCCTCTGGCATTCCGGCTCAAACATATTTTCCCTCGTCACGCAGGTGGTCGCCGTATCGATCACCGCCCCGCTGACATTGCCTCCGTTCAGCAGATGGTAGGCTTCTTCCACACCGAGATAACCCATCGCATAGGGGTTTTGCACGATCAGGGCATCCACCTCTCCGGTTTCCAGCATCCCCACCGACACCACATTGCTGTCAAAAGCCACCACTTGAGTCTCTTCCGCCAGATCCAAGTCCCGGATCGCCCAGCCAACGCCCAGGCTGGTCCATTCGTTAAAGGTGACGATCACATTAATCTCCGGATATTCCTTTAGCATCCGTATGGTTCCTTCCCTGGCGTCCTCCGTTGTCGATACCACATTAATCGTATGCATGCTCTTCACTCTGCCGTCCGCTCCGGCGATTTCCCGGAATCCCTCTTCCCTCTGCTGTCCGTTAGCCGAATTGATGTCATAATTTACGATGCCTATATACAGTTCTTCGCCTTCTGCCTTCAGGGCGGCTTCCCCGGCCATTTTTCCCGCTTCCCGGTTATCTGTACCGATGCGGCAGCTCACTTGTCCGCTGTTGACGTCGCTGTCGATCACCACTATTTTCACTCCTTTTTTGGCAGCTTCGTCAATCGCCTCGCTGTTGGCGTTATAGTCCACTGCAGAAAAAACGATGACTTCCGCTCCATTTTCCACCGCCTCTTCGATCATCTGGTTCTGTGTTTCGTAGTCTTCCTCCCTTTTTGGCCCCACCATACTGATCTGCAAGTTATATTCCGTGGCTGCAGCCGTCGCCCCCGCGTAAACGGACTTCCAAAAGGCGGAATCCATGGATTTCGTCACGAGCGCCACATAACGCTTTCCTGCCGTTGCGCTTTCTTTCCCGCATCCTCCGAAGGCCAGAGCCGTTATAAGCAGTAAGGACACCCAAAATACCAGGCCCTGTTTTTTCTTATTTGCTCTCATATCCGCCCTCCTCCACCTTCGGCATACGGATGCTGACACAAGTCCCCTCATCCGGTTCGCTTTCTATCGTAATTCCATATTCTTCTCCAAAATAAATTTTGATTCTGTCATTAACATTTTTAATACCGATCCCGGTCTGATCGCCCGGCTCGCTTTTTAAAATACTCCCGCACTGCTCCTTGCTCATACCCACTCCGTTATCGGACACGGAAAATACGATATCGTCTCCCTCCCCATAAATACGAATTCTTATCTCTCCTTCATCCACCATCCGGTTGATTCCGTGATAAATGGCATTTTCAATAATCGGCTGAAGTGTAATTTTATTGCATAGATAAGGAAGGCATTCCTCTTCTATATCAAAAGAATAAGTAAACTGGTTTTTATACCGAAAATTTTGTATCATCAAATAACTTCTGGCATGCTCCACCTCTTTCCCAATAGGAATCAGTTCGTGTCCCTTGCTGATACTGATGCGGAACAGCCTTGCCAGAGCATTTACCATTTCTACCGCATCCTGGCTCCGCTCCTCCTCGCACATCCAGCCGATCGCATCCAGCGTATTATAAAGAAAATGCGGGTTGATCTGGGCCTGGAGCGCCTTCAGCTCCGTTTTACGCAATGTAATTTCCTCTCTCCTGACCTTTTCCATCAAATCCTGTATCCTGCCGACCATATGGCCAAAGGAATCCGACAGAGCGATCATTTCTTTGCTGCCATGTACCGGCTGATAGCTGAATTCCTCCGCATCGGCCTCAAAATCTTTCATCGCTTTCACCAGGTTCTGGATGGGGTGGGAAATCATATGCGTCAGCAAAAAACTGCTGAGAAATACCGTCACCAGTACAAAAGCGATCATTACCAGCAAAATCTGCATCGCCCCCCTCACCTTGACCGTCACCAGCTCATCGATATAACTTACCCCCACGATCCTCCAGTCACAGTTATCCAGGGAACGGATCGAATAAATTACATTTTTTTTCACCAGCGTCCCGTCCCCGGCCTTCGTCAGAATGTCCGTCTGTTCCGACTTCAGGCCGGAATAGATCAGCTGCTGCTGGGGATGATAGACGATATTCCCTTTTTTATCCATAATAAAACAGTAGCCATGCTGTCCGATGCCTACTTCATCCACATAATTTGCAATCTGGGAAAAACGCACATCCAGCACTACCGCATGTTTTTTCCCGTCCCCAGTCTCCAGATCTTTACGTATGGATACTACCCAGGGATAATAATTTTCCAGCAAAGTCTCCGCATGAGGTTCGGATATCAACAGCCGGTCTTCCCTTCCGGTTTCCCTCTGTATAAAAGAAAGGTTTTTTAATATCTTCTCTTTTAAACGATAATTCCCCGTCCACCAGTCCACCATATTTCCCTCTTCGTCATAACTGGTAACGGCAATCACATCCTTTCTTATGCGAAGCAAAGTTTCCAGGGCATTGTCCCTTTCTTCTTTTTCCCTCCCGTAAGACTCTTCGATCAAATCCATAATCTCTTCCATGTCCGCCGTATAATTGCGTACCGTATTGGAAGCCTGTACCACCGCCTGTTCGCTGCTGATCACCGCATTCTGTTCCACGGAGCGCCGGAACACGGAAACAAAAACGACCATTCCTCCTGCCAGCGCCGCCAGCACCATGCCGATCACGAACAAATTCATCACGGAAGCCAACGGCATCGTCAGCCCTTTCTTGTCCTTGCGTACTCTCATTTTTATCTCCATTTCCGCACAGCTTTATTGTGCATCGATTAAAAATTTTTCATTTTCAATCTTTCTCCTCCGCACGCATCTGCCGCCGCAGGGCATTGGGCGACACGCCGCTGTACTTTTTAAAGCAATAACTGAAATAATGCTGGTCGCTGTAACCGCATTTCTCCGAAATTTCCTTTATTTTCATGGAAGTACACATCAGCAGTTCCTTCGCCGCCTCTATCCGCTTCCCGCTCAGAAGGTCGATAAAGGTTTTCCCCGTTTCTTTCTTTATAAGAGCGCTCAGGTAATTCGGGCTGACGCCGATCTCATTGCTGACGGAAACGAGGGAAATATCGCCGTTCCCATATTCCGTTTCAATGATTTGCAGCGTCTTCTCGCAAAGAACCCTGCTGCTCTTTTTCCTCTGGCTGCCGATCATTTCCCTCGCACTCAGACAGAACTCCGTCAATTTGCCCTGCATCTCCCGAAACGAGCCGTCCTGAAACACAATGCTTTGCAGCAGCGTATTCTTTTGTATTCTTTCTATCTCTTCCCCGTCCCCTACCGCATATATAATTCTGCATATGGAGGCAAGCAGCTGCACCATCAGATAATTGGCCTTTGCCCTCGACACCTTCATCCCGCGCATCCGCTCGAACAGCTCTTCCAGATACCTTTCCAGCTCTCCTGCTTGGCTGCCCCGGACAAGGGTTTCCACTTCCGTCACAATGTTCATGATCTCCTGGGCGTCGATCCCTTCCACATGTTCCTCATCCGCAATATAATGGACGCCGCTGTCCGCCCGCCCGGAATAGCTAAGCGCATTTAACGCCTCGATATAAGCGTCATGGCATTCGGAAAGCCTGTCCATGATCCTGCTGACGCCGATGGAGCAGTTCAACTCCATGATCCTCTCCGTACTCTGCATGACATCTCCGACCAGAATATGCAAATATTTATCGAATGCGGAAGGTGTGGCAATCAACAGCGAAATCACCCTTCCGTTCCAGTAAAAGCTTTCATGTTTTACATACTTTTTCAAAATACTGTCCACCGAATGGACATGTTCCTGCGCCGTTCGGTTCTTCCCATTCCTATCCCTGATGCTCGTGATCATGACCGCATAGCGGAAATCGTTATGATGATCCCGCAGCACCCCGCTTTCGACGGCGGCCCGGACGAGAAATTTTTCCCCTTCTTCTCCGTCCTCTGCCTGATATCCGTCCATCAAAAGCGGCATCAGAAAGCCGGATTTATCCATTTGGATCTGCTGCTTATCGCGGAATTCCCGGAAAAGATTGTCTATTTTCCCCTTTATCACGATCAATTCCCTGGTCAGATCCGCCACGGAAATAGGTTTCAGCATATAACTGATAATATTATATTGGATCGCCTGTTGGGCATAACTGAATTCATCAAACCCGCTCAAGAAAGCAATCTGCGTGGCGGGGCGGATCTCCCGCACCTGCCGCGCCAACTCAATACCCGATATAAACGGCATTTTTATATCCGTCAAAAGAAGATCCGGCTCCATTTTTTCCACCAATTCCAAAGCCTCCACACCGTTCTCGGCTTCTCCTACCACCCGAAATCCGGTGCTTTCCCAATCAATGCGGCGCACAATCGCCCGGCGCAGTTCTTCTTCATCATCTGCTACTACAACTGTATACATGTGTTGTTCCTCTTTTTTATTTAAATATATTGGATAATTGCGGAGTTTTAGGCTGTGAGAATGTTCCGACAATACCTTCCGTAAAAATCCGACTGTGTCCATCATTCCGCCAAGCCCGATAAAACGGTCTTGGCTCCATGGCACAAAAGATTTTTACGGAAGATATTATCGGAACATTCGGCAAAGTTTACCGGCTCCGCAATGATCTAAGTTATTATACATGAAAAGAGAGGAATTCGTCTAGGGGAAAAGGAACGCGGCACGACAGGCTGTTTCTCCAAGATTGTCGTGATGATTCCCTCTTTTTCTTTTTTTCTTGAAAAAGAGGGAATGGCATAAAATATAATTTAATTCTGGGTAACTCGTCTCACTCCTTCTATGCTCTCGATTGCACGGATAGTCTCTTCCGTTCTTTCCGAAAGATAAACGGTATAATTCGCCGAATCTTTCAACGGATTTTCTCCATTAAAGGAAAGCACGATATCCTCGCTCAAATACTCTTCGGCAAATACCGCCCAGGCAACTTCTGCCGAAGTATATCCAACCCCCGTCACCCCATCGACTGCCAACAATTCATTGCCAATCTCCTCTTTTCTCTCTTCCGTAGTTCCTACGTCAAAATAAACGACTACACAGTCCTGATCCTCATAGTCTCCCAGATTTTCTTCCATAACCGTCGCGGAAGCGGAAGGAACCGCTTCTGCCGTACTTTCTTTCGCCGACACAAATACTGCTGTGCCTCCCAGCAAAACCAGAGCCGCACAGAAACTTCCTATTTTCGTCATCTTTTTATAATTCATAATTTCTTTTATCCTTTCTGAAACCGCGCTCTTTCCAAACCCACTGCAAATCTTGGGATTGAATGCGCATTTCTCTGCTAAAGTCACAAGCGTCATTGCATATTTTTGTCTTTCCTTTTCATCCATGGAAGAAATGACGCATTCGTCACAAGCCATCTCCATATCTTTGTTTAAGAGGAAATACAGGACTAGGACCAGCGGATTGAACCAATGGAGGCAAAATGCCAGAAGTGCCAGGAGTTTCCACAAATTGTCCATGCACTTAATATGTATCATTTCATGCCGAAAAACATACGAAAGCATATTTTCATTTTTCCAGTCCATCCATTTTGGCAGAACGATCCGCGGACGTAATAATCCATAAGTCATCGGAGTCTTAATACGGTCTGTCACAACAATGCTGACTCTTTTGGTCAAGTCCTTACGGCACTTTCCGACACTTCTGCCAATATCAGTAAAGGCGCTGACAGGAATGGCTTCTCTAAGCAAAATGCAAACCTTGGCATATTCCAATGCAAAAATCAATGTCAGAAAAATAACTCCCAAGGGGTAAATAAAGCCTATCCAACCGCCAATTCCCAAACTAGCTGCGCCCATTGGCGTTTTTAATTCTCCGCCCCTTCCCTGCAACATGACATGGCTGACATTTCTTCCTGATAAAGTATGGAAAAGCGCGTTCTCCACCTGGAAGGAAAAGGGCAGGAGTAAACGCACTATCGCCATCTTCCACAAAACGACAAACACTCTTTTGGAAAGCTTTCGGAAAGTAAAACACCGAAGTATGAGGATGCTTGCGATTAAAATTCCCGCCGTTATACTTCTTTGCAATAATCCCATTTTTTTCTCCATTTCTGCACGGCTTTATTGTGCATAATTTCCCCGTCTATTGGCCCAGTTTCATAACCATCCGTTTCAGATTTTCTATCTCTTCCCCGGATAATCTCTTCTCATCGAGAAAGGCCGCAAAAAATTTTTCCTTCGATCCTCCGAACATTTTCCCAATCAGCTCTTCGGTTTCATATTCCTGTACCTGTTCCCTGCTGATCACCGCTCCGCACATAAAGTTAGGCTCATACCTTCTCGCCGCGCCCTTTTCCACGCATTTCTTTATCACCGTATAGGTGGTATTCCTGTTCCACCCGATCTCTTCCTTCAAAATCTTTGCAATCTGTCCTGCCGGCAAATCACCTTCTTTCCACAGCACTTCCATCACTTTCAATTCCGAATCAAATAATTTAATATCCATAAGGCCACCTCATTTTTAACTATTGCAATAGTCATCGCGATATAAATATACTACTCCAATAGTCACACTTTGTCAATATGAAATATGGATAATTCCTGATTATCCTATAAAAACAAAGGAATTGTTTATATAAAAATTATGAAAGAGTGGATTTACAAAAATATAAGTGGCAGATCTGAACTTATTAATAAATTAGTAGATAACTACATGAATTCATCTGCTTCGGATGTTTCTATTATTTTAGGAAATCATGGAAGCGGAAAATCTTATGTATTATTTGAAGTAATAAGAAATATACAAACACAAAAGAAGCTTCATAGGAATATTCAAATCTATATCCCAGATGAAAATAAACTGGCTTTGCAAAATAATTCTAATGATATTTCAGTAGATAGTGTCGAAGCAAGCATTTCTTTACCCTTACGCTGGGGAATTGGAATTGATGTTGGAGCTTCAGCATCAAGAAAAAATAGCGAAAGCCAGTTCAATCATATATATAATCTTTTAAAGAAGAGATTTTCTAGCGATATATTAATTTGTATTCCCAAATATTCGGAACAGGATAACAAAATCAAACTCTTAGTCAAAATATTAGTAGAAAATCTACAACGATTAAAGAAGATATTTAAGCATAAAATGTATTTTTTGATAAGCAATTTAGACGGATCATGTCTAAATGATTTTATGGAATGCTCAACTATTGATAAAATCTTATTGGAAGATTATGAAGAAAGGGATATTTGGCAATATCTAACTGAAAAACATAAATTTGTTTTAGATCAAACTGATGTGAGAGAAAAACTAAAGCAGATAAAAAAAATATGTGCTTCAAATTTAAAATTAGTAGATTTTTTGTATGTTGATTTTGTGGAACAGAATCTTGATTTTTTTAGAGCCTTAGATTCTGTTGTATCATACCGCTTAAATCAATTAAAGAAGGATGGAACAGAAAGAAATGTAAGCGAGTATGATATGGAAGATATCATTTTGACTTCCTCATTAAGTTTAAAAAGTTTTGGCAGCCATGAAATTGCAATGATAACTAATAAACAGACGGATATTGTACGTGAAGGCTTGTTGCTTGCACAGAAGCAGATTATTTTAGAGCAAAATTCTCTTCATTTTTACAAATTCACTTGTGAAGAAATCCAGACAATTTTAAGAAAAGAGCTGGCTCTTAGAAATCGAGAAAGGTACTTGGATTACTATAATTACTATAGTATGCAGGAGCAAGACCAATATTATTTGAGAGCCTATTATTTATGGGCTTATAATTCCTGCATAAAGGATGAAATATTTGCCCTTTTAATACTTGCATATTCTAATGCTTTAAACTTTAATGATTTGGCTCAAATAATAAAAATAGATAAAATAATTTATGAAGATCCAAATTCTCATTTTAGTAAAGATTATAAAACAATAAAATCCTTTTATGATTTGTTGGGAAAAGAATCTGTCGATTATTTGGAATTAAAAAATATATATTTAGATTTACAAAAAGATTATTTTGAAATACCATTAAAAGCAGAATTGGCAAGAGCTATTTTTCACTTTATGTTTAAGCATTTTCCACCGTGGGATTTGGAACTAAAGCACATTTTAAACCAAATAGTTCAATATGCTATACAAGATATATGTCTATCACTTTCGGAATATCCAATTAAAATTAATTTAATTGATGAGACAGTATTACGGTTAAGGCTTATATATGATATTTCACCTTTTGTATTGGACTCTATAAATGATGTTCACTTATTTCAAAAATTATATGATCTTAGTCTTAAATTGAGTAATAGTGTTTGCATATCACAATCAAGTCGAAGTATTGCAAAATATATGGAAAATGTTTTTAATCGTAAAGCTTTTTTATTTGTAAATCAAATGCAATGTAATATATTTTACGATAAGGCAAAGAAGTATTTTTATGACAATGGCATATGGGACGAATATTGTATTACATTAATATGTGAAGCAGGTACAAATATTGTTATTCAAAAATATGAAGAGGCCTTGCTCTGCTGTCAAAAAGCCAAAAGAATTTCTTTGGCAAAAGATGTGTTAATACCACAATCTGAAAAATTAATGAATAATATAATAATTGCTGATTTTTTTAGGTATGAGCAGACGCACTCTTCAAAAAAATGCTTTATTTATTCTCAAAAAGCTGCAAAAAAACTGCGGAAATACCTTCATAGGAGACCTTGCGCAACAGAATTCGTTATTACAACCAATATTTGTTCATTGTTTCTTTACTCAGGGAATATTTATGAATATTGTAGTTACAAGAGATATTTAGAGCGTTTAATGGATTGTGACGATGTATCAAATATTAGTGATGAAGATGTTGACGACTTTTACCGATACTATTTTGCGTGGTTTGAAGTATATAAATACATATTGGAAGAAGAGTGGGAACAGGCAAAGAAAATAGCTTGTAACTTAGAGGGTTTTGTACCTTCATTATTTAAAAAACAAGAAGTTTTTTGGGATAAAAAACTTCTTGCTTTAAAGAAAATTATAATAGCACAAAGAAAAGTTGATGGATATGATTTTTGTAGGAATTTAGTTCCTCTAAAACGAAGAGCTAGTGAATTGGCGGTATTTTTTTGCCGAGGTCTTATGCTTTCCGATATACAATATACCTCCTATGATTGATTTGCATTATAATTTGATATGCAACAGGCCATAATTACTTTATAAATATCATTGTATTCCAAATGCATCATTTTTTCGAATAAATAAGCAATAGAACTGTGTTTTATAGTGTATGGAGTTCCGGCTATATCAATTAAGTATGGTTGTTCTCCTTTTATACGGAAATCGAATCGCGCATAATCTTCAATTTCAAGAGCGGCAGCCGCTTTGATTGCCGTATATTTAATTTGATTTATTACTTTATAATTTACAGTATTTGCCAAATCCTGAAAAGAATAATTATATGAATTAGAGGTATTAGAGTCCAAAAAATGATTTTCATTTATTACAATTTCAACTGGTTCCAAAGCGTAATACTTATGCTTAAATTGTATTACAAGCACTTCACACTCTGGCCCATCTATGTATTGTTGTAAAAGTATCTGTTTGGCTCTCATACGATCTATAATTTTTCCTATTTTTCCATAATAATCTTTTTCGACTAACATGTAATTATCGCTAAGTACTCCTTGGCTTGCGGATTCATATACATTTTTGATTAAAATCTTCTCACCTATGAAATTTTCTGCGGTTTTAAGACTATCCTTTGTACAGAGAAGTGTTTTTGGGGCTACAATTCCATAATTTGAAAGAATTTGCATAAAAAACCACTTATTTCTTAATAATGAAATTGTAAATGCATTGGAACCCGTATAATGTAAGCCACACAAATCACAAAAAGAAGGTATCAGAGATTTTTTACCTTGTGCAACTCCGTCCCGACTGAAATTATATACATAGCATTCACTTGGCAAGGGTTTTTCTTTAATTACATATTCAATGAAATCTAATTCTGAATAAAAAACTTTTGCAAAGCCAAATATATAAAAGAGAGCTGATGCAATTTCTGCAAACTCTTTTCTGGAAAAAAATTCGCTATCATCTGCGTGAGAAATATATTGAGATAGCAGTGCTGTTTTTTCTTGTGCATCGGCAATAATATATAAATCAAAATTTATATCAATTTTCTGAAAATAATTTAAGCATTTTCTTAAAATATCCATAGTCATTTACTCCTTATTGCATAATTTACAAAATTTATTTGAAAACCTAGGCGTTTATAAAAATGCGAGGCTTGTTCATCATAAACATTTACTCTTAATTCTTTATTGATAAGTTTTGAAAATGTAATTATTTTTTCAACTAATTTACTTCCTGACAGTTGATTTCTGTGGGATTGGTCTATATATATTCTTCTTAGTAGTAAAGACCTTTCTTCAAGAACTAAACTAAAAACTCCAATTTGCTGACCTCCTTTTTTTATGATGTACGAATATTCGTTTGGAGCAAAGTCAATAGGCTGGTCTATGCTATGAATATGATTAGGATGTTTCAAGTTATAATCTTCAAAAAGTTTTCTTATATAGATAACTGTTTGCTCTTGATTAACTTCAAAGGAAAAATAATTATTGTAATCTTCCAAATTTAAAAAGTATTTATTCGGAGTTAGGTAATATTGATAACATAGCTCTTGCGCAAGTTTATACTCATATGCATTATTCATTTCCATAGCCGTATCCGAAGGTATTTCATATGTATAAATTGGAAGCGTATCAATAATATCTAAAAAATAGTCATCCCAAAATTTATTACTATTGTGCAAATTTTCGAATGTCCCTATTTGGTTGATAAAATTTTGAATATATTTTGAATCTTTTTTACTCCAAAAAGATATTCCGAAAATACAAGGTTCATCAAAATATCCGATGTCAAAAGAAGTTATTTGCCCTGTAATATTAGTAGCCGGCTTCCATGCATCGGGTTCAGGATTTGGATATTTCATTACATAATAGTAACTATATGGCTTATAAGCAAAGATATTTTCTGCTAAAACAACATCTCCCTCAATGATAAATGTGTCGCCAATTTCATTTTTTACGTGATATATTCCGTAAAGTGTAGAGATGGAAGTTTTTGGATCTGATATAATTGAACAATTATATTTATGGTGTAGATATGCATATTGATCAGAATATTTGCCTGAGATTATGATTATATCATCGATTCCATAATCTTTTAACATTATTATAGTTCGTTCGATATTCGGTATGCCTAAGATTGGTAAAAGTGGTTTATGAATTAACTGCTTGCTTGCAACCATACGTGATCCCTGACCACCTGCTAAAATTATTGCGTTCATTTTTGACACCTCTGCCCAAGAATATATGGAATATGCATAGGTATTATTTTTTATACCTATACAACTTCTTTTATTGAATAACTTTAAGTATCCATCGCATTGCTAAAGCATCTTTAACCATGGATAATCAGGAATTATCCGTTACTAATTATTCGTTACTGATTATATCATTATTCCATCTTCTTTTCAACAAATTTCATCATTCTTCACTATCCTAATCTTTGGAATTCCAACTTATGCAATCTGTGCTTTCAACAGCCTTTGTGCTTTTTCCAATAAAAATTTCTCCTTCCAATACAATTAAATATTTTAGACGAAAAAAAGAACCCACCTCAGCCTCTAACCGAAATTGTGGATTCTCTAATAAAATAATGCTGGTGGCCGGACTTGAACCGGCACGAGATTGCTCCCGAAGGATTTTAAGTCCTTTGCGTCTGCCTATTCCGCCACACCAGCAAGGACTACAATGGGACCTATAGGGCTCGAACCTATGACCCTCTGCTTGTAAGGCAGATGCTCTCCCAGCTGAGCTAAGATCCCGTATATTGATAAAAGATGTTATTGCTTCCGCAATCATATCTTTAACGACCCGGATGGGACTCGAACCCACGACCTCCGCCGTGACAGGGCGGCGCTCTAACCAACTGAGCCACCGGGCCAAATTTCATCGTTAAAAATATTAAATATGTATCTGGTGATAAGGGATCTCCTTACCAGGGAGGTGTGATAAGGAATCCTCCCGCTTCGCGAGCCCCTCCTTACCAGGGGTATGTGATAAGGAATCCTCCCGCTTCGCGGGTCCCTCCTTACCACAAATAATGGACCTTCGGGGACTCGAACCCAGGACCGACCGGTTATGAGCCGGTTGCTCTAACCAACTGAGCTAAAGGTCCATGAAACTTAACTGACTCCAACGGGAATCGAACCCGTGTTACCGCCGTGAAAGGGCGATGTCTTAACCGCTTGACCATGGAGCCTGATATTCATAACATTCTGCTCTTGCTCTCTCACAAGTAACTTCAACGAATGCTATGATACCATATTTCCCTGCATTTAGCAAGAGAATTTTCCGTTTTTTTCAGAAAATACAGGCTAAAATTGTAACAAAAGCATACCTAATCCAGATAATCAATCCGCACCAGCGTAAGCCCGCAGGCCGGGGCCGTAGGCCCCGCAGCCTGCCGCTCCCTTGCCTGCAGGATCTTCTCCACATCCTCCGGCTCCCTGTGTCCTCTTCCTGCCTCCATCAAGGTTCCGGCGATGATCCTCACCATATTATACAGGAATCCCCGCCCGGTCACCCGGATCACGATCTCCCGTCCCTCTTCTTCTATTTCCAGCGAATCAATCTGACGCACCGTCGTCTCCACCTGTGCGCCGACACTGCAGAAGCTCTTGAAGTCATGGGTTCCGACAAGACAGGCCGCCGCCTGCCTCATCCGCTCCACGTCCATAGGCACATAAGTAAAATACGTATAAAGTCTGCGTACCGGCATGGGAAAAGGTGCGCAGTAGATTCGATACTCATAGGTCTTACGGCTCGCCGTGTGGCGCGGATGGAACGTGCTGTCTACTTCCTCTGACCGCTGTATCTTAATATCTTCCGGCAGTCTGCGGTTCAGTGCATAGGATATCTTATCCGCCGGAATAGGGCTGTCCGTGTCAAAAACCGCCACGTTGCCCAGCGCATGGACTCCGGAATCAGTCCGGCTTGCCCCTGTCACTGCCACGTTTTCCCCCAGAAGTTCAGAAAGGCATCTGTTTAAGATGCCTTCTATCGTCTCCCCATTCGGTTGTACCTGCCATCCGCAGTAATTTGTCCCGTCATATGCCACGGTTAACATAACTCTTTTCATATACAAAGCCTTTTTCTTTAAATTTTTTCTTATTCTACTTTACTTACGCTTTCCTTACCTTTTTGCGATATTACAGATAAATCCTGATCACGATGCAGACAGCAAAATAAGCCACCAGCACACCATACGCCATTCTGTCTCTGGCCGCATATTTTAAGGGCTTCATCTTCGTCCTGTGTTCGCCGCCCCGGTAGCATCTGGCTTCCATCGCCATCGCAAGATCATTGGCCCTGCGGAACGCCGATATGAACAGCGGCACAAGAAGCGGCACCATAGCCTTCGCCTTCTTGATCAGATTACCGCTCTCGAAATCCGCACCGCGGGCAATCTGCGCCTTCATGATCTTATCCGTCTCTTCCAGCAGAATCGGGATAAATCGCAGGGCGATGGACATCATCATCGCCACCTCATGTACAGGCACCTTAAAGACCTTAAGCGGTTTCATCAGCTTCTCCATCGCATCTGTAAGGCTGTTGGGCGTGGTCGTCAGCGTCATGACCGAAGAACCCACGATCAGGAAGGACAGCCGCACTGCCATCGTCACTGCCTGCTGCAGGCCCTCCCTTGTAATCTTTATCTTCCACACCGTAACAAGCACCTCTCCCGGCGTCAGAAACAGGTTAAATACCACCGTGATCAACATGATGAACACAATCGCTCTCATGCCTTTTACCATGTATTTAAACGGCACATGGGACAGCCTGATCACCACCGCCAGAAAAACGGCTGCCACGGCATAACCAATCCAGCATTTTACCACAAAAAGAGAGATGATGAAGCATATTGTCGCTATCAGCTTCACACGCGGGTCCAGTTTATGAATGACGGATTCCGTCTGATAATACTGGCCCAATGTAATGTCTCGTAACATATTTGATTCCTTCCTGCTCCTGCTTTTTTATCATTATCATCCTGCCACGTCACATGGCGGCCAAATCCTGCATCTACTTTGTCACACGCATCTGCCCTTCAAGCACGCGCAGGATCTCGTCCTTCGCCTCCGCGATCGTCGTGACATCTGTCTGCACAGGCATCCCCTGCTTATGAAGCGCCTGCATGATATAAGTTACCTGCGGTGCCGCCAGCCCTACCTCTTCCAGCTCCCGGTAATGCTTGAAGACTTCCCGCGGCACATCGTCATACATGACCGCCCCCTGATTCATGACGATAATGCGTTCCACATATTTCGCCACATCTTCCATGCTGTGGGACACCAGAATGACGGTGATACCCGTTTCTTCTTTCAACTTCGCGATCTGGTCCAGGATCTCGTCTCTTCCCTTGGGATCCAGGCCCGCCGTCGGCTCATCCAGCACCAGTATATCCGGTTTCATGGCCAGCACCCCGGCAATCGCCACCCGGCGCTTCTGCCCGCCTGAGAGGTCAAAAGGCGACTGATAGAAATAATCATCCTCCAAACCTACCTGTTTCAGGGCCGCATAAGCCCTCAGTTCCGTCTCCTGTCTGGACAGCCCCAGATTCCTGGGCCCGAAACAGACATCGGAAAACACATCAATCTCAAACAGCTGATGTTCCGGATACTGAAACACCAGTCCAACCTTGCTGCGCAGCTTCTTTTTATCATAATCGTCTGCATGGATATCCTCACCGTTGAAATAGATGCTGCCGCCGGTAGGCTTGATCAGCCCGTTCAAATGCTGCACCAGCGTAGATTTTCCTGAACCGGTATGCCCGATCAGCCCGATAAACTGGCCGTCCGGTATCACCAGATTGATATCCTTCAATGCATGTACCGCAAGCGCAGTATCGCCGCCGTACACATAATTAACATGATCTAATATGATCGACATTCCACAACCATGCCTTTCTCACAGTCTGCACACCGGCAGACCGGAATCCTGCCGATACCGGCACACCATCTCACATCCCGAATGCTTCTACACATGATATAAGCGCATCAGTTCCTGTGTCAGTTCCTCCACCGTCAGAATGCCGTCCGGCAGTCCGACGCCGCTTTTCTTAAGCTCATGGGCCAGCAGAGTCACCTGCGGCACATCCAGACGCAGATGCTTTAGATGCTCCACTCTGGAAAAGATCTCCCGCGGCGTGCCCTGCATCGCGATCCTGCCCTTATCCATGACGAACACTTTATCGGCATGAATGATCTCCTCCATATAATGGGTGATCAAAAGAACTGTGATCCCTTCCACATCATTGAGCGCGCGCACCGCACGCACCACTTCCTTGCGTCCGTTGGGATCGAGCATCGCCGTCGGCTCATCCAGTATGATGCATTTGGGATGCATGGCGATCACGCCGGCGATGGAAACTCTCTGCTTCTGTCCGCCGGACAGTTTGTTGGGGGAAAACTTGCGGTACTTATACATACCTACCGCTTTCAGGCTCTCTTCCACCCGCGCCCAGATCTCCTCCGTGGGAATCCCCATATTCTCCGGTCCGAATCCGACATCCTCCTCCACTACCTGGCCGATGATCTGATTGTCCGGATTCTGAAAGACCATCCCTGCTTCCTGTCTGATATTCCACAGATCCTTTTCATCCTTCGTATCCATCCCGTTCACCCACACGGTGCCCTCCGTCGGATACAAAATGGCATTGATATGTTTCGCCAGCGTAGACTTCCCGGAGCCGTTATGCCCCAGAACCGCAATAAAATCACCCTGCTGCACATCCAGATCCACTTCATCCACTGCGCGGGTGATCCCCTCGACATTCCCCTCTTCATCACGTCTGATATACTCAAAAACCAGCTTATCCGTTTTAATGATACCCATCTATACCATCTCTCCTCTTACCGGAAGCGATCATTTTCCCTGTTTTCCCTGTCATGACACAACTTCATGTCCTATTTTACTAGAAAATATTTGAAAGCACAAGAGTTTCATTTGTGGTATACTTTATATGACTGGCCGATAACTTTACGGTTTCAGGCATCCAGACCTTCGCCTGCAGGCGATCAATATACCACATAAGGAGCGCTGTATTCATGCAAAAAAGAACCATCTCACATAAAGTCCAAAAAATCTCAGGAACCTTCATATTCCTACTGCTCTTCGTTCTGCTGTGCGCCTTTTTCGCACAATACCTGACCGGTGCGGAAACGCTGCAGGACTATGCCGACAACAATCCAGAACTGGCCTACGGCCGCTCAGAAACCGAGGAGCTGCCTGACACCGAACTGACGGGCACTTCTGACGCTGCCCCAGACGCTGCCGAAACACCGGACATGCCGTCTGCATACAATACCTCAGAAGAGTCTGCTGCGGGCTCTGGCGTCGGCACGGATCCGCAGACACGGCAATCGGATTGGGAGAAGGAAGAAATGAGCATGAACCCGGAACGTACTACCTATCAGGACGGTTTCTACTACGAACCATTAAGCGATGAAATCAAGGAGCGGATCACCGGCATCTCATATCCTGAGAGCGGATGTACCGTCCCCTATGAGGATCTGCACTATGTGGGACTTCTGTATGTTGATTTTAACGGAGAGACGCAGACCGGAGAGCTGATCTGCAATAAGGCCATCGCTCAGGACATGGTGGAGATCTTCTATGAGCTTTATCTGAATGACTACCGGATCGAACGGATCCGCCTCATCGACGAATACGGCGGGGACGACACCCTGTCCATGGAAGATAACAACACTTCCTGTTTTAACTACAGGGTGGTTGACGGAACCGACAGCCTCTCCAAACATGCGCTTGGCTGTGCCATTGACATCAACCCGTTTTACAACCCTTATGTGGTCTTTAACAGGCCCACACAGGGCGAAACTTATATCTCTCCCAGGGGCAGTGAGATCTATGCCGACCGCTCCCGGAGCTTTCCTTATAAGATAGATGAGAACGACCTTTGCTACAGGCTTTTTACCGCACATGGCTTTACCTGGGGCGGCAACTGGAACTCCTCTAAAGATTATCAGCACTTTCAGATCGTCCTTTGAAGTTAAGACCAAATTCCCAGATCAAAAAATGCTCGGCACACATTTAAAAAAGGAGTACGCATCATCTGCGTACTCCTTCGTTATGTTATGCAATTCACAAACTACGATGTAATTATAATACGAACATCGACATCGTCTCATCCATCTGATTAGAGATGGTCTTCAACTCATGAGCCTCATCTGCGATCTCATTGATGATGCCGCTGATCTCTGTTACGGACGCGGATGTCTCCTCTGTACTTGCCGCATTCTCCTCGGCGATCGCCGACAGGTTCTGCACGGTATCAACAACACTGCTTCTCGCTTCATTGATCTTGGCGGTCTTGGCAGATACTTCGTCGATCACACCGATAGACTGCTCTACTTCCTCAACCAGCTGTGCAACCTGCTCATTGGTCTTCATTACGTTCTGGCTCTGCTGTTCCATTATCTCTTTCACTTCGTTCATCGTGATAACGGACTTGTCAGAATCCTCGATCAGGGAAAGGATGATCCTCTCAATCTGTCTTGCCGATTCGTTAGACTGCTCTGCCAGCTTCTGTATCTGTGCCGCAACAACTGCGAAACCACGGCCCTGCTCGCCCGCACGTGCCGCCTCGATGGAAGCATTCAGGGAAAGCAGATTCGTCTCTTCTGCTATATTGGTAATAAGCGCTGTCGCTTCTTTGATCTTCTGTGCAGACTCATTGGTAACATTCGTCTGTTCATAAATGATATCAATGGATTCACCTGTCTTGGCATTGCTCTCCTGAAGTTCACGGATGACATCCATAACAGCTTCGCCGCCCTCTTTCAGGTTTCGTGCCTTGTGGTTCAGATTATCCAGCTCGCCGGCTACCTCCTCGATCATATTACCCATCAGGATGATATTCTCTGTCGCGCTCTGTGTCTCCTCAGCCTGGGAACCGGCGCCGATCGCGATCTCGTTGACTGCCTTCTCCATCTGCTCAACGTGCTCGCTTGTTATGCTCGTTCTGTTGCGCAGATTATCAGATGCTTCCAGAAGCTCCTTGCTTCCTGTGATCACGTTCTTAATGATATCCGACAGGTTCTCTTCCAGCTTCTTGATCGCCCTGCAGATCTCACCGACTTCGTCTGTCTGCCGCAGGGAATCATCATCAAACTTGAAGTTGAGCTTGCCCTGTGCCACCTCTTCCAGAGCGTTCACGCCTATATTCAGTCTCTTCGACATCTTGCCGACGATCATGAAAATGAGCACTGCACAGAAAATCATAAGTGCAACAGCCAGCGCAACGATGATCATGGTGATCTGTCTGATCTGCGAATCAACAATCTCCTTCTGCATACCGGCAAAGACCATACCGACTGTCTCGCCTGTCTCAAAGTCAATCAAAGGAATATAATAACCGAAATACTGCAGGCCGGATACCGACACATTGTCAGTAAAGTACTCCTTGCCCTGTCCCAGTACATTATCCTTAACCTCAGTATCCGACAATGTACCCAGAACTCTCTGGCCGCTCGCATCCTTGGCCGAAGTCATATATCTGGTGTCACCATAATAGATTGAAACGTCAATATCCGATACTTCCTTGATATCGTCCGCCAAATCTATCTGTTGGGAAATGTTAAAATCTCCCTTGACCAGTTCGTTGTTCTCATTCAGAGTGTATGGCTCACTGTTCATCTTTCTGAAGGTAGATCGTACAGCCGTCGCTGTTCCGCGCAGACCGTCCGAAATGGTCACTTTCATTGCATCGTTGATCTTCTTATTGCTGACCACTGTAATCGCCACGCCGAGTATCAGCAGCGGAATCAGTGCGATCAATAAGATTTTCTGTTTTAGTTTCATCTTCTTGTTCCTCCAATGCCCCTTATTAGTCAAAAAGCTATATCTATTGTAGCATATTTACAGATAAAATCCATCCCTAAATTTGAAAAATTTACTTCCATTTCGTAGCAGTTGCTTTCCCTTCTTCGAAATCGATTTGGAACGGGACGGATTCATGATACAAAGAAGCCCCGCAAAACTGCGGGGCCTGCCTGTGTTTTCATTTCGTCTTTATACCAGCTCAAGAACAACTTCCATTGCTGCGTCGCCCTTACGGGGTCCGATCTTGATGATTCTTGTATAACCGCCGTTGCGGCTTGCATATTTAGCTCCATACTCGTCGAAGAGTTTTGCGACCAGATCTACTTCTTTGGTTCCTCTCTTCCTGCCTGCCGGTGTGGAAGGCACTTCCGTAACAGGATATAAAACCTTCAGCATCTGTCTTCTGGCATGCAGTCTGGAAGGCATATCCTTCTTGATCTCCTTCTCCACGCTGTCATACACGGTAACTTTCCTGCCGTCTACCACTTCCTTGACTCTCTTGCCGTCCTTATCCTTGCGGGGTACTTTGGCGGTAACCTTGACGTTCTCAAAATTGTCCTTCTCTTTGACAGCCATCGCGATCAGTCCCTCTGCAATCTTGCGGACTTCCTTCGCTCTCGCTTCCGTGGTAACGATCTTTCCGTTGTATAAAAGTGCCGTTACCTGACTTCTGAGTAATGCTTTTCTCTGGTCAGATGTTCTGCCGAGTTTTCTGTATTTTGCCATAACAGGCTCCTTTCTCACTGGGGAGCTCTCTACAGAGAGTTTACTCCCACGTCATGGTGTACATCCGGCCACGCGCTTTGGACTTACTTACCGAATGCATTGATGGTTTCCATTCATGAGCAGACGCAGAGGCGCTCTTTGGACTTATCCCCTGTGCCTTCTATGTTGGATCGGGCTTCTCCTTAAACCTCATCGCTGGGATTTAACTGCAGGCCCAATTCTTTTAACTTCGCCAACACTTCCTCCAGCGACTTGCGGCCCAGATTGCGGACCTTCATCATATCTTCGGAAGTCTTGTTTGTCAGCTCTTCCACCGTATTGATACCGGCTCTCTTCAAACAGTTATAAGAACGCACTGAAAGCTCCAGCTCGTCGATGCTCATCTCCAGCACTTTCTCTTTCTCATCGTCCTCTTTCTCTACCATGACTTCTGCAGTCTTGGCATTCTCAGACAGATCGATGAAAAGATTCAGATGTTCGCTCAGTACCTTGGCCGCAAGACTGACTGCCTCATCGGGTTCCAGTGTGCCGTTGGTGAAGACATCCAGTGTCAGCTTATCAAAGTCCGTGATCTGGCCGACACGTGTATTCTCTACCGTCACATTCACTCTCTCAACAGGCGTGTAGATGGAATCCACCGCAATCACACCGATCGGCAGGTCTTCAGTCTTGTTGCGCTCAGAACTCACATAACCTCTGCCTCTGGTGATCGTCAATTCCATATACAGTTTCGTATCTTTACCGCTTAACGTTGCAATCACTAAATCCGGATTCAGTATCTCGACATCCTGATCAACCTGAATATCTGACGCTCTGACAACGCCCTCTCCTTCATACTCGATGTACGCGGTCTTAGGCTCATTGGTATCGCTGCTATTCTTTATTGCAAGGCTCTTGATGTTCATGATAATCTCAGTAACATCTTCCTTCACGCCGGGAATGGAGCTGAATTCATGTAATACACCTTCGATTTTAACCTGGCTGACTGCCGCACCCGGCAAAGAAGAAAGCATAATTCTTCTCAGAGAATTACCCAGCGTAATTCCGTAACCTCTTTCTAAGGGCTCAACTACGAATTTACCGTACTTCTTATCTTCTGAGATTTCTGCAACCTCAATATTCGGTCTCTCAAAATCAAACACGCAAATACCCTCCTTTGCGAACAACGCTATTATTTGGAGTACAACTCGACGATAAGCATCTCGTTAACCGGAACATCAATCATTTCTCTTGTCGGAAGATATTTGACTGTTCCTTTCATTGCCTCCTGATCTACTTCGATCCACTCCGGAACAAGTCTGCCGCCTGTCACCTCGAAGATATCCTTATATCTCTGCAGGGATCTTGCTTTCTCTCTTACTTCGATCACATCGCCCGCCTTGATCAGATAGGAAGGAATCTGAACCGGCTTTCCGTTCACCAGGAAATGCTTATGGCCGACGATCTGTCTTGCCTCTCTTCTTGTTCTTGCGAAGCCCATTCTGAACACTACGCTGTCCAGTCTGCTCTCCAGCATGACCATAAGGTTTTCACCGGTCATACCTTTCATTCTCTCAGCCTTCTTGTAATAATTTCTGAAAGGCTTCTCCAGTACGCCATAGATAAATTTTGCTTTCTGCTTCTCTCTCAGCTGCAGACCGTACTCACTGATCTTCCTGCCTGCTCTTGCCGAGGTTCTGTTGGACTTCTTGTCATATCCTAAAAATACGGGATCCAGATCAAGGGATCTGCATCTTTTTAACACCGGTACTCTGTTTACTGCCATTTTATTCGGCTCCTCTCGCTATAATTTTGTTTACAGTGCCTCTGTTCCGCTGCCCGGGACGGCACCTTCTTCCAAACCCGGAAATTCTCTTAAATAGTAAACGCATTAAAAATTTCGTCTACTATAGTCTGTTATACGCGGCGGCGCTTCGGCGGCCGGCATCCATTGTGCGGTACGGGAGTCACGTCGCGGATACTTGTTACTTCCAGACCACATGCCTGCAGTGCGCGGATCGCTGCCTCACGGCCCGAACCGGGACCTTTGACCATAACGTCCACCGTCTTCAATCCATGGATCAGAGCAGCCTTGGCAGCCGTCTCTGCCGCCATCTGTGCTGCATAGGGAGTAGATTTCCTTGAACCTCTAAAACCAAGACCACCGGCACTCGCCCAGCTCAACGCATTACCCTCTGTATCTGTCAGGGTAACGATCGTATTGTTAAAGGAAGACTGGATATGTGCCTGTCCACGTTCAACGTTTTTCTTTACACG
>ERZ808051.594-NODE-594-length-36167-cov-5.591632_pt1 | contig 36167 bp, 34 predicted proteins | sample MGYA00380199_ERZ808051 | MGnify/ENA primary metagenome ERZ808051 (study PRJEB31490, sample SAMN06133391) | mouse gut metagenome | isolation source: J11 | host: mice | place: China: Chengdu | collected 2015-05 ...
CAGATAATCCTCCACATCCCGTTTGCTGCGGAAGGTATATTCCGCCAGAAGAATCGGAAGCTGGGACTGCATGCCGGAGGAGGGTGAGAGCGGGTCGCTGTAATAGGGAAAGCTGCTCATTTCCAGAGAGTTTTCCAGGGAACGGGTCAAAAGCTTCCAGAGATAGGCGTCTGACTCCGAAAGCTTATCAATATGTATCTCATGCAGGGCCGCCAGAGTGTTTTCCAACGCGGCGCGGCTGTGCTTTGACGCCTCAGGGTTATAGCCGCCCAGCGTGGGTTCATAGTCATAGATGCCGAAGGCCTCCGGGTTTGCAAGGTTGTAGTGCATACTTAACGTATTTGACTTCATTTCGTTTACGAACAGTTCGGAAGTAAGGTTTTCAAACCGCTTTTCGTCCCGTTTGTACACAAAGAGAAAAAGGGTCATGCAGGAAAACAACAGCAGAAAGCATGCGGCAAAGGCAAGCTGCTTTATGGATAGAGAAGAATGCTTTTTCAAAAAATCACCTTTAGATTGAGCGTTGCTATATTATATTGGGAATTAAAGGGGGATATGCTTGAAAGGTTTTGGTTTAGGGTTTTCGGGGCGGGTTCAGGCAATCCGCTTACAAAATTTTTTATTTTTTTCTTCCCATATTAAAATAAACGTGCTATAATAAAGCTATGGGGATATAGCTCAGTTGGGAGAGCGATGCGTTCGCAACGCATAGGTCAGGGGTTCGAGTCCCCCTATCTCCATTAAATAATTAAAACGGCGCCTGTAAGCGGTTTTTTACGGAAAATATCAATACATAAATTGTGAAAAAGGTGTCTGCCCTATGGGAGAGAGCAACAGGAAGCGGTGCATGAATGTAAATTTTCATGTGCTGTTTTTATTTTGCAGCAATGTTATCTTTATTCCAGCGGGCAATGAGCCAAGCCGATGTGTCAGTATCATTTGGCGAATGCCGCAAGGATCAAATATCATCGTGCCCTCTGGAGGCATTGAGCCTTGCTGCGTTGCAAGACTGATACCCCGTCAGCTTGCCGCTGGGTCTTTGATTAACAGTCCGTTTTCGTAATTCCTTATTCAATGCTTAATGAGCCTGTAGAAGATAAAAGATAAAATAAAAATTTTTCTATGTTCGACATATTTTTGGTGAGCGTGGCAATAATATCTATCGTAAAATGCAAATATGAATGCCGGACGGCGGAATGTGAGGGAGTATGAAGCTTTCATTCAGGTGGTATGGAAAAGAGGATAAGGTGACTTTGCAAAATATCTGTCAGATTCCGGGAATGCATACCGTTGTGTCCGCCGTGTATGACGTGCCTGTGGGTGAGGTCTGGAGCAAAGAGAGCATTTTGGGGTTAAAGAGGCAGATTGAAGCCGCTAACCTGCATTTTGAGGTGGTTGAGAGCATTCCGGTTCATGAGGATATCAAGCTTGGAAAAAGCACCAGGGACCGCTATATTGAGAATTATTGTGAGAATATCCGGCGGGTTGCCCAGGCGGGTGTGAGGTGTATATGCTACAACTTTATGCCGGTGTTTGACTGGACCAGAACGGAGCTTGCGCACAGGCTTCCCGACGGCTCTACTACCCTTGCCTATTATCAGGAGCAGGTGGATATGGTGAATCCGCTGGAGAGCGACAGCGATTTGACGCTTCCGGGATGGGATGCCAGTTATTCCAGAGACCAGCTAAAAAGCGTGGTTGCGGAATATCAGTCCATGACGGAGGATGCGCTTTGGGACAACCTGCAGTATTTTCTGAAGCGTGTTATCCCGGTCAGCGTGGAGTGCGGAGTGAATATGGCCATACATGAGGACGACCCCTGCTGGAGTATTTTTGGCCTTCCAAGAATCATTACGGATGAAAGGAATCTGGACCGATTTTTAAAGCTTGTGGATGTTCCCAACAACGGAATCACTCTGTGTACGGGTTCGCTGGGGTGCTCCGGGCGCAATAATGTAGCCAAAATGGCGGCAAAATATGCGGCGATGGGGAGAATACATTTTGTCCATATGAGAAATGTGGCTGTGCTGGATAACGGTTTTGAGGAAAGGGCACACCTGTCGGCGTGCGGTACCCTTGACATGTATGCGATTATGAAGGCGCTTTATGATAACGGCTTTGACGGATATATCCGTCCCGACCACGGCAGAATGATCTGGGGCGAAACAGGCAGGCCGGGCTACGGTCTATACGACAGGGCGCTGGGAGCCACCTATTTAAACGGGCTGTGGGAGGCAATTTCCAAGGGGTGATTTATTTTTTGAAACACATGCATAGAATTATGGTTTGCCGCATATAATAGACATTGTAATAGGTATTCCTCGATAGCATCAATGGTAGAGCAGTGATAGATTCGCATACCGGAAAAGAGCGAAGCGGGGGAGCAAAGAAAGAATTAATGATAGTATATAAAATATACTAATCCTCAATAGCTCAGTCGGTAGAGCATTCGGCTGTTAACCGAAGTGTCGTAGGTTCAAGTCCTACTTGAGGAGCGAAACCTGCCGTTTAGGGCGGCAGCTGGGTGTCAAGGGATGGCATCATAAAACCCGTAAGCATAAACGCTTACGGGTTTTGTGATAAAAGAAACAACTTGTGAAGGTTAGAAAAACTAAATGTTAGGAATTAACCAGGGGCTTGCAGGGCAGGTAATTGGCTGATTGGTTCTTGCAAATGCAGCAGTTAAAAAGATAATGACTGGGAGGGAAAAGCGAATAAGCCTGTCTTTCCATAGTGGAGGGGAACCTACATGTGAATTTGACTTGCTTAAGGCAGTTGCAGATTATTCGTTGCTCGAAGCAGAAAAGAGTGGAACGGAAGTCAGCTTTGAGATATCTACAAATCTTGCTTTTAAAGATGAAACTATATTGGACTATTTTATACATATTCATTTTTTGATTCATGTTTCAATTGACGGGGTTGAAAAAGTTCAAAACACCCAGAGACCGTTTATAAATGGTTCAGCAACATTTGAAACTGTAATCAGAAATATGGATTATATTATGAACAAAGGTGGGCAAGCTTCTGACAGGCTGACCGTGACAGGGTATTCTGTAAATTACATTATTGATAGCGTAACCTTCCTTATTGATAGCGTAACCTTCCTTGCGAAAAGGTATCCTCAACTTGAATTTATAAAACTGGAGCCGCTTGAAACGACGCCACAAAGCGAAAAAATGATTGGAGGAGCTTTAAATGAAAAAGCGGAAAAGCGTTATTTATGGAATCAGGGAGATGTTTCAAATATTATGGAATTCTGGAAGGCTCATGACCTGCCTTCTTATTTTTAACAATCTGATCCGGAACGCGCTGTGGCCTTTAAGGGCTCTTATCGTTGGAAAGCTTGTTGATGTCATTGTGCAGTCCTCCGCTGAAGGGTTTGCCAGATATGAGAAGGAATTTGTGATTTATTCTGCCGCTTTTTTTCTGCTGTTTGCGCTGAACCGCATATGGTGGCCCCTGAACAGCTATACGCAGACCTTAATGCTTGCAAGAATCAGTGACAGATCGAAAAGGATGTTAATGGATGTCATGGAAAAGACTGGCCTGGTTTTCTTTGATGATCCTGAAAATGCTGATCTGTATTCCAGAGCACAGACCCAGATCGATGGAAGGCAGCCCATCAATGCCGTCAATAAAACGGTAGGACTGATTTCGCTGACTATCAGCTTTGCTACCGCTTTCGTGGGAATGGTATCCGTCAGTATTCCGGTAACGGTCATTTTATTGTTAAGCTCTCTTCCGGCTGTGCTGTGGGAAAACAGATTCAATGAAAGAATCTATGAGTTCGACCAGAAATCTGTCAGGGAAAAACGTTTTATGCAATACCTGTTTGCACAGCTGGTTGATAAAAGATCGGCAAAAGAGATCAAAACATTCCAGGCCGAGAATTTTATCGGAGAAAGGCATGACGCGTCTTTACATGAGTATATCAGGAAATATTTAAAGCTGGTAAATATGAAATTTGCGGTGGATATCCCGCTGTGGCTGATTCTTCAGGCGGCGCTTATGACAAGCTATTATATGATCATTGCGAAAACTGGAGAGGGAACCCTGGAATTAGGCTCCCTGAGCTTCTTCCTTGCGGTCGCCGTCAGCCTTCAGGACGCAATCAAAAATTTTGGCTCGTCTTTTAACGGAATTGTGAAATCCGGCAAGTATTTCAATGTTTTCCAGGAACTTGCCCGGAAAGAAGATCGGGACAGTGAAAAGAAACCATATGTCAGAATACCTGAAAAGATCGAAACGATTGAATTTCGGAATGTTTCTTTTTCCTATCCGAATCTGACCGAAAAAGCCGTGGATAGCGTAAGCTTCCTTCTGCGAAACCCGCAGGCGGTTATCATGGTCGGCGAAAACGGGGCAGGAAAGACCACTCTGGTGAAGCTCCTTCTGGGCTTTTATAAACCGACCTCGGGAGAGATTCTTGTGAACGGGGTAAACATTGACGACTACAAACCGGAAGAATATTTTGCGCTGTTTTCGGTATGCTTCCAGGATTATATGAAATATGCGTTTTCGTTCCGGAATAACATTCTGCTGGGGGAGCCCGGCGATGAGGAACGCTATCAGAAAGTTGTGGCCGAATCGCAGCTGGACGAGGTTCTGGCCCGCCTGCCAGATCGGGATGAAACTTATTTGTCGCGGGAGTTCGATGAAAGCGGGACCGAGCTGTCCGGAGGGCAGTATAACAGGATTGCGATTGCAAGGGCTATGTACAGGGATTCCTCGGCGGTTGTGTTTGATGAGCCAAATGCCGCGCTTGACGCGAAGGCGGAAAGAAATCTTTTTGAAATTTATGAAAGGCTTACCGGGAACAAACTGGGAATTATGATTACGCACAGGCTTTCAACGGCCGTGAAGGCCGATCTGATCCTTGTCATGAAGAATGGGAAACTGGTTGAGAGCGGGACGCATCAGGATTTAATGCAAAAAAACGGAGAGTATGCCCAGATGTTTTCCATGCAGGCAAAGCACTATGTATGATTCCGGCGTAAAAAGCCTGACCACACGGCAAGCGTGCCTGCCAGTGGGAATTACATTTTATGGGGGAGGCTGAACATGAAGAAGATTTTAAAATCGTTTACGGTATTAATGAAAATTGCGCCTGTTCTTACGATAGCCCTTGGATTTTTTACAGTTTCCTCTTTATTTTTGGGACCGTTGTACTCGCTGATTGACAAAAAACTGTTTGATTCGGTGCAGTCCGGGCTAAATACAGGAATTGCCGGTCGTGCGATTCTGCAAATTATCGGGCTCTATTTTCTTTACAATTTGGGCGTGTATCTGCTGTATAAGGCGCAGGAGATGATCAATACATATATGCAGACAAATGTGAGCGCATTCTTCCAGACGAAGGTGATCCGAAAACTGTGCCATATGGAATATGAAAGATATGAAGACAGCAGATTTTATAATTACCTGAAAACGATTCAAAAAGAAATCGACGGCGGCAACGTCCTTGGGAATTATGTGAATTCATTGTCATTGGCGGCAGAGCTATGTTCGGCGGTCTATCTTGCCGTCCTTCTTGGCAGGCTTGGCATTTGGCCTGTTGTTGTAGCGGTGATCTGCTGTATTCCGGGGTTTCTACATCAGGCTTCTTATGGGAAAAGAAACTGGGAGTTCAATACTTCAAAAATTCCCGCGCAAAGAAAGATCGATTATTATTTTTCCCTGCTGTCCTCACCGGAAGCATATAAGGAAAACCGGATTTATCATACGTCGCCTTTTTACAGAGAGCGTTATTCTTCGCTCTTTGGACAATACTATAAGGAGCTGAAAAGGTTTAATTCCGATAATTGCAGGAAAGGAATTTTGATGGCATTATTTCATGCTGCGGGGACGGTTTCCGTGATCATTTATGCTTACTATAAGGCGGCAAATGGAATGATCACGCTTGGAGATGCCGTGCTTTTTGCCGGCGTCAGCCAAAGCATCTACAACAACATACAGAACGCTGTTTTTCATTGCGGACAGCTGAACGAGGGGAGAAAAGCGGTAGAGAACATACTTGGTTTTCTGGAGGAGCGCGATGAAATGGGGCAGCGATCTTCTGGCGATTCAGTTGGGCAGATGGAGCACCGCGATTCCATAGAATACCGTGATTCCATGGAATACAGCGATCTCATGATAGAACTGGAAAATATCGTCTTTTCCTATCCGAGCACCGGAAAAAATGTGCTTGATGGCGTCAACCTGAAGATCCGGAAAGGGGAGAAAATAGCGGTTGTCGGTGAAAATGGAAGCGGAAAATCAACCCTGGCAAAACTGATCCTGGGCTTATACTTGCCTGATCTTGGGCGTATCCGCTATCACGGCAGCGGAATGAAACAGACAGACGGGGAAGGGCGCATTGGAACCGCGTGCTTCCAGGATTACAGTACCTATTCCATGACAATCCGTGACAATGTCGCTTTGGGGAATCCAGAGGAAGAAAAAAACAATGACAGACTTCTTTGGGCGATCGATCAGAGCGGGCTTGAGAGGAAGGTTTTCGACAATGACCTCGAAAAGCAGGTGACACGCAAATTTGATTCAAAAGGCTTTGCGCCATCGGGCGGACAGGCGCAGAAGCTTGCGCTTGCGAGGGCTTTTGTCTATGGAGAGGGGATTCTGATTCTCGATGAGCCAAGTGCTTCACTGGACGTAAGGGCTGAAAATGAAATCTTTGAGATTACATTAAAGCTTATGGAAAAAAGAACGACACTGGTCATTACGCATAGGCTGGCAAATGTTGTAAACTGTGACAGAATCGTTTATCTGGAGAACGGGAAGATCTGTGAGGACGGCACACACGATGAACTGATGGCAAAAAATGGGAAATATGCGGAGCTGTTTCATATACAGGCGAAAAAGTATATTTCATAGGAGACTTTGGTGGGAGACGAATATGCAAAATCGGAAGCGTACTGATATTATGGTATGGAAAGAATTTCAGGAAAAACTAGAGCAGGATTTGATTACTGAATCTGACTTTACCGCAGAGATGGGGGTATATTTGTCGCCACTGTTATGTGGTGAAGCTGCGGTGTCAAGAAGACGGAAATTCCTGAAGGCTCCATACGAGATATATGAGGGAACTGAAAGAGTCTCGGTTGTTTTACACTGTCCGGATGATGATTATCGGTTTGATTTTCTGTTTGACGGTATCTCATGGAAGCTTGCATTTGTTGAATGCATCACACTCCCGGTTTATGATATGGATATTTTTCCTTATACGGAGTTTGCTCCTTTGGGTAAAAAGGAGTTACATATACGGCGAGAAAAGGAAATAACTCAGTATGTGTATTTTTATCTGAAGTTTAAAGAGCTTGTTGGCAGGGAAAAGGCATTAGCCTGTTTTTCCGATGGGAAAGGCGAGTATATATGTGCCAGATCATGGGTTCCGTTCTATAGTGACAGACTATCCTATATTGCGTACTGCGCCTGGTACGAATGCAGGATCAATGGCGAAAATGTTGTTATTCGGGAATTTCAGGAAAACAAATGTGAAGTGGTGATCTATAACCATATCTGGAGGCAAATGTATTTCACGGTAGGACATTTAAAACCTGTTATCGAATTCTCAGAGTATATGGATTTATTTGAATTTGTATGGAAAGACCGGGCGGCAAGTGCTGGATGGAAGGTAAGATTTGTTTATACAGATGAATATACGTCTCTGATTTTCAACAGTTAACTATGGGCATATAACAGAAGTTTTTCCATGATTCTATAAAGGATACGAGGTACACGGAGATGATGACGGCAAAAAACATTTGAAAATGGAAGGAGCCAGGCAGGAGGGAAGTGAACTTAACATTTTACAAAGCATTTTCCGGTTGCCTACTATAACGAGCAGAAAAAGGCTGCTGGACTGAAGAATCAGCGGGCAGACGCATATTAAGTATTGAATATGGAAGATTCGTTTTCGCTCATGTTGGTAGAAAATGATTTCACACTTGGATTATTTTTCTTCTTGTATTTTCGTATATAGAAGCTTTATCATATCTAAAGCTTTATCAGTCGGCATTCCTCTGTTTCCAAGCTTATAACTTACTTCCCTAATAATCTCTGGACAATTTAACATATATAATGTTTCAATCTCTTTTTTGAAGGCTTTTATATTTATAACATTTTCGTTCAATAAAAAATCTACAATACAATTTTCCAAGTCGGAATAATCCATGGACCAATTAAAATAGTGTTCAATAAAATAACCAATAGTACTAAATTCATATGCGTTCATTTTTCTAAATCCTTCTTGTAAAATTAATAAAAAATGAAACTATGTAATTCTGCTTTGTCGTTAGCTATATTATATAACATCAACTTATCAGATAGAATATAATTTCTGAAAATTTCAATCTTGTTTTATGGTTTACAAGCTATATTTACTGAAACGGATTGGATTATAGCCAATAATCCAATCCGCTCTATAAAATGATACAAATTATAAGTTTCTCTATTTTTTCAAATGAAATTGACATTGATGAAAACTTCCCCGCCAGCTCCCGGCTTCGTGTATAAGGGATAGGCATAAGAGAGAGCCGAAATATCCCTTAATATTGTGTTAATGCATTGGAAAGGCGGCGAACCCATTGAAGCATAACACAAACACCCATTCGTTGACGCTGTTAAAGCTTATTAGCTTACATTTGAATTACATTTCTTTGTTTGCAATATAAATATAAGCGTCCTCAAGCGTTGCCTCACAAGGACTGCATTCCACTTGGGGCGGCGTTTCACTGATTATTTTCATTCGCAATTCGTCCCCCACATATTGTTTCGAAGAAACATGATATTTCTTTTCCAGTTCCCTTGTCGTCCCTTCATCTTTTGTTTTATAAATCCAAATATGACCTCTTGCCTGCTCCAACAGCTCTTTCATGTTTCCTGAATAAAGAAATTTCCCTTTTTTCATCACAGCAAGCTGATTACAGGTGGCTGCCAAATCTTCCACTACATGAGTGGAAAACAAAACGGTACGCCCTTCTGAAAAATCAACCAGCAGATTTCTGATGCGGATACGTTCTTCCGGGTCTAATCCGGTGGTCGGCTCATCCACAATTAAAAATTCCGGATCATTTAAAAGCGCCTGAATAAGCCCCACTCGCCGTTTCATGCCGCCTGACAATTGTTTCATCTTCTTTCTTCGCTGCTCTGACAGGTTTGTCGTTTCAAGATAATAATTGATGCGTTCTCTATATATCTGTCTGGGTATACCGGATAAATCACCCATATATTCCAGGCATTCCTGTACTGACAGGCCTGGATAGAGGTCTATTTCCTGGGGCAGATATCCTATTTTCTTGCGTATTTTTTCAAAATTTTTCTCGCTGTAAAGTATTCCGTCTAAAGTTACCGTACCACTGGATGGCGATAGCACGGTTGTAAGCACCCGCATAAGCGTTGTTTTTCCCGCCCCGTTTTCCCCTAACAGGCCAAACATTCCCTTTGGGATTTCCAAATCGGCATGATTGACTGCCGTTACATGATTCCTGAATGTTACTGTTAAATTCTCTATCTTAATTCCCATCGTCTTACCCCCTTCTCCTGATGATTTCAGGCAATGCCGCCAATGCCGCGATCCCAATACAAATACAAACAGCCTTCCCATATATCCAGCTAAAATCACTGCTGTCCTCCAGATTTCTGAAGGAATAAGAAAACAGGTTCCATGCGCCAAAGATTCTGTCACCGAAGATGGAATTTGTAATCAGCCACGGCACCATGCAGCCTCCGATTCCCACCCACATATTCCGAAACAGGCAGGAAATCAGATTGGATAAAATCCCCCAGAAGCCAATCGTGACAGCCACAGCTGCCAAATATACAAAGAACTGGCATATTTCGCTTTCCAAGCCGTCTTGCCTTATTCCATAGGTAATTGGATCCTGGAACAGAAAAAACAGTCCATAGGAGGCCGCTGCGACAGACAGTAAAAAGATTCCCTGTATCACAATCCGCCTGTAAATAAAGTAAATTGGCTTTTTCCCAGGGCACAGCCGCCAGATTTCTGACCGTCTGCTGACAATTTCCTGCGTATAGGTATCTGCGCAGAATGTGAAAGCAAGGATTGCCATTGGCGCTTCTAATGCAATCCCTATTTCGTTAGAATATGACACCCCTCTGACAAGGCTTAAGATCAGGGCAAAAAATACTGCATAAGCCTGCTTTTGAAAGGTCAGAGAGATTTTCATTTCACGCATCATTATACCCGCCTCCTTTTCCAAATCTGCATTGAGACAAAGAAGATGCACACAGCGGCAAAGATGAGGAAACTCTGATTCAGCAATATCATTGGCGGAGGGGCGGTATCAAAAAATTTTCCCGGGAACCGCACCATAATCGCTAAGGGTCTGCCGTAATATCCAAAGATGCCTTCTCCATTACTGCTTCCCATATTGGAATATATAATATAAAGAAATAAAAGCGGCACAGCCGGCAGCGGGCTTTTAAACACCAGCGAAATTAAGCTGTATACGCTTACAATCATCAACACGCAAGGCAGTACATATATAACACTTGCCAATAAAAAGTCCGTCAAATTAACTTCCATCTCAAATCCGCTGTTTCTCGTTGCTATAAGACAAATACCAAAAAATATCAGGTTTAAGACAGCAAGCGTTATCAGGCAGACTGCAAAACCACCCCCTACTTTTCCTGACAGATAGCTTCCCGCGCTGAGAGGCTTTGTATGAAGAAGCTCATAGGTATTTTTCCTGGTATCCTGCATAAATAAAGCGGATAATAAAATGGTTGCGAAAAATCCCATAAACACCCCTGCGAAATCGGCAAATTTTCTGGAAAAATAGTACGAAAATGCATTGTTTTCCAATTTTCCCCCTATATAAGAATTGATTTCTTCAGGGCTTCCTTTACGGATGGTTGTATCATTATAGTCATAATATGCATTATAAAAACCATACTTTTCCAGATGGGCACAGGCTGCCATAACATCCATCTCTTTCATTTCATCGATCACAGCCTGCGCCTCCTCATTATCCATCCTGAATACAGAAATCAAGGTTTCCCGTATCCGTTCTTCCCACATTTCCCGCCGCAGATCTTCCTCCGTCGGCACATATCCGTTAAAAACATCTCTATCTCCATACGCGTCCGGTTCGTCGTTCACAATGGTTTCCCCTTCCACCCAATAATGGATCTTCAAATAGGGGTTTACATTTACAAATACAATCAAAACACCAATTGCAATGCCAAGCCAGAACAGAGGGTTTTTGATATAATTTTTTACCTCTCTTTTCAAAATCAACCACATAGCTTTGCCTCCTTATTCATAGTGGTTCTATTATCTAAATTCGATTGTAAAAGAAAAATCACAACAGAAAAACAATAAATAAGATTGTTTCACACTCTATGCCGCGCCTGACGGCGCAGTTTTCTATAAGATAAAAAACGCCGGACTGCTTACACAATCCGACGGAATATCGCTGTCACCACAGCCCCTCCCTGCTCATCATTTCCCAAAACCAATTTTCCTCCATGCTTTTCACAATACAGCCTACTGATATACATTCCCAGCCCCGCATGTTTCAGGCTGTCTTTTACATTCTGCCCATAGAACGCTTTCGTAATTTTTTCTGCATCTTCCCGAAAACCATCCCCGTCATCCACGACACAGATACTTAGCTTTGCATATCCGATGCTTACCCAAATTGTTATTTGCTGTTTCCCATAACGCAGGGCATTTGACAGGAGATTTTCCGTTACCTCCAATATAACTTCCTTATCCCCATAAAATTCTTCCTTTGATTCTGCCGCCTGTAACACACATTGTTTCCCATATTCTTTTTCCAAAACGGCAAGTTCACTCTGAATATCCTTCTCCAATTGTCCGGCGGAGATACTCTCCGGGGTCAGCCGCCGGTTTTCTAAGCTGTTCAATTTCCGCATTGCTTCTACAAAGGCATCCATACGTTCAATCTGGCGTCCGCTTTCTGAAAGCATTTCCATTGCCTGTCCCAGATCGATATCTTCGCCGGGCAGATATTCCGTCAGCATTTCCTGATACCCTTTCAAAACGGACAATGGAGCGCGTATATCGTGGGCGATAGCCGCCCGCAGTATTTTTTCCTCCTCCACGGTCTGCCATAATGCCTGATTATTTCTGGCAAGCTGTTCCCGCATCCGCTCAAACTCCCTGCAAAGCTCGCCCATCTCGTCCTTATTCTCATAGGAAATGGAAAAATCCAACTGATTCTCGGCAATCTTTTTGGAGCCTTTCGCCAGTTCTTCCATGGGCTGCCTTAACTTGTTCCGGTAAAAGAGGAAAACTGCCCCACAGCTTCCTGCCATAGACAATATCACCACAGCATAAGTCCCTAAAAAATCGCAAAGTTCTGACACAAAAACTTCTGATTGTGTCATCTTATAAGAACTCGGTCTTGGAACCTCCACTATATAACCAGGAGCTTTCTTTTCCGCTTCAATCAATGCTTCTTTATCTACATAATTCCACCAGATACGCATTTGTGTATGTTCGGCAATTCTGACAATGACATCCGAGAGTATAAAACTGCAAAATAAGGCAACCGCCATATACAAAAGAATGGTTTTTCTCAAGGAAAGATTTCTTATTTTATCCATCGGTATCCCATCCCCCATACGGTTTCAATATATTTGTTTTTCGTATATTGCTGAATCTTCTTTCTGATTCGGCGGATCAGCTCTGTAATCACCCTGCTGTCCCCTTCCGCATCATAACCGCAGACCCTCTCATAAATTCTTTCTTTATCAAAGACCATCCCCGGATTCATGGTCAAAAATTCAATAATTCCATATTCTGATTTTGTCAGCTCCAGATAATCTGTGTGAATCTGCACGGTCTTCGCCTGATAATCAATGCACAGCTCCCCCTGGAAGCACACTTCTGTCTTTTCTTTGCGCCGTGTCTCCCGTTTCAGATGCGCCGTAATCCTTGCATCAAGCTCTTTCAGACGAAAGGGCTTTAAAATATAGTCGTCGCCCCCGGAAGAAAGCCCGTTTACAACGTCCTGTTCGTCTACCCGCGCGGTCAGAAATAAAATCGGGCAGTCTACTTTATCCCGCACCCTCCTGCATACCTCTATTCCGTCAATATTCGGCATATTTACATCCAGCAATATAATATCCGGCTGCAGTTTTATTTTATTTATTCCCTCCAATCCATTCTCTGCCGTGATGATTTCATACTTTTTTATTTCAAGATATTTTTTCAGCATTTTGAGAAGTTCGGTGTCATCATCTATAATCAATATCTTATACGCCATTTCTGTTCCTTTTCCTTGATATGATAGTCCTTCTGGTTTTGTATCCTATCACACGTATATATTATTGGCAACAGGCTGTCCCTTTGCCAGTCAGCATCTAAAATTGATTATACTACACAAATCCCAATAAATCAAATACCCCCGCGGCATTCGCCAAATGGAAACTGACACATCTGCTTGGCTCATTGCCCACAGGATTACCCCTTGTCAATGTGCGTCTTCCTTAACAGCTTATAAATGTCAAGGTAATCCCCTGCCTGCCTATAAGCTTGTCTCTAAATACCCAAGGGATGTCTTGGGGATTGAGGAGAGGTTTTTTTTGCTCTATAATTTTAGTTAAAAATTTTTGTTTCACCTCTTGCCAAATGGGCTGTATTGTGGTAAGATATTCCTTGGGTTATCACTTATACAGAGATTTGCTGAGAGCGGTCTCAAGTGTGGGTATAATTTAGAGCGCTAAGGAAATAATACAGCCGGGAAAGCGTAAATGACACGGCTCCATGGTCAAGCGGTTAAGACATCGCCCTTTCACGGCGGTAACACGGGTTCGATTCCCGTTGGAGTCATTTTGCATATATAAAGGTATATATAAGCTTATATGTGCATATAAATTTAATATGGTGCGATAGCCAAGTGGTAAGGCCCCGGTCTGCAACACCGTTATCCGCCGGTTCAAATCCGGCTCGCACCTCTAAAGACTCCGAGTTTCGGAGTCTTTTTCATATGTAAGGAAAAAAGCAGGGGAAAATGCCGGGGAATTAAGCTGATGAGGCAGATATTAGCTGCGGGCTGCCTGCTGTCCGGTAAAAATAGCCTATAGCTGTGAGAACACTTCCCCAATGGGCGCCTGTATCAACAGATCGGCATGAGAATCCCTTGGGGTAGGAGATTTATTGATGACCACTAATTTATCACCCTTGAAATAGTCGATCAAGCCGGCGGCAGGGTAGACGGCAAGAGAGGTCCCGCCGATAATCAGCACGTCCGCCGTGTGGATAAAACGAATGGCGTCATTGATAGTCTTGTCGTTTAATCCCTCCTCATACAGCACTACATCGGGCTTGACCGGACCTCCGCACCGCTGGCACCTGGGAACGCCTTCGGTATTGAGAATATATCCAATATCGTGAAAACATCCGCAGCTCTCGCAGTAATTGCGCAGCACGGAGCCGTGAAGCTCCAGGACGGTTTTGCTGCCTGCCGCCTGATGGAGTCCGTCAATGTTCTGGGTGACGACCGCCTTCAGCCTGCCCTCAGCTTCCCACTCAGCAAGCTTCAGGTGTGCCGCGTTTGGCTTTGCGTCGGTAAAAAGCATTTTATTCCGGTAGAAACGATAAAATTCCTCCGGCTTGCGTCGGTAAAAGGTATGGCTTAAGATTGTCTCAGGCGGATAATCGTACTGCTGGTGATATAGACCGTCAACACTTCTGAAATCGGGAATGCCGCTCTCTGTGGAGACGCCGGCGCCCCCGAAAAACACGATATTTTCATATGAGTCTGTTATCCTTTTTAATTCGGAGACTGCTTCCTGACTGTTATTCATTATTGCTCCCGCTTTTAATTTCTCTCACATTTTTTTCCAGTACTTTTCGCGCTATCATAATCTGATGCCCGCAGCCCCTGCACTTTAACCGGAAGTCGGCGCCGGAGCGCAGGACGTCCCATTCTCTGCTGCCGCAGGGGTGCTGTTTTTTCAAACGCACCACGTCTCCCACATTGATATCCATTTAGCTCCTCCTGTCATAAATTGCCAAAGACAAAATCCTTCAGCACGCCCGCGAACTCCCGGAGAAGATTGTTGGGTAGCAGCCAGGGTACTGCGCTTGCAGCAAGCCCTTCCACATTTTTATAGCCCTGTTTTTCGGCAATTTTTACTGCGCGGAAAACGTGAAAATTATTTGTTACGATAACCACGCGTGCATTTTCGGAATCCAGGAGCTTTTTGCTGAAGGTGAGATTTTCGTAGGTGTTTGCTGACTGGGGTTCCAGTATGATCCTGTCCTCCGGGATTCCGGCATTCACAAGATATTCCTTCATGCCCACGGCCTCCGCGGCAGGCTCGTTTCTGCCCTGCCCGCCCGAAACAATCACCTTTGTGGCAGTATTTTCATTCAGGTATTCGATTGCACGGTCCAGCCGTCTGCGAAGCACCTCGCTGGGACCGTCTGTTTTCAGCTGCGCCCCCAGAATGATGCAGTAATCGGCGCCGGGCGCGGCGGAGGCATTATACTGAGATAAAATCAGCCCTTCCACCGTAAAAAACAGGACAAGTCCTGCGCAGACGATTCCCAGAGCTGCACCCTTAAGCCATCCGGGGATGGCGTTCATAATTCTTTTACTGCTAAAAAGCATTGCCGCAAGCAGACATGCCATACCTAGTGCACCCCATACCAGAAAGAACAGGGTGCCGGACCCCGCCAGGAATACTCCGATGCAATATACGATGCAGAGCAGTCCGATAACAGCCAGAAGGATACTGCTTATTCTGATTTTTCTTTTCTCACGGCCTCTTTCCTCCAGATAAATGACATGACGGCTTTTCTCAAAGGGAATCAGGTCCCGTGAAGTGTGTCTTTTCTTTTCATTTTTCATAGTTTATTATATTTTCTTTTGAGGGTTTTCAGATTATAATTTTATTGCTTATTGCTTATTGCTTATTGCTTATTGCTTATTGCTTATTGCTTATTGCTTATTGCTTATTGCTTATTGCTTATTACTAAAGCTGATGTTATAGGTTGGCTTACAGTATTACTATATCACAAAACAGGTGTTTTACTCAATAGAATTTTGTGTTCTTCAAGCGTTCTTTCATATAATTTTTTCAGAAGGTAATGGTAATGCTTTCTGAAACTCCCTGAATGTATTCTGAAGTATGGTGAAAATTTATTTTAAGTCTCATAAGCCAACCTGCTCTTAAACCTTCGACAGGTGAAGTGACAGAAATGTAGTAAGATTATCTTTGTGCTTTTTGGGGTTCTATGCTATCATTTTACTTATAAAGAGAAGCCTGCTGCGGCATGAAGGAAACCGCGGAGAGGGCAGAGGCGTCACAGTTTATTTGCAGGGAGGGAACGGCTATGTATGAAATGCTGAAAAGACCTAAGACATGCGATACAGTTCAATGTCTGCGAAAGAGAGTCAGCGGAAATGGTTCCCATATCGAAGGGACTGATCTGTTTTATGATAAATCGGACGGAAAGTACTATAAAAATATGAGAGAAATCAGTTACCGCAGGGATTGTCCGATCGATTTCGACGAATATCACCGTTACCAGCATGCAGTTCAAAAGGACCGCAGCGCCAAGTCCATATTGCTGGCAAAATTGTATGACGAGCCTGATTATGTCATATTACCCCAGCTGTGGGAGTCCGATTCCGGTGAGGCTTTCCCGGTTTTGGGACGAAAGCCGACGCATAATTCGGGGATCGTGTATTGTGAAGGAATGTTGGCTTCCAAGGGAACGGAGGAAGCTTCTCCGCCGCCCACGGTACGGCTCTATTCCGAAGCGGAAATGACACATGCATCAACATTGGCAGGGACAATGACGGATGCCGCACATTATAATGCTTTCAGGGAAATGGGTGATACAGGCTTGCACGGCGCAGGCTATGGGGGCAGTCAGGCTCCCCTGATTAAGGCCACCGAATTTGACGACAGAGACCATGTTATGGCTCGCTATTCGTCGAACAGGCAGTATAATGCTACAGCTAAGGCAATGCTTGCAGATGCAGATGCAAGGGCGAAATCAGAAAGAGGGACTGGGCTTACAAAAGATGAAATTGACGCTTTAAGAAACGCTTTTATGAGGGCGGTAAAGGATGCCTTCATGAACGGAAGGCTGTTGGCGGCAAAACATAGCCGCAGTTATGGAGACTTAAAGCCGGTGTTTGAGGCGGCCGGCAAAACCATAGAAGAAGCTATAGACAATGTCATACAGGAAATAGAGGCGCAGGGAACCGCAGGGGAAGAATATGTGTCGGCAGATGATATAACGGGCGTGGTAAGGCTGGGAATAAAAGCCGAAATCATCAAGATACTTGCGGACGCCGCCGCATTGGGCGATAAGGCTAAAGCAGCTGTTTTAAAGCAGTTTAAAAACGGGTATTCCGCCGTGAGCAGCGGCTGGCCGGCCCAGAGGAAGCGCCTGGCTGAAAGAGAAAACCTTCCCTCTCTTGAGATTTCCTATGGCGGAAAAACAGGTGACATGACACATCCGCATAAACCTCATGGAGCACAACGAAAATATGATCTGATACAAAGCACCTTTTTCTGGATGCCGGGCGCAGGCAGCCTGGATAATGCCAAAGCCATAATGGATTTTTTTATTGCTCAATATTATAAGCTCAAGCCGGGAGGCATTATACGCCTTGTAAGCTTTAGTAATAATGAGCAAAGATCCGGGGATGCCAGGACTTGGGAGGAGAAAGAAAACCAGTACGGGGAAGCCGCCGAATGGGTTTTCCGGGAGCTTGTCCGTATTCCATATTATACGGACGTAAGAAAGATGTTGTTTTATAAGGCAGACGGACAAGGCAGCCCGGCGGGGGGCATGCCGTATTCGGAGGTACTGTCCACACTGAAGCTTAATCCCGTGCAGAAGGGGGAACCGTTGTATAGACCTCTTTGGACGGATACCAATAAGGCGGTAGGCGCGGAAGGAAAGCAAAACGGCAATCTGGTTCTTCAGGCGAGAAAACCTGTGTCAAGACCCTGTCTCCAAAATTAACAAAAAGCTTTATTCCCGCGGGGGCTTTGATTTTCTGTAAAAAAGCTTGTATTTCTGCGTCAGTTATGCTATCATATTTATTTGTGATGAATCAAATTCCTTGCTCGCATCAGGTGCGGGCCAGAGACCAAAAGGAGGTAACAAGCATGAACAAGTATGAATTAGCCGTAATTGTGTCCGCTAAGATTGAAGACGAAGAAAGAGCTGCAACTGTTGACAAGTGCAAGGCGCTCGTTGAAAGATTTGGCGGTACCATCACAGAAGTGGATGACTGGGGCAAGAAGAGACTTGCTTACGAAATCCAGAAGATGAAAGAAGCTTTCTATTATTTCATCAAATTCGACGCTGAGAGTACTGTGCCTGCCGAGATCGAGAGCCGCGTCCGCATTATGGACAATGTCATCAGATACTTGGTGGTTAGACAAGACGAGGCATAATTGGAAAGCGAGAAGAAAATATGAATAAAGTAATTCTGATGGGGCGTTTGACCAGGGACCCTGAGGTCAGGTATTCCCAGGGAGAAAATGCAACGGCAATAGCTAGGTACACGTTGGCAGTAGATCGTAGATTTAATCGTAACAATGATGATCAGACAGCGGATTTTATTACCTGTGTAGCTTTTGGAAAGTCAGGAGAATTTGCAGAGAGATATCTTCATAAGGGGACTAAAATTGCAGTAACCGGGCGAATTCAGACAGGCAGCTATACTAATAAAGATGGTGTCAAAGTGTACACAACAGAAGTGGTTGTGGAGGATCAGGAGTTTGCCGAGAGCAAGAATGCATCCGGCGGAAATGACGGCGGATACAATAACAACTACAGTAACGGCGGCTATGCAGGCGGCAATGCACCTGCGGCATCCGGCGCAGGCGACGGCTTCATGAACATCCCCGACGGCATTGACGAAGAATTACCGTTTAACTAAGTTTGATCGTTTGAGATAGGAGGCATTGATATGGCTTTTAATAAGGCAGAGAGATCCGATGCGCCCATGAAGAAAAAGGGCGGTGTCCGCAGGAGAAAGAAAGTTTGCGTGTTCTGTGGCAAGGATAATGTAATTGATTATAAGGATACAAACAAATTAAAGAGATACGTTTCCGAGAGAGGCAAGATCCTTCCCCGCCGTATCACCGGCAACTGTGCGAAGCATCAGAGAGCATTGACCGCGGCTATCAAGAGAGCCCGCCACATTGCGCTCATGCCTTATGTTCAGGATTAAATATCTGCAAAAAAAGGACGAGTGGAAAGCATGTGCTTTCTGCCCGTCCTTTTTCGTGCTACATTGGCCCTGGACTGTTTTAAGAGTCTATCTGGCAGGCATCTGGAAGTCTGCCAGAGCCTTGTTTAGATAATCGTTAAAGGGCTTCATGGCTATAAAAATTTCTGTCATTTTAGGCAGGAAGCCTTCAATATCCAGAAGATCCTTATCCTCCACGGGATATTCCAGATACCAGCTTTTATATTTCAGATATTCCGCCTGGGGGTGTTCTTTGTCATATCCGGCAGGAACATTTTTAAGAGCCGTTCCCTGCACCGTAAAATATTTCCGAAAGTCCGGCGCCCCTATGATTTTATCCCACTCGGTGGAATTTTCCGCTATATAGCTCCGCACCATGGCGGTGGCGTCCTTAAACATATCGGCAAACAGCCCGCCGCCCAGGAATGACCCGTTTCCGGGCCTTATCATCAAATAGTAGCCTACCGGAACGGGAAGCTTTCCCTTTGCGGCGATGTGGGCGCGAAAAGAGGGATTGTACGGTGACTTATCGTTGCTGAAGCGGGTGTCCCTCACAAGCTTAAAGGTAAGGTCCTTGGGCACATTGTGCAGGATGCTTTTGTCTGTTTTGCCGATTTCCAGAATAAGCGCCTGCAGCAGCGCCTCAAATTCTTCGTTGGCGGCTTTATATTCCGCTTTATGAAGGTGATACCAATCGCGGTTGTTGTTATTGCTTAATTCGGATAAGTAGTTTAATATCAGTTTCGTGTTCATATGGAATACCTCCGGTGTTGTTTGATAAATGCTGGGTGTTTCATTAAGCCTGCGGGCTCATTTGGGCATATGCCGTCGCTGTATGTGGTTACGAATTTTTTACCACCGAAAAAGAGGTGGATTTGAGAAAATCCTTCATAAACTGTGTGGTCTGTTCCGGAGTGGCATAGATCCTGCTGAAGGAAAAGCTCTGCGCCAGATCGTCGATTTCCTCCATTGCCTCCTTTACGTCAAGCATGGTCTGAGGGGAAATAACGGCAGCGGCGGTATAATCCAGACGTGAAGGGTCAATTCTGTGATTTTGGATGGCGTAATTGATCCTGTCCGCGCATTTGCATTTTCCGCATCCGAATTCACCGCAATATTCGCTGAGAAATTCGGCCATTTTTTTGCGCACCCGTGAAAGGCGCTGGCGGTATGCCTCGGGCGACATTCCCAAAATGTCTCCGGCAATGCGGCTGTCCACCTTAAACATGGTGCCCAGTACGAAAATACAGCGGCTTTCCACGTCAAGGCATTGCAGCATAACGTTGGTGCAGGACATTTTCAGCTCCTCTGCCAAAATATCTTTTTCAACGTTCTGCGTCAGGTCAGGCACATCATGGATTTTTCCGTTTTGAATATCATCGCCGTAATACTCAAAGCTTAACGGATAGTGTGCGAACATGTGCTTCTTGTAGCTTTTGAGGTGATTGGCTGCAATGCTGAATACCCATGTGGAGAATGCGCTTTCTTTTTTGAAGGTAGACAGATGGGTGATGACCTTCAGCAGAATATCCTGTGTGGCGTCCTCGGCGTCCGCAAATGTGCCCAGCATTCGCAGAGACAGGTTGAATACCAGATCCTGTACGCCAAGAATCAGTGTTTCGAGAGATTTGCCGTCTCCGGCAGTCGCTTTTTCAATCAAAGCAAATAATTCTTCATTTTTTTTCTCCATGTTTCCTCTCATTCCGCCGCGTCAGCGGCTTTTTTATCTCTGGGGTCCGGCTTAAGCTTTTCCACCCTATATGATTAGACATTGCAGCAGGGCTTGTGTGACAAATAAATATGTTTTTTTGCTATTATAAACGCCAAAACCGATAAATTCAATATACAATAGATGGCACACGGCGCGGAATAAAGCGATTGTGCAGACTGCAGCCACAGGGTATATGCTTTGTATTTCAATACCAGCGGCCTTCCCTTCGGAAGCATCCGTCTGGTTTATGGGGGAAAGCGGTGGAAAAATCCGCAGTTTAGTGCTACAATAAATTTTTTCAGGCGGATTTTTGCCGTTGGTAAACAAAAGCATAGATATAAGGAGGTGTGCCATGCCGGTAATGAAAGGTTTGGAGTGGACCTTTGATACGGTTGCTCCCACATACGAGAAGCTGCGTCCCGGTTATGTTGAAGAATTGTACCAAAGATTGTTTGATTATATTGCTGTTGACGAAAAAAGCAGGGTGGTTGAGGTCGGCATCGGCGGCGGGCAGGCAACGCCGCCCGTTCTGAGGACGGGGTGCGAGCTTACTGCCGTGGAATACGGCACGCATTTTTCCGAATTATGTATGGAGAAATTCAGGAGCTATCCCGGGTTTTCCGTTATAACGGGCAAATTTGAGGATGTGGCATTCGAGGATAATGCCTTTGACCTGGTTTATTCGGCATCGGCTTTCCATTGGGTGCCGGAGGAGATAGGCTATACCAAGGTATTTTCCATGCTTAAAAGCGGCGGGGCATTTGCCAGATTCGCAAACCACCCTTTCCGCGACAAGGGCAATCCGGCCTTGTCGGAGGAAATCCACCGACTTTACGGCATGTATTATTATAAGTTCCACCACAGGAAGCAGGAAACCCCGGTGGAATACAGTGAGGAGAAAGCCGTGAACCGGGCCGGGATAGCGGAGAAGTATGGCTTTACGGATATTCAGTATGCTCTGTTCCGGAGAACACGGACCTTCTCCGCCAAGGAGTACAGCGCTTTGCTCGGGACCTACTCGGATCACATCGCCATTGAGGAAATGCTGAGAGCGGAATTCTTTGCAAGGATAGAGGAAGCCATCGACAGCCACGGCGGGACGATTACCATTTATGATACCATAGACCTGCAGCTTGCCAGAAAACCCTAGACTCTTACCGGTTGGGAAGGCAGAGGCCTTCGCAGTCCGATATGTCAAAGGGCTGCTCCATATATTCCTTCATATCCTCGTCCACAGTCACCTTCAGATTGCTGAAGGTGATATTTTTTGCATTGCGGGCAAACACGGCGTTCAGCGAGCCCTCCAGGATGGTGTTGCCCTGGCAGGGACGCAGGTCGTGGAGGTTTTTCTGCCAGTCCGTGCGCTTTACCAGGTGGAGGGAGACATCCTCAAAGGCAATGTCGCTGATGTTGCGGCTTTCGTCCCCATAGATGAGGATTCCGTTTTCACCGGTGCAGTTGATGTGGGAGAAGGTTACATTGCGGATGCTTCCCGCCTGCGTATCATCCTTCCGGCGGAGGGCGGTGATGGCGATGGGCTCTGCCTCTCCCCACCAGTACAGCTTGGAAAAGAGCCGGGTATCAATATTTATGTTGGAAAAGATTACGTTTTCAATGCAGCCCTTATCCCGAAGCTGCAGGGAAATGCCTCTGTTGGTGCGGCTGATATTGCAGTTCTGAACGATGATGTTGCGGAAGGGGGCTTCGCTCTCCGTGCCGAATTTGATGGCGGCGCTGGTGGAGATCAGGGTGCAGCCTGACACCACGATATTTTCACAGCCGCCGTACTTCATGGCATGGGAGGTATTTTTAAACACGATGCAATCGTCCGCGCATTCAATATGACAGTTGGTAATGCGCACATTTTTGCAGTGGTCGGGATCGATGCCGTCGCAGTTGGCAAGCCGCAGGCTGTTGAGAATGCGTATGCCGTCGATCAGGACGTCGGAGCATCCAACCATGTGGGTGGTCCAGAAGCCGCTTCCCGTCAGCGTGACCTGGGTGAGGGTAAGGTGTTCCACATGCTCCAGAAATAACAGCGGTACCCTGGGGTAAAAGCTTCCGTCGATGTGCCAGGGAGAGACGGCGCCATAGAAGATTTCCTCATTGCCGTCGATTTTGCCAAACCCGGTGATGGAGACATATTCGCAGTCCTTGGCATAGATAAAATAGAGGGAGGGCTGTCCTGCATACTCGCAATTCAGGTAGGTAGGCTGGGAAAGCAGCTCCGGTTCAGACGTCTGTCCGCCGGGCAGGTTAAAGTCCTCCAGATGGTCGCTTGCCTTGAGCACGGCGCCCATTTCCAGATGAAGCTCCACATGGGAACGCAGGACAAGGGCGCCTGCACGGTAAGTACAGCCGCCGTCCAAGACAACCTTACCGCCTCCGTTTTTGTGACATGTGTCGATTGCCGCCTGAATGGCGGCGGTATCGCTGCGGCTGCCGTCTCCCACGGCGCCGAAATCCTTTGCTCTGTAAATCATAATTTTCATCCTGTCCTTTCTGCTTATAGTGTGTCATGCCCGCGGCCGAAATGCTGCATCCGCGCCCATAAAATTAACCTTTTGTACGTTCATAGTGTGTCATGCCCGCGGCCGAAATGCTGCATCCGCGCCCATAAAATTAACCTTTTGTACGTTCATAGTGTATCATGGCTGCGGTCAAAATGCTACTGCCTCATGAATGATTTGGGGCAGTGTTTAAATAAAAAATATGGTTGTTAAGACGGCAGAAACATGATAAATTAAGCGTGACGGTCATTGTCTGCATGTAAGGCTTGACGCGTCGGTTTATGATTCAGAGCCTGGGAATTTTTTTGAGGATAATCACATTTGGCATTAAACAGAGCCGGGAGGCAGCAGAATGATTTTAATAATAGAGGATGACAGGAATATTAATAATCTGCTATGCGGCATACTGAAGCAAAGCGGTTACGAGGTGCAAAGCGTGTTCAACGGATGGGATGGCTATGAGCTTGCGTTGCAGCATGAGTACAGCCTTATTTTGATGGATCTGATGCTCCCCTTTAAGAGCGGGGAGGAGATCCTGCGGGAGCTGCGGGTCAGGAAGAATACGCCTGTCATTGTATTGTCGGCAAAAAATGCGGTCTATAACAGAATCGAGGTGCTGCGTCTTGGCGCTGATGATTTTATCTGCAAGCCCTTTGATATTGATGAGGTAATGCTTAGGATTGAAGCCGTGCTTCGCAGGACGAAGGGGGCGCAGTCGGCCTTAGCGTTTAAGGATATGAGGCTGGATAAGGATTCAAAACGCGTTTTTGTCTGCGGCCGGGAGGTCAGCTGTACGGCGATGGAATATGCGATTCTTGAGACCATGCTGTCCAATCCCAATAAGATTTTCTCTAAAAGAAATTTATTTGAGAGCGTTACCGGAGACGAATATTTAAGCGATGAGAATACCATGAATGTGCATATAAGCAATCTTAGAAAAAAGATAGGGAGGTTCACGGAGGAGGCCTATATTGAAACGGTATACGGCATGGGATATCGTCTGGCAAATTAAGAGCTTATGATTCAGGCTTCCCGATTTTGTTCTCTTAATTAAGGTTTTCTTTAGGTTTCATAAAGCATGTTTTTAACAGCATGTTATATCCTATGGTCGGAAAGGAGATTGCATATGAAGGATATTGTTTTGCAAACGGAAAATCTGACCAAAAGGTATGGGAGCTCCACCGTACTTGACCATGTAAGCGTCAGGCTGGAAAAAAAGCACATATACGGGTTTATCGGGGAAAACGGGGCAGGGAAAAGTACTTTTATGAAAATAGTCTCGGGGCTGGCTTTCCCCACGGAGGGTACTTATTCCATTATGGGGCAGGCTTCGGCTCCGGGCAGGGAAAGAATGCGAAAATATATCGGCAGCATGATCGAGGCCCCGGCGCTGTATCCGGGCTTCAGCGTCATTCAGAATCTGGAATTGCAGAGAACCCTGACTGGGAATCCGGATAAGGCAGCCTGTGACAGGGTGCTGGAGATGGTGGGATTGTGGGAGGTCAGACACAAGAAGGCGCATGCCCTGTCCATGGGTATGAAGCAGCGTCTGGGCATTGCGTTTGCCCTGATAGGCAATCCCAGGCTTTTGATACTGGATGAGCCCATCAACGGTCTTGACCCAAAAAATATTGTGACCCTGCGCGGTCTGCTGCAGAGGCTGAATGAGGAAAACGACATTACGATCTTTATATCCAGCCATATTCTGAGCGAGCTGTACCGGATTGCCACGGATTATATTTTCATTCACAGGGGTAAGATCGCGGCTGCCCTGACGCATGATGAGCTGGAAGCGAAATGCGGGAGGTATGTCCGCATTAAGACAGACGCTGTGCCGTTTGCGCTCACCGTCCTGGATCAGACTCTGGAGCATCCGGAGTATAAGGTGGTGTCGGAAAAAGAGATTCATCTATATTCGGATTTGAACAGGGTGGAGGATATTGCCAGGACGTTTATGCAAAAGGAGATAGTGGTAACGGAGCTGTCCGTTACGGAGAATACCCTGGAAGACTTTTTTCTGGAAATTACGGGAGGTGTCAGTCATGTGTAATCAACTGAGAGTGGCGCTCTTTAAATTAAGGCATTTTTGGATATTTTATCTGGCTGCCGCGGGTATGGGCGCCGCCGGCTTTTCGTATGGCAATATAAAGCTGGCGGAAATAGGCTTTGATGTATATGAAGCGTTTGCGGAGGCAAACTGTGATACGTCTTTCGTATTTATACTGGCGCTGGTAACGGCATGGTTTATGGGCAGCGATTTCAGTAATCGTACCATCCAGCATGAAATAGCGTTGGGGTACAGCCGCTGGTCGGTGCTGGGAGTCAGGGTAGTGCCGGCGATTCTGTCAGGGATCGTTTTACATTGTGTATACGTTTTTTCCACCATGATCGGCGTAGGGGTGCGGGCGGGTTTTGACGGCGGAAGGTTTACGGTCCGCGACATCCTGTGGTATGCTGTGATACTGCTGCAGCTGTCCGCAATTCAGGGAATCGTCACATTGATCACGTTTATATGCGCAAAGGCGCCCGGAGCAATTGCGGCGTCCGTATGTATTATCTTTATAGGCTGCAATCTTCTTCGCAACTTCTTTGACGGGGTATTGTTTACCAGATCCGTGTTTTGCTTTGTACGGGAAAACGGGTATGAAATCCTGGGTCCTACAAGCGTGGCGGCTGCGGTTACATTAGCGGCCTCGATCGCTCTGACACATTTTATATTCAGGAAAAAAGAGATCAGATAAGGGAGGAGGCGGTGATAATGGTCTGTACGATTATAATAGTATTGCTTATTGCCGCCTCTTTTTCGTTTTTAAAGCTTTGGCTCATCAAGCGTCAGCTCAAAGGAATGAAAAAACAGATGGAGCGGCAGGGAGAAGGCTTTATTTCCGTGGATTTTGTGGACCGGGATGTGGAGGCTGTTGCACTGAAATTTAACGAGACCCTTGGCCTGCTCCGAAAGGTAAAAGCGGAGGCCGTAAAGAGCGAACAGGCTATGAAGGCGTCCGTCTCCATGATCTCTCACGATATGCGCACGCCCCTTACGTCTGTCATAGGGTATCTGCAGCTTGCCGGGAAAAGCTGCAGGGAGGAGGATGTCTTAAAGAACATTAACGTTGCCCTGGAGAGAGCGGAATACTCCGGCAGGCTTATCGACGATTTTTTCGAGTTATCCGTGGTTGATTCGGACCGTTATAGCCCTGTGATGGAGAGGGTAAATATCTGCGAGGCGGTTTGTGAGGAGATTCTGGCAGGCTATCCGGAGTTTGAAAAAAAGGGAATTACGCCGCTGTTCGGACAGGCGGACGATGCTATATGGGTATGGGCGGACAGGAAGCTGTTGTCCAGGGTAATGCAGAACCTGATTTCCAACGGAATAAAATATTCTGCAGGCAAAATGTTTTTTAAGGTTTCCAAGGGCGACAAAATAACCATATCCGTGTCCAATTCCATCTCGGAAGCCCTTTCCGGCACTGTTGACACGGAAAAAATATTTGACAGGTTTTACCGGGCGGACGCCTCGCAAAGCAGCGCGGGGGCAGGCCTGGGGCTGTATATTTGCCGAAAAATGACAGAAGGGATGAACGGAGGCATATCGGCTTCCTGCAGCGATAATATGCTGACCGTGAAAATTGAACTCATTTCTGCAAAAATCTGATTTTATCTAAAGTGCATTCTTCATTCCTGCGGGCAATGAGCCAAGCGGATGCTGCGGGGGCAGAGCTCCCGCAGCTTGCCGTACTGCAGGATTGATACCCCGTCAGCTTGCCGCGGGGTCTTTGAATATCGGGCAGTTCCCTTTGAATTCAGCACGCTTCTACATAACATTTCACTTTTTGACAAATTAAACTGTGGCATAGTGTTGAAGAATATGGTACAATAAATGCATCTTTATTGTGAAAAAGAAATGCCGAAGGGCATGTGGAGCGGTCAGAGAGCTGTCCGCGGCCGGAGGAAAACCGGTCCTGTCCTCTTCGTTATGAGGTATTCATATGAGAACTAGAATAAAGCTGAAAGGCCGTGTTAAGGCTTATATAAGGTACAGTATTTATCTGTCAATTCTTTTGTGTATTGTTGACGTGGGGATCTTTCTGATAAATATCAGGGCGGGAGCGCTTCTTGCGGGCTACGCGGCCATTCACCTTATAATCACCCTGACCCTGTATTTCTATAACAAACCGATTATAATGAACGAGCTGATCAGCTTTGCCACGGAGTACGGGCAGATTCAGAGAAAGCTGCTCAGGGAGCTGGAGCTGCCGTATGCCCTGCTTGACGACCGGGGAAAGGTGATCTGGACAAACGCTGCCTTTGAGACCGTGATCCGGCAGCCCAAGGGCTACAATAAGTCCATCACTTCCTTGTTTCCTGCCATTACAAGGGACCGCCTGCCGGATGACAGCGAGATGGATGAGGCGCAGTACGAGCTGGAGTTCGAGGGCAGCGAGTACGTGGCCAAATTCAAAAAGATAACGTTAAAGGATATTGCGGAGCACAGCGGTATCATAGACGCGGAGGGCTATAACGGGTATCTGATAGCCGTTTACCTCTTTGATGAGACGGCATTGCATATTGCGCTGCAGGAGGTGGACGACCAGAGCCTTGCTGTGGGTATGGTCTACCTTGACAATTACGATGAGGCTCTGGAAAGCGTGGAGGAGGTAAGGCGTTCTCTTTTGACAGCGCTTATTGAGAGAAAGGTGAATAAGTATATTTCCGCCCTGGACGGCATCTGCAAGAAGCTGGAAAAGGACAAGTATCTTATTATCCTTCGCAAGAGGGCGGTGGCGCAGCTTCAGGAGCAGCGTTTTGATTTGCTGGAGGATGTCAAGACGGTCAATATAGGAAATGAAATGGCGGTGACCATCAGTATAGGCGTGGGTCTGGATGGCTTAAGCTATGCGCAGAACTATGAGTTTGCCCGCAATGCCATCGATCTTGCCTTGGGACGGGGCGGAGATCAGGCGGTCGTAAAGACGCCGGAGAGCATAACCTATTATGGCGGCAAGAGCCAGCAGGTAGAGAAAAATACCCGTGTAAAGGCGCGTGTGAAGGCGCATGCCCTGCGGGAAATTATTACCGGCAAGGATCAGGTGCTTGTCATGGGGCACAGGATGGCTGACGCGGACAGCTTCGGCGCGGCGGTGGGGATTTACCGAATTGCGCAGACCCTTGGAAGAAAGGCACATATTGTACTGAATGACGTGGCGTCCACTATCGCGCCCATGGTGGAGCTTTTCCGGAATAACCCCGAGTATGAGGAAGACATGATCATCGGAAGCAGTCAGGCGATTGAGGCGGCAAACAGCAACACCGTGCTGGTGGTGGTGGACGTGAATAAGCCTTCTATAACGGAGTGTCCCGATCTGCTTCGTTTCTGCAAGTCCGTGGTGGTGCTGGATCATCACAGGCAGGGCTCCGAGACTGTGGAAAACGCCACGCTGTCCTATGTGGAGCCTTATGCATCCTCGGCTTCGGAGATGGTGTCGGAGATATTGCAGTATACCTATGACAATATTAAGATCCATTCGGAGGAGGCGGATTGTATGTATGCCGGCATCATGGTGGATACCAACAATTTCCTTACCAAGACCGGTGTGCGTACCTTTGAGGCAGCAGCCTTCCTGCGGCGCAACGGCGCGGATGTGACGCGGGTGCGCAAGCTGTTCCGGGAGGAGGCTATAGAGTATAAGGCGAGGGCCGACGCCGTCAGCCAGGCGGAAATCTATAAGCAATGCTTTGCCATTTCCATCTGCAATGCGGAGGATCTCCCCAGTCCCACCGTTATCGGGGCACAGGCGGCAAACGAGCTTTTGAACATCCGCGGCGTTAAGGCAAGCTTTGTGCTGACGGATTATCAGGGAAAAATATACATCAGCGCCCGTTCCATAGACGAGGTAAACGTGCAGCTGATCATGGAGCGCATGGGCGGCGGCGGTCATATGAGCACCGCGGCGTGCCAGATGGAGGGCGTGGGCATTATAGAAGCCATCGGCGCATTAAAGAGAACCATTGACAGCATGCTTGAAAATAATGAAATTTGATAATATAGAAATATAGGTACTTCGTGGGAACGGTACGGTTTTGTGTTTTACATTGTTAGGAGGTTTGTTGTATGTTTGAAGAAATATCATTCCCTGAACATGAATATGAGTCAATCCAAAATTATTTAAATAAGCTAGGATATTGTTATACCACGAGAGTATATAAAGAAATTGGGAAATATAAAGTCGGGGAATTATATACTGCTCCATGGGGTGATGTATTGAAAATAGACGAAGTTAAAACATACTGGAAAGTATCAGATCGCCCTTTCTATGACGAAATGAATGATGACGAAAAGATAGAAATCAGTAAATATTCCGAGGATATAGGAATGCCGTATGAATTTATAAAATTTTCTAAAAGTACAGTATGATTATATTAAAACGGCAACGAATTCCGGTTTGCTGAGCTGTTAAGTGAGTGCAAAATCGTTAATCATATGCAGGAATATACATGATACTTCAAATTTTATGCAGTAGGAAAACTTTTCCGAAAAGGGAGTTATAAAAAAGGATTGGATAAAAAGACCGGAATAAAAAGGTCGGGTAGAAAGGTCAGACAGAAAGATCAAATAGAAAGATCAGATAAAAAGATCAGATAGAAAGGACGGAAAGCATGAAAATAATACTACTTCAGGATGAAAAAAAGCTCGGTAAAAAAGGCGATATCATTGAGGCCAGCGAGGGATATGCAAGAAATTATATTCTGCCCAAGAAGATAGGCGTGGAGGCGACGCCCAAAAATATGAATGATTTGAAGCTGCAGAAGGCGAATGAGGACAAGCGTGCAATGGAGCTGTTGGATGCTGCAAAGGCGCTTGCCGCGCAGCTGGAGGGCAGGCAGGTTGTGGTAAAGATCAAGGCGGGGGAGGGCGGCAGGGCCTTTGGCTCCGTCTCTACAAAGGATATTGCGGAGGCTTTTATGGCACAGCATAATCTGGAGATCGACAAAAAGAAGATTCAGCTGCAGGACGGCTTAAAAAGCTTTGGCACTTACGAGGTGCCGGTAAAGCTGCATCCGCAGGTGACGGGCAAGCTGAATGTGAAGGTGACGGAAGCATAAGAATTTTGAAAGAGGTAGCCGGATATGCCTGCTATGGAAGAAAATGTAATAAAGAGGATACTGCCCCATAGCGTTGAGGCGGAACAGTCCGTCATCGGCTCCATGATAATGGACAGGGAAGCGATCGTGGCGGCATCCGAGCTGATCACAGGAGAAGACTTCTACAACAAGCAGTATGGTATTCTGTTTGAAACGATGGTGGAGCTGAATGACGCAGGCAGCCCGGTGGACCTGGTGACGCTGCAGAACAAGCTGCGTGAAAAGGATGTTCCGCCGGAGGTCAGCAGCCTGGAATTTGTCAGAGACCTTATAGCGGCGGTTCCCACATCTGCAAACATCAAATATTATGCCGCTATTGTCTCCGAGAAATCCACCCTGCGAAGGCTGATCCGCCTCAATGAGGAGATAGCCAATACCTGCTATGCGGAGAAGGAGAGCCTGGAATACATATTGGAGGACACGGAGAAACGGGTCTTCCAGCTGGTTCAGAAGCGTACAACGGACGATTATGTGCCTATCCGCCAGGTAGTCATGAATGCCATGAACAGGATTGAGATGGCGGCAAAAAACAAGGGAAATGTCACGGGCATTCCCACGGGCTTTATCGATTTGGATTATCGGACGGCAGGTATGCAGCCGTCGGATCTGATTTTGATTGCGGCGCGTCCCTCCATGGGAAAAACTGCTTTTGAGCTGAATCTGGCACAGTACATGGCCTTTAAAAAGAACCTGACCGTGGCCATATTCAGCCTGGAAATGAGCAAGGAGCAGCTGGTGAACCGAATGTTTTCGCTGGAGTCCAGCGTGGATGCGCAGAAGCTCAGAATCGGGCAGCTCAATGATCAGGAGTGGGAGAGGCTGATCGAGAGTGCCGGAGTCATCGGCAAGTCCAGGCTGATTATTGACGATACGCCGGGCATTTCCATTGCGGAGCTTCGTTCCAAGTGCAGAAAGTATAAGCTGGAGCATGACCTTTCCATTATTATGATAGATTATCTGCAGCTGATGTCCGGGAGCGGAAGAAACGAGTCCAGGCAGCAGGAGATTTCCGATATTTCCCGTTCCTTAAAGGCTCTGGCAAGGGAACTGAACGTGCCGGTGATCGCGCTTTCGCAGCTTTCTCGTGCGGTGGAACAGAGACCTGACCACAGACCGATGCTTTCGGATTTGCGAGAATCCGGGGCAATCGAGCAGGATGCCGATGTGGTCATGTTTCTTTACCGCGACGATTATTATAATCACGATACGGATAAGAAGGGCATATCCGAGGTCATTATAGCCAAACAGAGAAACGGGCCTATAGGCACGGTGGAGCTGGCGTGGCTGCCCGAATATACCAAGTTTGCTAACCTGGAACACAGAAGGACAGGAGATAACTAGTACGGCATTGCCTTAATTTCCGGCGGCAAGGCTGACTGACGACAACGCGGTACTGATGCAAAAGGCAGGTGTGAAGTTCACGGGAATTTGAGTGACGCTGTATTGTAAACATGCTAATTTACGAAAGAGAATGAGCTTGCAGGCTCATTCTCTTTCTGTATTTTGTGCCGGGAGGCACGGCGCCTGACAGGGTGCGGAGAAAGGAGCTTTTATGGGAAACTACTTGTTTATTTCAGACGCGGCAAAAGAGGTCAAGGTGGAAAGCCATGTCCTTCGTTATTGGGAGGAGGAGCTTCATCTTCCCATAAAGCGAAACGAGCTGGGACACCGCTATTATACACAGGAGGACGTGGAGCGCTTTAAGCAGATTAAAGGAATGAAAGAGAGGGGACTGCAGTTGAAAGCAATTAAGATGATCTTGAAGGACGGAAAGCTGGATGTGCTTCCCAGCGAGGATGTTAAGCAGACCGCAGCGGCGACGGAAATATTGGACAAGCCCCAGCCCGGGCCGGGTGAACAGACATCGGAGCTACCCATCGACATTGTGGACAGCAGGGATTGTGAAATTGAGCCGGAGAGTAAGGAAAACAAGGCGAAAAGGCTTCAATGGCTGCTGCAGCAGCTGATCCGCGAGACCCTGAGGGAGAATAACGGAGACCTGTGCCGTGAAATCAAGGAGAGCGTGGTAAAGGAGCTGGACTATCAGTTTCGTATGCAGGAGGAGCGTGAGGAGGCAAGGGATAAGATGCTGGCCGAGCGGGACGAGGAGCATTATAAAAAGATGGACGAGCTGCTGAGAAACAAAAGCAGATACGGGCGAAAGCAAAAAACGGTAAAGACCGAACAGCCGGAAGATCAAAGGGAGACGGCAGAAAAGGATAAGACGAGTATTTGGGGGCGGAATAAGAAAAAGCGCTTTTGAGTAAAGCGCTTTTTCCCGTTTCACTTATTCAGTTTACCCGCTTATTCCTGCTCAATAGCGCCAACAGGGCACTGTCCTGCACAGGAACCGCAGTCGATGCACTTATCCGCATCGATTTCAAACTTTCCATCTCCCATGCTGATAGCGCCAACAGGGCACTGTGCCTCACATGCACCGCAAGCAACGCAAGCGTCTCCGATCGTATATGCCATGACTTTATCCTCCTTTAGGTTTGATACAAATCTATCAATATCAGATATATTTTAATATAAAAGAGGTCTAAATACAAGCCCTATTTGATAAAAAACAGGGGTTGGCATATCTAGTCTCAGCCGGTCTGTTCCGCACGTCTTTTCTTAATTCCGTCAATAATAAATTTCTTTTTTTCCAGCAGCTTGCCCTTATCCATGGGCGGCACGCCCTTCAGACGGTATTCGATACCCAGGGCGTCGTATTTTTTTTCGCCCATGGTATGGTAGGGAAGCACGTCCAGCGCCTTCAGGTTATGGAACTGTCCGATAAAATAGCCCAGGTCATAGAGAAATTTTTCATCGTCCGTAATGCCCGGAACCACAACGTGCCGAATCCACATGTCCACATTCTTTTCGTTTAGATATTCCGCAAATTTCAGAATATTTTTGTTGGGCTGAAGCGTCAGCTCCTTGTGCTTATCGGGGTCAATGTGCTTGATATCCAGCATGACAAGGTCCGTCAGGGGCATCAGCCTGTCTAATTTTTCCATAAGGGAGGCATTGTCAGGGTTGAATGCAATTCCCGAGCTGTCAATACAGGTATGGATATTTTTTTCCTTGGCCAGGGTAAACAGATCGATGAGAAAGTCAACCTGCATCAGCGGTTCTCCACCGGTAACGGTGAGACCTCCGCCGTTGGCATAAAACGGTGCGTTTCTCTCATATTGTTCGATAATATAGGAAGGCTCCATCATTGTGCCGCCCTTTAAATCCCATGTATCAGGGTTGTGGCAATAGGCGCAGCGCATAGGACAGCCCTGCACAAATACCACAAAGCGTGTTCCGGGACCGTCCACGGTTCCGAAGCTTTCCAGAGAGTGAATTCTGCCTTGCATAATAATCCTTCTTTCCTAAAATATTTTTACGGCAGCCCTTTCTATCACTGGAGGGCATTACAGTAACGGTTTAGCGGAAGGCCAAACCGCCGGTCAAATATCATGTATTTTTGTGCCGTAAAGCGACGGGAGAAATGCGCTTAAACTCAGTATACACAATTTCCTGAAAAAAAACTAGCGGTTTGGGCGATAAAGAAAAAATTTGTGGCAATTCGACCATACAGTACCGCGAAGTCAAAATTGCATCCTTATGCAATTTTGCGAGACTTGCGAGCGCCAAAATGAGTTGAAAACTTATTTTGTGTGCATCAGTGTAACAGTTTAGCCGAAGGCTAAACTGTTACCCGCAGAATTCTCAGCCTGCAGGCTTCCTCAGTCATTATGCTTTAAATTCTGCCGCCTGCACCGGATTTTCATATATATCTTACATCCGCTCTCGTGCTCCGATTTTTCATATATATTTTACATCCGCTTTCGTGCTCCGGATGCATCATATTTTGAATCCGCTCACATGCTCAAGAAGCTTCCTGGATTCCTCCTCAAGCACCTTGGCGTTCTGTGCAACCGTACCGCTGTCCTGGCTCACTGCATGGGTATAGCCGTCCAGCTCATGTACGGACTCCGTGATCTGTCCTGCCTCCCGGACCTGGTTTTCCGCTACCCTGCGCATATCCGCCGCCACGGCCTCCACCCTGCCGATCAGCTGTGCCATCTGCCCTACGATCCTGTCCGCATCCCCGACCTTTCCGAATACCCTTTCAAAGGTCTTCTTATTCTCTCCCACCAGCTCTGCGCTGCCTTTGACCTCCGCCACGCTTTCCTCCATCTTTATGATCGCCTGGCGCATGGCGCCTCTGATCTCCGCTGTCAGTGCGGAGATATCATCCGCAGCGGCGCCGCTGTTTTCTGCCAGCTTCCCGATCTGTCCCGCCACGACTGCAAAGCCCCTGCCGGCGTCTCCTGCATGCGCCGCCTCAATGGAAGCGTTCAGAGCAAGAAGGCTGGTCTCATCCGCAACATTCACAATCATTTCCACCATGCTTCCGATCTGCTCGATAGCCCTGTCCGTCAGCATAATCTGCTCCGAAAGAGAGGATATGCTCCTTTCAATATGCTGCATGCCGCTGCTGACACGCTCCGCCGCTTTTCTGCCGTCCCCTGCGATTTCCACGGTCTGCTTCATCATTTCCCCGGCATATCTGCCCTGGGCGCCTGCTTCCTCGATAACCTTTGCCAGATCGCCCATCTGCTCAGACATATGCTCCGCCGCTCCTGACAATTCATCTGCCATTTTGTTCAGCTCGGCCATTGCCCCCGACTGATTCCGTGAGGCTTCCATCAACGCCCTCGACACCCTGTCATTATTTTCGGACTGGCTTCCCAGCCACCGGGCAATACCCATGATATCCGCGATGGTCCTGCGCATATGTACAAGGAAGCTCTGGGTCTGCGCGCTCATTCTGGCAATTTCGTCGTTGCCGCTCACCTTGATATTGTGTGAAAAGTCTCCCTCCGAGACCTTCTGTATCACATCCGTAACCCTTGCCACCGGCTTTACCACCCGGTTCATCAGATGAAGCGTGGCAAATATCAGCACCAATGCCGCCGCAACGGCGATAAGACCCATAACCGCCTCAAGTCTCCTGAGACCTGCCAGGGCGTCCGCCTTCCGCATATAGCTCACAAGCAGCCAATCCGTACCGGCAACCTCGTTGACGCATACCAGATATGCCCCGTCATCTCCCCTGATATCCAGCATTCCTCTCTTTCCCTGAGAAATGGCCCCGTTCACATTGGCGTACAGGCTGTCAAATCCGGGTCCGTCCAGCGTGACAGCCGTCATGCTCACATCGGGGTGCGCAATGATCGTCCGGCTTCCCTCCGTCACCAGGAAGGACTGAACGCCGCCCCTGCCGCAGAAATCCGAAACCAGCTGCGAAACATAATCCAGATAGACATCCACGGCAAGCACCCGCACCGCATCGGGATCATTCATCCGCACGCTGGCGCTCACACACATATCTTCGCTCTGTAAATCATAATAGGGCTCTCCAAACGCAAACCTGTCGTTATTTTTCCCGTCCAGATACCAGTCCCGCTCCACCAGCACCCAATCGGCGCCCGGCACCCAGCCTGAAGCGTCCAGGTAGACTCCCTTGTCATCTCCCATATAAAGCCCTATGGGATATGCGGTATTCTGATTCAAGGAGCCCTTCATAAACCGGAGTATCTCCTC
>ERZ808051.597-NODE-597-length-36029-cov-5.380201_pt1 | contig 36029 bp, 29 predicted proteins | sample MGYA00380199_ERZ808051 | MGnify/ENA primary metagenome ERZ808051 (study PRJEB31490, sample SAMN06133391) | mouse gut metagenome | isolation source: J11 | host: mice | place: China: Chengdu | collected 2015-05 ...
GAGCGCTTCTGGGCAAAGGGTATGGAGCAGGATAAGATCAACGCTTACATGACGCTGTACACGGCGCTTGTGACCATCTCCAAGGCGGCTGCTCCCATGGTGCCCTTTATGACGGAGGAGATCTATCAGAATCTTGTGCGCGCAAGCTTCCCGGATGCTCCCGAGAGCATTCACCTCTGTGATTTCCCTGTGTCCGACGCTGCTCATATCAACAGGGAGCTGGAGGCGGATATGGAGGAGGTGCTGTCCGCGGTGAATATGGGGCATGCCTGCCGTGAGGATGCAGGGCTCAAGAACCGCCAGCCCTTAAGCCGCATGTATATCAAGGCGTCTCTGGAGCTGGGAGCTTTCTATAAGGATATCATTGCGGATGAGCTGAATGTGAAGGAGGTTGTCTTTACGGACGATGTGAGGGGCTTTACCACCTATACCTTCAAGCCGCAGCTTCGCACCGTAGGACCGAAATACGGAAAGCAGCTGGGAGCAATTCAGAAGGCGCTGGCGGCGCTGGAAGGAAACGCGGCAATGGATGAGCTGAACGCAAACGGAGTTCTCAGGCTGGATATCGGAGGCGCTGCGGCTGAGCTGGCGAGGGAGGACCTGCTCATCGACATGACGCAGAAGGAGGGCTATGTGTCTCAGGAGGACAACAAGATGACGGTTGTCCTGGACACAAACCTTACAGAGGAGCTGATCGAGGAAGGTTTTGTCTACGAGATCATCAGCAAGATCCAGAATATGCGCAAGGATGCCGGCTTTGAGGTCATGGACCATATCAGGGTATCGCTGAACGGCAATGAAAGGCTCAGCGCACTGGCACAGAGAAACAGCGGGACGATCTGCGGCAAGGTTCTGGCGGACGTGCTGACCGCGGGAGAATCCTTCGCGGTGTCAAAGGAATGGGATAATGTCAACGGGGAGCGGGTCGTTATTGCCATAGGGAGGGTTTAAAGGAAAATAAGCGGGGCTATCGGCATAAGCTGTAAGCGCAGTGTACTATAACGGTTGAATAAGGACAAAAGATATTACGGTTCCGATACTGAAAACATTGAAATTATGCATTGTGCTTGCTATAATATAAATAAACAATAAAATATTTGCCGTTTGCCATTGATATTTGCAGATTTTACTTTGGGGTTTGGGGGAGGATTATCATGTATCATTGTCATTTACGCTTCCTATTGCTCGGCAGTCAGAACCAGATGTTTGAACAAATAAAGGATATTGTCCCGCTGGAACATTTTGAACATGAATTTTGGGAGAATACTGTCATCGATGAGACAATGGTTTCGTCGGCAGACGTTATCTTTGCCTGCCTGTCAGGCGCGGATGCCTCTGCGACTGTGCCGAAGCTGATCGCAGGTAAAAAAAAGGACGCGCAGCTTATTGTCCTTGCAGAGAAGGAACAGATAGAAGGTTTGGCTGAAGCTTTGCCTCAAATTCATGATATCTGGACGCTTCCTGTGACCGGGACTGAACTGGCATTTCGTTTCCTGCGTTGGCAGCAGTCTTATAAGACAGAAAAGGATTACTGGGAGACCAATCAGTACCTTGAATCCACAATCAACAGCGTGCCGAACCTTATCTGGTACAAGACCAAGGACGGCATTCACGAGAAGGTCAACGACAGCTTCTGCAAGACCGTCAACAAGACAAAAGCGCAGGTGCAGGGCCGCAGGCATGCTTACATCTGGGATGTGGAGCATGATGACCCGGTTTGCATCGAATCAGAGCGGGAGGTTATGCTCGGGAAGGTAACCTGTGTCTCGGAGGAGGTTGTCCAGACAAGCTCCGGGACAAGACTGCTCACTACATACAAGTCCCCTTTATATGACATTGACGGAAGCGTCATGGGCACTGTGGGCGTAGGAATCGACATCACGCAGGAAAAAGAGTATAAACAGCAGCTTATCTCAAAGTCCCAGACGCTGGAATCCATATTTACCACGATGGACTGCGGTGTGCTGTGCCACTCCGTTGACGGCACAAAAATTTTCAACATCAACAAGGCTGCCCTGAGAATTCTCGGTTATGAATCACAGGATGCTTTAATTGCGGACGGCTTCCACCTCGTTGCCTCCTCCATAGCTGCCGAGGATCGGGAAGCGCTTCAAAAGTCCATATTGTCCTTGAAGGAAGTGGGCAACAGCATTAATGTTACATATCGCGTAATGCATGATAACGGGGAACTGCTGTACATTATGGGAAATATCAAGCTGGTAGAGGAAAATGGGCAGTTGTTTTACCAGCGTTTCCTTCTGGACTGCACCGCGCAGCGCCTGTACGAGGAAGAAGAACGCAGGCAGGAGGAACAGCGCCAGATGGAGCTTGTCCATGCACTGAGTATTGATTATAACCTTGTATGTTTCTTTGATTTAGACACGCAAATGGGAAATGTACTCCGGATCAGTGACTGCGAGCATAATATTCTGGACGAAATTTTCCAGGGCGAGCTGCATATGGAGAAGCAGCTTGGACTTTACATAGACCGGTGCGTCTATGAGGAAGATAAGGAAATGATCCGCCACGCGCTTTCGCCCGGGAACCTGAAGGACCGTCTCAGTGAAAAAAAGGTGTACTCCGTCAATTACCGCACCAACTGTTATGGGGAAATGCGCTATTTCCAGATGAAAGCCGTCTGCGCCGGAGACTGGAGCCAGAAATACGGGGTTGTTCTTGGATTTCACAGCATTGACGAAGAAACGCGCCGCGAAATGGAAAAAAACACAATATTGGAAGATGCGCTGCTGCAGGCGAACCGCGCCAACAAGGCAAAGAGTGTATTCCTCTCCAATATGTCCCACGATATCCGCACGCCAATGAACGCCATTATCGGTTTTACTACACTGGCGCTTGGGCGTATAGACAATACCGATCAGGTGGAGGGGTATCTGAAAAAGATAATGACTTCCGGAAACCACCTGCTGAACCTGATTAACAACGTTCTGGACATGAGCCATATCGAGAGCGGCAAGATGCAGCTGTCCGAACAGCTTTGTTCGCTGCCTGAAATCCTTCATGGACTGCGCAACATTATTCAGGCGGACATCCACTCCAAACAGCTTGAGCTGTATATGGATGCCATCGACGTACAGAATGAAAGAATTTACTGTGACAGGCTGCGGCTGAACCAGGTGCTGCTGAATCTCCTGAACAATGCCATTAAGTACACGACTGCCGGCGGAATTGTGAGCATCAAGGTTACGGAGCGTCCGGGGGCGCCCGAGGGATATGCCAACTATGATTTCCAGATTAAAGATACCGGCATCGGCATGAGCGAGGAGTTTGTCGCCCGCATTTTTGAACCGTTTGAGCGCGAGCGCAACTCAACTATCAGCGGCATTCAGGGCACAGGGCTTGGCATGGCAATCACGAAAAACATCGTAAACATGATGAATGGAACCATCAGCGTGACAAGCAAGCAGAATGTGGGATCGGAGTTTACTGTCGCCCTCACCTTCCGCATCAGCTCGGAGGTCAAGGAGTCTCCGCTGATACAGGAACTTCAAGGCTGTCGCGCCCTTGTGGTGGACGATGATTTCAACACCTGTGACAGCGTTTCCTATATGCTGCAGCAGATTGGAATGCGCGCAGAGTGGACGCTCTCCGGGAAAGAAGCGGTACTGCGAACCCATCAGGCAGTTATGCGCAAGGATTTTTATTCCGTCTATATTATTGACTGGCTGCTGCCGGACATGAACGGCATCGAGGTGGCGCGCAGAATTCAGAAAGAGACCGGCGGAAATGTTCCCATTATCGTTTTGACCGCGTACAACTGGGAGGATATAGAGGATGAAGCAAAAGAGGCAGGCGTCACGGCGTTCTGCAGCAAGCCGCTGTTCCTGTCAGAGCTTCGGGAATGCCTGCATTCCATCACCAATAAAGATGACGGGCATAATTCCGAAAACAATCCCAAGGCTGTGACCTTCCATGCAGAACGCATTCTGTTGGTGGAGGACAACGAGCTGAATCAGGAAATTGCGGCCGAAATTTTACAGGAGGCCGGATTCATGGTTGAGGTTGCCGAAAACGGACAGGTTGCAGTGGAGATGCTTGAAAAATCCCAAGAGGGGTATTACCGGCTTATCCTGATGGATGTCCAGATGCCTGTTATGAACGGCTATGAGGCAACCCGGGCAATCCGCAGGCTCAAAAACACACAGCTTGCAGCGATTCCTATTCTCGCAATGACTGCCAACGCATTTGAGGAGGACAAACAGGAAGCTCTGAAGAGCGGGATGAACGGACATATCGCCAAGCCGATTAATATTGACAACCTGATGGACACATTGAAGCTCATGCTGCATTAAGCATTAAAGGGCTGTTGCTTTGGCAGAAATTTATCTGCCGGGGCAGCAGCCCTGTTTTTGAATGAAACGGCCTGCCGCGGTGATATCGGCTTTATGTGATTACCGGCTTGCCATAAAGCGCCGGAATATTTTTGTTGAAAGCATATTAAGTAATTTAAACAACTGACGATATATATAATACAACTATTGTCAAAAAAATATATCGGTTAAATCGAAGCGACAGGAGAGCATGACAGTGATAAAGAAAAACTGCCTGACAGCAAGGGAAGAAGAACTATTAAATATTTTGTGGGAAATAAACGAGCCGTTGACGGCGGGCGAGATGGCGGAGCGGCTGGAGCCTCAGGGCTGGAACGAGATCACGCTGTTCAAGACGGTGAGGAAGCTTTCGGATATGAGCTATCTGAAGGTTGTGGGGCTGGAAAAGTGTGCAAAGAGCTATGCCAGGAAATTTGTGCCTGCGCTGACAAAGGCGGAATATTATACAGAGATTATGATGCGGCGCGGGCTGGACAGCAGCTCCATTGCGAACATTACCGCCGCTTTTTTGGGGCTTTCGGACAAAAGTGAAAAGGAGCGTGACGCTGAAATCATAGCCAAGCTGGAGGAGATTATTGCGGCGCTGCGCAAAGCAGGGGAAAGGGAAGATGGGTGCTAATATTTTTTCCGTATTGATGACGATTCTTTGGAGCAGCGTGCTGATTACGTTTTTTTCGTTTTTGCGTACCAGAACAAGGCTGCTCCATATGTGCGGCATATCTACGGTAATACTGATTTATCTGTTCTGTGCCACACGGCTGGCTTTTCCCCTTGAGGCGCCGTGGGCATATGAGGTATCAGGCGGAGCGGTTTATAACGGAATACATGTGGCGCTTACGTTTAAAGTCGGTTCCGTTCGGATTTACGAAATCCTTTTTGTCATATGGATTATAGGAATGCTGATTAGCTTAACCATATATTTCATACAGTACTGCATGGCGATGAGTTACTTTCAGGAGCTGCCTCAGGAGGAAAGCAGGATGGGGCAGGAGATCATGGACGGGCTGGACAAGGACAGCCGCATAAGGGTGCTGACACTGGCGGGATTAAGAGCACCCTGCTGCATGGGCATTATCCGAAAGAGGGTCTTTTTGCCGGAGAAGACCTATAGCAGAGAAGATCTGCGGTATATTATGCTGCATGAGTATACTCATCTTGCCCATCAGGATCTTCTGGTGAAGATGCTTGTAAGGGTGCTCTGCGGAATCTATTGGTGGAATCCGCTTGTTTACCTGCTGAAAATGGATCTGACCCAGAGCATGGAAATCCGGTGCGACGTGTCCATTACAGAGCATTTGGAGAGAAAAGAAAGAGCCGATTATCTGACTCTGATGCTGGAGACCTTTTGTGAAGGCGGGCTGCCGGACAAGTCTGTTGGGGTTGCGGGGCTGGTGGAGAATCGCTCGAAAAGGCTGTTGGAGCGGTTTAGTATCGTGGCGGATACGGGGATTGTGCAGAAAAAGCGGGCAGGTGTGTTTGCCGGAGTGGTGATGCTGCTGGTTTTGTTTGTATCGTATTCGGTTATCCTGCAGTCAAAATATGAAGCGCCAATGTCTGAAATCGAGACGGATGAAAACATTTATAAGATGGATATAGAAAATTGCTTTATCAGAAAACAGGGCGACACCTATATTTTACATACGAAAGATACAGAAACGGTGATAGACGAAGATGTGGCAGTCTGCTTACAGGAGGAAGGGTTTGTAATAAAAACAGATGGTTATCCCCTTACCGGTGGTAAGGGGTATTAAGGAAGCGGATGTAAAAACCAATACCGGTTTATGACGCTTTCTGACCATAAATATACTACAGCGAGGAGGTGAACAAATGAAGAAGACGTTATTGGTTCTGGCGGTGCTTTTTATAGTGGCGCTCAGTCCGGCGCAAAGTCTGCAGGTAGGCGCAAGCAGCGGTGTGGTGCAGAATCAGGCGGCAATTTCAGGGACGCAGCGGGCGGATGTGATTAAAAAAATATTTCGCTTGAACAACGGTGTGGTGCAGTACCGCAGATGGAATGAAACACAGGGCTATTGGGTTGATCCGGATTGGATAAACGTCGGCTAGGCAGGGTATCCCGACTTAGGGCGGGTGACTGAAGCTAATGCAAAGGAAAAGAAAGGTTATGAGATTTACAAAAGATAAATAATCAGAAATCAACACCCGATAGACTGAAATAGAAATACCTTTTTACCAAGCAAGGAGAATAACAGGACTTTGCCCAATATAGTGAAGTCTGATGAAATATATGCCATACAAATGGAATTACATTAAAAATCTATGGAATGGAGCCATTTTGTTATGCGCATCAAAGCGATTACAATGATTGCCACTAGTCTGGCGCCACAGCGGAATATGCAAGAAAAAGCCCCCAGGGGACAGTTCAGGTGCAGGCAGAGAGAAACGGATTCGGACCTGAGTGCAGGGTAACGATTTTAAATGAGGGACGAAACCGCAGCAGGCAGCAACAGGATATTCAGCCAGAAAAGAGCGCTCAAAGTACCAGGCTGGCAACAAAGCTGCTCCGTGATCAGGAGGAAGTCCCGGAACATGGCCATGAAGTCTGCGGAATATCAGGATGAGGTCGATGAAAACAACAGGGAACTGTTGACGTTGCTCAAGACTATGGAAGAAGCGGAAAATGCGGAGGAGGAACGGGAAGGTGGCGAAGCGGCAGAACGTGGCAATGACGGAGGTACGCCTGCGTCCGGTACGGCAAGTTCCGTGGGTGACGAGGGACGCCAGCGCCAAGCAGGTAGCCTTGACAAGGTATCCCAAGAGTTTGAGGATGAAATGAAGGAACTGATCGACAAACGAAACGACGTGGACAGAACGCCGCAGGAGAAAGAGAAAGACGAAAAGGAGCAGGACGAGAAAGAGGAGGAGCAGGCAATCAATTAATGTTGTGCCCTGATTTGTACTTGTTACTATCTCCACTTTATTCGTTTCAGAATAGCGAAAACCGACTGTTCCATCCAGTGGTAAGGGCGTTCAGGCAGAGGTCTTCCCTGTTGCTGACTGTGCAATTCCTTGGTGGTCAGAACTTTGTCCTGTTCCGAAATCCGGCAATCTGGCTTGGTCCTTTTTCGGCAATTGTCAAGTCAAAAGTACGATTGACAACAAGGGCGGCATCTTCGTACATAATCCAGTTATTTCTGTCCCCTGGGTCAAAGCGGTAGCCGTAGGGCGGCTTTGCCCTATGTTTTTGCTGATGCCCCTGGCGCTGTCCACACCATCGTTCACAGCTATAAATCGCACATCACGGCTCGGAAAGATAAGTTCTGCATAATGTCCCATATACATGTAATCGATGTCAAATCTGCTAATATCCTTGACGATAAAATTTTCCACCAGACCATGTTCTACAAGGGAGAGTGCCTCTTGTATGCAGGGGCGGTCAAAATTTAAAAGTTTATTTGCAATGGTGTTGTCAATGGAGTTCATGTGCCAATATAAATTTTAAAAAAAGACTTTTTTAAAAAAGATAAATCCAGAAACATTGACAAATTCAATGATATGCCAGTACAATGAGTGTAACAAAAAGTGCAAATTATAAAGTTACTATAGAAGGAAGTGGGAAGCTTGAAAGTTTCTTTCAAATATTAAATTGATGCGTGCTTAAGCACGCATGGGGTATAGATATGAAGCCGGAGGAATCATTTGTACGCCACAGCCATGTGGTGACAGGATTGCTTTTGTATAGACACTGGACAGAAAGAAAATGAAAGAGCGGATAATAGTTGGGGAGGCAAGTCAGATTTTTTCAATCTCAATAGAAATATGGAGGTGGAACTTTTCTGATAGATTTCGAGAATGACATGTAAGGAGACTGGAACAGGTTTGGCATGGGAGTTGTCCGGGCTGCCAAATATCAGATGGTGGCATAGGAACGTTTCTAGAAGAGGTTTTGTCATCAATGGCACTATAACAGCATATCCTGACTTGATCGTCATGACAGAGAGTAGAAAATTGCTTTTGGTGGAGATCAAGGGTGACCATCTGAAGAATGATAAATCGAGAGAGTAAGCTAAAATAGGGGCAACTTGGGTAGCAAAGGCATCCCAGTTGGGCAGAGTGTATAAGTATTTTATTTCCCAAAGATATCGGAAACAACCGAGTATAATGCGACATTACAGACGATAAGCGCATTCTGGTATCTGTTTTTTCGCTGGAACGGTAGGAAGTCAACTTGTAACGGTATTTTGTAAATCCACGCAGGATACGGATGGGTTTATAGTGGATATAGATTCCCGGGACCAGACCTAGTCGAAATAAGTCCCCAATCCATTTGGAATCTTTCGTATCATCCATATTGCCTTTGACTGCTTTTACCCATTTGAGGTTGGTAATGGTGACGTTAATATTGTCCTCCAAAAGGTTGAACACAGGACCCCAGTATTTGTCGGTAGATATTCCATATAGACATCACGGCATTGGTTTTCAATAAGCCAGTTTTTGGATTGTAGGATCAGCAGGTTTGATAAACAACTTTCATGATCAAAACTTCTTTCAAATGAGATAAAGAATCCATTGGTTGTACCATTACACATTTAACAGAGAAGTTAAAACAATTCTTACTGTACATTCTAATAGAGTCACTTATTTGTGCTTGAAAGATGAAATTTACACTGATTATTATGCTGTCTAAAACTGAAGAAAGTCTTTACGAGTCACCGCCTCGTGCTTTGTAGTGTAGCTTATTTACAAACTATTTTATCAACAAAGTGGAGGATTGGAAGACTTTCATTATTATTTGTGCCGCTGACTTGGCGGCGGAATGGAGAGTATTATGCAAGATTTGACAGTTCGTTCTGAAAGTATTCAAAGATTATATAATTTCTATTTGGAAAATAAACTAATTGTAAACAGACGGTATCAAAGAAAATTAGTATGGTCAGTTGAGGAAAAAGCAGCTTTTATAGATTCTATTATTAAAGCATATCCTGTGCCCTTAATTCTGTTGGCCGAGAGTGAGGAAAATGGGGAAAGAATTTTAGAAATTATAGATGGGATGCAAAGATTAAATGCTGTTATAGCATTTATTGAAAATGAGTTCTCGGTTAATGGATTATATTTTGATTTAGAAGCAATGGCAGAAACCAAACTGCAAAAAGATCAAGGTCAATTGATTCAAAATTTCCCCATTATTGATAGAAAAGTATGTGCAGAAATTGCATCATACGTTTTCCCTATGTCAACTTATAAAGGAGCAAGTGAAAAAGAGGTTGATGAAGTTTTCCGTAGAATAAACGCCAATGGGAAACATTTGTCCAGACAAGAAATAAGGCAGGCTGGAGCGTTATCAAATTATGCAGATTTGGTACGACAAATCTCAAGCGAAATAAGGGGAGATGCATCTTTAAACGACAGGGTTATTTTAAATAATATGAAGATGATAAGTATTACATCTAAAAACCTTCCATACGGAATCAATGTGGACGATGTTTTTTGGGTATCAGCTGCAATAATTAGACGTGAGCAGGTTAGAGAATCAAAAGATGAAGAGATAGTCGCAGAGATAATCGCTGCCATGTTATTGGATGAGATACCCGCATCGAGCAGCACAATTTTAGACGAATTTTATTCATTAAAGGCTATATCTAAAAGAGCGAATGAGTTAGAGGAGAAGATAAGAATTCGCTCTTTTGAAAAAGTTAAGTCTGATTTTTTTAAAGTCTTTGATGAAATTAAGCAGTTATTAGCTATTGCAGACCAAAGTTTTAATTCGCTTATTGCAAAAGACAGAACGTTTGACAAGGTGCCTCGGTATTATCAGATTGTTTTTTTGGCCTTATATAAATTGATGATAAAAGACAATAAGAAAGTGAGTTCTCAGTATGAACTTTTAAAAATCTTAGATGGAATAACGGCAAGTGTGCATTTGAGTAAGGGGGGAGGAAATTGGGGTGCATCTGCACGAGAGAATAGTATAAATGCGATTGTGGGAATGATAGAGAGATGTTTTGCTGATAACCTAGAAGATCCGTCTATTGTAAAATGGAGCACAGAATTTGAAACAATTTTGAGACAGTCAAGAATAGAACAAGTATGTTTTGATTTTAAGATTGGTTTTTGTGACTTAAAAACGGGAGCTTTCAATGAAGAATCTTTTAAAAAATGCATAAGAACTTTAACAGCGATGGCTAATAAAGGACATTCAAGTATCGGGTATGTCATAGCAGGGGTAGCTGATAAGGAAGGGGATGCCCAAAAGCTTGAAGAGAAAAATACAGAGTACAAGCCTATTTTGAAAGATGGATATTATATTACGGGGTTGAACTATGATATTGAGACATTGAAGATGCCTGCAGATCGTTATTTTCAAAAACTGATTCAAATATTAGAAAAAGAGCCAATTGATGATGAGTATAAATCATATATTGGGAACAATATTAGATTTATGAGATATGGGGAAAAAGACATTTTAATTTTTCGCATTGTGGGATTGGATTCTCCTGCTATATATGATAATCATTACTATCAGAGAATGGGGGCTAACATAGAAAAAATAGAAACAAAGAATATTGCCAGTTTATTTGCCAAGTTTCCACAGCAGAAATGAAAAGTTGAAGTAGTACTTAATAGAATTGGTGACTATACAAATTCAGATTTGGATTGGATTAAGGAGATTTGAGGATGGAAGAAAATCAGAAGGATTATACTGAAGCTGTGAGAATGATTAAAGAAGCCATTTTAAATAGTCAGTATGAGGCTGGAAAGTTGATAAACGGACATCAGCTGATGCTGTATTACAGAATCGGTAAATATATATCAGCCAATTCAAGAAAAGGATTCTGGGGAAAGGGTGCGATAGATTTAATCAGTCATCGACTGGACAAAGAGCTTCCCGGACTTCGGGGATTTTCTGCTCGTAATTTGCGATATATGCGTACGTTTTATGAGGAATGGGCATATTTGGATCAAGATAATTTGATTGGAACAGAACAGGTTGATAAGATGGAACTTGCAAGTGCCAAAGTTCAAAATATTAATGAGATTTCAATTTGGAACTTGCAAGTTCCAAAAGAATTAAATTTTCCAATGGAAGAATTTCTTTCTATCGGCTTTACGCACCACAGGATTATTTTATCAAAGGTAAAAGATAAGTATGCACGATTATTTTATATTCAGAGATGCTACGATGAAAAATTTAATGTGGAATCCCTGTCAAAAGCTATAATACAGGATGACTATCATCATCAAGGCAGTCTGCCTAATAATTTTTTACAGACACTTCCGGCAAGTGAGCAGGCATTTCGTGCAATTAGTACCTTTAAGGATGAGTATCTGCTTGATTATATTAATGTGGAGGAAATTGGAATACGAGATAGGGAAGATATGGATGAAAAAGTTGTAGAGAATGCTATTGTGCATAATATTAAGAATTTCATTCTGACATTTGGCAAGGACTTCACATTTGTCAGGAATCAGTATCATCTTGATGCTTTTGGCGAAGATCAGTTTATCGATATTTTATTTTTTAACAGGGCGTTGAACTGTCTTGTAGCTGTTGAACTCAAGAAAGGGAAGTTTAAAACAGCATATCTTGGACAGTTGTCAGGTTATCTGAGTATTCTGGATGAATTTGAGAAGAAGCCGCATGAAAATCCCTCCATCGGGATTATTCTCTGCAAGGATATGAACAAGGCTTTTGCAGATTTTGTTATTCGTGATTATTCAAAACCAATGGGCGTGGCCACATATAAGACATCTGCGGATATGTCGGAAGAACTGAAAAAAGCATTGCCTGATATAGAGGAACTGAAAAAAATGTTAGAAAATGAAGATAAGTAAAATGATTATGAAAGAAAGATATGCGCCAATGAACATAGAAGTATATAATCTTAATTATCTTTGGAACTTAGTGCGGGACTTGCGCAAAGAGAATCGAAAGCTGAAAAATCAGCTCAATAAAGCCATTATAGCTTACGACCCTGAAGGAATATTTGATGAGAGGATAGAAAGTGCTGTCGAATATGAAACAGAGTGTCACCTTGGGACATATCACCTTGATTTCTAAAAATCTGTGGCAAAAATACGATATAGCACATTCCTGCATTTCTTATACAATAAACTCCTGTCTTTACAATAAATTTCACATTAAATTTCTTCCTCACTCCGTTTCGCTTTGCTCTGTTGCCTGTTATGTTGCAGGCTCTCGTTTTGAAGCTCTCGATCAAGGTTCATTTTATTGTAAATTGACACTTCCATATATGCTGAGTCTGTGGCGGTTTTGGTCAGGTCCTTGTCGATACTGTCATACGCTGCTTGCATTTTTTCCTTTTTTGTATAATAAACCGCTAATTTTCATTTCGCCGTCTGTAAGTTTATCCTGGCCGGGCGTCAAGCAACGGTTGACTTTAAATGGGAAATTAGTTATTATAACAGATATAAGTAACAGAATGAGGACGGCAGCCAAAGCTTTCACGGTAATAGCCGCCGAAGTTTGCCTGTCAGGGAAGAAAAGGAGAGTTTGGCATGAAAAATACAGCACAAAAGACTACGGAGTCGGCTGTTACAAAGAGGCTGAAATTTGACAAGGAATTGTTTAAGAGAAGCGTGGTATATAATGTGAAAACCTTATACCGCAAGGATATGGACGAGGCGACACCTCAGCAGATATTCCAGGCGGTTTCCTATGCGATCAAGGATCAGGTGATGGACAACTGGATCGATACCCAGCGGGCATATGAGAAGGAAGATCCCAAGATGGTTTATTATATGTCCATGGAATTCCTGATGGGCCGTGCCTTGGGCAACAATATCATCAACCTGCAGGGGTATGCGCCCGTGAAGGAGGCTCTTGAGGAGCTGGGGCTGGATCTGAATGTGGTGGAGGATCAGGAACCGGATGCGGCGCTGGGCAACGGCGGACTGGGACGTCTTGCCGCATGCTTCATGGATTCCCTTGCAACTCTTGGCTATCCCGCTTACGGCTGCGGCATACGTTACCGCTACGGCATGTTTAAGCAGGAGATCCGCGACGGCTATCAGGTGGAGGTGCCGGACAACTGGCTGAAGGACGGCAACCCCTTTGAGCTTCGCAGGCCGGAGTATGCAAAGACCGTAAAGTTCGGCGGCTATATTTCCATGTACTGCGACGAAAACGGCAGGAGTCATTTTAACCAGGAGGGCTATCAGGCGGTGAAGGCGGTGCCCTTTGACCTTCCTGTTGTGGGCTACGGAAACAGGATCGTAAACACGCTGCGCATCTGGGATGCGGAGCCCATAGAGGCATTTCAGCTGGATTCCTTTGACAAGGGCGACTACCGCAAGGCGGTGGAGCAGGAGAATCTGGCGAGAAACATCGTGGAGGTGCTTTATCCCAACGACAACCATTACGCAGGCAAGGAGCTTCGCTTAAAGCAGCAGTATTTCTTTATCTCTGCGTCCGTCCAGGAGGCAGTGGAAAAGTACATGAGAACCCATGACGACATACGCAAATTCCATGAGAAGGTCACCTTCCAGCTGAACGATACCCATCCTACGGTGGCTGTGCCGGAGCTGATGCGTATTCTGCTTGACGAATATGGTCTTTCGTGGGAGGAGGCATGGGAGATCACCACAAAGACCTGTGCCTACACCAATCATACAATCATGGCGGAGGCGCTGGAGAAGTGGCCCATCGATCTTTTCCAGAGACTGCTTCCCCGCATTTACCAGATTGTTGAGGAGATCAACCGCCGCTTCCTGCTGCAGGTGGAGCAGAGATATGCAAACGAATACGGCGTGGATGTTCAGGAGAAGATCCGCAAGATGGCGATTCTGTATGACGGACAGGTGAAGATGGCGCATATGGCGATTGTCGCCGGCTATTCCGTAAACGGTGTGGCAAGGCTTCACACGGAGATCCTGAAGAAGGAGGAGCTGAAGGACTTTTATGAAATGTTCCCGGAGCGCTTCAACAACAAGACCAACGGCATTACCCAAAGGCGGTTCCTGCTTCACGGCAATCCGCTGCTTGCCGACTGGGTCACAAAGCGTGTGGGCGACGGATGGGTCACCGACCTGCCTCAGATCGCGAAGCTGAAGGACAGTGCCGACAATAAGAAGGCGCAGAAGGAATTCATGGAGATCAAGTACCGTAACAAGGAGCGTCTTGCGAAATATATTAAGGAGCATAACGGCGTTGAGGTTGACCCCAAATCCATCTTTGACGTTCAGGTAAAGCGTCTGCATGAGTATAAGAGACAGCTTTTGAATATTCTGCATGTGATGCATCTTTACAATGAGCTGAAGGCGAAGCCTGATATGGAGTTTTATCCCAGAACCTTCATCTTCGGCGCGAAGGCGGCGGCGGGCTACCGCAACGCAAAGCTGACCATCAAGCTGATTAACGCCGTGGCAGACGTGGTCAATAAGGACGCGTCCATCAAGGGAAAGCTGAAGGTTGTGTTCATTGAGAACTATAACGTTTCCAACGCGGAGCTTATCTTTGCCGCGGCGGATGTTTCCGAGCAGATATCCACTGCCAGCAAGGAGGCGTCCGGAACCGGTAATATGAAATTTATGCTCAACGGCGCGCTGACCCTTGGAACCATGGACGGGGCAAACGTGGAAATCGTGGAGGAGGTAGGACAGGAAAACGCGTTTATTTTCGGACTGTCCTCCGATGAGGTCATCCGTTTTGAAAATTACGGCGGCTATAACCCCATGGATATTTACAACAGCGACAAGGAAATTAAGAAGGTAGTGGACCAGCTGGTGGACGGTACCTTTGACTCCAATAAGGAGCTGTTCCGCCCGCTGTACAATTCCCTGTTAAATACCCTGAGCACCTCCAAGGCGGACACCTACTTTATCCTGAAGGATTTCAAGTCCTATGCCGAGGCGCAGAAAAAGGTGGAGGCGGCTTACAGAAACGAGGAGGGCTGGGCAAGGAGCGCAATCCTGAACGTGGCATGCTCCGGAAAGTTTACCTCTGACAGAACCATTCAGCAATATGTGGATGAGATCTGGCATCTGGATAAGGTGACGTTGAAATAACGATTGATGCGATACTTTTTTCCGTTTCAGTTTTATAAAAAACGAATTACAAAGCATACAGAATGCAGAGGACGACAACAGCGCCTCTGCATTTTTTGTCCGAACCTATTTACTTTTACCATGTAAATCGCATATAATAGGAAATGCGAAGGCTTAGGAGTATCAGAAGAAATCACAGTTTACATATAAAGGAGGAGTATAATGGTTAGATTATTGGACGGCGGCGCTTATCTGGTGGGAGGGAACGAGATCATTCCCGATACGCCGGAGGCGGAAGCGGCGGTTCGGAGCAAAACCGGGAAGACTGTAACGAAAAAGGAAGCGGCCGGGCAGACGATCTGCTTCGGCATTTTAAAGGACCACAATACCTCGGGTAACATGGACAAGCTGAAAATCAGATTTGACAAGCTTACCAGTCATGATATCACCTTTGTGGGCATTATACAGACGGCCAGGGCATCGGGGCTTCAGAAGTTTCCCATGCCCTATGTACTTACCAACTGCCATAACTCCCTCTGTGCGGTGGGCGGCACCATTAACGAGGATGACCATATGTTTGGGCTTACCTGCGCGAAAAAGTACGGGGGAGTCTATGTGCCTCCTCATCAGGCGGTCATCCATCAGTTTGCCAGAGAGATGCTTGCCGGGGGCGGCAAAATGATTCTGGGCTCCGATTCCCACACGCGTTACGGCGCGCTGGGAACCATGGCGGTGGGAGAGGGCGGTCCCGAGCTGGTTAAGCAGCTGTTAAATCAGACCTATGACATCAATATGCCCGAGGTGGTGGGCGTGTACCTGACCGGAGCGCCGGTGAAGGGCGTTGGCCCTCAGGACGTGGCGCTTGCCATTATCGGGGCGGTGTTTAAAAACGGCTATGTGAAAAACAAGGTGATGGAGTTTGTGGGTCCCGGCGTGGAAGCTCTGAGCGCGGACTTCCGTATAGGCGTCGATGTCATGACTACGGAAACCACCTGTCTTTCCTCTATCTGGAAAACGGACAGCGAAATCAAGGAGTTCTACGAGATTCATGGGCGCGCCGGGGATTACAGGGAGCTTAATCCCGGTGAGGTTGCCTATTATGACGGTATGATTCAGGTGGACCTTTCTCAGATACGGCCCATGATTGCAATGCCGTTCCACCCCAGCAATACCTATACCATCGAGGAGCTGAACAGCAATCTCATGGATATTCTGGACGAGACGGAAAAGCGCGCACAGGTGAGTCTGGAAGGCGCGGTGGAGTTTCGTCTGAAGGATAAGGTAAGAAACGGCAAATTTATGGTGGACCAGGGTATCATAGCGGGCTGCGCGGGCGGCGGCTTTGAGAATATCTGCGCGGCGGCGGATATCCTTAAGGGCAGCAGCATCGGCACGGACGGCTTTACCCTGAGCGTGTACCCGGCATCCATGCCCGTTTATATGGAGCTTATTAAAAACGGCTGTGCGGCGGCGATTATGGAGACTGGCGCTGTCATGAAGACGGCGTTCTGCGGACCCTGCTTCGGAGCGGGCGACACTCCGGCAAACAACGCCTTCAGCATCAGGCATTCCACCAGAAACTTCCCCAACCGTGAGGGAAGCAAGCTGCAGAACGGGCAGATTTCCTCCGTTGCATTGATGGACGCGCGTTCCATTGCGGCAACTGCCGCCAACAGGGGCGTGCTGACTCCGGCCACTGACTTTGACGGAGAAATCGGAAAGTATAAGTACCATTTTGACAGTAAAATATATGCAAACAGGGTATTTGATTCTCACGGTGAGGCGGACCCTGATACGGAGATACAGTTCGGTCCCAATATCAAGGACTGGCCCGCTATGGGAGAGCTGCCGGAAAACCTTGTGCTGCAGGTGGTCAGCGAGATCCACGACCCGGTGACCACAACGGACGAGCTGATTCCCTCCGGCGAGACCTCATCCTATCGTTCCAATCCTCTGGGGCTTGCCGAGTTTACCTTGAGCCGTAAGGACCCCGCATACGTTGGGCGTGCCAAGGCGGTTCGCGCCCTGGAGGAGGAGCGCATGAAGGGCGGTCATCCCTGCCATGTTCTGCCTGCCATCAAAGACGTGATGGCGCCGGTCAAGGAAAGGTATCCGGCGGTAAGCCATGAAAATACAGGCTTTGGCTCCACGATTTTTGCGGTGAAGCCCGGCGACGGTTCCGCGAGAGAGCAGGCGGCGTCCTGCCAGAAGGTGCTTGGCGGATGGGCAAATATCGCCAATGAGTACGCCACCAAGCGTTACCGCTCCAATCTCATAAACTGGGGTATGCTGCCCTTCCTTATCAGAGAGGGAGAGCTGCCGTTCGGTAATCTGGACTATCTGTTTATTCCCGGCATCAGGAAGGCCGTGGAGGAAAAGACGGAGGTCATTGCCGCGTATGTGGTAAAGGACGGACAGCTGAAGGAGTTTGAGCTTCGGCTGGGAGAGCTTACCGACGAAGAACGTCAGATTATTCTCAAGGGATGCCTGATCAATTATAACCGCGTATGAGGCGGGAGGCTTCTGTAAAGGAAACGATGCACTAAATAGCATGACGAATCTGGAAAGGACGGGAAAATGGAGTTTAACAAAACGGTATCCAACCCAATGCTGGTGGGGACCATTGAGCTTATGAAGGCGGAGGATACCCCGGAGCACCGGGGGATGTTTGTGGAGGAGCTGACAAAGGCGTCGTTTCTGTCGCCGGCGGTAATACAGCCCATGCCTGAGGAGGATGCGGAGGGGAAGACCGTCATTGCACCGGGCAGTAAGGTGCAGCTTCCCATGCTTACCTCCGGCGACGGAAAGCATTTTTTCATGGCGTTTACCGATGAGGGCGAATATGGAAGATGGCTGGAGAAGACGAAGGAGAAGCTGCCGAAATTTGCCCTTACCATAGAGGAATATGCGGCGATGCTGTTTCGCAGGGACCCTCAGGGGAACATGAGCACGGCGCTGGGGGTGGTGATAAATCCTTTCGGGGCAAATATTATCCTGCCAAAGGAGATGCTTGCGGGCATTATGTCTGCGAGGATTGCGCAAATGCAGAAGGATATGGGAACAAATTCCAATAAGCTCTAAAGCATAAAAATTTTGTGCCGATATATTTTGTACAGGAAGACAGTTGGGCCGACTGTCTGCCGGGTACAATATGGACACCACGGACGGTATTTATATGGGGGAAAGGATTTCCCCGTATAGGTGCCGTTTTTTTATGAAACCCTGCCTATGTACAGGGGAGCGACAGGAGGTCGCAGGTAAAAGGTTCCAGCCTGTCGAGGCGTCTGCACCAGGGAAGGTGGGAGCTGAGGCGGCGAAGAATGGGTGGACATGAACGGGCATAAAACAGCCTTGGAACAGGAAAAAAGGAGAAAAAGGATTGATAATTGATTCCGGCAGAGTAGGAATGGAATCCGCAAGAAGCTACAGTAAGGCTTCAACATCGATTCGTCGATTTGTGATAACGGACTATCGAGACGAACCGACACAGGGCGGCGGCGCCCTGAATGCAGCAGTGAGCGGCGATGCTCAAAATCCGGAGGGAGCAGAGGAAAAAGAGGGAAAAAAGGCAGAGCAGACGGGGAATTCGCTTCAGGACTGGCAGGCGCGCTTTCAGTCGGCGGGTACAAGGGTGAATATCCGAAGCTCTGCCAGCCGGACGGCGGAGGATATTCGGCAGACCACGATACGATATATTTTTGATCTGCTGTTTTCCTCAAGGAGAAGCCGTATGAGCCGCTGGAGGGAGGATAGGGGGCTTCAGTCCTTTGGGTACGGAGCAGGCGCGGAAGCGCAGCCTGGTCTGAGCGGCGGTCAGAATGCTTCGGGGAGCAGTCTTCATATGAATTCCGAAAAGGTATCCACGGCCATGGGGTCTCAAAGCTCTGCCGTTAATATGAAGCTTTTGAGCTACAGTCAGGAAACCCTTCAGGTAGAGTCGGAGGACACGTCGTTTTCCACCGTGGGAACCGTGCGTACCGCCGACGGCAGGGAAATTCATTTCAATGTGAATGTGGAAATGAGCAGGCATTTTCAAGAGACATTCCGGGAGGAGCTGGAGCTGGCGTCGTTTACCATGTGCGATCCCCTTGTGATAAATCTGGACACGGATGTGGCTTCGCTGTCCGATCAGACCTTTTATTTTGATATCGATGGGGACGGAGAGACGGATGAGGTGTCAAGGCTGGGAGCCGGCAGCGGTTATCTGGCTCTGGATAAAAACGGAGACGGCGTCATTAACGACGGAAGCGAGCTGTTTGGAACGGCAAGCGGCAACGGCTTTGCGGATCTGGCAAGGTATGACGAGGACGGAAACGGCTGGATCGACGAGAACGATGCCGTATGGAGTAAGCTGAAGATATGGGCAAAGGATGAAAATGGGAAGGATGTGCTCTACAGCCTTGCCGACAAGGGCGTGGGAGCGATATGCCTGCAGAATGTTTCGACGGATTTCACTCTGAAGGGGCAGAACGGACAGACCAACGGAGCGATCCGCAACAGCGGTATTTTTCTTTATGAAAACGGAAATGTGGGAACCGTGCAGCATGTAGATGTTGCAAAGTATGACAAGGGGGCATAAAGCCCTCTTGTTTTTTTAATTATTCTGCATAATTTTTTCCTCTTAGGGCAAAATGATAGCGAAGTAATATCTGACATATGCTCGAAAAAAGGAAGGGATGGCAGCTATGAGAAAAAACAATAAAAGAAACAATGCAAAAAAGGAACGTGTAATCATGATTGCCTCGTCGGTCTTTGTGCTTTCGGCACTGACACTGACAGGGATCTACATGAAGTCTGTCAACAGGGAATCGCAGGATGACGGTTATATGATCGATTTCACGGCTCTGGAGAACGACGCGGAGGACAAGCTTCAGGAAATTGCCCAAAACGATCAGGATGGCGCCGGAACGGGGATAAACAATCCCTTCGGAGGCGATTTGAACGCAATACTGGATGATGAAATGGACTTTTTGCCTTCGGAGGAGGTCGATTCCGGGATGATAGAGATTCCCGGGCTGACAGACGGCGTGCAGATTCAGCCGGAGGTGCCTTCTCAGGGAGAGCCGGTACTTCCCAAGGAGACGACAGCGCCGCCTGCGGAGACTCAAAAGCCGGCGTCATCCGGGGAGCCGAAGCAGCCGGATGCAGGGCAGAAGGTATCGGAGGAGCAGGAAAGAAATCAGACGGAAAACGAGCAGCCTGAAAAGATACAGCCCACGGAGGGTACGGTGGTGGCACAGGCCCTTAACTTTGCGGAGAGCCAGGGTCTGCTGCGCCCGGTAAGCGGCGGGATACTGATGCCCTACAGCATGGACCGCAGCATCTATTTTTCCACAATGCGCGATTACAGATACAATCCCGCGCTGGTGCTTGAGGCCGAGACAGGAACGCAGATTTCCGCATGCGCTACGGGCAAGGTAATCAATATTTTCAGCAATGAGGAGATCGGGCACGCGATCACCATGGATCTGGGTAACGGATATCACATTACCTACGGTCAGCTTGAGGGTATCAACGTAACCCTGAACAGCTATGTAAACAAGGGCGACCTGATAGGCTCCATTGCGGCTCCCACAAAATATTACTGTGTGGAGGGAAGCAACCTGTATCTTGCGATGACAAAGGACGGACAGCCGGTTGACCCGGAGCCGCTGTTTAGATAGAACGGAATCTAAAATAAAAAAACAGTCTCGCAGAGCAGAGACGCCCCGGGAAGGATTTTACAGCTGTGTCCTGAACAGATGGAAAATGCTTCCCCTATAGGGGGCGGCGCAGAGCAGAGACGGAACTGGAATAATAAAAACAGTCTCGAAGCGGAGACGCCCCGGGAAGAATTTTACAGCTGTGTCCTGAACAGATGGAAAATGCTTCCCCTATAGGGGGGCGGCGCAGAGCAGAGACGGAACTGGAATAATATATGTATATTTTGGGCGGAACAATTAAGACCATGGCGGGTGCAGATATCGAAAACGGCTGCATTCGTATAGAAAATGGTAGGATAGCGGAAATCGGAAAGCGGGATGAAATTAAAATTCATCCCGCTGACTGTGAGCAGGTGATCGAGGCGGCGGACGGCATTATTATGCCCGGCTTAATTGAAGCGCATTGTCACATGGGCATTATGGAGGAAAAGAAGGGAATGGAGGGGGACGACTGTAATGAGACGGTGAATCCCATAACCCCTTATCTTCGCGCCGTGGATGCCATCAACACAATGGACGCGGCGTTTGACGACGCGGTGAGGGCGGGAATTACCGGGGCAATGATTGGCCCGGGAAGCTCCAATGTGGCGGGAGGGCAATTCGCTTTCCTTAAGACAAAGGGCCGAAGGGTGGACGAGCTGATCGTAAAGGCGCCGGCAGCCATGAAGGTTGCCTTTGGAGAAAATCCAAAGGTGAATTATTCCGGGCAGGGGAAAAGCCCGTCAACGAGAATGGCGGTTGCCGGAATGCTCCGGGAAGAACTGACAAGAGCGTCACAATATGCCCGGAACAAGAAGAAGGCGTTGGACAACGGCGAGGATTTTGAGGAGGATTTTTCCCTGGAATGCTGGCTTCCGGTGCTGTCCCGGGAAATTCCGTTAAAGGCGCATGTGCATCGGGTGGACGATATTTTCACGGCGGTCAGAATAGCAAAGGAATTTAATTTGAAGATGACGCTGGACCATTGCTCGGAGGGGCATCTGATTGCGGATGAGCTGGCAAAGGAGGGATTTCCAGCCATTGTGGGTCCGGATCTTGCCAGCCGAAGCAAAATTGAAGTGCAGAATATGGCGTTTAAAACGGTGGGAGTGTTGAACCGTGCGGGAGTAATGACCGCCGTCACCACAGACCATCCGGTCTCTCTGATCCAATCCCTTCCGCTGTGTGCCGGGCTGGCGGTAAAGTCCGGGCTGCCTCTGGAGGAGGGATACAAGGCGATCACCATATACCCTGCGATCATCTGCGGGGTGGCGGACAGGGTTGGCAGCCTGGAAGTGGGCAAGGATGCGGATATTGCCATTTTCAGCGGAAATCCCATGGAGGTATTTACGGAGACGCTGTACACCATAATAAACGGCCAACTCGTCTTTGACGGTAAAAAGACTTGTTATATGGGGGATTTATGATATAATGTTGACGCGGAAGCAGTGTCAACTACTGAATCCATATGCGCCGGGGCGCATGGGATTAAGGTATAATAGACTCAAGAATCCAGCCGCTGCGCGTCTGACGAGCAATGCGCTTAAAATCTGCTTAGCAGATTTGATTCTTTTGTTGCCATATCAGGTGAAATCAAATGCTCACTATGTTCGCGCTTGATTTCCTGCTGATATGGCATAATGTTGACGCAGAAGTGCATATTGGAGAATCATGCAAAACGGAAAAACAGATACAATGAATATGTGTAAAATAAATATAAAAAGAAAAGCAGGGGCTGCACGGGTACTCACACGGGCTTTTATCGCAATGGGAATCTGCGGCATCAGCCTTTGGCTGACCGGATGCACCGACGAGACGGCTCAGGAGCCTGAAAATATGTATAATGTTTATATGGCGGGCGGCATGGAGGAAACGCCGGTCGTGGACTATCCGGTTCCGCAGCCCCTTCCCAATGTGCTGGCGGACAGGTGGGGCTATTCCGCCGGGAGTGCGAAGAAAGCCTTTGTCACAGGCAGAGAGCTGCCGGAAACCTTTACGCTTGTAGACGAAGGAACCGGTAAAGCGGTGTATTACGGGGCTGTTGAGGATAAGACGTACAATGCGGAGCTGGGGCTGTATGTGGGATATGCGGATTTCACCCAGGTGGACCAGCCGGGCAGCTATTATGTGGAATGTGACATAATAGGGCAGTCCTATCGGTTTGATATTAAGGAACGGCTTTACCCTGAGCTGTTTTTGGAAAGCTATGGGGAGATGCTCAAGGACTGTGAAAACGGCAGTCTGTCCGTTATGGGAGCGATAAGGCTGTTGGAGGCATATGAGTGGTATGGGGAGCTGTTTCCGGACCAGAATAGCAACAATATACCCGATGTGATGGAAACGCTCCAGGGATGGGTGGCGCATACAGAGGAAAACGGCGCCGGAGCCGGGCATGAGGCTCTGTATGCGGCGTTTTTGGCAAAATACGGCTACAATATAAAAAATTACAATTTTGAGTATGCTACGGAATGTCTGAAAAGGGCGGCTACCGTATTCGGGCAGGTGCCGGAGGGGGCACGGGATGCGGCTGTCTTTTACGCGCTGACAGAGCTGTTTCGGGCGACGGGATTAAATACATATCACAACAGTATATTGAAATATAAGAGCGTCTTTCAGGATAACAGAACGTATCTGGACGAGGGCTATCTTTACGGCAGCATGACCTATCTGATGACGCGGCAGCAGGTGGATGCGGCGCTTTGCGAAGAAATGATTTACACCGTTATAAGCAAGGGAGAGGAAATTTCCGAGCAATACCAAAGCTTGATTGCCCCGGCGGTGCCGGGGGACGGCGCACGGGCAGAATTGATGAAATACGTGTCTAACCTGTCATGTGCCAACTATATATTGAATATTTATCAATATACCAGCATTATTGAAGAATGCCTGCATTTCCTTATGGGAAGAAATCCGGAATCCGTGAATTATTATGAGAATACAGGGGACAGGACCGCTTACCTGATGTGGTTTGCGCAGCTTGCGGCTTTTTATGAGGACGTGATGGGGGCGAGGTAGAGACAGGTAAAAAAGGAATATCTGAAGGGAAGGTCGTGGCATAAATGAAGATTGTAGTATTGGCAGGAGGCATCAGCACCGAGCGGGATGTGTCCTTGAGCTCGGGGAGCATGATTTACAGGGCGCTTAAAAAAAACGGGCATCAGGCGGTTCTGCTGGATGTGTATCTGGGCTATGAGGGGGAGATCGACGGTATTTTTGACCGTGAGGAGGACTGGGCGGCACAGACAGGTGCAGTCAGTGAGAAAAACCCGGATCTGGAAGCGGTTAAGGCGCTGCGAAGGGACGGAGACAGAAGCTTTTTTGGACCTAACGTGCTGGCTGTCTGCGGCATGGCGGACATGGTTTTCATGGCGCTGCACGGGGCAAACGGCGAGGACGGCAAGATTCAGGCATGCTTTGAGCTGATGGGGATTCCCTATACGGGCACGGATTTTGTCAGCTCCGCAATGGCTATGGACAAGGGAATTACAAAGGATATTTTCAAGGCATACGATATTCCCACTCCCGCCGGCTTCAGGCTCAAGGAGGGAGAGCCGCAGACAGAGAGGACGTTTTTCCCCTGTATTGTGAAGGCATGCCGCGGAGGCTCCAGCGTGGGCGTCTGCATAGCCCGGGACGAAGGGGAATATGAGAGGGCGAAGCAGGAGGCGTTCCGCTACGACAGCGAGATCATTGTGGAGCAGTACATAAAGGGAAGGGAATTTTCCGTGGGCGTCATGGACGGCAGAGCGCTGCCGGTCATTGAAATTGCGCCTAAGCAGGGCTTTTACGATTATAAAAACAAGTATCAGGCGGGCAGCACGGTGGAGACCTGTCCCGCGGAGCTTTCGGAAGAAAAGACGAGGCAGATGCAGGCTGTTGCGGAGCGCGTGTTTGCCGCTCTCAGAATGAAAAGCTATGCCCGCATGGATTTTATGATGAGCGAATCGGGGGAGATTTTCTGCCTGGAGGCGAATACCCTGCCCGGTATGACCCCCACCTCCCTGCTGCCTCAGGAGGCGGCAGTCCTGGGCATGGACTTTCCGGGGCTTTGCGAAAAAATTATATCCGTTCATGCAGACGCCTGAACGACCGTAAGATCCGGAGGCATGTAATGATTCACATAATAGACTTCGGGAAGGGATTTTGTTACAGAAAAATTGAGCGGTAAGCGTGTTTCGGTACGCGGGGGAGATGAAAATGGAAATGATGGATTTGAAAATAAAGGAAATTGCACGTGCGGCCGGCGGAAGCCTTGTCCTGGGCCGTGGAGCAGAGGATGACACATGCGTCACTTCTGCGGTATTGGATTCCAGGAAGGCGGAGGAGGGCTGTGTTTTCTTTGCCACCGTGGGAGAGCGGGTGGACGGCCACAGGTTTATCGCCGATGTGTCCGCAAAGGGCGCTGCTCTGGTGGTTACTCAGAAAACGCCGGAGCAGGTGGAGGCGGAGCATGGCGTCCGGGCGTCCGAATGGGGAAGCTATCTGCTGGTGGAGGATACGCTGCAGGCATTGAGGAATATTGCAGAAGCCTACCGCAGAAAGCTGTCCGTGAAGGTGGTGGGTATCACCGGGAGCGTCGGCAAGACCAGCACAAAGGAGTTTATCGCCGGCGTGCTTGCCCAAAGGTACAGGGTGCTGAAGACAGAGGGCAATTTCAACAATGAGATCGGCGTGCCTCTGACGCTGCTGCGCATCCGGCCGGAGCATGAGGTGGCCGTGGTGGAGATGGGCATCAGCGATTTCGGGGAAATGCATCGATTAAGCAAAATGGCGAGACCTGACATTGTTGTCATGACAAATATCGGGCAGAGCCATCTGGAAACCCTGAGGGACAGAGAGGGTATTTTGAGGGCAAAGTCGGAGATTTTTGACTTTATGGCTCCGGACGGCGAAATCTGTCTGAACGGCGGCGACGACAAGCTCTCGGAGCTGACGGATGTGAAGGGGCATGCGCCTCACTTTTTTGGGCTGGGAGAGAATCCCGGGGAGGAGGTCAGTGCTTCGGATATTGAAAGCAGGGGGCTTTGGGGCAGCGACGCCACGCTGGTTTTCAGGGAGCCGTCAGGTCGTACAGGGGACGAAACGGCTCATGCGGGGGGTAAAATTTCGGTACACATTCCGCTGCCCGGCTTGCATATGGTGCGCAATGCCGCAGCCGCCGCGTGCGTGGGGCGGCTGCTTGGGCTGACGTCGGAGGAAATTGCCGCCGGGGTGGGGAGCGTAGCTCCGGTAAGCGGCAGAAACAATCTGGTGCGTCTGGACAGATATACAGTGATAGACGACTGCTATAACGCAAATCCCGTCTCCATGAAGGCGGCGATCGATCTGCTTTCCATGGCGGACACGCAAAAGGCGGCGATCTTGGGCGATATGTTTGATCTTGGCGAGAACTCCCACAGGCTCCACGCCCAGATCGGAGAGTATGCCGCCGGGGCAGGGCTGCAGAGGCTGTTCTGTGTGGGAGAGGAATCGCGGCATATGTTCGAGGCGGCGAGAAAGGCGGGAGGAGTGGGTGAAATTCTCTATTTTTCCGCAAGGGAGGAGCTGCTCGAGCACCTGGAGCAGCCGGAGAACGCATTTCCCGAGGGCAGTACCATCCTTGTCAAGGCATCCCACGGAATGGAATTCCCCAAGGTGGTGGAATTACTTTCGCAAAAAGGCGGCCGCTCCTGACGCCGGAACCGGGTACTGGCAGAATTATGGTCTGCATTCATAACTTTAATATAATCTTAATCTTTTTTCCGACAAACTGTGAGAAAATAGATTAAGATTATTTGTTTTCATGACGGAAAAATTTTGGAATAATTCAGGAGTCTTAAACCGGAAAAATGAATGAAAAGATTTTAGTGGTGGATGATGAGAAGGAGATTGCCGATCTGGTAAAGCTTTATCTGGAGAATGAGGGTTTTCAGGTGGCGGTCTGCTATGACGGAAATGAGGCGCTTCGATTGATAGAAGGGACGCAGGAGCTGGATCTGTGCGTTCTGGATATTATGCTGCCCGGGGTAAGCGGTCTGGAGCTGTGCAGGAAAATCAGGGAGAGCCACACATATCCCGTGATTATGCTGACGGCGAAGGGTGAGGAGCTGGACAAGATCACCGGGCTGACTCTGGGGGCGGATGATTATATGACAAAGCCCTTTCTGCCGCTGGAGCTGGTGGCGCGGGTGAAGGCGCAGCTGCGGAGATATAAGAGATATAATGCGGGCGCTGCGCAAAATGAGGACGTGCTGACGGTTTTGGGGCTGGTGCTCAACAGCAGGACCCATGAGTGCTTGCTGGACGAAAAGCCCTTGAGCCTGACGCCTACGGAGTTTTCCATTCTGAAGATCCTATGCCAGAAGCAGGGGCAGGTGGTCAGTGCGGAGGAGCTTTTCCAGCTGATATGGGAGGACGAATATTATACCAAAAACAATAACACGATCACGGTCCATATCCGGCATCTGAGGGAGAAGCTGGGAGATTCCTTTGAAAATCCCAAATATATTAAAACGGTCTGGGGGTGTGGTTACAAAATTGAAGGCAGATAGGCATATTAAATATTTTATGGGTACTGTGGTGGCGGTGCTGGTGGGCTTCAGCTTATGCATAATCGTATATTACTGGTTTGACGAGGTAATGAACGGTTATCTTGTGGACTGGTTCGACAGGAATTTTATGTATGACCTGTGGAAGCCGGAGCCGGGAGGAAACATGATTCATCACCGGGTGATCCGCTGGGAGGAGCTGAAGTGGTTCACGCTTTTGGCCACGCTTGCTTTGGTGACGGTCTGGATCGTTTCGGTGAGGGTGATCTCCGCCGTGTATGCTTCCCGCCGGGAAAAAGAGACTGTGCGCCGGCTCGGTCAGATGGTGGGAAATTATATGCGGCATACCATGGAGGCAGCAGAGGTGTTTCCCAAGGAATACGCGGAGATTTTTCTTCAGCTTGCGGAGGTCAAGTCTGATATGCAGATCCATGAACAGTTATTGAAACAGGAGGCGGGCAGGAAGAATGACCTGATCACCTATCTTGCCCATGACCTGAAGACCCCGCTGACGTCTGTGGTGGGGTATCTGAGCCTGCTGGAGGAGGCGCCGGACATGCCTGACGAACAGAAGGCAAGGTATGTGCATATCGCCCTTGACAAGGCGTTTCGCCTGGAAAAGCTAATCAATGAATTTTTCGAGATAACAAGATATAACCTGCAGCAGATCGTGCTGGAAAAGGAGACCGTGGATCTGGAATTTATGCTGGTGCAGATGGCGGATGAGTTTTACCCGGTCTTGCAGGAGCACGGCAATACGGTCCGGCTTAGCTTTGACGGCAGGGAATGGAACAACAAAGAAGGCGGGGCGCAGGAGGACAATGCAGAAAATTCTGCCCCCAGTGGGGACAGGCAGACCATACAGACCTATGCCGATCCCGAAAAGCTGGCAAGGGTCTTTAACAACATCCTGAAAAACGCCGTTGCCTACAGCTATCCGGGCACGGAGATAAGCATTGAGCTGGGTGTGACACAGGAGACGGAAGCCCGGGCCGGCGTTCAGGGAGGCCCGGGAAGGGTAACGGTGGCATTTTCCAACCACGGAAGGACCATTCCCAGGCAGCGTCTGGATTCCGTCTTTGAAAAGTTTTTCCGCCTGGACGAGGCGAGAACCACAGACAACGGAGGCGCGGGTCTGGGTCTCGCCATCGCCAGAGAAATCGTCACTCTCCACGGCGGCTCCATTACGGCTCAAAGCGAAAACGAGGTGACGGTGTTTACTGTGGAGCTGCCGGCGCAGGCGTGACGGGGCGCTGTACCGGGGCGGAAAGGAGCGGTTTATTATGGCTCTCTATGCTTTGCGGTCTCCCTGAAAATTAAAAAATTCCTTTTTCAGCTCAAAATACCTTTCGGAAATAAGCCCTGACACATGGCTGCCGAGGTTTTTGCGGGTCTCCTTATCCAGCCTGTCGATGTATACGGGGGGCTGGAAGTCTATGACCACGGTGGCTCTGCGTATCCTTGGCAGATGATCCTCAAATACGTCGGCGGAGTTTACGATGACCATGGGAATCACAGGGACGCCGCCCTTTTCCGCAATTTTAAAGCTGCCCTCGTGAAAGGGGAGGAAGGTATCGTTGACCTTGTTGCGGGTGCCCTCGGGGAAAATGCACAGGGAGATGCCGTTTTTGACCTCCTCCACGCCCTTGAGAATGGTTTTTAAGCCCTGCTTGATGTCCTTTCTGTCAAGAAACAGGCAGTGGATATACTTCATCCATATGTTCAGCAGGGGCCACTTTGCCATTTCGCGCTTTGCAACGTAGCCCGTGACGCCCGGAAAGACAGGGCAGGTCAGCACGATGTCGAAATAGCTGCGGTGGTTGCCCACATAGAGCACGGCGCTGTCCGCGGGAACATTTTCCATTCCCTTTACGATCAGCCTCGTGCCGGCAATGAATTTGACACAGCTGAAGCCCCAGCCCACCAAAGCCTTGGCGGCTCTGTCTCTGGCGCCCGGGTTGAAGCGGCCGATGATCCACAATATAAGCATGGAGGGAATTCCCAGCACCAGAAATAAAATCAGATAAGTAACAGCAAGAATCAGACGAATCATAATCAGTTTGACCTCCCGTCAGGGGTAATTTTGGGCGGAATGCTCTTTCCCTACATTTTAGCATAGAAATCTGAAGCTGTACATAGAATAAAACAAAACATAAAAAGGTTTTAAAGGTATTTGGGGTGAAAAAATATAAGGTTTTTATGAGGGCGCTGCTGTGCTTTATACTGATCCTGGGCGTGTTTGCCGTATCGGGCTGCACTCTTTTGAGCGAGGAGAAGATCAAGCTGCGCGACCTGGATTTTACGGTGCTGGGTGAAGAAATGATACCGGAGCAGCTGAAAACCATTCTTGAGGAAAAGAAGGCGTCTCCCTTTCAGATTACCTATACCGACAGACAGAATCTGTACATATGCATAGGCTATGGCGAGCAGGAGACGGGAGGCTACAGTATCGCGGTGAACGAGCTTTATCTGACGGATACCAATATTTGCGTGAGCACCAGCCTTTTGGGACCGGATGCCGCCGAGAAGGACAATAAGACTCCCTCTTACCCTTTTATTGTAATCAAGACGGAATGCCTGGAGCAGACGGTAATTTATGAGTAAAATACAGGATCGGTACTTGAAGAACTTATGATGTGTCCCCGGATTGTCTTTTTACGATGCATGTGCTATGATATTCGGTGTGTGGATTCCGGACGGCAGGGCTGCGCCTGCCGGGAAGCCGCACGCCGGATTTTTTTGCCGGACCGGCTTGTAACGCCGGAAACGGTATATTCCAGGGATGTGAAAGGAGTCGCCATGCTATTGATCAAAAACGGCTATATGATCGACCCGAAATCCGGGTTGGAGGGCAATTATGATATTCTGACAGATAAGGATAAAATAATAAAAATCGGGAAAGGGCTGGAGAAGCCCGGCGGGGAGTGCAGGGTCATCGACGGGTCGGGGCTTCTGGCGGCGCCGGGGCTGGTGGATGTGCATGTGCATTTCAGGGAGCCGGGCTTTACCCATAAGGAGGACATTGCCAGCGGCGCTGCGGCTGCGGCAAGGGGAGGCTTTACCTCGGTAGTGATGATGGCGAATACCAGACCCTGTATCGACAATGGTGAAACCTTGCAATATGTACTGGAAAAGGGAAGGGAGACAGGCATTCATGTATATGCCTGCGCCAATGTGACCCGTGGCATGAAGGGAAAGATAATGACGGCGTTGACGGAGCTGAAGGGGTGCGGCGCGGCGGGCTTTACCGACGACGGCGTTCCGCTGATGGACAAGCAGCTTGTACGCTGGGCGATGGAGAGGACCGCCGCCTTGGACGTGCCCATAAGCTTTCATGAAGAAAATCCTAAATTAATAGTAAACAATGGTATCAACCGGGGAAGGGCAAGCGAATATTTCGGTGTCGGAGGTTCTCCCCGGGAGGCGGAGATCACCCTGGTTGAGAGGGATCTGCAGCTTGCGGTGGAGACGGGGGCAACTGTCAACATTCAGCATATCAGCGCCAGGGAATCCGTGGAGCTGGTGCGCCGGGCAAAGCTGAAAAGCCCCAATATCCACGCCGAGGCAACCCCCCACCACTTTACCCTGACAGAGGATGCAGTGATCAGGTACGGGACCCTGGCTAAGATGAATCCGCCCCTGCGTGAGGAGGAGGACCGTCTTGCTATTATCCGGGGGCTTGCGGACGGCACCATCGATATCATTGCAACGGACCATGCGCCCCATAGCGTTGCGGAGAAGGCAAAGCCTCTCACGGAGGCGCCCAGCGGTATCATCGGTCTGGAGACGGCGCTGCCCCTTGCCATAACCGGGCTGGTGGACCGGGGGTATATGAATCTTCGGAGCCTGCTTCGGCTTATGAGCACGAATCCGGCGGCAATGTATCATTTAAATGCAGGCTATCTGGCGGAGGGCGGTCCAGCTGATATCGTCCTGATCGATACCGCTGCCGAGGTGATCCCCGGGGAGTATGCCTCAAAGGCTTCAAACACGCCTTTTACAGGCTGGCGTCTGAAGGGCAGGGTGGTAAAAACCATCGCGGGCGGCAGGGTTGTCTATGAAGGATAAGAATCACGCGGGAAGAAGTATTTCGCAATCCCTGTTGGGGAGCGGAAATTTTATGGCATCGGAAGCACGGCGCCTGATAATATGCAGGGTTTCACGTTAGTGCAGGATTTGTACCCGGGACCTGGAGGCTGCGGGGTACGGAAAGGAACAGGTATTGTATGTTAAAGGAACAAAAGGATATTTGGATTGCGCAGCGGGCGGACCCTTATGTTTGCAGGTCTGAGGAGGGAGTCTTTTACTTTACGGCCACTGTGCCGGAATATGACCGCATTATATTGCGCAGCGCCGGTCGGCTGGAGGAGCTGGCGCAGGCGTCGGAGACAACGGTTTGGACCAGGCATGACGAGGGCATCATGGGAAATCATATATGGGCGCCGGAGCTGCATTATGTGTGGGGAAAATGGTACATTTATTTTGCGGCGGGCTCCGCGGAGGACAAATGGCGGGAGAGACCTTATGTGCTGGAATGTCAGGGCGCGGACCCGATGACCGGTCCGTGGGTGGAAAAGGGCATGATGCAATGTGGGGACGGGGATGAATTTTCTTTCCGGGCGTTCTCGCTGGACGGAACGGTCTTTGAGAACAAGGGTGAATATTATTATGTGTGGGCGGAGAAAGTAGGAGTGGGAAGAATGATTTCCAATCTTTATATAGCGCGCATGGAATCTCCCTGGAAGCTCGCCACGGTGCAGGTGCTTTTGTCCACCCCCGACTATGACTGGGAGCGCAGGGGATTTTGGGTGAATGAGGGACCTGCGGTTTTAAAGCATAACGGCAAAATTTTCCTGACCTATTCCGCAAGCGATACGGGAGTCAATTATTGTGTCGGAATGCTGTCCGTGGACGAGGGGGCGGATATGCTCGACCCCGGCATGTGGGTCAAAAAAAGGCAGCCTGTCCTGAGGACCGACGAGGCGAAGGGCATCTACGGCCCCGGGCACAATTCCTTTACCGTGGACAATGACGGAGATCCTGTGATTGTCTTCCACGCAAGGACGGAAAAGGAGATAACGGGAGATCCCTTATACAACCCCAACAGGCACGCCATGCTGCGGAATATCGTGTGGGGGACAGACGGAGAACCAAAATTTTTGCTGTAGGGCTAAAGTATTTCGTCCTCCTGCCGATAATCATAGTAAGCAAAAGAAGCAGGATAGCTTTTAAGTCAGAAATCGGGAAGGAGGAATACGTATGCGTATTGAAGCTTATAATCAGGTACAGCAGCTGTATCAGCCCAAGCAGTTAAACAGGGCGCAGCAGACAGGCGGCGTATCCCATAAGGACCAGCTGCAGATCAGCAACACCGGCAAGGATTACCAGACCGCGAAGGCGGCAGTGTCGGGAGCGGCGGATATAAGGGAGGAATTGATGGCTTCTGTCAGGGCGCGGATCGAGAACGGCACTTACAATGTAGATCCCACTGCTTTTGCAGAGAAGCTGTTGGCAAAATTTGATGAAATGAGGTAAGAAGTTCCATGGCTAGTTTGATGGAGAACCTGATAGACATATTGAATCAGGAAGGCACAGAATATGAGGAGCTTCTTGTCTTATCTCAGAAAAAGACTCCGGTCATCGTCAGGGGCGATCTGGAGGAATTACAGGAAATCACGGATGATGAACAGAATTTGGCGAGCAGGATTGCCCATCTTGAAAAGACAAGGGTGGAGATAACGGCAGATATAGCCAACGTGTTGAACAAGGATGTTAATAGTCTGAAGCTCCGTAGTCTCATTGAAATGCTGGACGGAAGGCCTGAAGAACAGGTAAGGCTTACCCAGGCGCATGACAGGCTGCAGAGCGTGGTCCGCGGGCTGATGCGGACAAACGAACAAAATAAAGAATTGCTTGCAAACGCGATGGAAATGGTGGAGTTTGAGCTGACTTTGCTGCAGGCGGCGAGGACGGCTCCGGAAACGGCGAATTACACCAGGGGCGCTTACAGCTCGGGTGCGCAGATGGGAGTGCAGAGCGGAGCGTTCGATGCAAAGCAGTAAATAAAAAGGCTGAAAAATCTTGTTGAACATAGAGGTGAGTTATCATGTCATTGATGGGTAGTTTATATGTAGGGACATCCGGACTGCAGACCAGTCAAAATGCGCTGAATACCACAGCGCATAATCTTTCTAATATCGATACTATCGGTTATACCAGGCAGCAGGTGCAGCTGTCGACCAGAAATTATCTTAAATTATCTACCGACCCTAATTCCGTGGCGAATAAGCAGACGGGACTGGGTGTCATTTATTCCCGTGTAAAACAGGTGAGGGATGCTTTTTTGGATCAGACATTCCGCAAGGAATCCGGTCGAAGCATGTTTTATGAAGTGTCGACGCAGGTTTTGGAGGAGGTGGAAGGCCAGCTGGGCGAAATGAACGGCGAGGCGTTCCAGACTACCATTACCGACTTCTGGAAGTCGATACAGGAGCTGGCAAAGCATCCGGCAAATTCCGTGAATCAGGGGCTGTTTGTGCAGCGAGCTTCCGAATTTGTGGAGAGGGCGGGGACGGTTTACAAAGGGCTGGCCTCCTATCAGGACAATTTGAATATGCAGATCAAGCAGCAGGTTGACAAGATTAACGCTTACGGAAAGCAGCTGCTTGAGTTGAACGATAAAATAAGGAGTATCGAGGCGGGCGGCATCGAGAAGGCGAACGATCTCAGGGATGCCAGGAACCAGATACTGGATGAGCTGGCGGAGCTCACCAATATTACCTACGGCGAGAATATTTACGGCAGCGTGTATGTGCAGATCGAGGGAGTGGATTTCGTAAAGGGCGATAACTGCTATGAGATCGGCATGGATGTGGACCCGAAGACAGGATTTTACACGCCGTTCTGGCCTCAGAATGCAAAGCATCGCATTCTGGAGGACGGATCAAAGGAGTATATCATAGATGGAGCGGAGGTATTCAATTTCGACAGGGATATTTCCTCCGATCTGGACACGGATATCGGCGGCCTGAAGGCCATGGTTCTGGCAAGGGGCGATCACAGGGCCGATTATACGGACATTGAAGGAGATTACGACAGCGTATCGCAGTCGGTTTTGATGAATGTTCAGGCGGAATTCGACCAGCTGATACACAGTGTGGTCACCAAGGTGAACAGTATCCTTGCGGAGGCGGCGGGCGTTCAGACCGGAGACCTGCAGCTTGCTGACGGCACGGTGCTAAAGAATGCATCTTACTGCGAGGTGGACAAAGACGGCTATATGAGGGGCGAGGACGGCAGCCCTATCCAGCTGTTTACCAAGGCGGGCACGGACGGCTACAGAAAGGTTACGGCAAAGGTGGAGACTCTGGACGCTGACGGCAACGGTACGGGCGTTTTCGAGGAGAAGGAGTACTGGGTCTATAATGAGGAGGACCCTGCCCAGGGCGACTCGCTTTACTCCATCAAGAACATTGAGATTTCCCAGGAGCTGATGCAGAAGCCTTCCATGCTTGGATTCCGGCTCAAGGACGGTTCCGAGGATCAGGCGACGGCGGATGCGCTTAAAAATGCCTTTACGGAGGAGGAGTACACTCTGAATCCAAACGTGAAGAAAAAGACCACCTTTGTGGATTACTATTCCGATCTGGTGGCGCAGGTGGGAAATTCCGGGTATGTGTTCAGAAGCATTTATCAGAACCAGGAGGCGACCGTGGAGGCGGCGGACAGCGCAAGGCAGCAGGTTGTGGGCGTATCCTCCGACGAGGAGCTGTCAAATATGATCAGATTTCAGAACGCGTACAATGCGTCCAGCCGATATATCAATGTCATAAGCGAGATGCTGGAGCATGTAATCAATACGCTCGGTATATAACCCGGATTTTAGCGGCAGCTGAGGAAGATTGATTATAATCGGTAGCTGCTCTGGCAGCTGGGGAAATTGAATTATAATCGGTAACTGCGCTGGCAGTTACGGAACTTTATATAGAAAGCGGGGAAAAGGAAAATGCCCTCACAATTTTTTGGATTAAACATTGCATATACAGGTCTTCTTGCCAGCAACGCGGCTTTGAACGCCACCTCCAATAATATCGCGAACGTACAGACGGAGGGCTACAGCAGGCAGAAGGTCAACCAGCAGGCGTCAAGCGCGCTCAGGGTGTTTCAGACCTACGGCTGTGCGGGAGCAGGCGTTGAGACCCTTGCCATCGAACGTGTCAGGGACGAATTTTATGATTTCAGATATTGGAATAACAATGCAAGGGTCGGCGAGTACGGGCAGAAGCAGTACTATATGCAGCAGATAGAGACCTATTTTGACGACAACGGAAAAAACGCGGGCTTTAAGACTGTGTTTGACCAGCTGATGGTTTCGGGAATGCAGGCTCTTTTGAACGACCCCGACGACTCCACCGCAAAGTCACAGTTTGTTGGCTATGCAGGGGCGCTTGCCGAGTATTTTAACGGTCTTGCGGGGAATCTGGAGAGACTTCAGAAGGATGCCAATCAGG
>ERZ808051.598-NODE-598-length-36013-cov-5.838546_pt1 | contig 36013 bp, 35 predicted proteins | sample MGYA00380199_ERZ808051 | MGnify/ENA primary metagenome ERZ808051 (study PRJEB31490, sample SAMN06133391) | mouse gut metagenome | isolation source: J11 | host: mice | place: China: Chengdu | collected 2015-05 ...
ATGCCTGTCAAGGATTCCCTGCACGGTATTCCATGTATGTTCGTCTACAATGGCTTCATGGTCGCTGGGTATAGTTACACGTTCCTTAATCGGGATATAACCTCTTGTCTGCTGTTTAAAATGCTTTTTATCATTTCTCTGCACCCAGAAATCCCCTTTATAAAGCGGATTGCGGAGGATACGGAGAATCGTTTCCTGTTTCCAGTTATAAGCGTCATCATCTGCAATCAGAAATTTTCCAAAATACTCCTGCTTATAATAGGCTGGCTTCGGAATCTTCTCTTGATAAAGGACTTTCCCAATTTTATTATTCCCATAGCCTTTCAAGGCAAGCTGAAAAATATAGCGGACAGTCGGCGCTGTCTCTTCATCCGCAATCAGATGGTTCTTGTCTGCCGGGTCTTTTTTGTAACCGAACGGCGCATGGACTCCCATGAATTTCCCCTGACAGGCACGGATATACTTGCCGGATTTTACCTTTTTGGATATATCCCGTGAATAAAATTCATTCAGGATGTTCTTGAACGGGGTAATATCCATCTCTCCGCTGTTCGCCGAATCCACACCGTCATTGATAGCGATATATCGCACATGGTGGTTTGGGAAAAATACTTCGATATATGCCCCGCTCTCCAGATAGTTTCTGCCAAGCCTTGATAAATCTTTGGTTATGACACAATCTACATGCCCCGCTTCGATATCCGCAATCATTTGTTGAAAAGATGGCCGGTTAAAATTCGTACCGGAGTATCCGTCATCCACGTAAAATTTATAGCTGTGGATACCCATTTCCTCCGCTTTCCGTTTAAGGATTGCTTTCTGGCTTCCGATACTCATGCTCTCCCCGACGTTCCCATCGTCCATTGACAATCTCGCATAAAGTGCTGTCCATATTTCTTTATTTTCTGTATTCTGCATATTGGCCTCCTATATTTACTCAATATCCAGAGACAGAAATACGCTGACTTCATTATAGCCTTTTCCGTCTCTGGCATCAACCGTCAATTCATCTTTTCAGACAGCTTTCTTCTCCGTCTCCATATTGCCCCTTAATCTTTTCTCCACATTCCTGCGGGCAGCTTCTTCGCTCACAACCGTTAATAATCCTTCCATGCTTTCCGTACCGGAATATACATGCTCCACCACATAACGGATCGGCGTATTCTTTCTCCCCCTTTTCTTTCTCCGCATAGATTCCCTCCCTTCGTTCAATATTTTTGAGTTTTCTCCACTCCCCTGTTATGTTTCCTTTCATCTTTTGTGCAGCTTCTATTTTTATCATGGAACTGTTATCTGTCATGCTCTGCTTTCTTATCAGGGTACAGTTTCCCGGAAACCACCGCCGCATGGCTGCGGATTTTGATTTCCCCACGCTTTTCACTTTCTACGGCGTTGCGGTATCTCCCGTCTGAAAGGAAGAAGCGGTATCTCTCCCCTTTAAAACCTACGGGGCTGTCATTATTCAGCACATCAAGAACGATCATATGTCTTGTGTCCGGCTGGAACCGCTCCCTCCCTGACAGGTCATGCCCCTGTAAGACCGGCTGTTTTAACCGTTCCTTTGCTTCATTCAGTCTCCGTAAGACAGAACTTCTTCCCTGTCCTATGAAATACGCCTTATTGTCCGCTATGAACCGGCTACATTCCGGTTCTGGAAGTTTTTCCAGTTTATCTGCAGCATTCCTTATGATAATCCTCGTCAGGTCGTCTCTGGCTGCTGACTGCCCATCCCTCATAGCTTTCACTGTGTCCTCTTTTGTCGTTGCTTCATACTTGTAAATCATCTCCAGTTCACTTCTTGTAAATCGCATAAATCCCTCCTTGCTTTTTTCATAATGCCTGATCAGGGGAAGCTGTTTTTTGCTTCCTACTATATAAGCCGATTGGGGACTGTTGGTGGGAAAGGAAATTGGATTATTTTTAGAATTTTTTTATCTTCCGTGATGTAAAGCAATCACGCTGCGAATATTTTTAATAGGAGCCAATCTGCATATTGAGAAAATATGCGTGAACTGAGGGCATGGGGAAACAGAATCCCCATCAAGGTTGCCGAGTAAGCAAAACCCACAAAGTGGGTTTTGAGTTACTCTGGCGAAACTTGCTCTTACAAGTACCTCATTGCAGTTACGCAAAATTCTTCGAAAATCAAAAAAACGGCGAATCCTTTCTTTATTATGGATTCGTCGCTTTCATATGGTTAAGATATCATTATTTCATTTTTCTTTCGTAATACTGTGTCATGAGTTCTACCGTGTCCTCCGGCAAATCAAATTTTTCAGATATTTCTTTTATGGATTTTTCATCAACGCAGTAATACTGGAGAACAAGCGCTGCCATTTCACATGCCTGTGCAACCAGCGTCCCGATTAAATCCCGCATTAGCGAATGGAATTCTTCGACATAAGGACTTGCTTCCCCTCTTGATTTCTCCATCATTCTTAACAGTTCTTCTCTTTTCCCGTTATCTACGCCGGGCTTCATATTTTCCCGCATAAAATCTAAAAACTTTTTCCGTTCCGGTTCTTCCATCCGTGCAAATCCCCAAATAATTTCTATGAGATCTGTCGGCATATCGGACGGCAATGGCGGTAATTGTATATAATTCGGCTCCATATTACTTTATTCTCCTTCCTACTACAATTCCTAAAACACCGCAAAAAGCAAAAATGACGGACTTTTCGGCAAGAACTTTTCCGGCGGCTCGGTCTTTCCCGACAATAAGGCGTTTCGGAAGCTGCATTTTGCCCGCTGTCTGAAAAAAACGGCAGCCTTTTTTGGCTTCACTGTCTAATACGGAACTTTTGGAAATTTGCCAAAAATGGGCGCAAAAAAAGCAGCAAATCTTTTTCGGATTTACTGCTTCATGTGCCGCTGCGGGGCGGCGGGATATTCAGTTTTTATGGTGGTTCAGTGTAGTAAACTGGAAGTTCATCAATTACTCTGCACTATGAAACTAACACTTCCTTTTGCTTTTTTTCCTGTTACTTCAACTGTGTATGTTCCGCTTTCATCAATTTCAACATCAAACTCATTAGATGTGGAAATTCCGTTACTTTCATAGATAGGTTTTTCCCCGTCTTTTTGAATTTTTATTGATAAGCTACCTTTATCTACTACAATTTTAGCACTAATAGTATCTCCAGCTTCAATAGTTAAATCCTGTGCGTCCGTTGTATTTAACACACTATATTCCATGATAAATTCACTATCGTTTCCAGTACGACTACCATCAAATTTTGTGCCACACGCAGTTAAAGATATAAGAAAGACTAATGTACAGACTATCAATATAATTTTTTTCATACTAACCTCCCGTTCGCATTTATTGGACTAATTTTATCATATCATCAATCCAAACTCAACGGTCAAGCCGGAACTTAAACAGGCTTTCAATCAGCTTTGTTCTGATGTAGTCCTCCATATCAGAGTTATAATAGCCGTTCATCTTAGAGAAGTAGCGGATATATCCGGCATAGCGGTCAAGGACAGCCTGTATCGCTATGGGGTCGCCCTCATGTGCCTTTATGATAGTGTCATAGGGGAGAAGTCGGTTACTCATGGGACAACACCTCCATTTCCGCTTTCAGCCGCTTCAAAGCAAGCTGAATATGCCGCCCGATTGTGCTGCGTGTCCAGCCGCTTTGTTCCCCGATTTCTTTCTGCGTCAAGTGTTGGAAGTAATACAAAAAGATTTCCTCCTGCGTCTGTTCCGGCAGTCCAGCAAGAGCCGCCGCAAGGGAGCAGCTATCTAAAAGTATCGTCTGCCCCCGGACGGAGAATGGATAAGTTTCGCCATAGTCTGGCACTTGAAAATACTCGTCTGTGGTGCTTAGTGGGACAAACTTTTCTTCGGTCAAATATTCAAGGGAGATTTCCCGTTTCCACCTCGCCGCCAGCATACGGGCAGCGTCAAAGGACGCATGGCGAATAACAATCTGGCAGTAGGTATCATGGGTATAGCGGATATGTTCTTGATGGGCTTCGTATTCAGTCATGGAAAATCCCCCTTTCTTCGATTATGGGAAAGGGCGGCAGCACTTTTTGCTGTCGCCCCTTGATTACCCACCAGCAAGGACAGTCGGGGCTGTCAACGGTGGGCGCAGCCCATTTACCTGCCGTTGACTGGCTCGGCTGGATTTGCTATACAAATTAGAGATATGCTTAACTATTCATTTGTGTCATTAGTTCTCTAAACTCCGTACAATCACGCATAAATGCAAATTCATCTTTACTGTTCAATTCCTCGCAAAGAGAATCTGCCACTTTACTTGAAAGAGCTGTTACCTCTGTTCCGTCCAAATTGCGGTACAACTTACAATTCTGCGATTTCCATTCTTTTCTCATAGCAGGCAACATTTTTGAAAGAATAGATAAACTTTCGTCTTTATCTTTCTTATCTAATGCAAGCTGCAAATGAGCATTGTAACGCATCCATTCCGGGAAAGAAAACGTACAAGTAATTGTTTCGTACATATCCGCAAAAAAATCTGCATCCATATTGCGGTTTTCGCATAACGCTATTTCAAGCATATTTATTAAAGCGGTTTGTATCTCCGTAACACCGTTCAATATTCTGTGTTCCCAGAATTTTTCTGCGTCTGTGTATTTTTTCTGTTGCTGGTAAAGAATTGCAAGCTGTTCTTCTTTGTCTATTGTGGAGAATGGTAGCGTATTGATTAGTTCCTCTGCCTTTGAATATTCGCCCCTATTTCTTGCATAGGAAATTAGCATACTAATTGCTATATCTCTGATTTCTGGAATTTCATTTACGGACAGCCTTTTATAAAAAGTTTCAAATGTTTCCTCATATTGTTCTGGCTCTGGTACACTATAAAGCCATCTTGCGCCATCTAAATAAAGAATAGCTGAATATACCAGTCTATCACAAGTGGGATATTCATGTATTTTGTCGATTGCCATCTGAAAAGCGGTTTGATAGCCCTGCTCTTGAACAACTTTATCAAGTTCATTGACAAAGTTTTCAATCTCTACATCAGTTAAATCCTCATTAAATGACAACAGGGTATTCAAATCCATTTTTAGTAGACGGGCAAGAGCCGGTAAAAGGGTTATATCTGGATATGTGCTACCTTTTTCCCACTTATTTACAGCCGGGGTGGATACACCTAAAAGCTCGGCAACTTGTTCTTGTGTTAATGACAATTCTTTCCGTTTTTCTCGGATAATTTGATTGATTTTCATAAGCAAACCTCCTTGTGTTTATGCTTTTATGATAGCAGCGTAGGCTTTAAGGAACAATAGAGCCGTTGTTAAAATGATGATTTAGAAAATTAACTAAAAGTTAAAAACGGAATAGTCAGCGGCTGTCTATCAAATTCTTAGTTGCTACTTTACCACACATGAGCATTTGCCCCAGGGTTGTCGTTTCCATAACCTTCCAGGAGGTTGATCACGCCCCATACCGCAAGGCCCGACCCGATTGCCACGACCAGTGTCTGTAAAATGTTGATTGCTGATGTAAAAAATGCCATATTTAATCCTGAAACCCAAATCCAAAATGAACGGAATAATACCGTTTTGCACAATAAAAAACCGCCAGTATCAACTGACGGTACGCCCTTTTGGTTAGGTTATCCTTTCCTTTTTATTTTTTGTTTTATTTTTGATGGATTGTACAATGGGCTGTTCCCTGCCCTCCCCAGGCTCCGCCCGGATAGGCGGCAGAAGATTTTTTTTTGTAATAAGAGCCATTCTCCCCCCTTCCCCACTTTGCGACACGGTGTCGCAAACTTTTCCTGTTCCCTCACAAAACAGAAACCGCCTTTTCAATACAAAAGCGGCAACGCAAGCGATCCCCATATTTAATTTTAAACAATAATCCGTAAACTCGGATTTTCCCTTTAGAATTCAACTACCTCCTTCTCCGGGAACATTTCAACGATTTCCTCTACTGCCTTCTGTACCAGCGGATGGCTTCCAAGTTCCGGTAAAAGGCGGATCATTCCTATATCAATTTCATCCCCTGATAGGATGTCCGCCTGCAAATCCTCCCTTTTTTCCGTCCCCTCTATATGAAGATTTATGCCAATCGCAGGGATGCCATGCATACGCTCTGGCGGTATCTCCCGGTATATTGTAGCCGCTTCCTCCAATGTCTGTATTCCCTCGTGGTATTCACCCAAACTGTGGAACTCACTGCATTCCGCTACTGTAAAAGTAATAGCAGCCCCCTTCTTTGGTTTTCCTGCCCGATTTTTCTTTGCCATAGTTCCTCCTTCTGATATTTTCAATGGTACGTCCTGCATTTATACAGTCAGGTATCTCTCTGTTTCAGTAGTTGTATACTGCGCCAGGTATTTCTCACGGTGCGGCATTATGATATGTAAATTCCCATGCGTATTGATCCATTCAATGACAAACCAGAAGCCAAGCCCCCTTTTATCCGGTTTCCAAATTCCATTTTCATCAAAATCACCCCCACGCATCATATAATCAATAATCGCCGGGTTAGAAAATCGCTCCGCAATCTCCCAGCGGTTAGGCGATTTCTCCCGATGGCATCCAAATCCGCAGTAAACACAGCCAGTCCTATTACACCCGGTTGTAGCATATATTGGCTTCCCTTTATCAAAAATCCCCATATCCAGGAGATTTTCCTTTGCTTCCCCACTCCCGATATACTCTGCCTGTATTTCCCCGTATACACTGGCAATCGGAATCTGGTAATGGTGGATATACTCCAAAACGTCCTGCTCCACCCAAAAAGACATTGGATTGCTAACAGGGTTCTTCATATGGAAACCATTGCAGCCATTCTTCAGCCAGTTAGAAGCCCTCAATCGGCTTTCGCTTGCCATCTGCGCTGTCATTGGCATTTTTCCTGTCCGTTTTGCGTAATTGTGCATCGGTGTTTTCTTCATTACAGAACAGCAGTGGTCTGAAATTTCAAACGGAGCCTCCAAAAAGAATTTATACCGTTCTTTGTTGTATATTTTAGAGTTTTCCAATGTTTCTACCCCTTTTTCTTTATGAGGGTATTTCCCATGCAGAATCAAATACCTTACAGGCGTTTTTATTTCTGTGCTTGGTATCTCTCCACGGATCAGGCTCTGGTAAAGTTCATTCTCCCGATTTTTCCTGTAACCTATCCCAACCAGGTCAGCCATATAGCTATGATTTGAGATTGTTTCGCAATGGTTCTCTCCCCTTTCCCGTTCTATCAGCTTCCGCATGTATTTTCTTGAGCCATACACACAGCCGGCCACTTCTTTACCGATGAATGGATAGCCGTATTTTTCAATGACCTGCCGGAAATTCATCTTTGGCCGTAAAATTTCCACATTTTCCTGCCGCTTTACAAACTCCCGGATTTCTGGGTATTCCAGACCTGTATCTACATAAGCCGCTGAAATATCCGGGTAGAGATTTCTCGCTATTGTCAAAAGCACTGTGCTGTCTTTCCCTCCACTGAAACTGACATATACGCCATCTTCGCCGTAGCATTCCACCCACTGGTGAATCCGGTATTCTGTCATCCTGATTTTTGCCGATAAGGGAAGTGACTGCATCTGATGCAGATCTCCTATCGTGTGTCTATTCATGTACCTCCTATCTTTTTACTGGCAAGCGGTGAAAAGCTGATTGCTTTATGACTTCTTGCCTATCATTTCTGTTCTTCAACTTTGCGACACCGTGTCGTAAAGTTTCCTCCTGCCAAGTTTCAAACGAATATTTCTGCATGGAACCCACTTTGCGACATCGTGTTGCAAAGTCCCAACCTGACATACAGCAGAAAGAATAGCTTCCCTGTCTATGCCCCCTGCCGCTCCCCGTCCGCTGGCTCCGGTGTTCCATCTACTATTTCCTCATTTCCGTCTACTTCATATAGATCAAATTCCTCCTTCATCCTGATTCTTAACTGGTGTTTCATATATGCCTCAACGTCAAATGCGTTCTTTTTATCATAATCCGACAACTGCCTGTACCGTTTATGCTTGGTAATGTCAAATTTATCGCTCAGAAACGGGCGCACCCCACGGAGCTGCAGAATACACTTATTTCCATCCATGACCGCAAGTTCATCTCTGCTCATCAATTCTTTTCCGGTTTTTTGATAATTTAAGCCATAAGAACGGCTCTGCCCACGGGTATCTGACGTGTTGTAAAGATCTATCGTCTCCTTCCCTAAATTTTCTGAAATTTCCTTTAATGTAGAGCCTTCCTTGCCGCCAAGGAACAGCATGGTGTCACAATTCCCTAAAATTGTCTCGGCTGCATCCTTATAGATGGTTTTCAACTGGCTCTGCGACTGTAAAATAATGGACGCTGATATTCCCCGGCTCCGAATTGTTGCGATCAGCTTATCAAACTTTGGGATCTGCCCGATATTGCTGAACTCGTCCAGCAACAGCCTTACATGGTATGGAAGCCTGCCGCCATGCACATCATCCGCCCTGTCACACAGGAGGTTGAACAGTTGGGTATACATGATTGCCACAAGGAAATTAAAGGTGTCGTCCGTATCGGAGATAATAATGAACATTGCCGTTCTCTGATCCCCAATCATATCCAGCTCCATTTCATCATAAGAAGTCAGCTCCCGCAGCTCCGCAATGTCAAATGGAGCTAATCTTGCTCCGCACGAAATAAGTATGCTTTTTGAGGTCTTGCCCGCCGCCAATTTGAACTTCTTATATTGCCGCACCGCAAAGTGTTCCGGCTTCTCCTGTTCCAGTTCCTCAAACAGTTCATCGACGGCATTTTTAAATTCCTCGTCATCCTCCCTTGTCTCCGAAGCGTTGATAAACTCCAGCAACGTAGAGAAGTTCTGCTCTTCCTCTGGCGCTTCATAATAGATATAGCCAATCAAAGCACAGTACAAAAGCCGCTCTGCTTTCGTCCAGAAATCTTCGGAAGATTTTTCTCCTTCCCCCTTCGTATTTGCAATAATCGTGTTCACCAGCTTTAAAATATCTTTCTCCGAGCGGATATACCGGAACGGGTTATAATGCATACTTTTTTTGAAATTGATGGTATTCAAAACTTTGATTTTATACGAATCATAAACCACCTTCCCATTTTTATCCCGTACCTCTTTCCCGTCTTTCATCTTCGGTGTACCACGCCTTAACATTTCACCACATTCGACCAGGATTGTACCTTTCGGATCCGTGACGCAATAGCTGACATTAGATGTCATCTGCATGAGCTGCGGCTTGACATAAAACCTTGTCTTGCCGCTTCCGCTCCCGCCGATGATGATGACATTTTTATTCCTGGCATACTTTGGCTGCTTCGGCCTGCTGTTCATGGTAAGGCGCTCTGTCTGCGTCAGGAGGATATTATTCTCGAATACCGGATCTATGTACGGGGCAATGTCTTTTTGCGTTCCCCATCTTGCAGATCCATACTCCACTCCCTGACGGTACTTCTTGGCATTTTTCCCTTTCAGGTATACCATGAGCTTCACAGCCGCAGCCCCAATTATCCCGGTCAGTAAATCAAACCCATGCATACTCGGAAGCGGATTCTCAAACGCCAGTTGGAAATTTAAAAACAGTGTCATCGCCTTATCTATAAAGGCTTCCCCCACGCAGTGGCGGTACAGCCATGCTAATTTATCCACCAGATAAAGCACGATCACATAGGGGATATTCAGCATTACCAGACGCTTCACATCTACGGAAGGCATTTTCTCCCGGATCGTGTTTTTTAATTTTCCGGACAATAGCACAGATTTTTTCCCTACAGCGGATTTCTTTTTTTGTTTCCTGCTCAATGCTCCGGCCCCCGTTCCTTCTGCTTCGTCTTTTCCAGCTCCCTGTGCTTTGCCGTCCGCTCCTTCGCCTGTTCCAGCTTCTTACGGACAGAAGGCTTCTTGCTTTTCGCCAGAGATTTCCCGGTATACTCCTTGAACGCTGCTGTCATAACGTCCACATCCTTCGCCTTGAAGAATACGAAATAGCGGGGCAGGGAGATAGACGTGTCTTTTGTCAGGCTGAAATCAATGCTGTACTTCCGGGCACATTTTTCAAAGGACTTGATATTGCCGTCCGTCACTTCAATATTAGAAAGCTGGCACCCCTGCTTCATCAGCTTCTCCATGCTCTGCTTCCCGTGGCTTTTGGCGGCTCCCTTTTCCGCTTTCTGCATCGCCCTTTTCTCCATCTTTTTCTGTTTCCCGTTCCGTTTCTCCTGCTCCATCCTTGCCAGAGCTTTCAGCAGGGCGGCTTTCAGGATCCTTGCGGAGATTTTGCCGCCGTTTATGCACAGCGCTATAGTTTTCTCATTTACTTCTTCCTGCAAGTCGTTCCCCCTCCTTTCCTGAGGATTGTTTTTTCTCCTTCATCTCCCGCAAAATCTTCTTCAGACAGTAACCGATGCATGGGGAATGCCTGCCGTATGGACAGCCCTGGCAGCCGCCACCGCCATTTCTGCTAATTTCCTGTGCTGGAAGATTGCCCGGAACATCCACTAATGCCGGGTTTTCCTCCGGGAGAAGGTAATAACATTCCTCCTGGCTGCAGCCTTTCCGCTTCCCTTTCCAGAAATAACAGTGCTTACAGTCACCCGGCCTGTCTGCCGCATATCTCCTGTTATCCCTCGCCCGGTTCTGGCTGTCTGCCCTTCCTGCCTGCATCCCATTCCCCTCTCTGCCTCATTTCCTCCATCCGCCTGTCCTCCTGCGCCCCTGCCCGGACACATGGGTACAGCATGACCGCCGCAAATACGCCTACGGTGGCAATGATGCCTTTCATATTGCTTCACCCCTTTCCATACGGGGAACTGCCATGCACAGATCACTGTAAAACAGGTTCCAGTGTGCAAAATCTGCGGCCAACAGTTCCCCATATAAGCCTTATCCCTTTTTAGTTACAATGGACAGTTATCTGGATTCCTCCAAATACTGTCAATCCTCCTTCTTTTTTCTGTAGAATATCAAAATGGTGCTTCCAATGCCACAAGCCGCAATCCAGGCTAAGGCAAGCCATAACCAGAGCGGTCCGTCATCTCCGGTTTTCGGCGTCCCGGCAGACGGCGTTTCCGGTTTCGGCGTTTCCTTCGGCTGATCCGGCTCGTCCGGCTTCGCTTCATCCTTCATCACGACCTTCTGGATTTCCCCGGTATCCTTAACTTCAAACTCCACATCCTCCGCTACCAGATAGCCCTCCGGGGCGCTTTCCTCATGCAGCACGTATTCCCCGATTGGCAGCATTTCTATATAATGCGGCTTATCCTCGGATGTCCAGCTCTCTACTGTTTTCCCATCCTTATCCAGGATAGTCAGCTTCGCTCCCGGCAGTTCCTTCCCGGCAATGTCAGTCTTGGAAATCTCCACTTTTGTCACATCATCCTTCATCTCCACCTTCTGCACTTCGCCCGTATTCTCCACGGTAAATGTAATGCTCTACGCAGTCACGTAGCCATCCGCAGGCTGTGTCTCTGTCATGGTATATTCCCTGCCAACCGTCAGTTCACTGATGATATGCGGCTCTTTGCCGGAAATCCATTCATCTACAAGACTGCCGTCCGCATCCGTCACCTGCAGCTTTGCGCCCTCTACCTCTTTGCCATCCGTAAGGGATATTTTAGTAAACTCAAATACCGTAGGCACGTTTTCAAAAGCAAATTCATAGGAAATGCTTTCTTTTTCGGCGTCCTTATAGGTAAAATCAAATTCCTGCGTTTCGCCCTCACTGGTAAATCCCGGAGCCGGGGCGGTTTCCTTCACATAATAGGAAAATCCAATCGGGAGGTCAGCCGCAAATGACAGCTTCCCGTCTTTATCCGTGGATTTTTCCTCAATTACTGTATCTGCCTCCATGATTACCTTACCGTCTTTATTGGTAATGTCCTCTTTCGCACAAAGTGCAAATACCGTCCCTTCTACTGCACGGTCAGAATCCTTCTCCGTTTTTAATACGTTGATCTCCGCTTTCTGGCGGTTATTCTGCCAGTCCGTAGAAAACGTAACAACCGCTGTGTCCTGGTCACGGTAAGTCAGGTCGATCTCCCGGATTTCCCCATCCAGGACATAACCCTCCGCCGTTTCCTTCTCCTTCACATAATATTTCCCAAGAGGGAGATTCTCCAGCCTCGCTATCCCGGTATAGTCCGTAATGATGATGTCTACCAGTTCATCTTTTTTATAATAATCGCCGCTTTCCCCGTCTGCCGCCTTTATATCATCCAGTGCATACACTTCAAAGGTAACGTCTTTCAGCGAACCAGTGACATACTCAAACAAATGCGCAATCCAGCCGCTGATGCTGTCCAGCAGTGACACATTCTCTAAAAATTCCCCCTCTTTATTGATTAAGAGCGTACCTGTCGGCACATCGTCTTTCATCTCTACTTTTTGGATTTCAGCGGTATCCCCCACGGTAAATGTGATTTCTTCCGCTTTCAAATATCCATAAGGCGCTGATTCCTCCCAGAGCGTATAAGTTTCCCCTGCCGTCAGACGTTCTATGATATGTTCTTCACCCTTGACAGATTTCCAGGTATCTACAATATTCCCATCTTTATCAATGACGGTCAGTGTTGCCCCTTCCAGTTCCACGCCTGTTGCAAGGTCTGTCTTTTTGATGGAAACAACAGTCGGCTCATTTTCAAATTCAGAAACGTATTCTGCCACTTTCACATCCTGCCCCTGGTATGCTGCGGAAATTTCTATGGTTTTATCCGAAGATACATAGCCTGCCGGGGCCTGTTCCTCCCGGATATAATATTCCCCGAAAGGCAAATCCAAATCGAAAACTGCCCGGCCGTCCTCCCCGGTTATGGCTTCCCCAAGCAGCGTGTCCGCTTTTACAATCACTTCCCCGTGCGCAAGAATATCCGCTTTCGCGTACAGCCCAAAGACTGCGCCTTCTACTGTTGCGCCATTCTCTGCGTCTTTCTTCACCACTGCAATCTCCACCCTCTGGCGGTCATTTTCAAATGCAGCGGTCTGCTCGATAATCGGCGTATTCTGGTCTGCGTAAGTAAAGGTAATAGTCTGCGCCTCTCCATTCAGCACAAACCCTTCCGGGGCTTTTGTTTCCTCTACCCGGTATGTGCCAAGAGGAAGGTTTTCTATCGACGCTTTTCCGTCTTTATCTGTCACCAACGTTTCCACCAATGCGCCGGAAGCATACTCTAAGATACGGTTCCCGTTTTCATCTTTCTGAAAATCTGCAGTGTAAATATCCTCTGCCGCATAGACTTTGAACTCTGCGCCCGCTAATGCCTCTACCTCATACCGGAAATCTTTATCATCATACTGGTTCAGCACTTCGCCCTTCTTCACAATATGCAGCTTGCCCTTGACCGGATGGTTTTCATAGACAACATCAATGATCACATCCCCTGACACATCGTCCATCTGGTACAGCATATCGGAATCCACGGACACTTCATAATAATTCTCATTCAGTGTATAACCAAACGGGGCATTGACTTCCTCTATCCGATAATGACCAATTTTTAAATTCTGCGGCAGGATCAAATAGCCTTCGCTGTCCGTAAAATAAGACTTGTGCGTTACCACAGTCGGGTAAGTCGTCACCTGCTCCACATATTTTTCATTGTCCAGGTCATACACCTTGAACTCTATATTTCCTGCAAGCACAGCTTTCTTTGTTTCATCATCCTGCTTTACGATTTTCAGCTTCGCCTCAAATTCATCATCCAGGAGCACCCGCCACACCTGCGGCGTTGTCGGCTTATGCTCTGTGATATGCACAAGGAAGTCCTTGACCGGCGTGTAATTATGCGGCGTGGTCGTTTCCTTGACAATGTAAGTCCCAAACGGGAGCGGGATGCTGCAGGCATAACCCCTTTCATCGGTAAAGATTTCCGTTGCCCCATCCTCCCCGATTGCCACAGGTTCAGCGGAATCAAAATCATATCCGCCATTTTCTTTCTTATCCAGGGAAGATACTAACCATGCTGTAAACCCTGCGCCGGATAATAAATCCGCATCGGTTTTCCCGTTATCCGCTGCCTTGATAATCTGGAACGGCTGCTTTATCACCTGCTCTGGGGAAGTGCAGTCACGCTCCACCGTAGCCACCAAGTCTCCCTCATAACTGCAGGTCAGATCATACTCCGTTTCATCCACCAGATAACCTGTGGGCGGCGTGATCTCTTTCACAAAATACTCCCCAAGATATAAATCCTTGATCTCTGCCTTCCCGTCCTTATCCGTAGTCAGCGTTCCCACCTGTTCCCCGGCTTTGTAAAGGACGCCCGTTTTTTTATCCGGATGTAAAATATCATTCCTTGCATATAAGCCGTAAACCGCATGTTCCAGCGTTGCGTCCCCCTGCGAGATATTTTTGTTGGTTTCCTTATCCTTCTTCTGCAGTCGGATCGTAGCGTTGACACGCTCATTGGCAAGGGTATGGGAGAATGTCACTTTCGCCTCCCGGTCATTGGTATAATCAAACTGGAAAGAATACTCATCTTCTGTATTCCTAAGATACCCCTCCGGAGCCTGAATCTCTTTTATCTCATACCCAAACCCAACCGGAAGGTCTGCCGAAAATGCTGCATTGCCATCACTATCCGTTGTTGCTTTGTCTATCAGTGCGCTTTTGGATACAACAACATTCCCGTCTGCATTGGTGATATTTTCTGCGGCATACAGCCCGAAAATTCCTCCTGCAAGGCCATTTCCTGTATCCTTATCGTTCTTTACCACACGCACATCCGCTTTCTGCCTGTCATTTAAGAATGTCGTGTCAGAAAATGCCGTCTCCGCCATCTGCCCGGCATAGGCAATCGACACATCCTTTGTTTCCCCTTTGTTATAGAAATTCTTCGGGGCCTGCATTTCTTTTACCCGGTATGTGCCAAGATGCAAATTTTTAAGCGTCACAGAGCCATCGTCTCCGGTTACAAGGTTTTCCGCCACCAGCTCCCCGGCTTTGTAGACAACAGAGCCGTAAGGCGTGGTAATATCCTTTGCCGCATAGACATTGAATACCGCCCCTTTCTGCCTGCGGCTTTCATAACGGAACGCTGTGCCGTTCTCATTGGAATCCGCACCCGTTAAAACTTCGCCTTCCTTGTAGATGGTAAGGTTTCCAAGCTGTTCCACATCTGGGACAATCGTGGAAGCTGTCTGATTCGCTGCCAGCGCCACACGGTAAGCAGTCGCATTATAGCGGTATCCTGCCGGAGCAATGATTTCTTTCAAATACACCGTATCCTGTGTCATAACAATTTCTACTTCCGCTGCCCCGTTGCTGTCCGTTGCAGGCATCCTAGTGATCAAATCCGTACAGTCCTTATCACGGTAAACGCCGAATACAGCGCCGGAAAGCCTGCTGTCAGAAATGGAATCCACCTTGATTACTTTTACTTTTGCAAGCTGCAACCACTCTACAGTAAAATCTACGGTATTCCCACTCTCCTCCTCATAGTAACTCCCAATGTCCTGATTCGCTCCCCCGGTAGTCACAACAAGTGCTTTCCAGATGTTCCGTATGCTGCCCCTCATTTCTCCGGCATCCCATCTTCCGCTGACACTCATGGGTGCTGTGAAATAAAAACTTGTACCACCGGGTATTCTGACATTCCCTCCTGTCTGCGTGTTGCCATCACTCTGGTTATGGAATGTCACATTTTCTGGAAGATTTAGCGTAATAAAGTTTCTGGAATCTCCCTCCAGCTTTACAACTTCCGTCTCCTGTACAGAACCGTTACGTCTTGCTTTTATCATACTCTTCGTCAGGTTGATATGAGGATCTGGCGGAGCAGGCTGATCTGCAATATAATTGATCCATCCAAGCACCCCACACGCTTCCAGGTCGGCCATGGTGCATCCTTCAAATCCCTCTATCCCGCAATAAAAAAAACTGGCTGCAATGTGGGTAAACACATATTTCAGGTCATCCCCAAACTGCGGCATAAACTGATCAGTTAAATCTCCTGCCCCTCCAAATCCATAATAAAGCGTTTTCTGTAGGTTAGGGCTGCCTTCTAAAATATGCGAAGCATAACTGCCTGTTCCGGGTGTTTCTTTCGGCGATTCCAGACAATAGGCGATTTTTCCATTTACAGTAAAATAGTTTGTAGAGTAATTCCCCAGATTGCTCGGATAATAGACCTCCCTGCCAGTTACCAGCGATACATTTCCTGATGTCCTCGCCTTCCTGACTTTCACTCCCGTATCTATGGAAAACAGCAAAAGGCCACCATCTTCTGCGATTTTCTCCGCATCTTGTCTGGTATCTTCTGCCGCCTCCATATCTTCCATGACCGCCTTCATCTCAAATTCTGTCAGAGATTCCTTCGGGATTTCTTCCACATCTGCCGTCTGCCCCGGCAAATCTCCTTCCTCATCTTCTGCAGTTTCTTCTGAATCGTCGGAATGGCTGTTTTCGCTTCCTTCTCCATCTGCCGCCTGCTCTCCAGAAGATGATACAGCCGCTTTTTCCTTTACAATAATGTTCCTGCTGACATGGTAAGACGGATTTTTACTGGCAGGCTCTACAAAATAAACCGCTTTGTAAATCCCCGCCTTCCCGATGTCAAACTTTTCCCCGCCTTTATCCGATGCCTCATGGAATGTGATTTTTACTTTATCCGGCGAGAACTCTATGCCGGAAAAATCATGCTCCACGTCAAAGCTGCTGTCAATCTCCACAGTATAATCTTCCGCATCCACAATTTCATCCGCATCCAGTTTTTCCTTCACCTTCTCCAAAGCCGGGTACTCCGCTTCATAAGCCGCAGGCTCCGGCTCTGCCGCATAAGCGCCTATCGGCTGTAAGAAGGCTGACAAGACCGTGACCGCCGACAGCAGGCCGGATACAATCCTCTTTACGTTTCCTTTCAATATATTTTGTCCCTCGCTTTCTTTGTTGTGCAGTCCCATAACTGCCTTCGTCCTGTCTTTCCGCTTATTTCCTTTCCTATTTTCCCATATGACTGTCTCCCTTCGTTTTATTTGCACTGCCAGCCGATAACAGCACATCAATACAGGAAAGCCCCCCTGTCCCGGCATTCAAACACACCGGATCAAAAAGGCTTCCCTGCATGGCATCTGCTGTTATCCAATCCGGTTCCCCGGACTGGCTTTATTTTATATTGAGCGTTTTCCTGTGTTCCTCCCAGACCCGTTCCCTGCCCCAGCTTCTCTTTCCTGGGGCGTTTTCTCCAGCAAGGCGCGCTAAGGATGCACACTCAATACCGGGTATCAATCTGGGCAGGATATGAAATTTTCAAGGTACAGTGAAAGGGAAAATCTTTGAATGAAAGTCGCTTGATATTTTTCAGAAATGTTACCCTTTCACTAATCGCAGGCTGGAAAGGGGAAAATACAAGTAAATTTGAAAACTTTTTTAATTTCGCCTTAAATTTCGAGAAAAGGAAAAACATGGGTATAATTTACTAAATATAATGTTGACTTTTCACTTCTAGCTGATATACTGGATACATATTTCAAATTGAATATTCGAAGTAATATTTTAAAAATGTTATGAAACAAATTCAATAAAAAAGAGGTATTTTTATGGATTATGAAATTAAGAGTTTAAGTGAATATGTTGAATGTATACAAACATGTCGCAAAAAAATATATGAGCCAATATCAAAGTCAAATGACATGATACTATTCCGTGGACATGGGAATTTTTCTTGGAAACTTTTACCCAAAATTTTCAGGAAAAAGGAGTGGTTTGAAAATGAAATGGTTATAATCAATGAAATTTTACGTCAATGTCCAGAAGCGTTTAAAAATTTAACTCCTTTTGAAACTTTAGTAAAAATGCAACATTATGGAATGCCGACCAGGTTATTAGACCTCACAGGAAATCCATTGATAGCTCTGTATTTTGCTTGTAATGATATTACTCAGGAAAGTGAAGATGGCGCAGTATTAATAGTTAATTTTCCGATGTTTTATGAAAATCATATTCCTGTCAGTTCTTTCCTAACTAAATTATTTCCAGAAAGTGACAATCTATTTGTTCAGATAAACAAGGATTCATTAGATACTATATGCAAAAATAGTATAGCAGTGGGGATAATTCCTAAGCTGGAAAATTATCGAATTAAAAATCAAGATGGCTATTTCATTTTATTTACATATATAGGAGAATATGAAACAGTATTTAATCCTATAGAAGCAAACAATTCTATCAAAGATAGGATTATTATTCCCAGCCAATATAAAAAGGGGATCTTAGATGAATTGTACATTTGTGGAATAAAAGAGTCTTTTGTTTATCCAGAACTTGAAAATCAGATCAAATGTATAGTGAAAAAATATAGTATATAATTTATAGCGTATACTTTTTCGGTTTGTGTAACCAATCGCTATATCCCTAAAATTTCTGCTCTCTTGTACTAAATTGTTGAATCTATTGATCAATATACTTTTCGTCAATCCCTCACTTTGCGACATGATGTCGCAAAGTGATAAACTCTTCCATGTTTAATAATATCCACCTTGAATTCCCTGTTCTTTCATTTTCCGGCATAACTCTTGTAATATCCGTTTCCTGCGATTCTGTATCGTTTTACGGCTGCATCCAAAAATCTTTGCCGTATCCGTCACTGTAACTTCCGCAAAATACAGCAGCTCAATCAGCCTGGCATCCTCAACAGGCAGGCTTCCCAGGACTTCCCTCACTTTATCCTGGCAGATATTCCGCAGAACGGTTTCCTCCAGCCCTTCTGCCACATCCCGGAAATGCCCGGAACCGTTCTCCCTGCCCTCTAAGCCTTCCAGGCTACATATGCCATGTTTCCAGCTCCGCTCTTTCTGATACCGCTCCCTTCGCCGCGACTGATGCCACTCCAAATAAACCTCCCTGGTTACATCCACCAGTGTGCCGTCTGCCATCCGCAGCACATAATGATCCCGTTCCTTTGGCCGTTTCCCTCTCATACCCGACCCTCCCCGTAACATACTCCGGAGGCAGTAAGATTCTGGAAAGCCGGATAATTTTTACGGATATTGCGGATTGCCTGGGAAATCACTGCGGATACCGCCTGCTGGCTGATGCCTAATTCCTTTGAAATCTGCTCCTGTGTTTCTTCCTGCAGGTAGTATTTTTGAATGACATATTTCTGCCTTGCCGATAAACTCCCCAATATTTCCGCCACTGTCTCTTGCATTGTCAAATGTTCTAACATGGATTCCGCCTGGTTTTTCACTGTCAGCCAATCCTCGGATACAGCGCTGTAAGAAACATTCCAGCTCCGTTCCTTTTCTTCATGATTCCGGTTTAGCCGGTCTTCACCTTCCAATACAAGCCGCAGATACCATTCCCTGTTTTTAAAAAACCGTTCCGGCAGGATAACTGTCTTTCTGTCTGCCAGATACAGATAATCCCTGCATGAGTGAAGTGGAAATACTGTAAAATGCTTCCCCACTTGATAAAGCACATGACCGCTCTGATATGCGGATATTTCCGAATCCAGGCCAAGCCTTTCCTGTGCGATTGCCGATCTGGATGTCCTTAGCTGTTTTGCCGTTGGAAGTTTCACCCCAAAATCCGGCACATCCACAATTTGTTTCAATTCCTGCAATGTCAGCATATATGACCGCCTTTCTGCCCGAAGGCTACGGGCGGCTTGGAAAGCTGGCATCACAGGGATTGTCCGATACGGCAGGAAGGCAGTAAAATAACGCTCCCGGCTCACCTGTTTTTTTTAACGGGAGCCAAGAACCCCTTTTACCGCCTTTACCAGTCCATAACTTTATCCTTATATTTTTCTGATAATCCTGGTCTTTTTATCTGCCTTTCTGCTATCCCCCTTTCATCACCGTTTTCTCCTGTGGCTGCTTTCTTTTGATATATCCAGTGTAACAGCCGGCCCTTCCGTTTACCCCAACATATATGTGGAGATTCCCGGAAAGGACAACATATTTGTGGAACTGAAAGAACTGTGGTAAATTACATCACCTGTATTGTCGCAGTCCATCGACCAGCGTCTCCATCGTCTGTAAAACCACCGTCTGCTCACTCTGCTTCAGATGCCGGATACGGCAAAACATCTTCCAGCACTGCCCGTCCTCCTTTACCTGGCTGCTTACGCCGAGAAGCTCGTTCGCATCCACGCCGAGAATCTGCACCATTTTGATAAAAATCTCAATGGACATCGCAGACTGCCCGCCCTCAATGCGGCTGACCGTGTTGGCGCTGATCCCTGCCTGTTCCGCAACCTTCTCCTGTGACATGCTGATCTCATTCCTCCGGTCACGGATACGGTTGCCCAATTCAATCAAGTCCTGCGACCCTGCACGATTGCCCAATATGCACCTCCTTCCTGGTCTGAATTTTCGCCCGGAACTTTACGACATCGTGTCGTAAAGTGTGTAATCCACTTTACATCCGCAATTCCGTCAAGCCCTGTTCCCTGACTTTGCGACACCGTGTCGTAAAGCTGGGCAACAAAAAAACAGCCGTGTATTAAGCTGTTTTTACGGATTGCTATTCAATTTATGCCTATATTGCCTATCCTTTTCTGTTTCTTTCACACGCCAATCATGCCCTGCAGGGCTTCCCGGTCAGCTTTCTCACTGTCCGGCTGATTATCGCCGCCACCGCTTTCGCCAGATATACTGCCGCCAAAAGTAGCCTCCCAGCAAGAACAATTCCCCCGATCACACCGCCCGCAAGGACATTGAGAAATAGGATACCCACCGTGCCGCCAATGTCATAGCCTTTCGGGATAACCCAGAAAAACATCCGGTGAATCCCGAATGGAATACCCATAAACCACCAAAGGCTTAGATAATCGCACTCCCCATTCTCCATGCACAGTGGACGGAACAATACCGCCAAAAACACTGCCGATACAACCGGAATTGCCACACGCTTTATAAATTCACTTGCTTTCATGCCTGCCTCCATTCTGTGCGTGGTTCGTATGCCACGCCTTATCTGCCCAATAATTTCATCCACTGTAATCTCTTAATTTCCCTCACCCGCTCCCATACAGGTCATGGTTTACCTCTGCCGTATAATAATTGCTTATGGTCATCGGGGCATTATACAGCGTTGTCAGAAGATATGCCTTGATATTGCCCACTTTCGTTGTGTTAGCGCCAAGGCAGGTAAGGATATACTCAATATGCTCATGGTTCAGCTTCATAAACCGGTTTTTGACAATCGCCACTGGCTTTTCCACCCCCGCAATCCGCACTGTGCCATTGTCCGGCAGCATCATCACTTCCACCATCAGCTCAACAAACTCATCCACGTCCTCCCTCCGGTGATAGCGTCCATCCTGGAAACACTCGTAAGAAATGTGTTCATGGATAATATCACGGTATGCCTCCATCTCCTCAATCACATCCGGCGCTATGTCGGAGATAGATGGATTAGACTGGATGGGATTGGGATAGATTGGAGCAGACACACTTGATTCAATATCGTTAAAATCAGTCTTGCTACACTCTGTTTCACTCAATTCAGTATCACTTAAATCAGTCTTGTTAATATCAGTCTTATTAGATTGTGATTTTGGAAATTCTTGAATTGTGATTTCCACCATTCCAGAAGTATGATTTTCACTATTCTTGAATTGTGATTCTGGAAATTCTTGAATTGTGGTTTTCATCATTCCTGAATTGTGATTCTCACCATTCTTGAATTGTGATTCTGGAAGTTCTTGAATTGTGGTTTTCACAACTCTTGAATTGTGATTTTCACCATTCTGTGTATTTGCAGGCGTTTCCCCCTGTTTTTCATCCCTGTCTTTGTCCTCTGTCTGCCGGATAATAAAATTTTTCACATATATAACATTTGGCTTTCCAAGCCCCAGGCGTTTCTTTTCGATCAGTCCAATCCCTTTGTCTACATCCAGTTCTTTTAAAAGCCTTACCGCTTTCTGTGTGCCACAATTCATAAGCTCTGCAATTTCTTCCACCGTAAAAATAATATACACCCGATCTTCTTCGTCAAACCAACGGTTCTTTATGCTAAGGCTCATACGGTCTAATAAAAGACCGTATAAAACCTTCGCTTCGCAGGAGAGGGACTTGAAGCATTCCGCAGTGAACAGAACCTTCGGAATTCGGTAAAACGTGTACTGCTCTGCTTCCATGCCCCGGTAATAATTAAACTGTAATTCCTGCATCTTTCGTCCCTCCCTCCTTCTGCTTCCATTCCTCCAGAAGCGTGTAAATCACATCCTCAATCTGTTCTTTGGAATACTCTTTCGGGAAATAATTGCTGATTTTCTTTGCGGAGATCGTCACATTGACATTTTCCTTCTCTTTCCGCACTAAAACCGTATATACCTTTCCTTCCGTCAATTCCCCTGCCTCACTGCCTGCCTTTAACTGCTCTGCCTGCGCCTTCGATGGGAATATGCCGCTGTTGCCGATGGCATCCACAACCCATGCCTGTTCTTCTGCTTTCAGATAAGACAGCTTTTCACCCACCACCATCGGGATTTTATTTTCATCCACATAATCCAGCAGTTCTTCCACCAGTTCCGACAAGCGGATATACCGCTGTACCGTCCTCCCACTGTCCCCGGCAGATTCCCCGATGACGTCTGCAGTATATTTCTCCCCTTTGCTGCCCTGATGTTTCATTGCTTCGTATTTCATCCGGTATGCCTTTGCCTTCTCACTCGGCAGAATGTCCTCCCTCTGGATATTTGTATCGACCATCAGGACTACCGCTGTATCATCATCCATTTCCCGGATAATGACAGGCATTTCCGTAAGCCCTACAAGCTCACAGGCCCGCCACCGCCTATGCCCTGCAATGACCTCATATCCGCCTTCCGGATGCGGGCGCACAATCCCTGGCATCAACACGCCGTACTGCTTTACGCTTTCCACTGTCTCCTGCATCTTTTCATCATCCAGCACTCGGAACGGATGGCCTTTAAACGTATGCAGTTCACTTAGGGGAACGGAAGTGACCGTTTCCCCCGCTTCATCTATGCCAAATAAATCATCGAAGCTGTTCAGCTTTACCTTCTCTGCGCTTTTACTCTTCATCCGCAAGCACCTCCTGTGTCAGTGAATGGTAACCGCCTGCCACAATCCCTTTCGGGTCGTGGAGATAGATGCTTTTCCCCTCTGCCGTGGTTTCCGCAGCCTTTACGGACAATGGGATGCAGTTCTCAAAAATATGTACCCGGTTCCCATATACCTCCCGGATCTGTGCTGAAATGTCCCTTGCGAAGTTTGTCCTCCGGTCTACCTTTGTCAGCAGAATCCCCATGATGTTAAGCGCTGGGTTCAGCTTCCTGTGAACCCGTCCAATCGTCTTTATAAGCTGCTGAAGCCCCTTGACTGGGAGATACGCCGCCTCCACCGGAATCAGTACACTGTCTGCCGCTACAAGGGCATTTATCGTAATCATTCCAAGCGAGGGCATACAATCAATAATCGCAAAGTCATACTCCCCTTTTACACTGTTCATATACTGGCGCAATATCGTTTCCCTGCTCATAACATTTACCAGAGCCGTTTCCAATCCTGCCAGTTCGATATTTGCCGGGATAAAATCTATCCCTTCCTCATGGTGGATAATACCCTCGCCAGGCTCTACATCTTCATCATTGATGACCTTTTCCATGATATTCACTAACGTCACATCCAGTTCGTCCGGCTCTGCAATCCCCAGGCTCACCGCCATGCTGCCCTGCGCATCTGCCTCTACCAACAATACTTTCTTACCTGCCCTTGCAAGCCCAATCCCTAAATTCACACATGTCGTAGTCTTGCCGACTCCGCCTTTCTGGTTTGCCACTGCGATCACTCTGCACATAGATACTTTCCTCCTGATTCTCTAATCTATTTCTCTGTTCTTTCCACTTCCGCATATACACGGAAATATATATTTGTCCCTTTGTTTACAAATGGTTCTGATACCGACTTCACATCTACATCCTCCTGCCGTTCTAAAAGCCGCCGGAACCAGTGAAGGTCTTTCTTTGTCCCCTGCATCCTAATTTTCAGCATATAAATCCTCCATATCCACGTAAAAACAGTATTCCGGATAGCGGAGCTTGACTGCCTCCCAAAAATATCTGGCATAGCCGCAGCAGAATAAATCTTCCACCGTATAACACCGGCACTCTTTTAATTGTTCCTCCGTATCCTCACTGTCATCGACGCTCGGTGTCCCATTGCAGTACAGGTTGAATGCCATCCGTACAATCTTTACACTTCCGCTGGTCTGCCACCCTTCCTGCAGGCACTTCGTTTTCACGCATCCCGATTTGAAATCATAAATCCTGTCTACATTTACCCTTGTATCACTGCTAATCCCAAGACAGTACACTAATGCCTTATGATACACATCCTGGTATCTGCATCTTGACAGGTTATATTTATAAAAATCCTTATGCTCCCTGTTTTTGAAAGTAATTGTGCGAGTATCTTTCTTTCCTGCACCTTTCGCTGTAATTGCTGCCATAGCTTGTCCTCCTTATAGCCAATACTTTCTTGATGAAAATGTTTTTATATATATTCTTAACAAATCATCTAATATATCTTCTTAATCCGCTGGTCAGCCGTTTAATGCCATCGTTTCTGGCTTCACCACTAAATCTTTTAATTAATTCACACCTTTTCCATCCTTTTCATGGACATCAAACTGTTTTATAATATTCTTCTATTGTTGAAATGCTGTAATTCTTGGGAGCTACACTCCCAAACCCTTGTGGATTCGTGCTGCCAGTTACCCAAAAGGCGGCTAACTGTCAACCCGAATTCGTTTTTGTGGCATATCGACTTCTTTTAGCTGCATCAATATCAATTAAAACAAAATAGGACTAAGCTAGTTTTATGACGTTAAGTCAGTTCACTAATTTAGTCCTATCTAAATTAAAATATATTCAGTTTTTGCCGTCCTACCCTCCTTTGCGGCATACCAGATAAACGCTTCCATAGCTTTTAAGCTCTTTGCGTTTCATTAGTGACAAGTTTTCCATTTCTTTCTTAAAATCGGCGCCGTCCAGATAAAAAATGAAGCACTTCTGTTAAAAAGTTGCATTTTTTCATTAGGACTAAATCGGTGGAAACCTTTGATTTTTCAATGATTTCTTCAACCTGTCACTATTATAACTCAATGCCCCGCCGGGGTGGCCGCCCACCCCAGCCCAAGGAAATTCGAGATAAAATTCACCGCAATATGTTCCCGTGCCGGATGCCCCTCCGGAATCCCGGGAAATAAAAACCTCAGCAGCGGCCCCATTTTCTTAGAAGCAAGCTCGATCACTCCCGCCTTGGTCGCAATCTGCATCATTCCCACCCAAAAGGACATGACCCCCATCATCGTAATACACAGCGTCACAGCCTCCTTTGCGGAATCCAGTGCCTCATTGGTCACCTCCGGCATCTTCCCGTTAAACGCGCCGAAAATAATCCCCACAATGATCATACCAGCCCAAAGATAATTCATAGACTCTCCCTCTTTCTTTATTCACACGTTCATTCCTCACACTTTCCCATATATTTTTCCACCAGCTCAAACGGCGCCGGCCCTGTCATCAGCACATCCTTATGAAATTCCTTCTGGGAAAATTCCGTACCCTTCTCCGCCGCATACTCCTTTTTCAATTCCAGAAATTCCACATACCCGATATAATATTTCGCATAATTTCCCGGAGAGCCAAGCACTAGGTCATAGATGCGGTTCACAGTGTTCACATCCTGAATCCCATAATTTGAGAAAAACGCCAGCGCATCCAGCCGGCTCCAGCCATCATAATGGATCCCGATATCCGCCAGAGTATACAGTCCGAGGATAATGGAGCTGTTCTTCTGCAAAATGGTTGCCTGCTCCTTCGTGATCGGCGCCAGATAATAGCTGCACATCTCCGCATAGGTCGCCCATCCCTCGACATAGCCGCCGGTATTGAACATACTGCGCGCCGGATCCGGATCCGTCCCCGCATAATACACATTTTGGTACAAATGTCCCGGAAATCCTTCATGCGCCAGCGTCGTGAACAGCGTCAGCGGATTTCCCATATGCGCCTGGTTGACATAGATCACATTTTCCTCATAACTGTCGATCGCCGGAATCATATAAAACGCGGGACTCAAATTTCCCTGCAGCGCCTCCGGCACATACTTCACGCTGACCGTGGTATCCGGCGCCGTGGGAAATGTCTTCGCAATCTCTTTTTTCAGTCCGTTCAAAATGCTGATCGGATTCGCGGTGTCCATAGCTGCCGCCTCATGCGCCTCCTCCGGATTCCCGATCAGAGCCGCCGCTTCCTGGGATACATTTCCGTCCTGAGTATCGCTCCCCTTCGGCACCACATTTTTCATCCTGTCATCTTCCGTAATCCCCAGTGCCCGTTCCATGGCCTCCAGATCCTCCACGATCTGCCGCTTTGTCAGATCCTTCATCTCAGACACCGACCTCTCCGACCCCGTAGACACCTTTACAACCTGCTCATAATACTCCTTTCCCTCTGGAAAATAACACAGCCCCTGGTCATTTACCCCTGTTCCCATCAGAGACTGCACCGCCGCGCTAAGACTGGAATACGCCGGAAGCACATAGCTGGTGAGCATCAGCGCATTTCTCTGGATATAGATACTCTTCTCCTTCTCACTCAACCCTCTCACCTGCCCGATCCGGTCCACAAAAGTGGTGATCAGATAATTACTCTCCCCCATATTCATAAACACCTTGCACTGCTCAATTACCTGCATCGCCGCAGTATCCGACATGAACAGCCCCGCATCCGACTTCGCCTGTTCAAATGCGATCAAAGACTGAAAATACTCCGGCGTCATTTTCATCAGTTCCAGATAAATATCCACATCCTCTCGGTCATAAAACTGATATTCCGACAACAATACCGGAAGCTGCGTATGGATCCCGCTGACCAGCCCCAAAGGCTCCTCATACAGCGTAAACTCCGCATTCTCCTTCAGCCGGTCCATATAATAATCCATCACATCAAACGTAAGCCTGTTTGTAACCGATAATTTCTCCGGATCAAATTCCTCCATCGCGCGCCGGATATTTTCCACAGAAGCCAGCTTCCTGTTCTCATCCGTTTCAAATGTCCCAAATGTCACCGGTGCTTCCCGGATTCCAAATTCCTCCGGATCCCGCAGTGTATAATGAAGGTTGACTGTATTGGAAGCTGTTTCCTGACAGAACAGATCGCTCGTAAATTTTTCAAACGCCAGGTTTGTCTCCTCCGCTGTCTGCTTCTGACACCCTGGCAAAAAAAAGGAGATCAATACTCCGATCAAAATAGCAAAAACAAGCCTGGTTGAATTTTTCCCCGAAAGACAACCAAGCCGCCGGGCCATCCAATAAGATATGTATTTCTGAAATATCGACATAGACACTCCGAAAAATTTCTTTAATTCATATCTATGCCTGCGAAAAAATGATTATTCTGTTGAGACAAACTGTATTTTTGAGAATCATAACAATCACAGAGATCGGTCTGCGCAATCCTACAATTACTGAATCCCGATCTCTCTGATTGATATTGGAAGGAATGTCCATAAAACTCAGACAGGAGGTTCTAAACACCCCCTCCTTCCTCATAAAAATTAGAGAGCATCTTTCGAAAAAATGAGGTTTCCCATGCAAATATTCCTTTACATATCTGATTTTATCGTCCCCTTCCTGATCCTTGCCGTCGTTGCCTACGGCATCCTGCAGGAAGTCAGCGTATACGATAATTTTATCATCGGCGCGCGAAATGGTTTTCTCACTGTCATCAAGATCATGCCCACCCTCATCGGTCTGATGGTAGCCGTAGGGATCCTCCGCGCCTCCGGATTTCTCGACTTTATTTCACGGATCATCGGTCATTTCACCGCCCGCATCGGATTTCCGGGCGAACTGGTGCCCCTTTCCATTGTAAAAATGTTCTCCTCCTCCGCAGCCACGGGCCTGCTCCTGGACATTTACAAAGATTCCGGCACAGATTCCCTGTGCGGACGGATCGCCTCCATCTCCATGTCCTGCACCGAGACCATTTTCTATACCATGAGCGTTTACTTCATGACCGCAAAAGTCACAAAAACCCGCTACACCCTACCCGGCGCCCTGATCGCCACCCTTGCCGGACTGGCCGCAAGCGTATTCCTGGCAATGCAGTACACCTGAAACCGGAATCCTTCTTGTCTAACACCATTTAGTATGATAAAATAAATTTAACAAACTAAAATGAACATGCACGGCATCCGGACGGCTGACCCAGTCGATTTCCGCCGCCCGGCACTACATTTGATAAGACATACCTCGAAAAACAAAAGGAGGGTTCCCCTATGTCCAGCATTACATTAAAAAATCTCAACAAGACCTACCCAAACGGATTTCTTTCCGTAAAAAATGTTTCTTTATTTATAGAAGACGGCGAATTTGTCACTTTCCACGGCCCCAGCGGCTGCGGCAAATCCACGATCCTGCGTATGATCGGCGGTCTGGAGGAGATTACCTCCGGCGAGATCTATCTTGGGGATGTTCTTTTGAACGAGGTACTGCCCCGTGACCGCCGCCTTGCCATGGCCTTTCAGAACTATGCGCTTTACCACGGGCTCAATGTGTATGAAAATATCAGCTTAGGCCTCACCCTCCGGGATTTTCCGAAAAATATCATCGATACCCGTGTAAATTCCGCCGTAGAATTTTTAAAGATCTCACATATTTTAAATAAAAAAATCCGCTCCATCACCGAAGCGGAAAAACAAAAAACTGCCCTTGCCCGGGCCATCTTATGCCATCCCAAAGTATTTCTTGTGGATGAAGATTTTTCACGGGGAAATCCCCACCGCCGCGTGGAAATGCTCCGGGACGTCCTGCGTATCAACCAGGAACTGAAAATCACTACACTCTACATCACCAACGATTATCAGGAGGCTGTGAATCTTAAGAAAAGGATCGTGTTTATGAAAGACGGGGAGATCATTCCGGAGGAAGAATATCTAAACTAAGGAATCCTTCCGTAAGCGGGTCCCTCCTTGTGACAACAGCCACCGCGTCGTCTCATTCCTCCGCCTTGTCCTGACAAAAATATCAGGCACATTATTCACCATTATATACGCAATGCTGTACTAGTACAGCGTTGCGTTAATTTTGAAGTAATAAGCGTTCGATGTTCATGTCAGTACAAGGCGGAGGAATGAGGCGATACCGGTAGCATCGTTGACTGACTCCAACGCAGTAATGGCATGGACAGCGAGCACTTATTACTCAATTATTAATGCAATATTCACCATTATATACGCAATGCTGTACTAGTGCTCCATGCAAAAATAACTTGCCTTTTGCTTCCTTACCCATGAACCAAAGCATTATAAATCTCCCGCTTCGGAACTCCCCGGTCCTTCGCCGCCTGTTTCATCGCCTCTTTCCGATCCATTCCCTGGTCCAGGTACATCTGGATATGCTCCTCAATACCCATCCCCTCCCAGCGAGATCTTTTTTCTTCGTCAACCTCTTCCCGGCTTTTCCCGGCCACCACCAGCACACATTCCCCTTTTGGTTCATTTGCCTCATAATAGGCCGCCGCCTCACCCAGCGTCGTAAGAAATGCCGTCTCATGCCGTTTTGTCAGCTCCCGGCATACTGTCGCCGGGCGCATTTCTCCCAGGTGTTCCCCAAGCAGCCTCAAAGTTTTCACCAGCCGGTGGGGTGCCTCATACAAGATCATCGTTCGGGTCTCCCGCTCCAATTCCTCCAAGACCTGAAGCCGTTCCTTCTTATCACTGGGTAAAAATGCCTCAAACGCAAACCGCCTCGTCTCCCTTCCTGAAATGGTCAGCGCCGTGATACACGCAGCCGGACCCGGAAGTGAAGTCACAGAAATCCCCGACTCATAACACATTTTTACCAGCTCTTCCCCCGGATCAGAAATTCCTGGTGTCCCCGCGTCCGTCACCAGCGCGATATTTTCCCCACCCAGAAGCCTTTCCACCAGCTTCCTGCCCTTCTCAAACTTGTTATACTCATGATAACTGGTCATGGGCGTCTGTATTTCAAAATGATTCAGAAGCTTGATGCTGTTGCGGGTATCCTCCGCCGCGATCAGATCCACTTCCCTCAATGTCCGCACAACCCGGAAGGTAATGTCCTCCAGATTCCCGATGGGAGTCGCACATAAATATAACGTTCCTGACATAATCGTCCCTCTTATTAATCAAAAAACTATCTGGCGTTGGATAGCCGCCTGAAAAAAATTCCAGCTGCGCGGTTGGATGCTCTTTGAGTATCCAACCCATTTATCCATTCGAAAAATCCATGGCTATCGCACTCCTGTATCATAATCCGGAAAGGCCGTCAGAGCCTCCCTTTTCGGCAATTGTCCGGTACATCACCACCGGCGGCTCAATCGTAACCCGCGATTTTCCGCCTTTCATGCCCTCAATCAGCACCATGGTCGGCTCCTTGTCCACATAGGGATGCACAAACTGAATCCGCTTCGGTTCAATCTTATACCGACACATCATATTCAGGATCTCCACCAGCCGGAACGGCTTATGTATCATATAAAATCTTCCCTTGCTCTCCGGCAGGATCCTGGCACTCTCCCGCAGAATATCCTCCAGCGTACAGAGCACTTCATGCCTTGCGATGGTTCTGGCATCCGACAGATTTTCCAGGCCGTGCTGTCCCCGCATATACGGAGGATTCGTCGTAATCACGTTAAAAGAGGCCGTTTTGAAAATCTCCGCCGCCTCTTTGATATCCCCCGTCACTATATCGACTTTTTCCGAAATCCCGTTATACTGTACACTGCGTCTCGCCATATCCGCGCTTTCCTTCTGGATCTCCAGCCCGGTAAAATGCGCCCCCTTCGTCTTGGCTTCCAGTAAAATGGGGATCACTCCGGTTCCCGTACCCAGATCCAGCACACGCTCTCCCTTTTTCACCTTCACAAAATCCGTCAAAAGCACCGCGTCCACGCCAAAACAAAACCTCTCCGGATCCTGGATGATCATGTATCCGCTGAGCTGTAGATCATCCAGACGCTCTCCGGGCTTTAAAACCGCATCATTCATTTCCTCTTTGCTTCCTCCTGCCCGGCGCTGTCTGCATCAGTATCATCCGTCATTCTTTTTCTGCTTCCTCACGCCGACACTGCCCGCGTCAGCATCCATCCGTCATTCCTTTTCCAGTTCCCCAAGCTCCTTCAGCTCTTCCTTGGATACCTTCTGCTTTTTGCGCCTTGGTTTAAAATGAAGGTCGTCCACGTGATATTCCCGGATCTCCTTCTCATCATTTTCCAGATTCACAATCACCTTCACCAGCTTTCGCAGCACACTCAGCGAATGCACGGTCCCTCTGAGCCCATCCGAAGTTGTCACACTATCTCCCACAGACGGAAGATGACGGTTCAATTCCTCATAAATCTCCTGCTCGTTCGTCAGACAGCACATCAGCCTGCCGCATACCCCCGAAATCTTTGTCGGATTCAGGGACAGGTTCTGTTCCTTTGCCATCCGGATCGACACTGCCGAAAATTCCGACAGATACGTGCTGCAGCACAAAGACCTGCCGCAGATCCCGATCCCACCCCGGATCTTCGTCTCATCCCGCACTCCGATCTGCCTCAGCTCAATCCGGGTCCGGAACACGGAAGCCAGATCCTTTACTAAATCCCGGAAATCAATCCGTCCGTCTGCGGTAAAATAAAACAAAACCTTATTATTGTCAAATGTATATTCCGCATCAATCAGCTTCATTTCCAGACCATGCTTCTGGATCTTCTCCTGACAGATCTGAAATGCTTCTCTCTCTCTTTCCTTATTCTTCTCCACAGTACGCCTGTCCTGGTCCGTCGCAAGACGGATCACGGACTTCAAAGGCTGTACCACCTCTTCATCCTTGACCTCCTTGGGACCGGTGACTACCCATCCATACTCCACACCCCGGGCAGTCTCAACAATCACATGGCTTCCCTGCTCGATCTGAAACTTTCCCGGCGAAAAGAAATAAACCTTCCCCGCCTTCCGGAAGCGCACGCCAATCACCTTTGTCATACTTTCTATTCTCCTTAAAATGTATAGTCTATTATCTTTGTATCAGAACAGCAGGCCACAGACCCGTCTGCTATTCTCAATCTAATTTTCTTTAATTGTCAACAGCAGCAGTTCTATGGTAAGTTCAAAGTTTACATTTGCTTTGAGACGCCCCTTTGCCGTCTCAAGCGCATTCAGGATGATCCCGATTCCCTCATAAGAACTCTTTTTCGCCCTCTCCTTGATGTACTTGAGCTGGTCGGAAAAAACGACCCTGTCCACACTCAGCGTTGCCTTATAGATCAGCACATCCCGATACCAGATCGCAATCATATCAAAATAATCGTTGATATCCAGCTTAAATTCCGAACACTTTTTCACAGCCTCAATCAGCTCCGCCGTCTCCATCTCATTGATGTCACGCAGCAAATGCACAATTTCCTCTTTAATCTCATTAAAATGCTCGGAGCTTGCAAGAGAGATTGCCTTTCCCATATTCCCCTGCGCAAACGCCGCACAGATATCCGCCTTATAATCCGGAATCTCCATCTGCTCCATCAGATATTTTTTGATCAGCTGGTCTTTAATATTACGGAGCTTTAAGATCACACATCTGGACCGGATCGTAGGAAGGAGGATTTCCGCATTTTCCGTCAAAAGGATAATGACTGCGTATTCCGGCGGCTCCTCGATTGTTTTCAAAAGCGCGTTCTGAGCCTGTACACTCATTTTGTCCGCATGCGGAACAATATAGATCTTATACTTACTGGAATACGGCCGGATCACAATATCATTATTCAGCTGTGTCCGAATCTCCTCCACACTGATCGTATTCGGCTTCTCATGCCTGATAAAAATGATATCCGGCTGATTGCCGCTCATTGCCTGTCTGCAGGAATGGCATCTCCCGCAGGCTTCCCCGTCAGGCTCCCGATCTTCACACTGCAGATCCATTGCAAAAAAATCCGCCAGAAGCCTTTTTCCCGATCCCTTCTCTCCATTCAGAATATATGCGTGCGAAACCTGATCTGAAACCGAAACATTTTCTATATACCGGATGATATTCTTATGCCCGACAATTTCCTTAAACCCACTCATCTCATCACCTGCTGTCTTTTTATCTTTTCATGTAAAAATGACCGCATCTATTCAGCTCCACACACATACAGACGGATTCCTTTAGAAGATCCTGCACTGAACATCTGCTGACAATTTTATCCCATTCCCTTTCTGTTTGCTCTATCAGTATAACATATAATTCCTTATTAACATACTTTTTTATAAATTTTATCTCAAAAAATAGTGGAAATCATTTTACTGTTCAAATTTTCTTCCTACTAAAATCACAAATTTCTCTTATATACTGACAGATTTCTCCTATACACTCCTCAAAATTCACATTCTGGAACCGCCTCTTAATTCCCGCCGTTTTCAAATTCTTTTCCGAAAAATCCTCCGAATCCGCCAGAAACCGTCTGCACAGCTCCGCATATTTCGGATTGGTCTGCAGACGTTCCCGCTCCACCGCGCGTAAGAGCCGCATTCCGTCTTCCACCTCCACATAGATCGGAACCACATTTTCCACACTAAAATAAGCCGTCATCGCCGCATAAGATTCCAGAGTCCCAATCGCAAGATAATGAAATTCCTCCAGGTCGATCTGTCCGTCATCCGCAGTAAAATATTTCCAGATTCCGCATTTCGTATCATAAGACCGCAGCTCGATCACCCGCTTCTTTTCCTGCATTTCCCGCAGAAATTCCTCATTTACAAAATGATATTCCGCCCCTTCTGTCTCATTTTCCCTGATCGGCCTGGTCGTATACAGCACAATCTCACGCAATTGGGGCATCCTCTTTTTCAGCTCCTTAAAAATAGAATCCTTCCCCGAAGCGCTTTTGCCCATAATATAGTAAATTTTTCCCATTCTCGCTTTTCCTTAATCCATATCAATTATATATTTCTGTGTTTCTAATAAAACTATCTATGCAGGTTATTGATCACACCTTAACCAGGCATTCCTAGTACAGCATTGCGTAATTAACGGTGAATTCTGCGCCTGCTATTTCTGCCAGTTCTGCGTTGTCGTCAATCAACGATTAGGTCACAAGGAGAGACCCGCTTGCGGGAGGATTCCTTATTAACTAATCGTCGATTGAAGCCGACGCGGCAAATGAAAATTTAGACAAGTGAAAGATGTGTATAATTATTTGCATCCTCCCGCAGCAGATATACATTGATATACCCATCCTTTATTAAGCCATTAATTTCAAACCCCATATCATGATATTCCCGGATCAGCATCATAATCTCCTCCGAAATCCTTTCACCGGGAACAACTAAAGGAATCCCCGGCGGATATAAATATGCGTATTCCATCGAAATATATCCAGCGCAGGATTCCCAAGGCAGCATGCGGATTTTTTCTTTATTTTCTTTGGCAATATACTCAATTCCCGAACTTGTAAAAACCTGCTCCAACCTGGGCAGTCCGGCAGATTTCTGCCTCATAGGCTCTATTTTCCCATTTTCAGTACAGTCTTCTTCCGCTTTGATTCCCATTGATGGCTGATCAGGATTTATCCTTCCCATGCTGATATAAAATGAGTGATTTTCCTCATCTAATTTACTGTCAATCTCCTCCAATGCCTGAACAAGCCGCTGAAATCCTTCTTTCGTATCCCCCACCGAAGTCATCGCAAGTACATAGTCCCCTGCGGCCATCTCCATCTGTAAATGGTATTGATCCAGGAGCAGCATGTATAATTCCCTGCCGAAATACTTTGATCCACTGACAGAAATCACAATTTTAGAATAATCAAAATGCTCTGTCTCTACAATCTGCAAATGCTTCATTTTTTTCAGTTGTTTCCTTGTTTCTTTCAACATATCAACATACTGTTCAAACAAAATATCCTTTTTCTCACTGCACAGCCAGTCAATACAAGCATCAATCCCCGCCATCAATACATAAGAAGGACTGCTTGTCTGAAGAATATGCAGATATTTTTTAATATTTTCCCTGTCTGCCAACTCCCCATTCATATGGATCAGCGCCGTCTGTGTCAGAGAGGGCAGAGTTTTGTGAATACTGTGAATAACTACATCGGCCCCCCTGGTATTTGCATTTTCCGGAAAATACGGATGAAATCCAAAATGCGCCCCATGCGCTTCATCCACAATCAAAGGAATCCCATAAGAATGCACGATCCATGCAATCTTTTCCACATCCGAAACTATTCCATCATACGTAGGAGACGTAATCACCACCGCGCGGATTCTTTTTCTTTCAATCATTGATGCAGTCTGATCTCCCCCTCCCCCCCCATGATTCATCCCGGAAATTTGATAACCCGATCTTGTTCCGTCATACTCAGAACCAAGTTTGTCTCTTTCCAAAATATTCCTTATCTCTTCCGGCCTGATTTCCCCATTCAATCTCAGCTGAGATCCGTTTATCCCGTGAGTAAATGAGTTATGAGATTCCACTTGGGTATATATACTCAAAGGAGAACTGTCCGTCCCAGTAGAACATGAGTCATAGAATTTTTTTTGAGTACAAAACGATGGATAAACATATTCCGGTTCTAATTCATTCATATACACCGCATGGTATACCGATTTGTGACAATTTCTGGCCATAAGAATTCGATCTCCCCGGCTTGTGCAGCCCAGAATCGCACTCAATATCCCGACAGTACTCCCATTCACCAAAAAACAAGTCTCTTCCCCGTGAAAAACTTTTGCCGCCCGTTCCTGAGCCTGCTTCAGCATCCCCTTCGCATGATGCAGATCATCAAAACCCTTAATCTCCGTAATATCAATTTCATAAGGAAGCCCAGCGCCCGTTGTATTTTTATTCCTCTTATGGCCCGGCATATGAAATCCATAATAATCCGAGCGTGAATACTCTTCTAATTTTTCATACAGGTTATTCACATTTATCTCCATTCCTTTATTCCTTCCTATATCTGTCTGCATCATATCATTTTACTTGTAAAAAGTAAATGCTGTAAAATTTATTTATAAAACAATCTGCATCCATCATGTTTATTTTATCAGATATAAAAAAAAACACCGAAAAATCGGTATTTTGAACAATAAAAAAATGCCCAGAACCGGAATCGAACCAGTGAC
>ERZ808051.599-NODE-599-length-35856-cov-6.480142_pt1 | contig 35856 bp, 36 predicted proteins | sample MGYA00380199_ERZ808051 | MGnify/ENA primary metagenome ERZ808051 (study PRJEB31490, sample SAMN06133391) | mouse gut metagenome | isolation source: J11 | host: mice | place: China: Chengdu | collected 2015-05 ...
CTGCTTTGAGCAGTAATCAGGGCTATTATCATTAGGCTCAAACAATTGATTCTTGCCTTGTTCATACTCAGGTTTTGGGTTAAAGCTTCACTAAGTCTGTTAAGGTTTGGCATGGTCTGATTCGTCTTAAAAATTACTATTATGCCTTTGCTTTAACAGACTTTTTTGTTTTTTTGTCGTGTGCAGAGTTTATATTTATAGGCTACTTACCATAAGTGCAAAGATAAGCGGTTTCAACGGCGACTTTTACCTGAAACTTTTCATTGGCTTCAATGGTAAAGCTCTGACCGGCGTCATAGGTCACAAACTCGTCCGAGTCTGGCAATTTAACGGTTAATGCACCACTAACCACAGTCATGGTCTCAAATTCACTGGTACCAAACTCATACTCACCAATTTCCATCACCCCAACGGTTGCGGGTTTGGTTGCCGTTTGGAAAGCAATTGAAGTCACTTTGTTGTCAAAATACTGATTAACGCTTGGCATAGATTATCCTTAAAAAATGAGTATAGATTAGTAACAGTCACGATGTATATCCCTTACGCATAAAGGTATATTCAGGGAATTAATACTCATTCATTCTACTGAGTTTGCGATTAAATTAACATCTAAATCTTTACGTCACTAAACCATAAGATAGGCGTTACTATACAGTCACACTCATTACTCATCCGTTAAGAAACCACCAGTCTGACGCTCCCACAGGCTGGCATACACCCCTTCTTTCGCAAGTAACTCTTGGTGTGTGCCCTGCTCGATAATACGACCTTGATCCATAACCACCAGTCTATCCATCGATGCAATGGTCGATAGTCTGTGAGCAATAGCAATTACTGTTTTATCTTGCATTAAGCTGTCTAAACTTTCTTGAATCGCCGCTTCTACTTCACTATCAAGTGCTGAGGTTGCCTCATCTAAAATTAAAATGGGCGCATCTTTTAATAGCACACGCGCAATGGCAATGCGCTGACGTTGACCGCCTGATAATTTCACCCCGCGCTCACCGACTTGCGCATCAAGCCCTTTATTACCTTTTAGATCAACCAATGAGTCAATAAATTCATCGGCATTGGCTTGTTTAATCGCACGCTGTAGCTCTTCTTCAGTGGCATCAGGCTTACCATAGATGATGTTTTCGCGTACAGTTCGGTGCAACAGTGACGTATCTTGAGTGACCATAGCAATGTGTTCACGCAAACTTTCTTGCTCTACTTTGCTAATATCCTGCCCATCGATACAAATGCTACCGCCTTGCACATCATAAAATCTGAGTAGCAAATTGACCAAGGTTGACTTGCCCGCACCCGACCGACTAGGCCAATTCGCTCGCCAGGTTTGATATGCAAATTCAAATCCTTGAAGATACTTAATGCTTTGTCATCTTCACTGTCGCCATCATTGATACCGGCTCTGTGATAGCTAAATGTTACGTTATTAAAGTCGACCTGCGCACCTTTGACAGCTAACGGCTGAGCGCCTTCTTTATCAGTTAGCGTCAATGGCTTAGTCAGCAAACTCATACCATCGCGAACCGTACCCAAGCTTTCAAATAAATCGGTCAGCTCAAACATAACCCAACGTGACATACCAAGCAGTCTTAACGCCATCGATACCGCAACCGCAATCGCGCCAAGGCCAACCAAGTCATTAAGCCACAGATAGATACTCAGCGCACTGGTCGCAAAGATAAGGATATAGTTCAAAATGGTCATGGTTATCATCAAGGTTGATAACGTGCCCATTTGCTTATAAACCGTCTGCAAATAGGTATCCATACTGTCGCGCGCATATTCTGCTTCGCTGTCGGTATGCGCAAATAACTTGACGGTATTAATATTGGTATAGGCATCTACGATACGGCCGGTCATGGTCGAGCGTGCATCAGACTGCGCTTGAGAGTACTGACGCACCTTTGGGTTAAAATAGAATTGCAGCGCGGTATAAATGAACAGCCACACCAGCATTGGCACTAAGAACCAGGTGTTTAGATTAGTCAATACATACAGCATACTGCCGAAATAAACCAGCACATAGACCATCACCGAGACCGTAATCAAGGTCACTTCACGCACCGCCATACTGCTTTGCATCACCTTGGTCGCCGCTCGCCCTGCAAACTCATCTTGGAAAAACGACATGCCTTGATTAAGCAAATAACGGTGTGAACGCCAGCGCACACTCATCGGCAGGTTACCATTTAAGGTACGGCTTCTCAGTGAGGTACGCAGATAGTTAATCAAGGGCATGGCGATTAGCAGCAGCGCTGAATAACCCAATAAGGTTGGCATCTCGCTTTGCAAAAAGGTCGCTTTGTCATGTTCGCTTAGCAAATCAACCAATTGCCCCATAAAGGCATAAATGGCGATTTCACTCACTGCCGACAGCGCCTCTAAGATGCCTAGCGCGAGAAACACCCAACCATAGCCCTGATTATGATAACGAATAAAGCCCCACAAAGTATTTGGCGGGGTTTGGTTATCAATTTTGGGAAATGGATTGACGAGTTTTTCGAAAAACAGGCTCATGAGGCTCCTTAGTGACAATACTAAAATGACAGCACAAATGTGAGGATACTAACTGTTTAAATAACCTTTTAGATTATTGGTAAATAATGTTGATTATTAAATGGGACTAAATTCGGCTTTTTAAACCGTTAGCTACATTCAAATAACATTTGCAGAGGTTTGCATTATATAGGGCAGACCTTTTTAAACCGCTCTAATACCAACTTTGATATGCTCAACGGTTTCATGCTGATAATAAAAAAACCCATTCTACTTTCATAGAATGGGCTTTTTGTTTGCTTGGCTAAATAAGTGATATCAAACTATTTAGATTTCAGACAACCAATCTTTTTGACGCAAAATCTTCTTGGTTTCGCGGCGCTTTTTCTTACGCACCGCTTCGATATTGTCTTTCTCATGGACGCCGCCTTTTTTGAGTAGCGGATTAAACGCAACATGATTACGTGGTTTGGTTGCCTCTTTTAGAGCGCTGAGGTTCGCCGTATTATTAGGGCTACCCTCACTCTTTTTGGCTTGATTTTCTAACTGTTTAGCCAGCTTTAGTGTCTGTTTTAAGCTCATATATTTTTCCTAAATTTATTCGTTTTTTAATTAATTTATTGTTTAGTTTTTTATTTGGTTTTTTAATTAATAGCATTTTTATTCTCCTTAATATGTTTACCGACCTATTTTGCTTACTATAGAGGGGTTATTCGTTACTATTTCATTCTGCTACGAGGAAATCGAGTGCTGACTGTACGCCGAGTACTTCAAGCGAGATTGACAATGTAGCAGGATGAAAGAGTCCGAAGAACTACCCCTTCACACAAAGCACCTGTTTTAAAGTATGCACCACTTCAACCAAGTCTTTTTGGTTATCCATTACCTCATCGATGTCTTTGTACGCACCAGGTATTTCATCGAGTACACTTTTATCTTTTTTACACTCAACGCCTGCGGTTTGTGCTTTGAGCTCATCAACGGTAAAGGTCTTAGACGCTTTGGTTCGACTCATCTTACGTCCTGCCCCATGTGAGCATGAGCAAAAGGACTCTTCATTGCCAAGACCACGCACGATAAACGACTTAGCTCCCATCGAGCCTGGAATAATACCCAGTTCACCCTCGTAAGCACTGATAGCACCTTTGCGAGTGACATAGACGTTTTCGCCAAAGTGCGTCTCTTCTTCTACATAGTTGTGGTGACAGTTAATGGCTTCTTTGGTCAAGGTAAAATGTGGCAATCCTGCCTGCTTAGACTGCATCGCATTTAACACCAAGCGCATCATCTCTTTTCGGTTCTGCACCGCATAATCCTGCGCCCACTGCACCGCTTCCACATAGTCATCAAAGCTGTTTGAGCCTTCAGCAAAATAAGACAGGTCTTTATCAGGCACATGACCAAAGCGTGATTGATGCTCTTTTTTGGCCAAATTAATAAAATAGCGACCAATACAGTTACCAATACCACGGCTGCCCGAGTGCAGCATCACCCACACATCGTCATTTTCATCGAGACAAATTTCGATAAAGTGGTTACCGCCGCCAAGCGTACCGAGCTGCTTAGCCCACGTTCGCTCAAATCCTTTCAGCATCTTTAAAAGACCTGGATGTTTATCGGTGATTGGCTTTAAACGTTTACCTAGCGGGTCAAGCGTCGAGGCTTTGGCAGTGATTTGATTGTGCATATTAAAGCCAACCGGCACTTGCTTCTCAATTGCTGAACGCACCGCTCTTAAGCTGTCCGGTAAGTCGCTGGCGGTTAGCGAGGTACGCACCGCATTCATACCACAGCCAATATCAACACCGACTGCCGCTGGGATAATGGCAGATTTGGTCGGAATCACACTGCCCACTGTCGCGCCTTTACCCACATGCACATCTGGCATCACCGCAATGTGCGAGTGTACAAATTCTAGCTGCGCCATATTACGTAATTGTTGTATCGCCTCTTGCGCGATATCTTGGGTGTACACCTTAACCGGTACGCCCTTTTTACTGTTTTCATTCAAAATTAGCTGTATGCCCATTTTGTTATTACCTTCATTTTTAGTCGAATGTGCTCGTTAATCGAATTGATTTACAAAGGCACCATTCGTTTTATATTTGTTTTTTTGATTAATAGATTGTTGTGAGTTGAAACCGTGTTAAATAACAGACGCAAAAATCCCATTAACCTAAGGTCAATGAGTGTCAGAAATACAAGCAGTGGAGGTTAGATTTGACGCTAATGGTCAATACTTGGAAGGGAAAGCTAAATTATATAGAGCTTAGCCTAACCTGCGCGAAGTCATAACGAACATCGCATTGCTTTGCATTATCTTGAACACAGTTTTTTGAAACAATTGCATGCTGACTCCTCCGTAGGTTGTGGCTTATTTGTCATTCTTTAGACGACAATAAAGCGGATGAATAAATATAGTAACTCAATAAAATTAGATATTTGACAGCCTAAAGCCTTGATGGCTTTGGGTCAAAAGCAGGCTGATTATACGGGGCTAATGGACAAACATCAACTTTTGCATCTTTAACCCCTGTTTATTATTCGTTTAAGTATAGATTTAACTCAAGCTATTAAACTTAGACTTATAAACTTAAACTTAGACTTAGTTTTTGATTAATTTAGCATGCAACCAAAATCCTGCCAGCATCGCAACGACAAAAATCATCGATTCTGTATAACCGGCTAATGCCGTCACCAATACAGGCGCTGGACAAAATCCAAGCATGCCCCAGCCTACCCCAAACATAAGGCTACCAATAGCAAGCTGTGGTGTAATCTTGGTCGCTGTAGGTAAATCAAAGTTACCTTTATTTAAGGCTTTCTCGCCTTTAGCAATTCGGGATTTCACATAAAAGAAGGTTGGCATTGCAACGGCAATACCACCGCCCATGACCAAACCAAGTGATGGATCCCAGCCATGAAATAGGCGTAAGAAACCCAATACTTTTTCTGGGTTGACCATACCAGAGACGATAAGGCCAATGGTAAAAATGGAGCCTGATAATAGGCTGATAATTAGCGTAATTGGATTGGTTTTATTTGAGGTGCTCATAATATGACCTTGATATAGGGATACATAGATACAGATGGGTTTTACAATGGGGTAAAAGCATTAGCTAAGCCATTGCAAATAAAGTAGCTGTCACAACACCACTAAATAAAAATAAAATGGTGGCGGTGATTGAACGACCTGATAAGCGCGAAATACCGCAAATACCATGACCGCTTGTACAGCCAGAACCCAAACGTGTCCCAAAGCCAACTAATAACCCTGCCACTATGATTTTCCAAAGGGGCTGCCCCATCTCAAGCTCTGGAAATCCAACTATCAAACTATACAGCCAAGTGGTAATAGCCATACCAATGACAAAGGCCAACTGCCAACTAAACTTAGGTAGGCTTGCCAAACTGCTTTTTAAGATACCGCTCATGCCCATGATTTTGCCAATACCGACAATCAAAATCGCTGATGCAAGACCGATGAGTAATCCACCGAACAAAGCGCTCCAAGGGGTAAAGCTTGCCATGTCAATCCAAGCGTACATATGCGCTCCTAATATTACATTCAAATATATATTATTTACGTATCAGTTATGGGCATACTTACTGATGGATTGAGGTAAAAAGCAATCCAAGATCCTATTGGTCAGTAGCACAAAAACGCTGATACAGAACTTCCATCACTGCCAAGGCATCTTCACTGGCAATGCTATAAAAAATCTGTCGGCCTTCTCGTCTTGTATTCACTAACCCATTTTCGCGAAGCACACCAAGTTGTTGAGACAAACTTGGTTGTTTAATACCTGTTGATAGTTCCAAATCACGCACACAGGCTTCACCAGATCCAACAAGTTGGCAAAGCAATAGTAGGCGATCAGAATGGGAAAGCGACTTAAGCAAAGCTGAGGCTTTAGAAGCAGAAGCCTTTAATGCTTCTACATCAATACTTTCTACATTTAAGGTATTGGTTGACATTATTACAACATCCTAGATTTATTTTATGGATAATTATTATATACAAAAAACCTAGCCTACACATAAACATATTATATAATTTTGTATACTATTATTGCATAAGTTTATGCCACTTGGCTATAACGTAATCAAACTTATTTGTGTATAGGCAGCTTTAAGTCGCGCTAACTCTTGTTAATAATTAAAGGCTACCCCTCAATTGAGGAATAGCCTCTCTTTAGTTTTTACTGAGTATTTGCTGAAGTTATAAGGTGCCAGAAATCTGATAACTATCGCCCGCATGCCACATATTGACAAAGGTGACCACTCGCCCAGCTGAGAAAGTCTGACGGCTTAGCAGTAAAGCAGGCGCACCCACGGCCAGGTCTAAAGCTTGAGCCACTTTTTTTGGCGCTGCAACTGCACGAATGGTATAGCTACCTCCCTGTAGAGGCGCTTGCTGAATTAAATAATCACTGGTATTGACGACACTAAAATCTTGTTCGATAAAGCCAGGCACCAAGGACGCATCCACCCAGCGCTCTTCGTATTGAAGCGGCTTACCATCAGCTATATGAATCAGCTTCACCTCGTCAATCAGATCACTATCTTCGCGCTGTTGAAAGCTCTTTTGTGATATTGGAGAGTCATCGAGCATGGGGTGGGTTAATAAAGCCAAAATCGGCGGACTCACTTCACTAGCAACCACTCGATGTTGACTGACCACTTGCGCCTTATACTGTTTTCCTGTGGCTTTGATATCAGCAGCGATATTACGCACCTCTACCACAGTATGATTGTACTGCTGCTGTGCCACAAAGGTACCTGACCCTTGCCTACGGTATAGCACCCTCTCCTCGCTCAACTCCTTTAGCGCCCTATTTACTGTCATTCTAGACACAGCAAATTTTTCAGCTAAAGCATGCTCCGTTGGAATGACATCTCCTGCCTGCCATCGGCCTGAATGAATGTTTCTTAAAATGCTTTCTTTGATACGTTGATAAGCAGGCTTAGGTTTTCGCTTAGCCTTTGACACTATTGTTTTATTTTTTGACATGATAGAAGACTTATTTTTATAAAGGGCTTTTTTTAAGGGACTATAACAATCATCACAATAAGTGAACTTTAATAACATTGGTATAGCGATAATAATACAATTAAGCCAATGACAACAAATTTACTTATAAAAAAATTTCGCCATAAAATCAAAAGCTGGCTTAAAGTTAACATAAAAAAAACTTGCATCCTGATTTTTTTCTTGATAATTTGTATATACAATAATTGCAATAACACTTCTATTAATTCTGATTTGACCACTCAAAGGACTGACCTATGACAACCTCTAAATTTACCCGCAGAGACGAAAGCCGCGAAATCGCATCACCTACTGGCTCAACCTTAACTTGTAAAAGTTGGTTGACCGAAGCACCCTTTCGCATGATTCAAAACAACTTACATCCTGATGTCGCTGAAAACCCAAAAAGCCTAGTTGTCTATGGCGGTATCGGCCGTGCTTCGCGTAACTGGGAATGCTACGATCAAATCCTAGAATCTCTAAAAGAGCTTGAAGACGACGAAACCTTATTGGTTCAATCAGGTAAGCCGGTTGGCGTATTCCAAACTCACGAAAACGCCCCTCGTGTACTCATTGCAAACTCAAACCTTGTGCCTAAATGGGCAACTTGGGAACACTTTAACGAGCTAGACCGCAAAGACCTGTTTATGTACGGTCAAATGACAGCGGGTAGCTGGATTTATATTGGTACGCAAGGCATTGTTCAAGGTACTTATGAGACCTTTGCTGAAGCAGGTCGTCAACATTACGGCGCAGGCGCTGAGACAGCCAGCCCAGATAACTGGAAAGGCCGCTGGATTTTAACCGCAGGTCTAGGTGGTATGGGCGGCGCTCAGCCACTAGCAGCAACTTTCGCTGGTGCGGTATCTCTAAACATCGAATGTCAGCAAAGCAGCATCGACTTCCGTCTACGCACGGGCTACGTTGACATGCAAGCCAAAGACTTAGATGACGCTTATGAGCTAATCAAAAAGCACACTGAAGCTGGTGATGCGGTATCTATCGCACTACTAGGTAACGCTGCTGAAATCCTACCAGAGATGGTAAAACGTGCCAAAGTGGGCGATATTAAGCCTGACCTGGTAACTGACCAAACGTCTGCGCATGACTTAGTGAATGGTTATCTACCAATTGGCTGGACAGTAGAAGAATGGCGTGCGGCTCAAGAAGATCCTGAGCAGTTTGAAAAAGTGGCTAAAGATGCTGCTCGTTCGTGTGCGATTCATGTAGAAGCGATGCTTGAGTTCCAAAAAATGGGCGTACCGGCTACTGACTATGGTAACAACATTCGCCAAGTTGCCTTTGATGAAGGCGTTAAAGATGCCTTTAACTTCCCAGGCTTCGTACCAGCATATGTTCGTCCACTATTCTGTCAAGGTAAAGGTCCTTTCCGCTGGGTAGCCTTATCAGGTGATCCAGAAGACATCTACAAGACAGATCAAAAGATTAAAGAGCTGTTCCCAGAGAACAAACACGTACATAACTGGTTAGATATGGCCAATGACCGTATTAAATTCCAAGGCCTACCTGCTCGTATTTGCTGGCTTGGCTTAGGTGAGCGTGATAAAGCCGGCCTTGCCTTTAACGAAATGGTTAAAAATGGCGAGCTTAAAGGCCCAATCGTCATTGGTCGTGACCATTTAGATACTGGCTCTGTAGCAAGTCCAAACCGTGAAACAGAAAGCATGAAAGATGGTACCGATGCGGTATCAGACTGGGCACTATTAAACGGTATGCTAAACGTTGCTGGCGGCGCTACTTGGGTATCATTGCATCATGGCGGCGGTGTTGGTATGGGTTACTCACAGCACTCTGGTATGGTTATCGTCGCTGACGGTACTGATGAAGCAGCCAAACGTCTGTCACGCGTCTTAGTTAATGACTGTGGTTCAGGTGTTATGCGTCATGCGGATGCTGGTTACGAGTTAGCGATTAAGACCGCTAAAGAGTACGGCTTGAAGCTACCAATGATTAAATAGCTAGTTTGAGTCCTTATTAATTTAAATTAAAAAGGACTCTCAGCTTAATCTGTCTATGTCTTTAAATAGGCAGATTAAGCAAGTAGGCAAATCAAGCAGTGGGCTCAATAGCTGTAGCTTTACCTATATTAACCAATCTCAGCCTAACCAATTATTTAGCTCAACACATTCTAACCCATTGCCACAGACAAGGACTTGTCACCATGGAAATCGATAAAAACGTTGAAATGCTTACAGTGGATCAGCAAGAATTACATCCGAGCTTATCAGATAACGAAGATCCGCTTTTATCCCGATCACGCGGCATCTTTCAGCTGATTATTTTTAGCATTATTGGTATCACAACGTTTTTTATTCCGTTTACCATTAATGACAAAAGCACTATTTTATTTGATCATATTGCCTCTTATTTGGTCAATGACTTGCATTCGTTAGCAGTTGGCCTGTTATTCCTCTTGATGGCCTATGGTGCTATTAAACCGATTGTTACGGGTAAATACAAAGAGAGTATTACCCATGCTATTTTAAGTTTTGCCAAAGTAGTGGGATTAATATTGGCGGGCTTATATGTGCTGGGTATGGCGCCAGACGTTATCATGGAAAAAGACATGATGCCTTTTTTGTTTGAGAAATTGGCACTGCCCGTGGGTATGATTGTACCCATTGGGGCTTTGATCTTAGCCTCACTCATTGGTTTTGGTTTGCTTGAGATGATTGGTGTCTTAATGCAGCCGATTATGAAACCTATTTGGCGCACCCCTGGCACTTCTGCCATCGATGCGGTGGCCTCCTTTGTCGGCAGCTATTCCATTGGCTTGTTAATCACCAACCGTGTTTATCTTCAAGGTCATTACTCTACCCGTGAAGCCATTATTATCGCTACCGGATTTTCTACTGTTTCAGCGGCGTTTATGGTAATTGTCGCCAAAACCTTGGGGCTGATGGAGTTTTGGAATCTATTTTTTTGGTCTACCTTAATCATCACCTTTATCGTCACAGCCATTACCGCCCGCATTCCGCCCATCAGCCAAGAGCGTAATGATGATGCTAACCCTGCGGCGCAAGCTTTGGCGGATGTCAAAGGCAATCGTTTAGGTGCTGCTGTTGAGTTAGGGATTGAAACCTCAAGACGCTCAAGCAATTTACCAAAAATATTTTGGTGTAATTTTAAAGATGGGCTAGGGATGGCAGCTGCCATTGTGCCTTCTATTATCGCAGTGGGCTTGGCCGGCTTACTATTGGACAAATACACCCCTGTGTTTGAAATACTGGGGCTGGTGTTGTATCCCTTTACTTTTATTAGTGGCCTACCCGACCCTTTACTTGCCGCCAAAGGCATATCAGCCGGTCTAGCAGAGATGTTCTTGCCTGCCTTATTGCTTAGCGAAGCTGATTTTGTGACTCGTTATGTGGCCGGCGTGGTCTCTATTAGTAGCATACTGTTTTTCTCTGCTATGATTCCTTGCATCTTAGCGACAAAAATACCGTTATCTATCCCAGAAATGCTGATTATTTGGCTACAAAGAACCATTTTAAGTATCTTATTGGCCTCTGCTTTTGCTCATCTTGCTATTGCAGTAGGCTGGATAGGCTAACCAAACTAACGCCCGAATAACAATAAACGCCTAAGTTCAAAGGAGTGACTTAGGCCAGGCTTTTATCTACTCATGTAGTTGGACTCTGACAGTCTTGGAAACTAACAGAAAATAAAGCCTAACGTTAAAAACGAATAATAATAACCATTAAAAAAGGACTTTCTCATGACCTCTACTCAGACCCTCACACTTACTCCACGTAAGCTTACCTTTGCTCAGCTACGACAAGTCTATGACACACCCGTACAAGTCAGCTTGGTTGATTCTGCCTATCAAGACATCGATGCCTCACACGGCTGCATCAAAGAAATCATTGCTCGTGATAAAAGCGCTTATGGTATTAACACCGGCTTTGGACTACTGGCCAAGACCCGTATTAGCGATGATCAACTGGGTTTACTGCAATACAACCTTATTGTGTCGCATTCTGTGGGTACAGGTGAACGATTAGAAGATGGTGTGGCCCGTCTAATTATGGTGATGAAAGTCGCCAGTCTTGCCCAAGGCGTTTCAGGGGTTCGCCGTGATGTGATTGACGGATTAATTGGACTGATTAATCACGATATTATTCCCCATATTCCTGCCAAAGGTTCAGTCGGTGCCTCTGGCGATTTAGCACCACTGTCTCACATGACGCTCACCTTGCTTGGTCAAGGGTCCTGCTATGTGAACGGTCAAGAAATGTCAGCCAAAGATGCTTTAGCACAAGCCGGACTTGAGCCGGTCACCCTAGCCGCTAAAGAAGGTTTGGCTTTGATTAACGGCACTCAAGTGTCAACAGCGTTAACGCTACGCGGTTATTTCTTGGCCCGTGATTTGGTAGCCACCGCCACTGTGGTCGGCGCATTATCGGTTGATGCAGCACGTGGCTCGGACTCTCCTTTTGATGCCCGTATCCATGAAGTGCGTGGCCATCACGGTCAAATCCAAATCGCCAAAGCGCACCGCAGCTTACTTGCGGGCAGTGAAATCCGCGCCTCACACACCGAAAATGATGACCGAGTACAAGACCCCTACTGTCTGCGCTGTCAGCCACAAGTGGTTGGTGCGTGCCTTGATATCATCAATCAAGCCGGCAACACCCTGCTTATCGAAGCCAACGCAGTGACTGACAACCCGTTAATCTTTAGAGACGAAGATGGTCCGGTTGCCATCTCTGGCGGTAACTTCCACGCTGAGCCAGTTGCCTTTGCCGCCGATACCTTAGCACTTGCCATAGCAGAGATTGGCTCTATGTCTGAGCGCCGTGTGGCACTGCTAATTGATGCCACACTAAATGGCGGCCTACCTCCATTCTTAGTAGACAACCCTGGGGTGAACTCAGGCTTTATGATCGCCCATGTGACCGCAGCAGCTTTGGCTTCAGAAAACAAATCTCTGGCACACCCTGCCAGCGTCGACAGCATCCCAACTTCAGCGAACCAAGAAGACCATGTATCTATGGCCACCTTCGCTGGTCGCCGTCTATATGACATGGCCCAAAACACCGCCACCATCGTTGGTATAGAGTTGTTAGCTGCAGGGCAAGGCATTGATTTTCATAAAGGCTTACAAACGTCTAAGTTATTAACACAGGCACATAACTTGCTGCGTGATAAAGTTAGTTTTTATGACAAAGACCGCTACCTTGCCCCAGACATTGAAGCCGCTAAGCAGTTGGTCTTATCTGCCGCCTTAAATGAGCACTGGTCTGAGCTTCGAGCGGACTGGTTTTTGCAAGATTAACGTAGATTGACCAAGACTGAATTAACCCAAATAATGACTTTTGAGAGTGTTTATTATGTCAAGTTCACACCCTGTAACTGATAATGCTAAAGTTGGTGCCGAGCAGGTTCCTTTTGATGCCAGCCTTTGGACGGGACGCGCTGAACCTGATGAGTCAGAGCGCGCGCTATATTGGTATCAAGTAGTGGGCGCGCATCAAAAATCGGACGATTACGACAGTAAAGCTAACTCAAAAGTCACCTTAGTAGGTTTTGCTTGTGATCAAGGCGTACGCCGTAATCTGGGCCGTGTGGGTGCTAAGCTTGCACCGCCAGCGATTCGCCAGACCTTTGCCAAGCTACCTATCACCCCTATATTGCAGGATAAGTTTAATAAAGCTGACTATGGTTTATTATTAGCCGATGCTGGGGATGTGATATGCCACGACAATGACAGCTTAATGCCAGATGTATTGGAGCAAACTCAAGCTTTATATAGCCAGAAAGTGTCAGACATTATCCAGCAAGGCAGCCTAGCCATTGGTATCGGCGGTGGTCATGCCATCGCTTATGCCAGTTATATGGGGCTTTGGCAGGCACTAAATAATCACTCAAATTTAAATGAAAATACGCCTAAGCCTTCACAATCTAATGCGCCCAAAATTGGCATCATTAACTTTGACGCGCATCTGGACATTCGCAATGCACCGAAGGGCACGTCAGGAACCCCCTTTCGCCAAATTTCCGAGCACAATCAAGCGCACGACCAACCCTTTCATTACTGCGCGATCGGCATTAGTCAATTCTCAAACACCGCTGCGTTATTTGATAGAGCCGATGAGCTGGGTGTGACCATTATTAGCGATGATAACTGCGCCCGTGATAGCTGGGAGAATAGTGCGAAAAAGCTAAATGCATTCATCGATCAAGTGGATGTGCTTTACGTCACTATTGATATGGATGCTTTTCCCGCCAGTATCGTTCCGGGTGTTAGCGCCCCTGCTGCTAAAGGCATTTCGCTAGATTTCGCAGAGTGCTGCCTTGAGGTAATTTTCGCCAGTGGCAAAGTAAAAATGGCTGACTTTGCAGAGATAAACCCCACTTACGATATCGATGCCCGTAGCTGTAAAGTCACAGCCCGCTTACTGGCACTGATGATTCAGCACCATTTATTATTACAAGATTAAAGATTTAAATAGATTATAAATATTATTAACCAACCCATTCATAAACTCGGAGTCTGCTATGACATCCTCAATAATAAAAGATTTCCCAGAAGATTTTGACACCCTCATTTTACATGCCAATATTGCGACCTTCTCTGAGATATATGGCTTTGATAGAAGCCTAGCAGTCGCTCACTCAGAAAATACAGATGCCAGCAAATATCACAGCCCTTACGGTCAGATTATAGACGCCGCATTAACCATTAAAGACGGAAAAATCAGTTGGATTGGTGATGCTCAAAGTGCCTTAAACAGTCCGGCTTATCATAATACGATTATGCAAATTGTTGCCGATGACAAAATCATCTACGCCAACCGCCAATGGCTATTACCTGGTCTGATCGACTGCCACACTCATCTGGTTTATGGCGGCAACCGTAGTAATGAGTTTGAAGCACGCCTGCAAGGTGTTAGCTATAAAGAAATTGCTGAAAACGGTGGCGGTATTGTGGCAACCGTCACCGCCACTCGTGAAGCAGACTTCGATGAGCTGTATGCACAAACCGAGCGTCGCCTACAAGCGCTACTTGCTGAGGGCGTGACCACCATTGAGATAAAATCCGGCTATGGCTTAGATTTAGAGACTGAGCGCAAAATGCTACAAGTGGCGCGTCAATTGGGTGAAGATTACAACATTACTGTCAAAACCACTTATCTTGCCGCCCATGCCCTGCCCACCGAATATAAAGACAAAGAAAACGGCTCAGATGAGTACATTGATGCGGTATGTGAATGGATGCCAATTTTGCATAACGAAGGCTTAATTGATGCGGTAGACGGCTTTTGTGAAAACATTGGCTTTAGCAAAGCGCAAATGGCCAAAGTATTTGAGGTCGCAAAACAATTAGGCTTACCGGTTAAACTGCATGCCGAGCAGCTAAGTGATATGGACGGTAGTGGCTTGGTCGCTGACTATAATGGGCTTTCCTCTGACCACTTAGAATATCTATCTGAGAAAAATGTTAAGAAAATGGCGGAGCATGATGTGGTCGCTGTGCTGCTACCTGGGGCCTTTTATACGCTAAAAGAAACCAAACTGCCACCAATGGATGCTTTATATCAACACAATGTTGCTATTGCTCTATCAACAGACAGCAACCCCGGCACCTCTCCGCTCACCTCATTATTAATGACGCTTAATATGGGCTGTACTTTATTCGGTATGACACCAGAGCAGGCGCTGGCAGGTATCACCACCCATGCCGCTAAAGCATTGGGGCTTGATAACAAAGGCCGTATTGAAGTGGGCTTGGATGCTGACTTAACCCTTTGGGACATCGAGCGCCCTGCCGACTTAGCTTATCAAATGGGCTTAAACCCGATAGAAGGCGTTATGGTAGGTGGTCAATGGCGTGACTAGTGTTTGTCATTGTTAACTCCATAAAAAAGCATTAAACCCACAAAAAAGCGCTTCTATTTAAATAGAAGCGCTTTTTTGTGGGTTTTTAATATTAAGCCATAAACGAAGAAAAACCATTTAGCAGCATTTGCACTGAAATTGAGATAAGAATCATACCCATCAAACGCTCAATGGCTTTTAGACCTCGGTGCCCTAACAGCTTATACAATTTGGTTGAGAAGAATAGAATAACTGCTGAAATAAACCAGGCCAACAGTAAAGCCATTAATGCCTTTGGAATGCTTTCAGGGTTCTTTTCGGTTAATAAAATTAAGGTAGCTAGAATTGATGGCCCCGCAATTAATGGAACTGCTAACGGTACAATAAAAGGCTCACCATCTTCATCATCCTCATCGCTCATCACCCCGCCTCGAGTAGGGAAAATCATACGAATAGCGATAATCATCATGACCAAACCGCCACCAATAGCTACGGCTTCAGTGCTTAACCCTAAGGTATGCAAAATACTGCCACCAGCGAATAAGAACAATATCATTAATAACAGTGCAATCAGCAACTCTCTAATAATAATAAACTTACGTCTTCCCTCAGGTACTTTATTCAACACCGATAAAAAAATAGGGATATTGCCCAAAGGATCCATAATTAAAAACAAAGTAAGTGCTGTTGCGTAGATTTCCATAAAACTCCTTAACAAAAAAACTTCAGTTTATTCTTATCTTAAAAAACACGATGATATCAAAAAAATATGACTACTTATCAATTCATTTATTTGATTTACAAATCAAATTCAATATTCTAATTTAGAATTTTTTATAGGCATTACTGCATATTGCATTCACTATTTCAGTTCAGGCACCTGTGCTAATATCGATGACCCAATTAATAATACTCATCAAAAATATATTTAACTGAGTAATTTTAATGTGAGTACTTTGGCTTTCCAAAGGTCATCAAAAAGAATTAAGCAATCTGGGGCTTTTATTAATGCATTTCTTATTTGATAGAGCAGAAAAACTTCCTGATAATGCCACAAAAACAGACTTATTAAGGTCATTAATCGGTGGGACATTGGGCATATTCGTACTGCTGTTATTAACTGAATATACCGGCAACATGATGATTATGGCGCCCTTTGGGGCAACTTGCGTACTCTTGTTTTCAGCCTCTCACTCACCCCTTGCCAAACCGCGCAATGTTATATTTGGTCACCTAATTGCTGGCTTTGTGGGTCTCGTTATTTTGAAATATGTGGGCGTCAATATCTTCACCATTGCCTTTGCTGTTGGCTTAGCTATCTTTTTTATGCATCTGCTAAAGTGCATTCACCCTCCTGCTGGCGCAACTACCTTGGTGGTATTGCTAACGGCTGATCAGGTGACTTATGGTTGGGATTTTTTATTAATGCCAGTATTGGCGGGCTCTGTCGCTCTCATAAGCGTTGCACTGGTGGTGAATAATATTAAACCGAATGAAAAGTGGCCGGCCTATTGGTTTGCGCTGGTGCAAAGCCGCATTGAACATCAAATTGAGCAGCACATGGAAGATTATGTCGATAATCATGCCATTGAAGATCAAATCCGTGCTCAAAATCCGATTGCTGATGCCCAAAATGACTATGACTTTGCTTCACAAAAAATGCTCTCTAACCGCCGATAATCTATAGCTGCGTTGATAGATTAAAGCTCTATTACAGTCATAAATAGCTGTAGCAATAATACTAAATAGCCATAGCTTACTTGAGCGTTCTTTATTTTCCGTCCTAAAACTCAAGCACACTGAGCTGACAATAGCCCACAGGTCTGGGCCAGTCTTTTGCCTGACTCGGTACCTCTTTACCAGCACAAACCATCTTCGCCGTGGTAATCCAGCCAGCATGCCCCACTGCCAAAATCGGGGCTTTAGGTTTGGCTGCCTCTATCTTCTGTGTCTTTAGCCAAGCTCGTACTCGCTCAAACAGCTGAGTCAAACTCTCTCCGCCCATCGGAGCAAATTGCGCAAAATCATCACACCACTTATCAATCTCGTCTTTGCTAATTTTCGACCAAGGCTTGCCTTCCCAATCTCCAAAATGGGTCTCCATTAACCACTCATCAATCTGACAGTCAAAACCCAGTTGCTGTAAATAGAGCCCTACCTGCTTAGAGCGCTGTAAAGGACTAACATAAATTTGCTTAGGCAATTGATGTTTTTTGATATAACTGTCAATCTGATTGGCGAGACGCTTTATTTTACGCCTATCAACAGCCACTTCGCTTTGACCGAAACACAACCCTTGCACCTGCTTAGGTTTGGGGTGGCGCCAAATATATAATTGCATAAAAGACTTTCTATCCGGTAAAGTTGGCTGCTAGACCGGCATAAATGGCAATCTCAGTGATTTGCTGAGTAGCACCTAAGCCATCTCCCGTATAGCCTTGCAAGCGCCTTTTAAGCAGCCGATACATATGAGTGATGCCTAATACCGAAAACACCAAAGCCAATAGCCACTGCTGAACCGTAACTTGCTGCAATGCCTGTGGCAACAACAGATATAACATGACTCCGATAAACAGCAGCCATAGACTACTGCCAAGCCACTGATTTAGGGTCATTTGCTGTGCCATGGGTTTAGCCTTAGCATGCTCTATCTCACCCCCATAAGGCAGCATTACTATCAGTGAAGTACATAATAAACGTGAAGCACTGTGGGCGATAACCAAAGCCACCACTGCGGTCATTACAGGCATCGCAGCAAGTAAACTTACCTTTAATAGCAAGGCACAGGCCAAACCTAACGTACCGTATGTGCCAATACGCGAGTCCTTCATGATAGTCAGAGTGCGCTCACGAGTCAGACCTCCGCCAAGCCCATCACAGGTATCAGCAAGCCCATCTTCATGAAAAGCACCCGTTAGCTTAATCCCAAAAGCCGTGGTAGCAATGGCCGCCACTAAAGGCGGAAACCCCGAGCTTGCCAGCCAAAATACAGCAGCACAAAGCACACCCACCAATAATCCCACACCAGGGAAATGACGGCTACTTTGGTGCAGCCACTGGGGCTGATAGTCATTAAACTGTACTGGAATACGGGTTAGAAATTGGATGGCGACCAGTAGCAGACGCCACTCTTGTTTAATAGACATCTGTTTTAACGCTCATCAGCTGTGTCAGCTTGGTCTAAATTATCTTGTGAATCTGAGTCACTCTTATTACTAATACCGGCATCACTAAAGCTTGCCATCTCATTGATTATGGCGCAGGCAGACTGTAATAAAGGATAAGCTAAAGCTGCCCCACTCCCCTCACCCAAACGTAAATTAAAGCCCAATAGCGGTTCAGCATCCAGAGCAGCTAGCATCTTGCTGTGCCCAGGCTCTACTGAGTGATGGGCGAATACTGCAAACTTTGCCACACCGGGCACTAAGCGCTCAGCAACCAGAAGAGCACTACTGGCAATAAACCCATCTACTAATAAGACACCTCTATCACTGGCAGCTTGAATAAATGCACCGGCCATCATGGCAATCTCAAGCCCGCCCAATGCCGCTAAAATCTCTAGCGGTGTGGTAACTTGTTCGTGACGCTGAAGCACTTGGCTAAGCACTTCAACTTTACGCTGCAATCCAGCATCATCAAGGCCAGTACCACGGCCAATGCACTCTGCAATAGGCACATCTTCAAGCTTAGCAAGCAATAAACTAGCCGCTGAGGTATTACCAATGCCCATTTCACCGGCAATAAATAAGTTGCCTTCAAGCTGCTTGGCCACATCCATACCTGCTTGCAGTGCTTGGATACACTCTTCACTACTCATTGCAGGTTCAGTTAACGCATCGCGGCTTCCTAAGCGCACCTTGTATTCAGTAATTAGCTGAGGATGCTTTTCGATACCAAAATCAGCAAAGTCTGTAGCAACACCGGCATCCACCACTTTAAGCTCAATGTTATGCTGACGCGCCAGCACATTAATGGCTGCACCCCCGTTTAAAAAGTTCAGCACCATTTGTGCGGTCACTTCACTCGGGAACGCAGAGGTACCATGCTTAGTTAATCCATGATCAGCCGCAAATACCCGAATATGTGGGCTTTCAATTTTTGGCGCCGTGCTGCCTTGGATAAGCCCGATTTGTACCGCCAAAGACTCTAAACGCCCCAAAGACCCTGGTGGCTTGGTTTTATCATCTAACAAATGTTGCAATTTGGCAGCCAGTTCTGGGTTATCAATATTAGAGATTGTAGGCAAGGTTAAGCGGTCCAATGTGGGCATCCTTCTTATAGGTTTAATTATTTGTTTAACTATTTATCGGTTATAACTTGGTATTAGTTACTTGTTATTAGTTTATACGGTAAGGTTTAACCATTTTTGTGACAGTTTTACTCAGCCATTAACTTAGTCAGCAAAGCCTCAATTTCTTGCTTGAATTCTTTATCTTCGATTTTATTGGCCGCGACCTTAGCATTTTTCAGGCTTTCGATAGCCGCTTCAGTTTGACCCATCTCCAGTTGCAGCTCTGCCATAGAAAAAGCTATCGAGGATAAATGGTCTTTTGAATTAATCTCGGTGGCTTTAGCCAAAGCTTTTTGATAAATCACCAAGGCTTGGTCTAAATCAGCAGTGAAATCCGCCAAGGTTTCCCACTGCTCTGGATGATCTTTATCTGTGCCTTCGTTGTCATCACAAATGGCTTTCAACTCAGCATATAGCTCATCAAAACGGGCTTGATCGTCTTTGCTGTCGGCCTCTAACAAGTCTTCGGCTAAATTATAAATTGCTCGGTATATTTTTGTATTAATCATAAAGGGGCCTTAGTGGGATTAATTCATCAAAATGCCCAATAGCTACTTATCCAACAATTATTTATAGATTTAGGAGCAGTAAAGCTGGACATTTTTTTGCTAAAAATTAGCTATGTGACTTCGATTATACCTTATTATAGAAGCGAACCATGGCTGCCGTGGATAATTTATGGCCTCAAATCTACGGGAAAGTCTCAATCATTTCATAGCCTGGGCCAGCTATACTGGTAGTGATCAAGTAAAAACCAAGGAAGATAAAAGGCAAAGCCAGCAGCGACTTTAAAAAAGGAGACTGACACTTCTCCCAGCGCGTTATCACGTAGTAAAGGTTGGCCAAAGGTACAAATAAATACATCAGACCCCACGCTGTCGACTCTCTAAACGCGATAATGATAAGCTGAATACCATAAAATAATAGAATAATAAAACCTATAACAACTAAAACCAAAGCTAAAGCATCCATCTACTTCTCCAAATAAATTATTTTTACTGTGTTTTTTAAATTAAACAAATTAGATTAAACAAAATTAAGTTTAAGAGCGTCTACAAAAATTGTCTACAACAATCCTCCGCAATAACCCTTCATTCTTGCTATGCGAAATTACTGTGTCTATACTTGAGTGTGCTTATACTTAAACACAATGAGTTCTTACTCTATGCCTTGCTCGCCAGCATAGATGAAAACTTAATATAAATAGATTAGTAAAAATACAGATACCCGATAAAACAGATAACTAACAAATAGGATGGTCATGACTCAGATTTTGGCAAATGCCGTAACGCTCACACCCGTTCCATTTACTCCAAAAATCATCTTCTTTGATATCGATGACACCTTAAGCCGCAATGGGGTTATCGCACCGCATAACGAAGCCACTTTAGAACAATTGGCCAAAACGGATATTAAGTTAGTGATTGCTACTGGCCGCTCAAAATCCATTATCCCAGACGATATTATGTCACTACTTGAAGCGGATGTTTTTGATGCCATTGTCTGTACCAATGGGCAGTATAACTTTGATAAACAAGGGGTTATTAGTCACTACCCCTTAACCTTAGAACAAGCCAGTAAAATTGATGAGTTATGTCGACACGACCATCTCATTCACAAATTTGATTCTGACAAGCATCTGGCTTGGGCCAATGACAATGAGAAAATTCGAGCCTTTGCTGCCCAAAATCCTAGTGCCATCATTGATCCTGACTACTTTAAACACAATCCTGTCTATCAATGCTCTGTTTTCTTTAATGACGAACAAAGAAAAATGCAGGAAGTAGATTTCGCAGCTTATGGCTTAAAGCTTGTACATTGGCACCAAGTGGGCGGTGATATCCTACCCCTTGAGGCTTCTAAAGAAAGAGGCGTACGCGATGTCTGTGAGTATTTTGGCATAGATATTAAGGATGCCATGGCCATTGGTGATGGATTTAATGACTTAGAAATGTTTGATGCCGTAGGTTATGCCATTGCCATGGGAGATGGCCAGCCTGCCCTACAAGAGCGCGCTGACTTTGTTACGGGCAGCATTGAAGAGTATGGGTTACAGCAGGTATTACATCCTCTACTTGAGGTCGAGAGCAGCTAGATTTTTAGCTTATTCATAAACTGCTCTTTATTTAAAAAGACCGCTTAGCTTCAGGTTTTCACCCTCTGCTAAGCGGTCTTTTAAACTGATAGTTCAGCTTACAGTCCTGCTTTTAAACTTGCTTGGATAAACGGATCCAAGTCACCATCAAGCACCGCACCGGTGTTAAAGGTCTCAACCCCAGTACGCAAGTCCTTGATACGTGAGTCATCTAATACATACGAGCGGATTTGACTGCCCCAGCCCACATCAGACTTATTGTCTTCAACAGCCTGCTGCTTCTCCATCCGTTTTTGCATCTCAAGCTCATATAACTTAGCACGCAACATCTTCATTGCAGTAGCCTTGTTACCATGCTGACTGCGCTCATTTTGACACTGCACCACAGTATTAGTCGGTTCGTGGGTAATACGAACCGCTGAGTCGGTGGTGTTTACGTGCTGACCCCCAGCGCCACTTGAGCGATAGGTATCAATACGTAAATCAGCAGGATTAATGTCGATTTCAAAATCATCATCAATTTCAGGAGACACGAATACCGCAGCAAATGAGGTATGACGCCCATTATTACTGTCAAAAGGAGACTTACGCACCAAACGGTGAACCCCAGTCTCGGTACGTAACCAACCAAAGGCATAATCCCCGCTTACCTTGAAAGAAGCGGATTTAACCCCGGCCACACTACCAGCCGATACTTCAATAATCTCAACCTTAAAGCCGTGCGATTCACACCAGCGGGTATACATACGCAGTAGCATTTCCGCCCAGTCTTGAGCTTCAGTACCGCCACTACCCGATTGAATATCAACGAAGCAATTGTTGGCATCCATTTCGCCATCAAACATACGCTTGAATTCTAAGTCCTCGACTTTGGCTTGTGCCGTATCAAGCTCACCTTGCACATCTGCAAGAAGGCTTTCCTCGTCAGCCTCTACTGCCAAATCAAGCATAGCCGCGGCATCTTCAAGCGTGGTCTCAAGACCAGTGATGGTATTGATAATGCCATCAAGCTGACTTTTTTCTTTGCTTATTTTGGTAGCACGTTCTGGATCATTCCAAAGCTCTGGACTCTCCATCTCAAGGTTAACTTCTTCTAGGCGCTCTGACTTACCATCGAAGTCAAAGATACCTCCGTAGATCCTTTGAACGTTCGGTTAAATCTTTTATTTGCTCTTGGTACTGGTTGGTTTCCATAAATATTCCAAAAATTTAAAACTATATTGTCTGAGTGAGACCAAAGCGGCTTAGATAGACCAGTCTTCAACCGCCCAGCGGTGGGCTAAAGCATGGGCATGTAGCACCTCATCTGGGGTCACTGCTACCGGCACATCAGCCCACTCTAATAAGGGCAGATCATTTTTTGAATCAGAGTAGCCATAGGTTTTGCTATAAGTAACGCCCTGCTCTTTTTTGGCTTCTAGCCATTTATTCAAGTGGTATATTTTACCTTCTTTAAAGTTGGGTTTGTCGGTTAATTTTCCAGTATAGCGATCATCTTTTACTTCAAGCGGGGTGGCTAATACGTTTGCTGCATCGATACCAAAGTGTTGGGCAATGGCTGACACCACAAAGTCATTGGTGGCTGAGATAATAACCACATCATGGCCCGCTTCAATGTGATGCTGAATGGCGCTGATAGCTTTGGGGCGAATGTGCGGTTCAATTTCAGTCTTAATATAGTCTTCACGAATCTCAAACAGTCGCGGTAAAGGCAGGGTAGTTAAGAAGTCTGCCACAAACTCATTGTACTCCGTAGCATCTAAAGTACCGGCTATGTACTCTTCATAAAACCTTTGATTGGCCGTTCTATATTGTGCCTCATCCACCAAGCCGTTTTTGACAATATACTCACCCCATAGGTAATCACTATCAACATCCAGCAAGGTGTGATCTAAGTCAAATAAAGCCAATTCTTTGCTGCTATTTTCCGACTTTGCCTGATTATCTAGCGAACTGTTCGCTGCCTGATTTTGCATTTAGCCCCTCACCCTTTTTATTCAAATCTTTGATAGAAATATGTTAATCCAAACTTGCTTTGTAAAAACTTTTTAAAATATTACTCAGGCGCCTCAATCTGTTCCAGGCCGGTCTTAAACTGCTCAGCCTTCTGAGTATAATGTAGTGCTGACATTTTCAGCATAGCCACTTGCTGATCAGTTAAATTTTTAACCACTTTAGCTGGCGCGCCCATTACCAGTGAGTTATCTGGAATTTCTTTGCCTTCAGTGACCAAAGCTTTGGCACCAATAATACAGTTTTTGCCAATCTTAGCGTTATTTAATACCACAGCACCAATACCAATTAGACTGTTTTCACCAATAGTACAGCCATGTAACATCGCTAAGTGGCCGATGGTAACATAATCGCCAATATTAACTTCAATCCCTGAATCAGTATGGATAACCGCATTTTCTTGAACATTGGTATAGTTACCGATATTAATGCGTTCATTATCACCGCGGATAACAGCGCCAAACCATACGTTGGCCTGATGACCTAAATAAACATCACCGATAACACGAGCGCTGTCTGCAATCCAACCTTGAAATGGAGTGGCAAATTGTGGGGTTTTTTCTAAGTATTTAAAAATCATGGGGAACATCCTTTTATAAAGTAACTGATATAAAGTAAATGGTATAAAGTAGCTGTCTTGTTAATTGGCTTATTAAAGTTATTAGCCTTAACAATTCAAAAACTATTAGCGTTAAAAGTCATTAGGTTAGCATTAATTTACCGAAAATTTAACAAAATGACTGTATCCTAAGCTATTGGCTGTTTTTGTTCTAACTAATAGCCATTATCTAAGCATTTATGTGTAAGTCAATTTATTGTATTTTTCTACCGTGCTATTATCACACCTTAAAATTGTATTTATCTATTACTAGTTGATTAGTCGGTGGCCTGCTAATTAGCCAAACCACTAATAGAACACTATCAATCTCAACAAATAGCCCTTTTACTGGATAGTCTATGCGTCACTTTTTATTCGATTTTATATTTACCATTGCCTGTTTGGTCGTCGCTGCTTGGTGGGGTTACTCCCACGGGGGTGTCGGTGGGTTAATGACCGCCCTTGCGGTTACCGCCATCTTAGCCATCATGGAAATCTCTTTGTCTTTTGATAATGCGGTGGTTAACGCCTCTATCCTTAAAGGCTGGAATGACTTTTGGAAAAAAATATTCTTAACTGTGGGTATTCTTGTCGCTGTGTTTGGTATGCGCTTGGTATTCCCAATCGTCATCGTCGCAGTCACAGCCAAGTTAGGCTTTATGGAAGTCATTCAATTGGCCATTAACGAGCCGGCTCAATATGCTGCCCATTTAAATGCTCACCATGCTGAAATCTCAGCTTTTGGCGGTATGTTCTTATTGTTAGTGTTCCTAACCTTTATCTTTGGGGATAAAGAGGTGCACTGGTTTGATTGGTTTGAGCGCAAACTAACCCGCTTTAGTAAAGTTGATGCCATGAGTACTTTTGTGGCCATAGTGGTACTTATGGTTTCATTAAGCTGGGTAGACGAAGCCAAAGAACCTGCCATCTTAATCGCAGGTATTTGGGGTATCTTGATCTACCTTGGGGTCAACGTACTATCTAGCCTACTTGAAGGCGGCACGGACTCTGATGAAGATGAAGTCATTACCGATGCAAAAGGCAATGTCATTACCAATACTGCCGGTGTGTCTTCTACTATTTTAAAGGGGGGTATTGCCGGATTTATCTATCTTGAAGTGTTAGATGCCTCATTTAGTTTTGATGGTGTAATCGGGGCTTTTGCCATTACCAACGACGTGATTATCATCATGTTAGGTCTGGCCATCGGTGCTATGTTCGTGCGTTCAATGACTATTTACTTAGTGGACAAAGGTACTTTAAGTGAGTTTGTATACTTAGAACACGGCGCACACTATGCTATCGGTGCACTGGCAATTATTATGTTGTTGTCAATGAAGTTCCATGTTCCTGAACTGGTTACCGGTCTAATTGGTGTGGCCTTTATTGGATTGTCTTTATACAACTCTATTCAATATAAAAAGCGCATGGAAAAGACGCAGTAATCAAAGCTCAACAACTTATACTCGACAACTGAGACTCAACTTAGCCCCCATTAGGACGCTGATAGATGCTAAATAAGCACAAATCTCTTACTGCTGCTTTATTGTTATCTGGCTCGGCATTGGCTGCTACTCCAGCTTATGCTAAATCAGATATTGAGACAGCAGGCGATATTATTGCAGTAACCATTCCTGCCATTGCCTATGGCTCCACCTACTATATGGATGATCCTGAAGGACGTCAGCAATTTTATAGGTCCTTTGCTACCAATGCGGTAGCTACCTATGGCTTAAAAAAAGCGATTGATAAAGATCGTCCTGATCACAGTGATGATGATTCTTTTCCTTCAGGACATACCTCAATCGCCTTTCAAGGGGCCAGCTTTATCCATAAGCGTTACGGCTTAGAGTACAGTATCCCCGCTTATGTCGGTGCGACATTTGTCGGCTACAGCCGTATAGAGGCGGATAAGCATCATACTTCTGATGTCTTAGCAGGGGCTGCACTTGGGGTAGCCAGTAGTATGTTTTTAACCAAGAGCTATCACAACGATGAGCTTGTTATTAGTGCTAATTTGGCTCCTGAATCTTATCAAGTGGCACTGCATTATCAGTTTTAGAGTTTTATTTTTATTTTTATTTTTACGGATTATTTCTAGTATTTCCTAGCCATTTAGGCAAGGGTTTTGTATAATACGCGAAATCTGTACCTAAGCGAGTAGACATGACCCAGTTAGCAACACTCACTAAAGACCTTTACCTTAGTGATATTGTTGTTTTCTGTTATTGTCGTACTCGCTTTTTTGTGGCTAAAATTTGATAAAAAATCACTTTTTATAGTTCTCAATCGGTCGCAACTTTAACCAATGTCAGGTCATGATAAACACGAATTTAAAGGGTAGGAATATGGGTATACACCAAGACACAACACAAAATAGCTTAAATGAAGTCGAGGCTATCTTAGCTTTAGCAGATGGCAGCATCTTCCGTGGCATCTCTATAGGTGCAGCAGGCAGTCGCGTCGGTGAGGTGGTGTTTAATACTTCAATGACAGGATATCAAGAAATCCTAACTGACCCCAGTTACACCAAACAGATCGTTACTCTAACCTACCCTCATATTGGTAATACTGGCACCAATACTGAAGATGGCGAGTCTGGCGATATTAATCGCAAGCATCAAGTTTGGGCGGAAGGCCTAATCATCCGTGATATTACTATGACCACCTCAAACTTCCGTAGCTCTGAAAGCTTAGTAGATTACCTAAAGCGTCATGAGACTGTGGCTATTGCTGAGGTTGACACTCGCAAACTAACCCGCATTCTTCGTGAGAAAGGGTCACAAAACGGCTGTATCTTCACCGCTTCAAATGGTGAAACCATTACCGATGCTGACATTGAACAAGCCATTAAACTGGCTAATGAATTCTCTGGCCTTGAAGGTTTAGACCTTGCCAAAGAATCCTCAAGCCAAGACGGCTTTGTGTGGACTGAAGGTACTTGGGAGCTTGCAGACCGCGGCGTACACGGCGTTACTGAAAGTGAAACCGGTGGCTATTTTAAAAAGCTAGGTGAGCATATCGAGCATAAATTCGATGTGGTGGCTTATGACTTTGGCGCAAAAACCAACATCTTGCGTATGCTAGTAGATAGAGGCTGTAAAGTGACTGTGGTTCCTGCCCAGACTCCGGTAGCTGATGTTCTAGCCATGAATCCAGACGGTATCTTCTTATCAAATGGCCCTGGTGATCCTGCAGCTTGTGACTACGCGATCGAAAACGTTCGTCATATCATTGAAGAAACCGATATCCCAACTTTCGGTATCTGCTTAGGCCACCAAATCATTGGCCTAGCTAGCGGCGCTAAAACTATGAAAATGAAAACTGGCCATCATGGTGCCAACCATCCTGTGCAAGACTTAGAAACCAAAGTGGTTATGATTACCAGTCAAAACCATGGCTTCGCTTTAGACGAAGACAGCTTGCCTGCGCATATTAAATCGACGCACCGCTCTTTATTCGATGGCACCAACCAAGGTATTGAGCTAACCAATAAGCCAGTATTTAGCTTCCAAGGACACCCAGAAGCCAGTCCAGGTCCTAATGAATCATCGTCTTTATTTGATAAATTTGCGACGATGATGGAACAAAACAAACAAGCTTAAACCGCCGTTTTAATCGGATTGCTAAAGAACTTACGCAGAACTAATTATATAAAAGAGAGACTTATGCCAAAACGTACCGATATCAAAAGCATTCTAATCATTGGCGCAGGCCCAATCGTCATTGGCCAGGCTTGTGAGTTTGATTACTCTGGCGCTCAAGCATGTAAAGCTCTTCGTGAAGAGGGCTATCGAGTTATCCTAGTTAACTCAAACCCAGCGACCATCATGACTGACCCAGTTATGGCGGATGCTACCTACATCGAGCCAATCACTTGGCAAACTGTTGAACGTATCATCGACAAAGAGCGCCCAGATGCTATCCTACCTACCATGGGTGGTCAGACGGCGCTTAACTGTGCACTAGATTTAGACAAGCACGGTGTACTAACGAAGTACAATGTTGAGCTAATTGGTGCCACCAAAGACGCTATCGAGATGGCCGAAGACCGTGACTTATTTGACCAAGCAATGAAGCGTATTGGTCTAGAATGTCCTCGCGCTGAAATTGCAGAGACCATGGAACAAGCCTTTGAAATTCAAGCCAAGCTTGGTTTCCCTTGTATTATCCGTCCTTCTTTCACCATGGGTGGTTCAGGCGGTGGTATCGCTTACAACCGTGATGAGTTTATCGAAATCTGTGAGCGCGGCTTTGACCTATCCCCTACTCACCAGCTATTAATTGACGAATCGTTGATCGGCTGGAAAGAGTATGAGATGGAAGTGGTACGTGACAAAAACGATAACTGTATCATCATCTGCTCTATTGAAAACTTTGACCCTATGGGCGTGCACACGGGCGACTCAATCACAGTAGCACCAGCACAGACGCTTACTGATAAAGAATACCAAATCATGCGTAACGCTTCATTGGCAGTACTACGCGAGATTGGTGTTGAAACTGGTGGGTCAAACGTACAGTTTGGTGTTAACCCAAAAACAGGTCGCATGGTTGTCATTGAGATGAACCCTCGCGTATCTCGTTCTTCTGCACTGGCCTCTAAAGCAACCGGTTTCCCTATTGCCAAAATCGCGGCTAAATTAGCGGTAGGTTACACCCTAGATGAGCTTCAAAACGACATCACTGGCGGTCAAACACCAGCCAGCTTTGAGCCTTCAATCGACTATGTTGTGACCAAGATCCCTCGCTTTAACTTTGAAAAATTCCCACAAGCAGACAACATCCTGTCTACCCAGATGAAATCTGTGGGCGAAGTCATGGCCATTGGTCGTAACTTCCAAGAGTCTATGCACAAAGCCCTACGTGGCTTAGAAACCGGTGCTGACGGCTTTGACGAGCAGATCGACTTTGCTGCCTTAAAAGCAGGCAAAATCAGCGAAGATAAAGTTAAATCTGAAATCAAACAACGCCTAACCGTACCTACTCCTGAGCGTATTTTCTATATCGCAGACGCTTTCCGTCTAGGCTTTAGCGTAGAAGATGTATTTGGCTTTACCAACATTGATCCTTGGTTCTTGGTTCAAATCGAAGACATCGTTAAAACTGAAGCACAAGTTAAGCAGCTAGGCTTTGGCGGCTTAACAGCCAAAAACTTACGTAAACTTAAGCGTAAAGGTCTATCTGACTTACGTTTGGCCAAACTGCTTGGGGTATCACAAAAGCAGCTTCGCAAAAAGCGTTGGGACTTAGAGGTATTCCCTGTTTATAAGCGTGTGGATACTTGTGCCGCTGAATTTGCTACCTCAACCGCTTACATGTACTCAACTTACGATGAAGAGTGTGAAGCTAACCCAACCGACAACAAAAAAATCATGGTTATCGGTGGCGGTCCAAACCGTATCGGTCAAGGTATCGAGTTTGATTACTGCTGTGTACACGCAGCATTGGCCATGCGTGAAGACGGTTACGAGACCATCATGGTTAACTGTAATCCAGAAACCGTATCAACCGACTATGATACCTCTGACCGCTTGTACTTCGAATCTATCACTCTAGAAGACGTGTTAGAAATCGTACGTATCGAGAAGCCAGAAGGGGTAATCGTTCAGTTCGGCGGTCAGACACCACTAAAACTTGCTCGTGCTCTAGAAGCAGCCGGCGTTAACATCATTGGTACTTCACCTGACGCTATCGACCGCGCAGAAGACCGTGAGCGTTTCCAGCACATGATTCATCAGTTAAACCTAATTCAGCCACCTAACGCTTTAGCTACTAGCCTAGAAGACGGTCTGGTTAAAGCCAAAGATGTGGGCTACCCACTGGTTGTCCGTCCTTCTTATGTACTGGGCGGCCGTGCTATGGAAATTGTCTACAACGAAGAAGAGTTAAAGCACTATCTTCGTACTGCCGTACAAGCCTCAAACGAAGCGCCTGTATTACTTGACCGCTTCTTAGATGACGCTGTTGAAGTAGACGTGGACTGTGTGAGCGACGGCAATGAAGTGGTTATCGGCGGTATTATGCAGCACATCGAACAAGCCGGTGTTCACTCAGGTGACTCAGCGTGTTCACTACCTCCATACTCACTGTCTGATGAGATTTGTGATGAGATGCGTGCTCAAACTATCGCTATGGCCAAAGAGCTTGGCGTAGTGGGCTTGATGAACGTTCAGTTTGCAGTGAAGGATGGCACGGTATATATCTTGGAAGTGAACCCACGTGCAGCGCGTACTGTACCATTCGTCTCTAAGTGCATCGGTACCTCGCTAGCACAGGTTGCTGCCCGTTGTATGGCGGGTCAATCTTTAGAGAGCCAACAGTTCACTCAAGAAATCAAACCAGCATTCTATGCGGTGAAAGAGTCAGTATTCCCATTTGCTAAGTTCCCAGGGGTTGACCCAATTCTAAGCCCAGAGATGAAGTCTACGGGTGAAGTTATGGGTGTTGGTAAGACCTTTGGCGAAGCTTTCTACAAGAGCATCATTGGTACTAACGAGCGCCTACCGGGTCTGCCAGAAGAAGGTGAAAACAAAACTGTATTCATCTCAGTACGTGACAGTGATAAGCCAGGCATCGCTGCTGTTGCTCAGCAGTTAATCGACTATGGCTTTAACCTTGTCGCTACCGCGGGTACAGAGCAGTATTTAACTGAGCAAGGTATTGCGTGTAAGCGTATCAATAAAGTTACTGAAGGCCGTCCTCATGTGGTAGATGCCTTGAAAAATGGCGAAATTGACCTTATTATCAATACCACAGAAGGTAAACAAGCGCAGGAAGACTCTTTCTCAATCCGTCGTAATGCCTTACAAAGCAAGGTATTCTATGTCACTACTTTAGGGGCAGCAGAAGCGGTTTGTAAGTCTTACGCTATTAAACTGCCTTTTGAAGTTTATAAGTTACAAACCTTACATGAGCAGGCTCAAATAGCTGCGAATAAAGGCTAATAGAAAGCTAAGTAACAAAAATTAGCGATACAGTCTTAACGAAACGCTTATAATGGTCTAATATTTTAAGTAAGTTCAGCTTGTACTCGCTAATTTATACCCCCTTATTTCTTTATCAATTGCTAATCGAAGGCTTCGGTTAGCAATTTTTGTTATAAGCCATTGGCTTTTTTTGAGCCAGTAATGAAAAAACTTTGTAGCAAGGTTTTGCCTTCTACAAAATAAAACGTATCCAAAATTATGCACTTACAGTACCCTTAATCGAGGGTGTTGAGGTGTTTTTTTATTTATTTGTTCATCTATTTATGTATATGAGGAAGATGATATGCAACGTTACCCTATGACTCCGCAAGGACATGCTGCGTTAGAGGCAGAACTTAAGCAACTTAAGACTGTAGATCGTCCCCGTATTACTGCGGCAATTGCTGAAGCTCGTGAACATGGCGACCTAAAAGAAAATGCTGAGTATCACGCAGCTCGCGAACAGCAAGGCTTTTGTGAAGCTCGCATCCGTGATATCGAAGCCAAGCTATCAGGCGCTCAAGTAATTGATCCTGCGACATTACCTCGTGAAGGCCGTGTGGTTTTCGGAGTTACTGTGGTAATTGAAAACTTAGATACGGAAGAAGAAAAACGCTATCAAATCGTAGGTGATGATGAAGCGGATTTCAAAAACAACAAAATTTCTGTCAACTCTCCTATCGCCCGTGGCTTAATTGGCAAATCAGAAGGCGATGAAGCACGCATCGAAACCCCAAGTGGTTTGGTTGAGTTTGAAATTATCGAAGTAATTTATGAATAATCACTAAAACTTAACAATTATTTATAGCTCTCGTCTAATCCGCTAGAGTTCAATGTTTACGCCCTTTGTAAGCCGTTATTAACAAATAATCGCCCAAAATTGAACTCTAGCGTCACTTGCATAATCGCATTGCTTAATGTTAATTTACAAAACGACTACATTGGCAAATCAAATTGTGACACTTCATGTGTATCTTTAGCACTTACGGTTTTACAGCCCGTGTTAATAATTTATACAGATATTTATTACTTCCATTACTTTGTTAATTAAGTTTTTAATTACGTATTATTTAAATAGTAAATGCATAATCTTTTGAATCCTGTTAAATTATACCCATTAGATTTATGCTTACGAGGCAATTATGAAGAAATTCTCATCAGCTTTATGTGCATTAGCTTGCATGGTAGGAGCTAGTAACTTAGCTCAAGCTACTGAATCAAAGCAAACTATTAGCGTCAAAAGCCCAAGCGATATCGACAGCGTCCTCAACGAGTTAGCACGTAAACAAAATCAACCCACCTCGTTACTTCAAACTTCTTTTGAGCCATCAACACTTTCTACCAACAGCTCATTGATTAGTAACAGAGGATCTAGCAAAGCCAATCAAGGTGATGAGGATGTTCTATCTCATTTAACTTTAGTGGCCTCAAATGCAGTAAATAAATTCAAACAAAGTGGTCGTGCCTCTTGGTACGGTGGTAAGTTCCATGGCAGAAAAACTGCCAGCGGTGAACGCTTTGATATGAACTCTTTAACCGCAGCTCACCCTTCTCTTCCTTTTAACACCTACCTAAAAGTAACCAACAAAGGTAACGGTAAAAGCGTTGTAGTAAAAGTGAATGACCGTGGCCCTTTCCATGGTAACCGCGTATTAGACTTATCTTACGCCGCTGCTAAACAAATCGGTTTAGTTAGCCGTGGTATTGCTAACGTAACTATTGAAAGAGTGGGTTCGCCTTAATTGCCCCTACCCTCTAAATATCCTGCCTATTCATTTAATTAATCTCAATTAAGTGAGTACGGAATAAAAAAGATCTGCATTGCAGGTCTTTTTTTTGGTTTTATGCCCTCAACTTGTGCTTGTCCGGCAAGTTAGTTATGATGTTTTATCAAATATAATTAACGTTATTCACAGGGGCGCCTTATGGCTGAGATGCACCCTTTGAACCTGATCCAGATTATACTGGCGTAGGGAGTGTATAGCAGTTGCAGTAGCCAAGCCCCTTTTCTCAAACCTCTACTGTTTTGCTGTGTGTTTCTAACGCCCTCTTTATCCATATGGAGGGAATATGCAACCCAAAGTTATTCATTACTGTTTTACCACCTTCAAAGACACCTCTCCTTTGGTACATAACATTACCAATGATGTGGCCAATAACACGGTAGCTAACGTCCTACTTGCTGCAGGTGCTTCTCCTGCCATGGTTCATGATATTAAAGAAGCACCCGAGTTTGTTACTCTAGCCCAAGCCCTATCTATAAATATTGGCACATTAACTCAAACTACTTTACAAAGCATGCTGGCCACAGCTGAAGTGGCTCATAGTCAAAATATCCCGTGGATACTGGACCCTGTTGCTGTGGGCGCAACTTCCTTTCGGCAGCAAGCTTGTACTGAGCTTTTAAAGTTTAAACCGGATGTTATTCGTGGCAATGCTTCTGAAATCTTGGCATTGGCGGGAATGAGCAGTCGCACAAAAGGCACAGACAGTGGCGACAGCGTGGAGAGAGCCAAAGAAGCCGCCCAACAACTAACTCAATATGCAAAAGTGGTGGTAGTAACTGGCGCTATAGACTGGGTCACTGATGGCACTCAAGGCTATGCCGTTGACCATGGTCACCCGATGATGACTCAAGTGACCGCCATAGGGTGTGCATTGACAGCGTTAATAGGTGGCTTTATCGGTGCTAATACATCAAAGACAGAAGAGGCTAACAGTGACTCACTTCTAAACGCAGCGACTACGGCCCTAGCCTACTATGCCCAAGCTGGCGAAATAGCCGAACAACAAGCCAATGGGCCAGGTAGCTTTTATGTTCATTTTTTAGATGCTTTATATAACCTAGAAGCCCAAACCCTAATCGATAATTTAAGAGTAACCTCATCATGACCAGCCAATCAGATGTTTCCTTAACTAATTCAAGTAATTTGAGTGAGAAAAATGGCTCAGCCCTAAAGCTATATTTGGTGACAGATAGCCTAATGTGTCAAAAGCTAGGCCTAGTACAAACCGTGTGTGAGGCAATTGAAGGTGGCGTAAGTTTTGTGCAACTGCGGGACAAACAAGCAGACGATGATGAGCTTTATCAAATTGCCTGTGAGCTAAAAGAAGCCATAGCGGGTCGGGTTCCCTTAGTTATCAACGATAAGGTGCATATTGCCAAAAAAGCCAAACTTGATGGCGCTCATATTGGTCAAGGTGACCTTAGTGTTACTGAGGCTAGACAAATACTGGGTCCTGACGCTTGGCTAGGTTTATCTATCAATACCTTATCCCAGTTGCAGCATGCCCATAACAACCACCTAGATCAGCTGAACTACTTTGGTTTAGGGCCAGTATTTGCCACTCATACTAAGCCCGATCATGCCAGCCCTCTGGGTTTATCGGGACTAGATGATTTAGCAAAAGCAAGTCTATTGCCTACGGTTGCCATCGGTGGCATTCAGTTAGACAATGCTCGTCAAGTTTATCAAACTCACTGTGATGGCATCGCGGTAGTATCCGCTATTTGTGCTACCGACGACCCTAAACTTGCAGCACAAGACCTATTACAACAACACGTTTTGGCTCAATAGCCTATAAAAACTATTCACTCGTTTAGAAAAACAATCTAGCCTATAAAATAATAAGGACGGAGAGTAAAGATGATTACCAATACACTGACAATCGCGGGTACAGACTGCACCGGTGGCGCTGGGATTCAGGCGGATATCAAGGCCATTAGCGCCAATGGCAGCTACGCTATGAGTGTTATTACCGCTGTTGTGGCTCAAAATACCCAAGATGTACAAAAGATACAAATGATGCCGCTTGAGATGATCCGAGCCCAAATTGATTCAGTCTTCTCAGACGTACAGGTAGATGCTGTCAAAATAGGCATGCTGGGTAACGCAGAGGTCATTGAGTGCGTGGCTGAGGCTTTAGCTAAGTACAAGCCTAGCAAGGTCGTATTAGACCCGGTTATGGTGGCTAAAAGTGGCGATAGATTATTAGATGGTGATTCAGTGGCCGCTTTAAGAGACGTCTTACTACCGCAAGTGGGGCTTATCACCCCCAACCTTCCTGAAGCCGCTGACTTATTAGGTGTTGCTGAAGCCACCAATCGGGAACAGATGATAGAACAGGCTCAGCGCCTACAAGTGCCTACTTTCTTAAAAGGAGGCCATCTATCTGGTAGTGAACAGTCTCCTGACTTGCTATCTGCTGAGGGTAAGCTGCACTGGTTTGAAGGAGAGCGCATCGCCACTAAGAATAGCCATGGTACAGGCTGTACCTTATCTGCTGCGATTGCTACTTTTTGGGGTCAAGGTGACAGCTTACAAACCGCTTGTGACAAAGCCAAGCAGTATCTGACGGGTGCTTTAAGTAAAGCCGACACCTTAAATGTGGGCCAAGGCCATGGCCCAGTGCATCACTTTTATAAATACTATTAATTTGACCTCCTCCCCTCGCTAAACCGAGGGGATTCCTACAGCTAGACGGTCAAGCCCGACCGCAAGGATGTTCTTA
>ERZ808051.601-NODE-601-length-35719-cov-6.428932_pt1 | contig 35719 bp, 35 predicted proteins | sample MGYA00380199_ERZ808051 | MGnify/ENA primary metagenome ERZ808051 (study PRJEB31490, sample SAMN06133391) | mouse gut metagenome | isolation source: J11 | host: mice | place: China: Chengdu | collected 2015-05 ...
CTCGCCTTTGTTTATCTGGCCTCTATCGCTATTTTGTTGATTTAGCATAACTTCCACGTTTTTTCAAACAAGCCCTAGTAAGCCCCTGCTGTGAAAAGCCGTTTTTTTTATGGCTCCTCAACAGGGGTAAATATCATTTAGAAATAAGCAAGATTTTACTTATTTAATAAGCGTTATCTGGGAGTGTAAATATAAAAACCGGCAAGATAAAATATATTTGAGGTGATAAATCATGCCGGAAGATAGACTTGCATACTTGGGCATCCGTATCCACAATGCAAGGAAGGCTTGCAAGCTAACGCAGCAAGAACTATCAGACGAAACGGGAGTATCAATCAAAATGATCCAGTGCATAGAGAATGGGAGTGTCAATCCGTCCTATGAGATTCTGTTCCCGATTGTCAATCGCCTGGGACTTACAACGAGTGACCTGTTCAGTGTAGAGCCGGATCAGCACAAGGAGGAGATCAATCGCTTCCTTGGAAAATTCAGAGCCTGCAACCGCTCCAACCAACTGCTTCTGCTTGATACATTGGACTTTCTTGCGGAACAGCTTTTAGCCCGTCAGAATGAGAAGCATAAAGATATGGGATGACACAATCGGTTGGGCAAGTAATTCTGCAGGCTGGTGGAGAAATATTCCATTGTCGCTCAGATGAAAAGCAGCCAGCGGGACAGGCAAGACCTTACCCACTGGCTGTTTTTCAGCCGTTTAGAAGACCTTGGAGATAATCTACTTATTGTCCCTCAGTTCATAAAATGAGATAACACAGTTTTTTCTACTAATAAGAGTTCGGACAACATCGTATCTATAATTTACTGTTCTATGAACCTTGTTTCAATGTCTTTGTATTGAATTGCTTTCTGAGTGTCATGAAATGATTTCGCAGTCAAAATTTCTATGCGATCCTTTCTTTATGGGTTGCTGACAGGAGTATTGTAAAATTCAAATGTCACAGAAATGTCCGAGCATTCCCAAAATTCGACATAAAAACTGGCTGAATTGTTACAATGGACGGACATTTCAAAATCTTGTCAAAAATTGGGCAAGGCACCTGTCTAAATGCCGGTTCTTCCCAATAGGAAACGGCTTAGTTTACAGCATGCCCACAATAGGAGTGCATCGACAGGAACGCAAACAACGGGATCTCAATGACGCAGGCCCCAATTATGGCATAGGGCGTCCAGACTGCCAGCCAGCCCAGGCTCAAAAACTGGAAGTCGGTGATACCGGGATAGACCTCAAAGGGCTTTTCCACCTCCTGATACATCTCCACGGCCTTCCGCACACGCTCCGGAGTGACGATGCCGACGTTGTCCGCCTGCCGCTCCTTCTCACAGGTGATAGAGGCCAGCCCAGTCAGGTTGGCTTTGTTCCCGGCCTCGTCCGTATAGTTGCTGTAACAGTAGGTGGTCGGGAGATAGGCCAGGAGGATAAAGAGCAGTAGCGCCAGGCTAATGTTATTGACCGCCTTTTTGTCCTTAAAGCATTTGGAAACATGGTCGATCAGCAATTCCATGTGGAAACCCCTTTCCAGCTGATAAAAGATAAAGGCGCTCTCGCCTTGGCACTGTCATTGTACCAAAGGCAGGAGCGCCTTTTTCACGTTCTCTCACACGGGATTCCACTGTTTTTCCGCGGACTTTCTTACGATTTTCCTACACTTCAGATCACGCTTTTTTAATCGGATGCCGAATCACAGTCTTCCATTTTTCGGGGGCAACCTTTCTTGCGTCTGACATATAAATTTCGTGGTGCAATCTTGTGCTCGTAATATCATTCACATATCCGTTTTCAGCCAAATACTCATCCATCAAAGCTACTGTAACGGGTTCATCATCAAAAGGACCCAAGTGCATGATTTGGACACACAGCCCCTCATCAATGGTCAAAAACTCTGCCGGCGAACAATCCAGCTTTTTCTTTTTCGCGGCTGTTTCGACTGCCCAATCAAAATCTTCTTTCAAAACAAAGTCAGGCAAGCGGATGACAGAAATCCAGTTAAAGGTTGATTTGTCCGCATAATCTACGCCGTCAACATGGTCTTGCCACCAGAAGCCTTCCAGCGGAGGGACAACATATTCAAAGAATCCCTCTATTTTATGGTCTGTCTTGTGGCTCATTTTTATGGTATATGCGACGGCGTATAAAATACTGATCGCCTGCTGATAGGCGCCGCCTTCCTCGTTTGGGTTTCCCGTTCCCCTTACCGCAATATAATTCGCTCTCGGGACATTTACGATCTGAGGACGATTCGTTGGCATATAAAATTCTTTATATTCCTTCTTAGATGGCGTCGTCAATAAAAGCGTGATATAATAGTCCTCAAAGTAGAGGAGGGTAAAAAATGGCGAAGGAACAGCATCGACACGATATCAGCGACAGAGCATGGGAGAAAATCAGGCCGTACACCATTAGGTGAAAAGGGGACGCGAGGAGGGAATGCCCGTGATACCCGGCAATTTATCAACGGTGTATTCTGGATTCTGCGCACTGGAGCGCCTTGGCGGGACTTGCCAGAAACGTATGGAAACTGGAAGAATGTACACCGCCGGTTCTGCCGGTGGCGTGACAAGGGGATCTGGGAAAAGATTCTGGAGGCCCTGGTGGATGACACAGACTTTGAGTGGCTGATGATCGACGCCAGCCATGTGAAAGTACATCCCGACGCCGCTGGCGCACGTGGCGGAAATCAGGCGATGGGCCGGACAAAAGGGGGCTCAACACCAAAATACATTTGGCCGTGGATGCGCATGGTATGCCGGTGCGATTCTTTATCACTTCTGGTACCACAGCGGATTGCACAATTGCAGCGCAGTTGATTGAGGGATTCCAGGCGGAATATCTTCTGGCAGATCGGGGCTATGATACAGATGCAATCATCTTCAAGGCTGTTGACGGGGGCATGACACCGGTCATTCCGCCAAGAAAGAACCGAAAGCATCTGCGGGAATACGACGAATATCTCTACAAACTCCGCCATCTCGTTGAGAATGCTTTCTTACTTCTCAAAAGGTGGCGCGGTATTGCTACGCGCTACGCTAAAAACGCCGCTTCTTTCGCTGCCGCTGTCCAAATCCGTTGTATTGCTATCTGGCTCCTTGTTTATTGACGACACCATCTAAAATCAAAAGCCATAATTTCCTCCCTGCAAATCTGTCAGATTATTTTTCCTCCGGGCAAGATTTTTCCCTTGCCTCTGATACAAGAATACACCTTCAATTCTGACACGTCCTGTCAGGTTTCATAGACCGCTAAAAATTTTTGTTTTCAAAGCCGGCTGTTTTTCATGACGGCTTACCAGCCCTTTTCTGTCAGGATCTTATCAAATTTCTTCTCCGACAGGATCTCGTGGGTCACAAGCTGACCGTCATAGAACAGAGAAAAGGTGGTAAACGGCGAGGGGGCACTTTGCGCATCCTCCCTGGTCTGAATGTGGACAGTCTGGAACACGGCGTTCCGCTCCTTCGCCATGTTCTCCAGTACTGGCACATACTTTGCCGTAAAGGGGCACTGGTTTGTGTAATAGAGTACAAATCCCTGGGGCATATCCCCATGCTCTCGCACGGTATCCCGGAAGCGGGGCCGCTCCGCCCCCTCCTCAAAGGGCAGATACAGCAGCTCGAAGTAAGGTTCCGCCGTATCCGCTGTCACAAAGCCCTTGTGCCTCATGTATCCGGGGTCGGAGAGAAAGCCCAGTTTCTTTTTGGAGGACAGGATCACAAGCCCCTTTTTTCCCTTCTCCTTGCTGTCCTCGATACAGACGTCCAGCAGAAGGTTGGAGTACCCATGCCCCTTGAACTGCCCGGACACCCATAGGCAGTCGATCACCATATACCCCTCCGCCTCAATGGGCGCCCAGGCGTACTCGGCGGGGATGTACTCAATAAAGCATTTCCCCCGGACATTGCCTTTCAGGAAGACAAGCCCCTCGTCCAGTCGCTCCTCCAGCCAAGCCTTTTTGGACATGACCTGCACATCCTTGTTGCTGGATATGGCACAGCAGATGTGCTCCTGGTCAATGTTGTCGTGGGTCAGTTTGATAAGCTCCATAATTGATTACCTCCGCATAGTTCGATTTGTATTTCTGAACATCAAAATGATGAATCCAATCAGCACCAGTGTGATAGCTGCCGCTATGGTGGAGCTGACACTCATAATGGGAAATTGCTCATATTTGAGTATGTAGGTAACAAAAGCATTTGGCAGATTTACAAAGTATGACACGATTAGATTATTGTCAGAAAGCCTGTACGCAGCCGCAAATCCAAGTCCTACCGCAAAGAGCAGGAGTAAATCCTCCCAGGCTCGAAAGCCGGGATAGCCCAAATGATATAGGGAGAACATCGCCCCGGAAATCAAAATTGCGGGCAAGCAGCCAAATTGCTGCTCGGCCCTGCTCTGCACAAAGCCTCGAAATAGAAATTCCTCAAAAAATGTGGTCATGATAAGAGGCGCAATTCCCAACGGCAGCAGGCGCCACGGTATTTGTTCTCCCGCAGCCATTTTGGGAATCAACTGTCCTCCGACCGAGAATACCACAAAGGCAAGCAAAACAGCAATCTGCCGTGTACCCAGTCTTTTCACACCGACTGAAACCAGTGATTCTTTTTCTTTCCGCAGACAGTACAGCGGAACCAAAAAGCTGAATATCAGCCCGTACAGGAGATTATAGAAAATAAAATAGAGGATCGGCATCGGATTGATGTTCGCAAATGCGATACAGAAGATCAGCATTGATTCAGTGCCAATCAAATACAACAGCAGTTTCTGGTTCCTCATATATGTAACCCCACAGCTCCTTGATTTTCCGTAATTGCTTTGTGGGTCAGGACGCCTCTTGCCATACCCAAACGTCCCCCAGCCGCCAGGTGAGCCTTTACTGCCCGCTGGAGGCTGGTGCGTTCCGGCAGCTCCTCCATGGGCTTGCATCCGCCAAAAAGCCACTCATAGAACTCCTGATCTTCCTCGTCCACATCGTAGAGGTGATAGTCCCCGGCAAAGCGGAGAATGCCGGAGTCCTCGGGCAGCAGCCCGTTCAGAGCCGGGGCCAGAAGCCAACTCCCGCACACAACCGCCTTCGCCTTGCTCCAGTGACAAAGTTTCTTCTGAGAGAAAAACTGTCTGGCTATACTGTAGGATTCATCCAACTCCTCCCGCCCCAGCACTGCGTCGGAAGGAATGTGAACGCTGAGGACAGGGGCCTCCGCCTCCAGGCCCGCCGGCCGAGGCCCTGGCCGTATCCTCCGGTACTCAAATTCCAAAGTCCCCAGCCGAAACAGCAGCCCGCCAGTCTGCCGCCATGTCCAGAATCCCCGGTCAAAGGCCCATTGGCCGGTGCGGGCGTGGGTCTCCTCCAGAAAGCGCCGGAAGCAGTCCATGGTGGACAAAAACACCTCCGCCGGGATGTTCTCCCTACGGTATCGTTTCTCCGTCTGGCAAACCGCCGCCAGCATTACCGCCAGCTGGGCCATGCCGTTGTCCTCCCGCCAAGCGGGGAGCTGGGCGCTGACAGTCTTCCAAGCCGCAGCGGCTGTCTCCGGTTCTGTCAGTTCTTCGATAGGCAGTCCTTCCGGCAGAGACTTTGCCGCCGCAGCCAAAGGCGACAGTACCGGATCAGGCAGCTTCAGCCGTTCGGCCATGGAAAATAGTTCTTTTTTCTCCATATTTGCTACTCCATCGGTTCAGTCCTTTTTCATCGTCTACCACTAAAATATGAGTATTCATGCTGCTGATCTCCACTTCTGACGCCATAACAGTGCAACGGCAACGATCACCAGCGCCAGCGCGGCGATATTATACGCTATTGGCGCTAAATAACAGATGTTGAAGGTTACATGCAATATCGCAACAAACAGTAGATTTCTGCATTGATAATAAGCGATCCCAAGGACAACAGAAACAAGGAGCGTCCAAATGCAGAGAGGAATGATCTGACTGGCTCCCAATGAATTTCTAATGATCCACATAGGCAGATGCCATATTGTCCAAATGATTCCAACCAATATGATACTGTAAATGCTTTCTCTCTGAAAAGAAACCTGCTCAAGAAGAAACCCCCGCCATGCCAGTTCCTCAACAAACGCTGTTGCAAACAAATACATACAACTTGCTAATAGCACTATGACGGACGGGTATGTATTTTGAAGCAAATCTGTCCTTGTCGCGAGGGAGTAACAAAATGAGACAGATAAACCTGCAAACACCAATATGGCCCAAGTTTTGATCTGTTTGAGTGATATCTTCCCGGAAAATACTGCTGCAAAGTATTTTTTGAGTCTGTGTTCAAAAGCCAGGAACAAAAAAGCGCTGGCGGCAGGAATACAAACAAATAAGTATTTCAACAGTGACGATCCGTTGGGAACAGAGATTCCGTGCTGCTGCAACATCATGGGGATATAGCAAATAGATGACAAAATGTATACGACACATACCCATAACATAATTTTTACTTTATTTGCTATGTTCGACATTTTGCCTTTTCCTCCTGGTTAAGATTTAAAGAAATTATATCAAGATTCTTTTTGCTTTTCCCTCTATTTCTCTATGGAATTTCTTAAATTTTTCCTACGGTCAATGTTCAGCCAAGCCAGCCGTTATAAAAAGCGATCACCCCCAATGCGGCACCTATGACAGTTGCAATGAGAATAACAATGACACCTTTTTTGTGTTCTTTGAAATACGCCAAAAGGATTTTCAAATCTTCCATGCTCAAAATCTCCTTAAAATTAGTTATTGATGCGAGGGAAAGCAGCGGTTTGCGGAAACCGCCGCTTTCCAAACATTAAGAGAGCTGTGTGAATGAGGCGTTCTGCTTCCGGTATGTATCGCTATCCTTCTGCTTCAGCTCCTGCTCCACTTGGGACAGCTGGCGCTCCAGATCCTTGATCTTGGCTTCATCGGTCTCGGTATTGAGCCGCTGCTCCAGCTCCTGCTGTTTCTTTTTCAGTTTTTCAATCTCGCGGTCTACCTTATCGGTATTGCACTCCCAGGTCTCGTCCTTATCCTTTTTCCCATCCGGGCCCTTCGCGCCCTGGCCCGCCGGATCAGGCTCCTCGGGGGCGTCCGTATTGGGCTTCCTGGCATCAGGGGCGCCCTCTGGCTGTTTCGGCGTATCCGCTGCCCGCTCAGGATCGTCGAAATAGATCTTGGGCTGGCCGTCCTCGTCCTTGCCCATCCAATAGCGCCCGGACGGCTCCTGGGACTCCTCCGGAACGTATTCATCCATCACGGGCTTCAGCTGACGGCCCTGGGACTCCTCCTCGGGTTTCTGGACCTTGGACGCTCCCAGCACCTTCTCGGCTGTTGTCAAGGGCTGGACCGCACCGGTGTTCACACCAGAAATAGGCATCATAAAATCATTCCTCCTCGGATTACTGATTTTTGGGCAAAATGATTTGCTCCTTGTCAGTCTACCGAGGGAAAAGGTCCCTTTCAAGGCTTTAGTCATGAAATGCTCTCTGGATGTTATGAAATGTTTTGCGCCAAGCGCTACTCCACCGCCCGCATCTGCTCCATCAAGGACTGCTTCCTCTGCCTGCCGGCCGTCCAGGCGGACAGGAGAAATTCCAGTCCAAACAGGACAAGAAGGAAGAGACCCATTTCTAGGCTTGGAAATTGATACGGTACGATCTCACCAGCGAAGGACTGCCGGCTGACCTCCCGGCACACTACGACCGCCATCGGGAGCCCGACCAGCAGGGCGGCCAGGGCAGCAAAGGCTGCGTAGCAAAGGCCCTCACAAATATTCATTCGGCACAGCTGTTTCCTGGTCAGGCCAATGGAGCGCAGGATGCTGTTCTCCCGCTTTCGAGACATCTGATTGGAGAGCGTCGTATTGATCAGATTGACAACACCGAACAGGAAAATCAGCCAGGAGATCGCCCGCATACCACCAAAGATAAGAGAGCTCTGCATTTTTTCGTACTCGATATGGGCCCCAATGGTGTCCAGCCCCAGATTGCTGCGTCTGGACAGAATTTCTTCCAGGGCGCTTTCAACTCGCTCCGCCTTCTGGGGGTCATTGACAATGCTCCAGGAGTAATCAAAGGCTTCGATCTCAGGATGGAGTTCCCGGAACAGCGCCTCTGGAGCGAACAGCGCCGCCGAATCCATGGCGAGAGCGCCGTGCCCGTTTGTCATCCTCGCCGGATCAAACAGGCCGGATATGGTGACGGTCACAGCCTCCTGGCCCAGAGATAGATCCATGGTGGCCCCGACATCCATCTCAGGATGGCGCTTCTGATAGTTCGTGCCCAGAAGGACGCTGTGGGCGTCCGCAGGTATCGTACCGGATACCAGCGCGTCCTCCACATCCAGGCGGTTGGCATCCGTCAGCATATCGCACATACCAGCCTCGGCACTGGTGGAGGTCCCAAATCTTGCGTGCAGGGACAGGCGGGCTGCCAGTACATCCGTCACTCCGTCCACAGAAAGAATTTCCTGCCGCAGCTCGTCGCTTAACGGATTGCCGGCGGCCATGATTTCTTCCTCCGGCTGCTCTGAGGACAGGTAGATTTTATAGTCTCCATCCGGGAAAAACAGCCTCGCGGCCTGCTCCGGCGTCCGGGTCAGAACCACGGAGGATACCACCAGAAGCAAAATTCCTCCCAGGCTGAGAGAAGCCACGATGCTGGCGGATTTTTTGCGGTCACGCCGGAAGTTCGCAAGGCCCATGGATACAGGATTGAGTCTGATATGTTTCTTCCGGCTGTGTATCCGTTCCTGTCCGGCGGAAAAACGCACCGCCTCCAGCGGCGAGATACCGGCGGCAATTTTTACTGGAGCGCGGACAGAGACGGACACCATAAACCAGCAGACTACGGTGGTCAGAAGTACGGCCATCCCATAGTAGAGTCCGTGGAAGCCTTTGGGGAAGAGGAGAAAACCTCCGCCAGCGCCCAGCAGCACACCAAGGCAGATTCCAATGCCGCCCAACTGCCTGCTCTCCTTTTTCACGATGCGACGGATCTGTTTCGGTGTTGCCCCGATGGTGCGGAGCTGCCCATAGCTTTGAATCTTATCCTGAATGGAGATGCGGAAAATGCTCTGAATGACCACATAGCCGCCAATCAGCACAAGGGCCGCGATGCCGCCAATCGTAGAGAAGTCGATGGACTTGGAATAATAGGTAAAGTAACTGTTGTTCATTCCAGCAGGGGGGAGGCCATACCGCCCGGCAATCTCCCGGCAGTGGGCGGTCAGGGTCTCCCGATCAAACTGCCTGTCGCTGCGAAAATGCACATAGGCACGATACCCGGCAGGGTCAAATCCGGCCCACTGGGTCAAAGCCGCTTTGGAAACGGCAATGGCGCAGGTGTTTCCTTCCTTTTCCCCCATGGCGGACAGAATGCCGGTCACAACATAGTCGCCATAAAAACTCTCAGTATCCAATCGAACCGTTTCACCGATCCCGGCGCCCAGACCATAAGTGGAGAGGAAGTATTCGCTGACAGCGATTTCATTCGCCTGTGTTGGGAGTTCTCCTTTTACCAGCTCCATTTGGCTGCGGGCAATATACATCATGTCGCTGTCGCAGTACACATAGGAGGCGTTGTATCCCTGCTCCGAATGCTCCTGCCCAAGCAGATAGTATTCGCCCACCCGGGCAAACTCCGGCAGGTCTTTCAGGGCTGCCATGTCGGACGCGTCAACGCCGGTGAAGACTGCTTCGTAGGTGTCGGCGACCTGATTGCGCTGGATCTGCGCCACAGAAACGGATAGAATCGCTGCAAAAGAGATCAGGAACGCCGCCAGAGCAACGGCAATCACAACCATCAGGTTCCGGCGCTTCTCACTGGCGAGGCTCCTCTTTGCCAGCTTCTTCACAATAGCGCCGGTGTCGTTCTCAAAAGGCCAGGTCATCATGTTCACTCCTTTGTACCTATGACAATTCCCGGATTTGCTCTACCAGCGACTGACTGCGCAGCTGCTTGATCGTTGCAAATGAAAAAGCAATCTGAACGGCAAGCATCAGGGAGAAAAAGCCCGTCATTTCCCAGACCGGGAAATGATAACTCACCTCGCCAAAAACACTCATTGCGCTGAATACCCTGCACAAAAGCACACCGAAGAGTGTTCCGAAAGAGATGGAGAGGACAAACGCGCCTGCCGTATAGAGCAGGCCCTCCGTCAGCAGCATCTTTGAGACCTGACGGCGGCCCATACCCACGGCCTGCAATACGCCCAATTCCCGTTTGCGGGTCAGCACATTTGTGATCAATGTGTTCAACAGATTGAGTGCGCCGAACACACCGATAAATAGAACGAATAGATAAACCGGAGTGCGGTAATTCGCTAATAAGCCCTTATAGTTTTCCGCCCAATCATTCAGCGTAGTGACATACAGCCTCGCATTTTCCGGAAGAAGTCTTCTGACCCCCTCGCGCACCTGCTCCCAATCACTGTCTGCGGCGTCAAGGAGGACTTGATAATTCAGATTCTCAGCCGGCATCAGCACAGACAGCGTTTCCAAGGGCATATAGATCAACTCATAGCCGCCATACGGAATACTTTCATCAACAATTCCCATTACGGTGACTTCTTTGCGTTCCCCTGTCCCGGCTTGAATGGTGAGCTGATCTCCAATGGACACTTCCCAGTCAAACAGCTCTGCTAATTGACTTAACTGCTTGATGACAACGCCGTTATTTGCAGTAAGCTCCTGCAAATCAGCCGTTCCCGCAATCAGGTATTCTTCTAAAAGGGCCTGCCGGTCCGCTGAAAAGGCGTCTGCCAGAAAAGGATTCTCATATCCTGTCGGAGTGGTAACATTCAGGACGGTCCCGCGATATACCCGCATATCCTTTACGCCATCTATCTCCGCAAGCCGCTTGGTGAGACTGGGCGACAGCGGATTTTCTCCTTGAAGCTCCACAAATTCTTCGCTGCTGTGGGATTGTGAGCCATAGTCGCCCAGTTCAATACGGACCTGTCCGTATGGGAACACACCGCGGGCCACATTTACTGGATCAATGGAGTTAAAATAAGCGGAGCTTGCCATGAGCAGAATACCGCATATCCCCAAAGAGGCCACCGTCAATATGGTTTTCTTTTTGTTGCGGGAGAAATTGATCAAAGCCAATCTGCCGCCGGACAAGGAGCGGCGCAATCTTTTTGTGCTTTTGGCAGTCACCTCGTCCTTTCCGGCAGAATATCGAATGGCCTCAATCGGCGTAACCTTTGATGCAAGTTTGGCGGGATGCCGGACGGCAAGCATGATACATAGATACATGAGCACCGCGACCAGGGCTCCCGCAATCAGTACCGTATGGATCGCCCATCCGCTTGGAACAAGGACATATCCCGCAGCTGCTCCAATGATAAGACCTATGGGAATCCCTATCTTGGATAAACTGCGCCCTTCTTTCATCACGATCCGCCTGACCTGGCGCGCTGTTGTACCAATCGTCCGCAGCTTGCCATACTCGTTTGTTTTCTTGATAATGGAGACAAAGAACAGGCTATATATTACGAGTACACAGGCCAGTATCACAATGATAATTACAAATAAAACCGCGGTCATATATTCCAGGCTTCTCTGCCGAATCAGGGAGAAGTAGTAGCCGGAAAAGTCAACATCTTTCGAGTCAACGCCCCATTCTCCCGCCAAACTCTGAATACAGGCTTTGATACTTTCTTCCGGCAGGCCGTCAGTCCCCTGCACGTTGATGTATGCACTATATACAGGGTTTTCAGCATGTTCCTTAATCAATGCGGGGGTTACAAAGATGGAATAGTTGGAATCTGTAACAGGTAAGATACCGCATACCGTATAATGCTGCCGGGTGCCGGTCAACGCCAATGGAATCGTGTCGCCTACCTGAACGGTCAAGCCTTCTCGATCCAAAAGGGCTTGTGTGACGGCCACCTCATTCTCTGTTTCCGGCAATCTGCCGGTCAAAGCTGGGTATTTCGCCAATCGAATCAGGTTTTCGTCCATAGAACGCACAGTGACCTTGTATTCTCCATGGTCAAGCATACCCAGAAAAAAGCTGAATCCCGCTAAAACCCGGTCGTCATTCTGAATTGCGCGGGCCGTTTCATCATCAAGGCCGCTTATATTGGCCTGGTACATTCCGGCCGCATGATTGCGGGAAGCCCTTTGCGTGCCGATGGCGTACAATGCCGTCGCCATGATCAGGCAGGCGGCAAAGGCAATCGTCATCACGATCAAGATATTTCTTGTCCTATCTGCTGTCAGGTTTCTTTTCGCCAGCTTCTTCACAACGGCGCTGGTGTCGTTCTCAAAGGGCCAGGTCATACTCCGCCTCCAGATGATACCCGCAGCTGCTCTATCAGAGACAGCTTATTTTGATGCTTCAGCGCCGCCCAGGTAACCGTCAGCGCAGACAAGACCACAACCGCACCATAAACCAGGGCAATCCCAACCGGGAAGCGATAGTGCAGGTACGTCATAAGTCCGTTTTTCAAGCGGGAGCACAGGGCAGCTCCCACACCGCCGCCAATCAGCATAGAGAAGACCAGCCCAATTCCCGAAGTCATCAAGCTTTCCCAGAGGACCATGGAACAGAGCTGATTTTGCCCCATCCCCACACAGCGCATCAGAGTATGCTCTTTCTGCCGGACGATGACGCCAGTGAGGATGGTGTGGATCAGATTCATAATCGCAAAGCAGCCGATAAAGGCCACAGCTGCGGCCAGAACCAGCTTCATCCCCTGGATAAAGTTTTCATTCTGTGCAATAGCGGCGGACAGCGACATCATCTCCAGTCCAGAGGCCGCATTGAGAATCTGGTCGATCTCAACTTCTGCCTGGGTCTCCATCCCGTCGGAGATACGGACGGCAAGCTGATACAGGGTGTTGGCGGAGGTCAGCTGTTCCATCACGTCCATGGGCAGCATCAGCATATCAATTTTATCTCCGCTGCTGCCGATTTTGCTCTGGTCCAGTACGGCTCCCACCGTGAAATCCCTGTAATCGCTGGAAGTTCCGTCAAAAATCTTTAGGGTAAGCGTCTGCCCAGTCTCTGGCTGAATCCCATACTCCCGCTTCAAGGAGTCGGGACGCCCGACAATCAGCAGGTTCTGCTCTGCCAGGCTGTCATAGTCCAAATCGGTTTGGCCGCTCAGGCAGGGGCGGATCAGATCCATATCATCCCGGTTGAAACCGACCACCGATAGTTCAGATTCCACTGCATCCGTCTGAAACGCCGCCGGAAGATAGTGATATTCGGTTATGTCCTCCAGACCGGATATCATGTTCAGAGAATTTTTCAAGCTGTCGGTAAATGGGCTGGAGGTCTGAATCTGCTCCAGCGGAGCGTTCCGAAGCCGGTCATCGCTAATGTTGAGAATAAACTGCCCCCGGGGGAAGCCGGACAAGGACATATCCTTGGCGTTGATGGAGGAGAGAACGGAGGAAAGCCCCATAAGCAGAACGCCGGTCAGAGCCAGAGACAGGACGGTGAGCACATTCTTTTTTCGGTTGGTGGCAAGGTACTTTTTCGCCAGCATGACCGGCGAGATTTTCTCGGGCCGCCTTGCCAGCCGGTTTTTACGGGTCTGCTGTCCTGTATAACGGGAGGCGGCAATGGGAGATATGGACGCCGCCAGCAGGGCGGGCTTTCGGAGGGAGAGCCGCACCGTGAGATAGACTAAAACCGTCACCACAGGCCACACCCACAACAGGCTGACGGGCCGGAACCCCTGGGGGATCAGCAGGCAGGACAAGACTGTTCCCACTCCCAATCCGGCGGGGATAGACCTCACAGACAGGGCAAGCCCCTCGCGGAGCACCAGCCGTTTGATTTGCCGGCCTGTCATGCCGAGGGTCCGCAGCTGCCCATACTCCTGGATGGAGTTGATGATGGCAATGTAAAATATGTTGTAAATCACCAGGATACAGGCCGCGACGATGACCGCCAATCCGGCGGCTGCCGCCCCGATCAGGAGAACAGACGGCCTTGACAGATTGATATATGTCTCATTGAAGGAGGGAATTTTCGTGATCCCCGCTCGGGCCAACACTTCCGTGACCAGCGTTTCAATTTCAGCTTTGGAGGAGGCGCCGCCGGCGTTCACCCGGATCATAGCGGCTGGAGAGAAGCCGTCCCAGCCGCCGTGGGCGACAAAATACTGCTCCGAGACAATCGCTGCGTATAAAGATCGGCCAGTCCCGGAGGCCGCTGTTTTCAAATAGCCGGAAATCGTAAATTCCCTTTCTTCCTGGGTATTGGGAATGAGGATGGAAATTCTGTCTCCAATCCCAGCGTCCAGCTTCCAATAGTCCAGATACTCTTTTTCAATGAGTATTTCCTGCTCCGACTCCGGCATACGGCCATCGGATACCGTCAGGCCGTTCAGGGCGAGGGCGTCTGCGTTGGAGTAGGAGAGGTTCAATCTGCTGTCTCCGATTTTGCTGCTCCCCAACGAGACTGTCAGGCCAGTCAGTACCGTCTGCCCGTCTTCCTGGAGTTTTTCAAACTCAGTTTGACCGATACCGGAAATCAGAGCGTGGTAAGAGCCGGTCACGCTGTTTCCGCCGTCCCGGTTGACCGCCGCGATCCCGGAGGTTAGCAGCAGCACCGCGGACATGAGCGCGGCGGCCAGCATGATAGCAAAGGCGGCAACTCTTTTTTGGAGTTTATTATGTTTCAATTTGGCAGAAGCGAGCGTCTGGATTACTGCGCTGGTATCATTTTCAAAGGGCCATGTCATAGTTTACCACCTCTATTCTGTCACACGAAGCTGCTCGACTACGCTGTTTCTTCTGCAATACAGGCCGGCCCATTTTGTAAGGACAAATTGCAGCGCAAAGACCAGCAAGAAGTAAAAGGCCACAGATACGGCGGGGAACGTGTACTCTACAAAGCTGAATCCGGGCACGTTTCCTACCGCAGAGCAGATCGCCTTTCCGATAATTAGACCGCCAACGATGGAAGCGGCAAAGCTGCCAAGGGTCTGGAACCCGTTTTCAAAGCCTATCATATGGTAAAGCTGTCTGCTGTCCAGGCCAATGGCGCGAAACAGCCCCATCTCTTTCCTTCTGGAAATGATATTGGTCATACTGGTATTGACCAAATTGATGATGCTGAACATGACAATAACAGCCAACAGCGCATATGCTGCAAGAGAAATCGTGCTGAAAACGCTTTTGTATTGCATTGTCATATCTTTTAACGTCTTCAGGCGCAAATGATCGCTTGACGCAATCAAGGAATGCAATTCGTCCTCAATTTCAGTATAGCCGCCGTGCCCCATCCGAATCACGAACGCACTGTTTGCATTATAGGGAACCGTCTGCTCCATTTCCTCCGCGGGTAAAATAAAGCTGGAGGCACTGTTTTTATCAAAGACAATAGCGGATACGACATAGGTAAAATTGCCTTGCAAATCGTTTCCTGCCTGCGAAAAAGTGACGGTATCGCCGACCTCATAGCTCTTTTGGAGGTACTCTAATTCTGGGCTGCCCATATTGACCACAAGTGAGTTTTCTCCGGTATGGTTATGATAGGGCAGTTCCCCAGCCATCACCCGATCCTTCAGCGCCTCATAATCCTCTGCGTTCATGCTCCGGATCGCCGTTTCCATTCCGTCAATCGTGACGCAGAGTTCCTGTTGGCAGACGACTCCGCTTACGCCGTCTATCGACAAAATATCATGCTTCAATTCATCTGTCAGCAGATTGTTCTCCTGCAGCCGCGTAAGGGAAAACGTGGGTGTGACCAGCGCCCGGTTCAGCTCTACCACATAGGCTCCCTCGTAGGGAAAGCTCTGCTTTGCCCGTTGCTCAGGATCAAGAGAGGACAGCAGGGAGGAAATCCCCACAAGCATTATCCCGCTCAAAACGAGCGAGGTAAAGGTCAATACGCTCTTTTTCCTGTCTCGGAGCAAATTCATAGCCGCAAGCGAACAGGGCGTGAGGGGTTTCCTGTTCCTTTTCAGACGTTTCCCGCCCTTTTTTACCTTGGCATAGCTGCTGTAGCGGGATGCTTCCATGGGTGAAACCGACATTGCGATTTTAGCCGGCTTCAAAATGGACAGCTTTACACAAATAAAGACGGCGGCGCCGGACAAAAGCACGATCACAGCGTCAGGAAACAACTGAAACGCAGCTCTGTCTATCAGGAAGGACAGCATCCCGCCTGCAATGCACCCAAGCGGAATGAAACGGAGCGCAAGACAGTTTCCTTCCTTTGAAATGATTCGCTTGATCTGCTTTTTCGTGGCGCCAAGTGTACGCAGCTGCCCAAAGGATGTGACATTGTTCATGACGGAAATGAAGAATATATTATAGATGACCAGGGAACATACGCCGATCAGAACCAGCCCAACGAGCAGAACCGTCAGCACGGTCTCTTTTGACATGTTATTGCTGTCGATATATAAATTGTTGATCTGAATATTGTCTGTGGAGATTCCGCAATCCAGGCCAATCGTCCGGATCAGTTCTTTCAATTCTTGATTTGTATACTTTGCAGTATCACGAACAGAAATCATGGCGGCTGCGGGTCCGGCAGAGAGCGCAGAGTTTTCCCGCACAAAACTCTGTGAAACAATGGCGTTATATGCAACTCTGCTTCTGTCATTTTCGGCGGTCGTCTGGATAAAACCCGTGATTTGAAAATCCGCTGTTTCTAATTGACGGCTTGCCTGGTTTCGGTAATGAACGGATATGGTATCGCCAATATCCGCTTTCAAATTCAGGGCGTCTATATACCCCTTTTCTATAAGCAGTTCATTTGCCGCCTGCGGCATACTTCCTTCCATCAGCGTAATATTGGAAAGCCGCATGGTTGCTTCATCAGAACAGACGATGCCCATTGTGACGCCGTTTTCCCGCTCTGTCATACCAACGGAACGGTAAACGCCTACGCTCTCAATGCGGGGATCTGCTGTCAACAGGGAGATGTTTTCCTGGGAGAGATTTTGAAAAATCCCCTGATACGCAGTGGACGCCGCATATTCACTTGTAACATTGTAGGCGTAAGAAGAAACAAAGGCCATAATAGCAGCGGCCATAAAGATAATAACCCCAATCAGACGGTTCCTGAAATGGTTATGCCTGAGACGGGCGTTTGACAGCTTGCGGATTACCGCGCTGGTATCATTTTCAAAGGGCCAAGTCATCGCCGCCACCTCCTTATCCCACGATCCTTCCGTCCTCGATCCGCACGATGCGGTCGGCCAGCTGGGCGATCTCATTGTTGTGGGTGATCATCACGATGGTCTGGTTAAACTGCGTGCTGGTACGCTTGAGCAGGCCCAGCACATCGGCGCTGGTCTTGCTGTCCAGGTTGCCGGTGGGCTCGTCGGCCAGGACGATGGCCGGTTTGGTAATCAGGGCCCGGGCGATGGCGACGCGCTGCTGCTGGCCGCCGGAGAGGTTGTTGGGCATATTTTGCAGCTTATCCTCCAGGGCCAGCATCCTCACGATCTCGTCCATGAATTTCTGATCCACCGTGTCGCCGTCCAGCTCCACCGGCAGGACGATGTTCTCATAGACGTTCAGAATCGGAACCAGGTTATAGTTCTGGAAGATGAAACCGATGTTGCGGCGGCGGAAGATGGTCAGCTCCTCGTCGTTCTTCTTCGCCAGCTCGTCCCCCCGGACGATCACGCTGCCGGAGGTGGGGGTGTCCAGCCCGCCCATCATATTGAGCAGGGTTGACTTCCCGCTGCCGGAGGTCCCCACCACCGCCACAAACTCCCCCTGCTCCACCGAGAGGTTGACGCCATCCAGGGCGCGGGTGATGTTGGGTTCGCTGCCATACTGTTTTTTCAAATCAATGGTCTGTAATACGTTCATGTTCAAATTGCTCCTTTCACGGCTTTTCGCCTGTTGCAGAGCTATCGTAAAATCCAAATGTCTCAGAAATGTCCGAATCAGAGGTTTGCTTGTGAATTTTTTGTGAACAGTTTTCCGGCAAGCGCCAACGTACTATTTTAACTGGTAGAGATGTACCCTTGCGATATACTTTTTGTACTTTCTCAGATCATCACTACAAAATGGTTTTCCGTGCGCGGGGTAAAGGATATCTGCGTTTTCGCTCAGAAGAACATCCCATGAATTTTGAAAAGCAGTTTTATCTTCTATCCATATTGTGATCCGCTTTAAGCTGGGCAGACCATTCATGGCAGCGTCTCCACAGAAAATGATGTTTTTTAATTTGAGCGATATGGAGTCGGCAGTGTGTCCGGGCGTAAACAGAATCTTGCCTTGCAGCACACTTTCAATGCCTGCAATGGTTTGGGAGCTTATTTCGATCAGCCTGTCCGCATATTCCCTGCTGATTGGAGGAAATAAATGCTCCTCTTTACCAAACAAACCCATCAATTTGCAAAAGCCAAATGCTAACGGACTGCTGCAACCGCCAACGAATGAATTTTGTCCCTTCAAAAGTGTGGGCATTGACCGGCTGCTCAGGATGACATTTATATCAGGGCACTTTGACAGCAGCTCATTCAAGAAACCTGCATGGTCGTCGTGGGCGTGCGTCAAAAAAACATATTTGATTTCCGATAAGGCGATGCCAAGCCGGTCCAACCTTTTTTTCACGGCCTTTAAGCTGTGCTCATATCCTGTATCGACCATAACATATCCGGCGGGAGCTTGATATACATAGGTATTCATCACTCTGTTCCCTACATTATATATTTCCATAGACAATCCTCCTTGTCTTTCATCTTCTGGGCAGGAACACGGAAAAGGTAGAGCCTCTGCCAAGCTCTGAAGTCACCTTCATATAGCCGCCCTGCTGGCTTATGATTTCACGGGCCAGATACAGGCCGATGCCCACCCCTGGCTGATCGTGGACCTCCTCCTCACGGTAAAAGCGCCGGAAGATGGCGGCCTGACTGCTCTCCGGGATGCCTTTGCCGGTGTCGGCCACATCCAGCTTGACATACATCTCCCACTGCTCCACCGATACACTGATCTGCCCGCCCGCCGGGGTGTACTTCACCGCGTTGTCCAGCAGATTGAACAGGGCCTCCGCCGTCCATTTGCTGTCATGGGACACCTGCAGATCCTCCGGGCACTGCACCGATACGGCAATGCCCTTTTTCTCCGCCCCGTAGACGATACCACTCATAGCCTGGGCCAGTGTGTCGATCAGCAGGCCGTCTTTCTTTTCCAGCCGAATGGCCCCGGTCTCCAGACGCGAGGTTTTTACAAGGGCTTGAAAGAGAAATTCCAGCTTGTCCGTCTGGCTGCGGACGCCCTGCAAAAAATCCCGACGCTCCTGCTCCGTGACGGGTTTTGCCAGCAGTGTGTCTGTCACCATTTTCAAATTGCTCACCGGCGTTTTTACCTGATGGGAGATGTCCGATACCAGCATTTGAAGCTCCTGCCGTTCCTCGTCCACCTTGCGCCGGTTTTCCTGCATGATGCGATACAGCTGGGAAAGCCGGTGACTGATCCGCGCAAAGATGGTATCCCGGTCAGCGGCCCGCTCCGGAGCCTCTCCGCCGCTGATCATGTTGTCCATGGTCTGGCACAGGTTGCTGGTAAATTGGGATAGCCGCTCGGCAAAAAACAGCGTCAGCAGGAACATCCAGACCAGGGCGCAGGCCGTCAACAGCGCGCCGGCCAGCAGCACCCACCCCTGGCCGGTCATGGCAGAAAGGATGAAAGTGAGTACAAGCATGGAGACAGCCGCGCCGGTCTCCACCAGCAAAAACATTGCCTTGACCGAAATGCGTCTCATTTCCGCTCGCCTCCTGTCCACTGATAGCCGATGCCATAGATGGTCTTGATGTAGGCATCACCGTCCGCTTCGATCTTACCCCGAATGCGGCTGATGGAGGTGGTCAGGGTGTGTTCGTCCACGAATTTCTCGTCCACATCCCACAGCCGCTCCAGAAGTCGCTGGCGGGTCAGGACCTGTCTTGGATTTTTGCAGAACAGAAACAGCATCTTGTACTCCATAGAGGAGAGGGTAAGCGGTTTCCCGTTCAGCGTGGCGGCCTGCTCCGAGAAATCCAGGAACAGCCTGCCGTCATCGTAGATGTCCCTTGGCGGTTTGTGGTGCTCCAGCATGGCGAACATGGCGCGGATCTTCCGCTGCAGGGCCCCAATGGAGAAGGGCTTGGTGATGTAGTCTACAGCTCCCACTTCATAGCCCCGGAGCTGGTCGCTCTCCTGGTCGTTGGCGGTGAGGAAGATCACCACCGTGTCAGGGTGTTCCGGCTTGATCAATTTGCACAGGTCATAGCCGCTGCCGTCCGGCAGGTTGATGTCCAGCAGCACCAGGTCATATGACCTCCCGGCCAGCAGAGCGGCGGCGGTTTTGGCGTTCAAGGCCGGTGTGACCTCCCAGCCGTCGGAGATCAGGTTATAGGCCAGCGTCTTATTCAAAAGGGCGTCGTCCTCGACAATCAATATCCGTTTCATAGTTTGTCCTCCTTTGGGTGCTGAGGGTAGTATAGCAGAGAAATGTCCGCGAAATGTTACAGCTATCTTCTTTTTCTAAAAATTTAATGTTTGTCCCGCTTCCATAAAACAAACGGACAAGGCTCAAACAAGCCTTGTCCGTTCATGTTTACTCGGTAATTCCTGCGGCTTCGCCCTCTGAGATTATCTCTCCGGCATTTTGAAGCCCGTAAGCGCTTTGTTCAAGTAATCATTGAACGGCTTCATCCGGCGGAATACATCCGCTGCTTTAGATAGGAACCGGTCACCATCCGACAGCTCGTTGTCTTGGACTGGATATTCCAGATACCAGTTCTTATATTTCAGATATTCGGCCTGTGGATGGCCCTTTTCATAGCCAGCCGGGACATTTTTCAGGGCAGTACCGTTTACGGTAAACAACTCCTGGAAAGCCGGAGCAGTGATAATTCCTTCCCACTCGCCGCCGTGCTCCGAAATGTGATCCCGCACCATCCTGGTAGCGTCCTTGAACATATCAGCAAACAGGCCGCCGCCCAGGAAAGACTGTCCGCCCGGCTTGAGCATGATATAGTAGCCAACCGGGATGGGTAGCTTTCCCATGGCCGAGATGTGCGCCCGGAACGCGGGGTTGTAGGGGGACTTGTCATGGCTGAATCTGGTGTCCCGCACCAGCTTGAAGGTTAGCTCCCTGGGCGTGTGGCTGAGGACGCTGCCGTCAAATTCCCCGATCCGAAAGATCAGATTCTGCATCAGTTCCTCAAACTGCGCATTGGCCGCCTGGTACTGGGCCTTGTGGGCATGGTACCATTCCCGGTTGTTGTTGGCGCTCAGTTCTGCCAGATAGTCCAAAATCATCTGCGTATTCATCTTCCCACCCCCTGCGCTTCCGCAACTGTGGAAAAGGCAGGGCCATTCAGAAAGTCCCGAATCATCTGCTTTAACCGCTCTGTGGACTGATACGCCTGGCAGAATGAGAATTGCTGGGAGTAGCCGTCGATCTCCTCCATCGCCGCCGTCACCTCCACAGCGGTATTGCTGGGCTTGGCGGCGATAAAGTCCAACTGGTCGGGAGCAATGCGGTGATTTTGTATCGCGTAGTTGACACGATTGGCACAGTGGCAGGCACCCTGCCCATACTCGCCGCAGTATTCCGAAAGGAACTGGGCCATCTTTTTTCGCGTCCGGGAAAGACGCTGACGGTAGGCTTCCGGGGTGATGCCCAGAATTTCCCCGGCAATCCGACTGTCCACCCGAAACATTGTCCCCAGTATAAAGATGCACCGACTCTCCGGGTCCAGACACTGGAGCATGACATTCGTGCAGGACAGTTTCAATTCCTCAGCCAGAATCGCCTTCTCCACATTCTGGGTCAGGTCGGGCACATCCTGAGCTTTCCCGTTGCGGATGTCGTCTCCATAGAACTCAAAGCTCAAAGGAAACTGGGCGAACATGTGCTTCTTATAGTCTTTGAGGTGGTTCACCGCAATACGAAATACCCAGGTGGTGAAGGCGCTCTCGCCTTTGAAGGCAGAGAGATGGGTCATTACCTTCAGAAGAATGTCCTGGGACGCATCCTCCGCGTCATGGAATGTACCCAGCATCCGCAGGGACAGGTTGAATACCAGATCCTGCACAGCGGACAGCACTGTCTCCAGCGCGGCCTTATCCCCGGCGGTGGCCTGCTTGATCAGAACAGCCAGTTTTTGATTATCTTTTGTGTTCATAAAGACACCTCCTGTAGGATTAGACTGGCATGAACCGAATCTGTGACAAACAGTTGAAGGATTTTTTAGATCATGCTTATGGTTGACAGTATAAAGGAAAAAGAGCATTTTCACAATCGCATAAGGGAAAAGTTAAGAAATCACTGAGACGCTGGACAGCCTCCATACGTCTCAGTGGTTTTCAAAATAGACTCACCAGCCCGGCCAGCAGCATCATAATGGCCGGCACAACGTATTTCCGCGGGTGATGCCAGAGATCGCTTTCGATTTTCCATCCACGTATGGGGCAGTACCACTCCAGCAGGACGGAACCGGCCGCGCTCAGCAGAGCAAAGGAGGCCGCCGTCAAGATATGGAGCGGAATGATCCCGCCGATCTGGAGCTGCCAGCTGCACAGGAAAATGATGTCTGCGGCCAGGTTACACCCGAAGATGAACAGGCAGTAGGGAATGCAGAACGCCTTTTGCTGTCCCGGCAGGAAGCGTACCGCCTGCTCCAGAGCCGGGTCGCAGGACAGCAGGATGCAGAGGGGGGTATTCAGGGAGAGAATCGCAAAGCCCACCGGCAGGATAAACCGGGCCTCCATCTGACCGAACAGCACCGGCAGAACGCAGGCCACGCCCCACATCGCCGCTGTGTTAACCAGATAGTTCTTGTGAGCCATCAGGTAGCGGAACAGGTAACGCCACACGGAAGGACGGCGGTAGACTCTGACCCCTGCCCTGCGCCTGCTGGGGCGTCGGCGGAAAGCATAGGCGTCCGTCCGGCGCAGCAGCAGTATCGCAGCCAAAATGCTCACCGCCAGAATGAGGAAAAGAAAGACTACTTTCCCCAGCAGGAAAATCGCAGCAAGTAGGACGGCTGCCCAGAGCACCCCTGTGACGGCCCGCAGATGTTTTCTGGGATAGATGCAGGCGGTCACAAGGACGGCGTTGACCCCACAGAGGACGCATACCAGCACCTCTGCCACGCTCCGGGGAGAGACAGCCAGCACGACGGCAAGTAATCCGGCGGTTTTGGTCAGCAGCGTGTAGACCCCCAGCGCAGATACATAGGAAAACACCAAACTCCGCCCCTCAAAGGGGAGCATGAACATATTTTCCATGTTGGCCCCGTTGTCCTCGGCGGAGAGGGCCTGCCACATGACCCCGGCGGAGAAAGCACTGGTCATCAGATACAGGATGGAGGAAGCAATCTGGACTTGAAATCCGGCTATATGCAGCCCCCAGAAGACCACCAGATCAAGGAACAGCGTCCTGGTCAGCCGCTCGTATTTGACGCCAAACAGTTTTTTGGCAGTCACGTTAAAGCTAATTTTCATCATGCAGGGCCTCCCGAATCGTGTCCGCATTGATCTGACTGCCCTCAAAACTCCGCTGGATGTGCCCATCCTCCAGCACCAGCACCCGGTCGGAGGTTAGGGTGATGCTCTCCAGAATGTGGGAGGAGAAGAGAACCGTCCCGTGCTCCTTATACCCGGCGATCAGCTGGTACAGATACTCCGTACTCTGAAAGTCCAGCCCGTTCACCGGCTCGTCCAGCAGAAGCAGTTCCGGTTTCAGGGCAAAGGCGGTCACCAGGAACGCCTTTTTCTTGCTGCCGGTGGACAGGTCCTTCAGCAGTGTGTCGGTATATTCCTCGAAGTGAAAGCCCCGCACCAGCTCGGACACATCAGGCAGTTTCTTTTTGTACGCCGCCGCCACATAGGACAGATACTCCCGAAAGGTAAAATACTGGAAAGAGTTGTCCTCGGCAAAGACGGTGTACCGGCACAGCTTGAAGTCCTTGTCCCGGAAAGATATCGGGCGGCTGTGCAGACGGATGCCATCACAGCGGAAGCCTTCATGCAGACCGGACAAGGTTTTCAGAAAGGTGGTCTTCCCGGCTCCGTTCAGGCCAATCAGCCCCACCACCTCATGGGGACGCAGCTGGAGGGAGAAGCCGGACAGCACATCCTTTCCCTCACTGTACCAGGCGCTGAGGTTTTGAAGCTCCAGGATGTTCCCGTTCATGGTCAATTCCCCTTCTTCCCGTTTTTCTCCTTCTTCCAGGTGGCGTAGGCGGAATATCCGAAAGCCGCCCCCATCAGGACATAGAGCCCGGCCCATGCCAGATTGCCGGATACGCCGCTGACGACCGCCGCCGCCAGCCAGATCAGAGCCAGGATACCACGAATATAAACATGACGCATAACAATTTCCTCCTTGAAGCAGCGCTTCTTTGATGTACCTGCATCATAGCAGAAAACCGGGCTCTGTGCGGGAATGTCCGCAAACGGCAGGTTTTTGACCGCGAAAAGGGGCGCTTACCCTCTGCGGATAAGCGCCCTGCTTTTGCGGCAGTAAATGACCAATACAAGCACAAAAGAAATAAACTGTGCTGCCATAATTCGGACAATTTGTAATTCATCCGCACCGTTTGGAGAAATGACATGCAGCATATTTGTGGCAACGGTGTTATTTAACAGATGATCCCCAAGACCAATCCACACATTTCCCGTCATGCGATACAAAAGTCCCCATTTGATCCCCATAATTCCGGAAAGGATTATGTAGCCAACCCCCATGAAAACCATTGCCGCAAATGACAGTTCGCCGGCTGTAAAACTCCTGAACGGCATGACTATATGCCAGATACCAAATAGAAGCGCAGCAATCAAATTTGCGCTCATAAAGGGCTTTGTTTCAGAAATCGTTTTAATAAACAGCCCTCGAAAAATGCCTTCTTCCATCCAGACATTTATGATATTGAATAGGACGCACAGCACAAAGAAAACGAAGCCAGTATTTTTTATCTGAGTGCCGGTCAACGAGAAGCCGCTGATATACAGCTCCAAATGCGCAGGGGCACCTTGCAGAGCCAGAAGCGCCAACTCCAGCCCATACGAAAGGGAGAAGCAAACGCTTCCCAGCAGCATACCCTTCAAAATGCCGCTTACAGAGCCGTCTCGCTGAAATCCAATATCACGCCATTTAATATCTGTGACTTTCAGTACAGCTGCCAAAATGACGATACCAAATATTTTGTGAAATACGTTTTCTCCGATCGCCGTTTTGTCTGTTTCAATCAGAAAATATTCTATAAACCTTGCTGAGAGGCAAATTGCGAATATTGCAAAGCACAAGCGCTGTCCCTTTAATTGTTCCGTAGGTCTTACCAATCTGATTTTCATTTTGCCTCTCCCTCAATAAATAGTCCTTTGCTATTTTTGGACAAAAGAACAACGGCACAAATGCACGCATACCCAACAATCGCAATAATTGATGCTTCCACTCCGAATCCCGCTCCTGTCAATAAAACATTATCAAACGGGATAATAATTGAAAAGATGGGATTTCCATAATACCCTTGTTCCGTAGTGATATGCAAAATGCTTGTTACCATGACAAGGTTCCAAACTGTATGTATGATGGCGCTATTTGAGATGGAATTTCCTTTGTGAGCAACGAGTGAAAACATGATACCAACAAGTGTTCCGCTTACAATTAGAAGCATAACTCCCACAACCGAAAATGTTTCCATCGAAGGAATATGCAATAAGCTAAATAGAAATGACGGAGCAAAAATGGCAACAAATTTGTTCCAACGGTTTTCCAGCAGCTTCATGATAAAGCCTCTGAATAGCATTTCTTCTATGATTCCCGCTTTCAGAGCGGTAAGGATTGAAGAAATAACAATCAAAATCGCGTCACTCACTGCAAATGAATTTACATATCCGTTTCCAATCAATAGGAATGCCAAAACAACAAAAGCTGGGAGCAAAACAGAAAACAGCACTCCCCACGGTTTGATGTCAAAAGAAATTCCAAAAGAACGCATCTTCAAATGGAGCACTTTTACTGTGTATATCCAAAAGAAAAGGCAGGTAAAAAATAATTGTCCCGACATTCTTAATATACTATAAAGTTCACGGTATGGAAGTTCCACTACAGAAAAGAACAAATCCCAAACCAAGCTGTTAATAAAATCCCCTGCTAAGAATAATAGAAAATACAGGACAATGTTTTGTAATGTTTTCTGTGTCGATAAATTTAATTGACCTTCCATCAGCGTTCCTCCATCTTAATTTTTCCTTCCAAACACAATCATTTTTCAATCATCACTTTCCCATTGCTGTCAAGCAAGGGGGTGATAGATGAACCACCGACGCCTTCTGTCATAATGTAATTAACGCCTGTCTTTGTATCGACAATGATCCGAATAGTTCCGCTTCCACTATAGCTTTCCATTTCTTTTACGCTGAATCTTTTTTCTTTCTTTCCGAACATAATCATTCCTCCGTTTTATAGCATCGTCTGCAACACTATGTCCCAGATCTCCACGCATGTGCCTCTTTCAGCAAGCAGCCTATCAGTTCCTGCTTGCCTGCGGTATAGCTTCTTCGGTCATCTGCAAATTGCGCCGCCAACTTTTTCTTACAGGCATCATACTGCATCGCCTTATCAGGGTAACGGTTCAAATAATCCCGAAAATTGATATAGTTATTCCATTCGGCTCCGTTCCATCTGACCACATGGATGTGGTGTGTACGGGTATCCTTTTCAAAATCGCCCATTACAAACAGCAGCTGTCCCGCAACATCTTCTCCGCGAAAAACAATATCATACTGTTTGAGCAATTCGACATAAGGCGCTATATCGTCCAGGTTACGAACACCTACGACAAGATCAAGGATCGGTTTTGCATGAATGGAGGGAATGGCGGTGCTTCCGATATGCTGAATGTCAACTGCGGCAGGCTCTAAAAGCTGCTTTAATGTTTGAATCGTCCTCTCCGCATTTTGAGCCCATTCCTCTTGATGCGGCGCCAGCATGACCATTCCTCTTTTCAGCCCTGTCATACTCATGTCCTATTAAAAACAACCGTCTGCTCCTTCATGGAGATTTTTCCGACCTGATACCCGTAGTCCGTCAATTCCTTTTTGTATTTCAGGAATGAGTGGTCAATGGGAACGCCCGCGATTTTCTGGATCTGCCCGAAGGTCAATTTGAGGGTTGCGCTTCCATCTTTCTGCACATAGGCCCATAAAGCGTCATATTTACTCATGAATATCCTCCATTTCTTGATAAGACAACGTAGCTACCGCCCGGAAAATTTCACCGGAGACATTGGCCTGCACCATACCGTCGTACTTTTCCGCGGCGGTCTGGGCGCTTTTGAGGCCCCAGCCGTGGAGACCGCCCCCGGTCTTGGTGGTTTTCAGCTGGCCGTTCTCCTGGATCGGGGCAGCGGCAAAGCTGTTCTCCACCTTGATGACCAGCATCTGGTGGATGCGGCGGATGGTGAGGGCCACTGTCCGCTCCGACGGGTCCGGCACCTGCCGGGCGGCCTCGATGGCGTTGTCCAGGAGATTACCCAAAATCGCGCACAGATCCACGCTGCGGATGTTGGTATGCCGGGGAAACTCCACCTGGGCCTGGAACCGGACGCCAGCCGCCTCCGCCGCGGCCCCTTTGCTGTTGATGAGGTAGTCCGCCGTCTCGTCCCCTGTCCACACGGCGGCGGTCAAGTCCCGGACGGGGGCCTGCAATTCGTCCAGGTAGCGGACCGCTTCCCCATATTTTTCGTGGGTGAGGAGCTGCCGCAGGACCCCGATGTGGTTGTGGAAGTCGTGGAACAGCTTGGCGTTGACCTCATAGGCCCGGTTGAGGGTGGTGTAGTCCCGCTCCAGCAGCTCGGCCTGCTCTGATTTCAGCCTTGCCAGCTCCTTTTCCACCTCGTACTGCCGGCTGATGTTGAACACCAGCACCGACATCATCAGTACCACCGCCAGGATGGTCCACATGTAGAGTGTGTCGTCGGGGATGTCCAGGACTCTTTGCTCGGACAGGGTGATGACCGCGAGAAAACTGGCCACGGTGACAGCGGAGACGGCCCGGAACGCGGATTTTCGGTCTATCTCCTGTTTTCTGGAGAGCCAGACCGCCAGACCTGCCAGCAGCCCGTGGAGCAGCCAGAGGGCTGACTGTCCCGCCGGAGTTCCGGCGCTTAGGAAATCCTGGGAGCGCAGCAGAACGCCCAGCCCGGCCGACAGAAGAAATGACCAGAAGGAGACGCCGATTTCAAAAAAGATGCCGACGAACAGGCTCATTCTCACCTCGGCTCCTTGCAGCCAGTGGGCACAGGCGGCGATCAGCACCGCCTCCAGAGCCATCCGGTAAAAGTCGGGGGCATGGAGCAGGGACAGCAAAACTGTGAGAATCACCGCTCCGGCCAGCCCCAACCCAAGGCTTCGGACATTGGGCCTCTTTGTCGATAGCAGCCGGTAAATGAGAATCAGGCCAACAAGAACCCGCATCGTCCCAGTCAATATGCCGGAGAGCAGAAGAAAAATATCCGTCATATATGTGCCCCCCAGTAGGCGTTGATCTGCGCCTTGACCTCTTGCAGATGGGAGCGGCTGATGGGGAGGGTTGTACCGTTTTTCAGGAAGACCGAGCCATCCTTCACCTGCATGACATGGATCATGTTGACGATGCAGCCCCGGTCAATGAAGATAAATTCTTCCGCAGCCAACTCCTCATAGACCTGCTGTAAGCTCTTGCGGACCTTGGCCGCACCGTCGGCGGTAGTGATGCTGGTGTTTTTCCCGTCCCGTGAAAGGAACAGAATTTCTTTGTATGGGATCTTCTCCAGGCGGCTGTTGGTCTGGATGGTGTAATATTTTCCCTCCTCCAACTCGATCAGCCGGATGGCGTCGCAGATTGCCCCGGGGAGCCGCCGGGCAAAGTCGTTTTTGGGAACATACCGGAAAATGGACAGCTCAAAGGCGTCGATGGCATACTCCACATGAGATGTGATGAAGATGATTTTCACATTAGGCAGGAAGGGCCGGATTTTCCCGGCCAGCTCCATCCCGGTGCTGCCGGGCATTTCAATGTCCAGCAGGATCAGGTCAAAGAAAAATCCGTCCTCGGTGATGTCGTACAGAAGGTTGTCGCTGTGGGTATAGGCGGCGATCTCGCCGGCGCTCCCGCATTGCTTCAGACAGTCTTCCGCGATGCTCCGGTTGGCCTGCACGGTGGCGCCGTCATCGTCGCAGATGGCAATACGCAGCATGAAACAATCCACCTCCTTTATTATGACGGAATATTATACTACGGCGGCCCTATACTGGCAAGCGGTCATCAAGATCGGCAATCTCTCATCATCAAGATCGGCAATCTCTCGTTCATCATCCACGATTAAGACAGTTTCTGCTGCCATCGGCCTGGTCGCCTCACATTGCTTGTATTTTTGCTCTGACATATTGCAATCTAAATCTACCAGTGAGAAGAGATATTTTCGATTGATGGGACTCATTTCGCTGTCTGTATCTGCTCTTGAGGCGCTATAAAATAGCAGATGCGCCGTATCAACTCTGGGATATTGACCGGAGATGTCAAATAGTCGTTGACTCCCTCCTGGCGGTATTGGTATTCCGTAGCAAGATCCTTGCTGTCCGTCAAGATAAAGAGCGGCCGGGATTTTACAAGGCTTTCATACCGTTTCGCTAAATGCCGCTGGCTGTGGAGCAGATCAAGCCCTGATCCATCGGGCAAAACGGTGTCGTACAGGATCAACTCGATATTGTCATCCTCCAGCAGCAGATCATTTGCGTCGGCCAGCGTTTCTGCGGTCACGCAGTAAAATCCCTTTTGGAGCATAGCCGCGCTCAATACCCCGGATCGCAGCCCATTACTGGTATCAGCGGTATCGGCATGAACATACAGCAACTTATGAAAGTCTGGCTGCGGCTCTCCGCACGATTGTCGGTAAGCGTATTCGATCAGCTTGTCGGCCACAAGATTGGTTCGCGTTTTGTCCAGACAAAGCGTGGCGCCCCGACGCACAGCCTCCGCTTCATAGTGGCTGGGAGAGTGGCAGGACACAATTAGAAATGGAAGATCGGCGTCTGTGGCTCGAACCATATCCAGAAGTTCCAGGCCGGTGCCATCTGGAAAATCAAGGTCGGAGCTGATAAAAAGCGGCCGTTCCTTTTCAATAATCTCCCTGGCCCCAGCCAAGGTAGCTGCAATTTGCACCTCATAGCCCCTGCGCTGCAATAGCTTTGCCAGGTTTTGTGCGATGGCGTTGTTGTCATCGACCAGCAGTATCTTTCGCATAACCTATACCTCGATTCCTTTGGTGAGGCCATTGTAAAACGCAAATGTCACAGAAATGTCCGAAGTGCTCAAAAATTTGAAAAAAGGAATAACAATCCAGGCGCAGCAGGGCAGTGCGTGCTGCCCTGCTGCAAAGATATTGCCGCTGATTTTATTCACATCAATCGTCTGGATGAATAGCTTACAGGAGTTGCAATAGATTACTGCTGTATCTTAATGGTGTCCACAATAGCCATGCCACTGATCTGCTTCATCGGACGTCTGATTGCAATTCCGGCTGAAGCAAGACAAGTCACAACGATAATCAGAAGAGGACCTACAGGAACAGTCCATCCTGTTCCCCACTTTTCAGCAATCAAATACTGAAACATTAGCTTGTTCAGCGGCAATCCCAAAACGCAGCCTGTTACACAGCCAAGGACTGCGTAGGTAAATGCTTCCGCCGCAATCATTTTGTAAAGCTGATTTACTCCCATGCCAATAGAACGCATAATACCATACTGTTTTGTTCGGGATGCAACGCTGGCATTCATGCTATTGAAAATGTTAAATACCGTAATGAAAGCGATAATAATCAGGAAACCGTAAATAAAAATTGCTCCTGTGTAATATGCGCTCTGTGATTCCTGATTGCTCAAACGCTTATCCGAAACAGAACTGTCCGCAGGGAACAAATCCCGTATTGCAGCGACAGCAGCATCGTCATTTGTATTTGAGAGCTGCACATCAATCGCTGTATAGCCAATATTCCCCGCCAGCTCTGTAAACGTCTGCTCCGAACAGACCACGTAGCCGCAGCTTCCTGCGCTGTTGACTGCATGAGCGGAAGATAATATACCAGCTATGGTCATCTGCTGGTTTCCTGTATCAGTTTGGACAGTTAATCTGTCGCCTACCGCCCAGTTCAGGCCGTCTTGATAGACCACCAAAACGTCATCTCCACCTTCTTGCGGAATCTTGCCCTGGATCAATTCCTCCTTTGCCCATTGCATCTGGAGAACGTCATAGGAAACCAGTGTAGCGGTCCCATCTCCTTCATAGGAAGAAACGGGAACATTTACCCACTCCATCCGGCCAAATGCCCGTTCAACGTCATCCATACCGCTGATTTGGGCAACCAGTGTTTTATCCAGGGCTGTGTTTCCCATTGTAACGGTCAAATCGGCGGCGGACGGTGTGAGAGCGGGCATACCTTCCCCCAGGAAAACGACCAGCACTTGAAAGGACAGGAACATCGTAATGCTGATCGCATAGGAGCATGTCATCAGGAACAGATTCTTTTTGCCGGACAGCGCATGAAAAATCCCCATACCTGTATCCGCATGAAGGCTGCGCGTATTTGCGGCCCTTTTATGCTCTGCGAGTTGTGCGTTGCCGCTGATTGCGGTGATAGGCGATACTTTGGCCGCTTTTTTGGCTGGTGACAAAGCGGCCAAAATTACAATCAGAAAGCCGATAACCACTCCGGCCAGCAGTCCGCTGACACTGAACTGGAACATGGGAATTTCGGAAAAGCGTTCTCCGCTGACAGACTTCAGCAGGCAACAGGCAAACCATGTCACGATCTGACCGGCAATCAGGCCGATGGGGACACCTCTCATGCTCTGCCGCAATCCCTGCCTGATTACGAAATGCTTTACCTGTCCTCTGTCCGCGCCCAGGCATCGAAGCAGGCCATAAAACTGGACACGCTCCAAAACATTCGTATTGAAGCTGGCGGTAATCATCACGGTTCCCGCTATCAATACAAGCAGAATCAGAAACGTCGCTACAATGTAGAGGGATTGCATGGTGCTGTTTTCACTCTGGCCCATCAAGCCGAGCAGGGCTGTATTTTCCGCTACTTGTTTATCGGAGAGGCCGTATACGTCTCTGATTTCCTGGACAGCAGACCGGATATTTACGCCGGGCTTGAACTGGATGCGAAATGTTGTCCCATCCTTGGCGTTTTCATCTGCAATCTCCCGAAAACCATCCTCAGTAAGAACCATGCCATATATGTCTGCTTTGAGCAGGCTGCCCATATCCCGCAGTACCCCGGTCACACGGTAGTCCCTTGACCTTCCATCCTGCAAGGTGACTGTAACTGTATCTCCAACAGAGATGCCTAACTGCTCCAGCGCCGTTTGATTGAGCAGAGCTTCATCCGACTGTGCAGGGTATGTCCCGCTTTGCAGCTCCATCTCTGTCAAAACCGAGAAAGCGGTCTCATTTGCTCCAGCGAAACTGACCATTTTAGAGCCTATCTCCCCTGTACTGCCTTGATAAGTCCAGCCACAGACCGCTACATCAAGCCGTGCGCCTATCATTTCGGCGGTTTCTTCGCTGATACCGGTCACACTGGCGTGGTACTCTCCATTTGTTTTAATGAAATAGCTTTTTTGCGCACGGAGCGCCATATCCGCCATACTGAAAATTGCGGTCACAAGCAGCACTGAGAATACGATGCAGAGAACGGACATCCTGCTGCTTTTTCGATGTACCCGTTCATATTGGGGGACAAGTGCAAGATAGCTTTTCACTGCCGGGCACCCCCCAAATCCTGCAAAACACCATCCGCCATACGGAAAACACGGTCGGCGGTGCCCGCCTGATTTTCGTTGTGCGTGATCATCAGGATCGTCTGCTGATACTTTGCCGACATGGATTGCAGGAGCGCAATCACTTCCTGGCTGTTTTTGCTGTCCAGGTTGCCGGTTGGTTCGTCGGCCATAATCAGGGCCGGGCGAGTGACCAGGGCGCGCCCAATCGCCACACGCTGCTGCTGTCCGCCGGATAGCTGGCTGGGCAAATGATTCCGGCGCTCTGTCAGTCCGAGCACATACAGCAGTTCATCCACAAATTTCTGATCCGGAGTTTTGTAATCCAGAAGAAGCGGGAAGGTGAGATTCTGTTCCACGTTCAGCTCAGGGATCAGGTTGAAGGATTGGAAGATAAAACCGATGTGCTGCCGCCGAAATACGGTCAGCTTCTTCTCAGACATGGAAAAGACATCTTTCCCATCAATCCAGACCTTACCCGATGTAGGATTGTCCAAGGCTCCCACAATGTTCAGCAGTGTGCTTTTGCCGGAGCCGGATTCACCAACGATGGCAATAAACTCTCCCCTGCGGACGGAGAACGAAACCTGATTTAAGGCGCGAACCTCCGCTTCACCCGCTCCATAAATTTTGCACAGATTTTGTACTTCAAGAATGTTCATGGCAAGTACCTCCTTACCGTCCCATCATATCCCATCCAGCTTACTTATAAATGACTTCTATCTTACTCATTTGTAAGATTAAAAAAGCTGAGTGTGAATGTGGTTCCGGTATTAAGCCTGCTCGCCACAGAAATCGTTCCTCCATGAAGCTCCACAATGGTCTTTGCAAGAGGCAGGCCCAATCCAATGCCATGACTGTCCTGTGAAAACCGGCTCCGGTAGAAACGCTTAAAAATATGGTATAAATCCTCTGGACAAATTCCCTTCCCGTCATCCTCAATTACGATCTTTGTGATAAGAGCGTTTTGCTCCCAACGGATATTGATATGCCCTCCTGACTCGGTATGCTCCAGCGCGTTTTTAACAATATTCCCGACCGCTTCTGAAATCCACAGGGCATCGCAGCAGAGAGAGGCGTCCTCACTTCCTGACAGAGCGATAACTTTGCCCTCCTGTTCAGCGCGGATCTCAAAACGCTCCAAAACGTCCCGCATGAGCGTCTCAATGTGTTCCGGCGCCTTCTGCATCTGGATCATTCCCGCGTCCAGCCGCGCCAATTTCAGAAGTGTATAGACCACTGCCTCCATTCGCTTGATCTCCCGCAGGGATTTTGCAGAAAAACTGACGGCTGTTTCTGGTTCACTACTATGGCTGCCAATGATCTCCTGATACATTTTCAAGGCGGAGAGCGGAGTTTTGAGTTGGTGCGAAACATCCGAGATCATCCCCTGCAAAAATTCCTTTGTCTGTTTCTCCTTTTCCGCATGAGCGGAGAGAATAGCGGACAACTCGTTCACCTCATGGAAGAGGCTGTACCAGCCTCCAGTCTGCTCACATTCAATACGGGACGCGGCATTCCCGTCAAGAAATTCCCGGATTGCGCGGCCGGCGCTCTGGATCGCCTTGCGCTGCCTGCGCAAGTATAGAAACAGGAGCGCATACGTTGCGGTAAAAACAAAGAGCAGAAGCGCCGCCAGTGAAAACAGAAGCTGATTTCGATAGGCCAAAACCGTTGGAAGCAATGCTATGGAGACCGCATCATGATACCCGAGCGGAGACAGGACATGGAAGCCGCGTAAGATGTCCACTTCGCCTTTTTCATCGGTAAAGGCGGAGAGGACAAGCGCATCGCTGTGATTCAGAAGATAGCCGGCCACACCATAATCGTGCGCAGTCAGGTCCTCTTGGAAATGTTTTGCCAGGACAGAGGAAATCCCAAAAGCGATCAAAAGAGACAGGATGCACACAATGGCGGTTCCGAACAACAGCGTTTTGGCTTCTTTTTCTAACTTCCACATGGCATTTCCTCACTCCACAACCCACTTATATCCAATTCCGCGTTCTGTCAGCAGATATTTCGGAGTATTTGGCGTTTCCTCGATCTTATTTCGCAGACGGCGGATATAGACGGACAGAGTGTTGTCGTCCACATAATTGCCGGCCCCATCCCACAAGCTGTCTAAAATGGTTTCCCTTGTCAACAGATGGTTTGGATTTCGCATCAGCAGACAGAGCAGCTTGTATTCAACCAAAGGAAGCGAAAGCAAATTGCCATTTTTCCAAACAAGTCGTTCTATAAGATCTACCTTAATCCCATTTGCATCCAAAAGCACTGACCTTGAAAATCCAGCCGAGCGGCGGAGGAGCGCGTTGATTCTCGAAAGCAGTTCGTTGAGCTTGAATGGTTTTGTGATATAGTCGTCTCCACCCATATCCAGACCTTTTACAACGCTGATCTCCTGGTCGGATGCCGTCAAAAAAATAATTGGAACAGATGAAGTGCCCCGCACTTCTTTGCAAATATCAAACCCGCTTCCATCCGGCAGGGTAACATCCAACAGGAGCAGATGATAGAGATTGCTTTTGAATAATGCCAACGCCTGTTGCACGGTCCGGGCGTTATCCACAGAATAGCCGCTGTTTTCCAAAGTATATTGCAGGCCGTCAATCAGGCTCAAATCATCCTCAACATAGAGAATCTTTTCCATCATCTATTCCCTTTCAGATGCAGGTTCAGAATTGCAGGGGGCTATATTCAGCAGCACGCTCAGATAATACTGCCTTCCGCTTTTCTCCGTCAGCATTGCCCCGTGGTACTTTTCCGCCACTGCCTTGATGTTGGAAAGTCCAGTTCCCGCCGGGGGCATGGGTTCATCGGAGCAGGTATTCTCAAAGGTCAGCATATAGAAGTCCCCCTGCTGTTTCCCGCTGATGCGGATCGCCTTGGCTCCCTCGTTTGCACGGCAGGCGGCGATGGCGTTGTCCAGCGCATTGGCAAAGAGTACGCACAGGTCAAAGTCGTCGATCCCGCAGGGCTTGGGCAGGACCAGG
>ERZ808051.603-NODE-603-length-35631-cov-5.132053_pt1 | contig 35631 bp, 32 predicted proteins | sample MGYA00380199_ERZ808051 | MGnify/ENA primary metagenome ERZ808051 (study PRJEB31490, sample SAMN06133391) | mouse gut metagenome | isolation source: J11 | host: mice | place: China: Chengdu | collected 2015-05 ...
GAAGGACTGGAGCAAGACCGCTCTGGACTGGCTCGCCCGGGTCTATCCGGACAGTGAGGTCATTCCCATGGAAGTGCGGGAAACCGCCGAAGGGGTACAGTATGTGCGCGGAATGGATGAGGAGCAGACACACATTGCCAGGGGCGGGAACGGACAGGAGGGGGAAGAGCTGCAGATTCCTTATCTGACAGAGCAGGCCGAGATCGGATACCCCATCATAACCGGGATGCTCGTGGACGATGCCGGCAATTACTGGCTGCAGTCGCCCTACGAGGGAACTGCCGCGGTGATTGCCGGAGATACCCTGGAGGTATTGGAAGAACTTCCGACATCCCAGCTCCTTTCCATGATGGACCGGCTCATATTCCAGGGAAATGGTATGGTAGCGGTCAATACGGAGGACAATGTATACACGGTCTATGAAAAGAACCGGGAGCAGCAGGGAACATTTTCTGTAAAAAAGAAAGGCGCGGCTTGGATGTGCGGCGGAGAAGACCACTGGTATTACATTTCCGAAGAAGGAATTACCCGGCTTACCTTGGGAAATGATACTCAGGAAGTGATCATGGACGGCAGCCTGGGCGCCATGGGCTCCACTGTGAATCAAGTTATGGGTGCTGTCCGGGGAAATGAGGATGATTTTTATATTCTTTACTATCAGCAAAAAGCAGGCACCCACAGCCTAAAACGCTATGTATATGACCCTGAGGCCGCGGCGGTTCCGGAAACTACATTGCAGGTATTCGGACTGTCGGACAGTGATACGGTCCGCGAGGCAGCCATCGGTTTCCAGAAAAAGCATCCGGACGTGAAGGTCGAGTTTACCACCTCCGGAAAACAGGCCGGGGAAGTGACGTCAGACGATATCCGCACGCTGAATACAGAGCTGCTCAGCGGAAACGGCGCGGATGTGCTTCTGCTGGACGGACTTCCGATGAATGCCTATATTGAAAAAGGAATCCTTGCGGATCTGTCGGAGACAGCAGAGGAGATCATGGAAGCCGACACGTATCTGGAAGATATTTTGAAAAATACCGCTCAAAAGGACGGAAAGCTTTACGGGCTTCCGATCAAATTCGGCGTACCCGTTTTATATGGTAATGAGGATGCAAAAAAAGCACTGGAATCCTTTGACAGCCTGAAAGCGTTTCTGGAAAAGGACCCTCAGGCCAGCGTGTTTGGTCTGGCGGACAGAGAATATATCCGGGACTTTCTGTTCCAGATCTATCAGGACGAGCTGTTTGGAGAGGACGGCAAGGTGGATCAGGAAAAACTGGCGGAGCTCCTGGAACTGGCAGGAAAAATTGTGGAAAATGCGAAAGCATCCTTGTTTGAGGAAAATCTGAGAGAAGACGAGTCAGGCTATAGCAGGGATCCATTTACCAATCTCGGTGCGGAGGGAATCCTCAATCATCCGGAAGGGGCAGCTACCGCCAGCATTCACAGCGCTACTGATATGATGATCCCATATACGGTCATGCGGCAGAAAAGCCTGACGCCGGAAACAATCCGGGGATTCTATCAGCCGGTTGGAGTGGTGGGAATCAACCAGAATACGGCTCAAATGGAAACGGCGAAGGAATTTGTAACATATCTGCTTTCCCAGGAGGTACAGTCCGCACAGCTTGACGACGGATTTCCGATTTTGGAGTCTGCGCTGCAGGATAAAAAAGATGAAGTAAACAGTGACTACGCATCCAGCTTTTATATGATGAGCAGCTGGAATTTTGAAGGGGAAAAGTTGGAACTGGAAGCCAATTTCCCGACCGTGGAAGAGGTGGAAGGCTTTATCGAAATGTGCGGCACATTGACCAGGCCGGCGGAGCAGGAGCGGATCATCTGGAATCTGTATCAGGAGGAAGCAGATCAATATCTGGGAGGCGAGATTGATGCAGAAACAGCAGCGGAAAATATCGCCCGGAAGGTGGATACCTACCTTGCGGAGTGAGAAGATGCCGCACCGGTACATACGATGTCGGGATGCGCTGTACCGGCAAAGTTCAGGAGAATCGGGGAGCAGAGGTCTGCCCGGCCGACATCTGGGAAAATCCGGGAGCAGAGGACTCTCCTATCGGGAATTGAGGGAGGCATGGAGCGGATATCTCTTCCTGCTTCCCAGCCTCCTGGGTACAGGCATCTTTGTCCTGATTCCGTTTCTGGATGTATTCCGGAGATCCTTTTTGCGGGCCGTTGGAAGCGGATTTGTGGGGATGGAAAATTACCGTCAGGTCCTGACCAACGAAGCATTTCGCCGGGCGGCGGGCAATACGGCCCGGTTTATGCTGTTCTGCCTTCCCATCCTGCTGGCATTGTCCCTGTGCATGGCGGTCCTGGTCTGCCAGGTCACTCATTTTCAAAGGTGGATCAAGACCGGATTTCTTATGCCTATGGCGATTCCAGCAGCATCCGTGGTTATCTTTTTCCGAATGCTGTTTGACCAGAAGGGCTGGCTGAATCTGCTCCTGCGGCAGATGGGGCTGGCCGGGCAGGACTGGCTTACCTCCGGGCGGGCGTTCTGGGTGCTGTCGGCCTGTTATATCTGGAAAAACCTGGGATATGACATGATCCTCTGGCTGGCCGGGCTGGGGGCCATCCCGGAAGAGCAGTACGAGGCCGCGAAGGTGCAGGGAGCCGGGGCATGGGCCTGTTTTCGCTATATCACGCTGCCCCAGCTAAAGGAAACACTGTTCGTTACGGCGCTGCTTTCTTTTGTCAATGCATTTCGGGTGTTCCGGGAAGCCTACCTGCTGGCAGGCGAATATCCGCATGAAAGCATTTATATGCTGCAGCATCTGTTCAACAACTGGTTCGTCAATCTGGATATCCAGAAAATGACTGCGGCTGCGGTTATGCTGGTGATCGGTACGGGGGCAGTACTGTTCGGATTTCAGAGAACGGGAGGCGGGGACGGATGAAGAGAGGTAAGATGGCTGCCGGATCAGAAAGCGTAGGATGTTTCTCGCATGGCAAGTGCTTTAAAATGATGTGTAAGGGAAGGTGACGGATTTGGTGGAAAAAGGGAAGCGCAGGGCCGCAAAATGGGCAGTATGGATCCTGTTATGTACATTTGCCGGAATCATGGTGCTGCCTCTGCTGATGCTGTGCTCGGATTCCCTGATGGGAAGCCGGGAGCTGGAGGAGATCTGCGGAGCCGTGCTTGCGGGTCAGGGAGAAAGGGCCGGATTCCGCTTTTTTCCAAGTTATCCGACACTGAGGGCCTATGTCCGCCTGCTGCTGGATTCTCCGGAATATTTTACCGCGTTCTGGAATTCCATGCTGCAGACGATGGGCGTGCTGGCAGGGCAGCTTTTGACCGCGGTTCCTGCGGCATGGGCATTTGCGAGATTCCGGTTTCCCGGGAAAAAAATGCTCTGGTTTTTGTATATGCTGCTGATGATCCTGCCCTTTCAGGTGACTATGGTTTCGGGCTACCTGGTCTTAAGCGGGGCGCGGCTCATGGACACCCACTGGGCGGTCATCCTTCCGGGAATATTTTCCACGCTGCCGGTGTTCATCCTGCGGAAAACATTTGCCGGGCTTCCCGGGGAAGTGGTGGAGGCGGCCAGACTGGACGGCGCGGGAAATGTGCGGATTTTTCTGAATATCGGGCTTCCCCTCGGGATGCCGGGGATCTTTTCCATCCTGATCCTGGGATTTCTGGAATACTGGAATGCCATCGAGCAGCCGATGACCTATCTGAAAACAGAGGCGAGGTGGCCCCTTTCGCTGTATCTGCCTCAGATGGTTAGCGCAGAGACGGCCTCTGCGTTTGCCGCGTCCATCGTCACGCTGCTCCCGGCAGTGCTCTTATTTTTGTCAGGCCAGGAGTATCTGGAGCAGGGAATCGCGGCATCCGGAATGGAGAGGGCGGGTAAGCTGAAAAAAGTGGAGAGCGGGTAAGCCAAAAACAGTAGGAGGATTTGCGGATTTGGACAGAAAAATAAAACGGAGAGCATGGGTGCTGGCCGGATTCCTGATCATGATGATAATCTGTACCATTCTTTCCAGGGCAGCGGCATCCGTGCTGGTGGCCCAGGTTCAGGTAGAAAAGCTGGGGCGAGGGAAGCTGTCGTACTCTTACGGCGGAAATGGGACTGTAGTGCCGGAACAGGAAAAAACCATATTTTTATGGGCGGGCCAGCAGGTAGAATGGGCGGCGGAGACAGGAAGCGCGGTGAAGGCCGGGGAATGCCTGATCCAATTCCGTATGGAATATCTACAGCAGACCATCTGGAGCAAGCAGGCAGAGCTGGCGCAATTGGAGATCCAGGTGCGGCAGCAGGAGATTGCGGCCAGGGGAACCGTGCGGGTGCCGTCGGCGGAGAGGGCGCTCCAAAATCTGGAGGATGCGCAGAAGAAGCTGGAAGATGCCCAGGAGAAGGAAATGAAGGCGCGGGAGGAATATGATCAGTTTGACGGAAGCGGGTTGGCCGGAGTATCCAGTGGACGGTTCGGGGAGAGTGCGGGTCAATCTGGAGGAGTAATTGGAGGCCGAAATCCAGAAACGTCTGAAGAGATGCCTGGTATTCAGGATCCCGACAATTCCGAAGAGGATCCAGGGAACGTGCTCCCGGACAATTCCAGTGATATCTCCTCCCGGCAGCAGGAGTTGAAAGCAGCGCTGGAGCAGGCTCAGGCAGATGTGGAAGCGGCTCGGCAGGCTGCCGACCAGGCCCGGACAGAGTATCAGTTTGCATTAAAAGAGGATTCCGCCCAGAATACCAATGAAGCCAATTCCATCCAGTCCGCGCAGCTGGGCGTCCAGTCTTTGCATGTGCAGGCTGATAAGGCAAGGCGGGAATTGGAGGAACTGACCGCCTATCAGAACGCAGGCGGAAGGATCTGCGCGGAGGAGGACTGTACCGTCTTAATGTCCGGTGTGCAGACAGGGACATTTACCACAGGTGCGGAGGTTATGGTAACTGGTATCGGGGGCTGGAAGCTGAAGGGATTCGCAGATGCGAAGGATAAAGAGAAGCTGAAGGCGGGGACAGAAGCTGAGATCCGTCTGGGCGCGGGGAAGAAGAGAACGGTGAGGATGGAGTCTGTCTCGGCGGAGCGATCCGAAGGTTCGGAAGGCGGAGCAGGAGGAAGCGGATCAGATTCCGGGTCCCTGCAGTTCTGCTGGTATGCCCGCCTGCCGGAGAATACTGCGGCAGAAAATGGAAATACATTTACCTGGAATGTGAATGCCGCCTCGGATCAGGAATACGAGCAGATCATTCCGCTCAGCGCGCTGCGGGAGGACACTGCCGGGGCATTCTGCCTGATCCTTTTGGAAGAAAAAAACATGCTGGGAACGGTGCAGACTGCAAAGCGGATTCCTGTAACCGTATTGGAAAAGGACGCGCAGAAGGCGGCAGTCACTTCCACTCTGAAAGAATCAGACCAGATCATTGCTTCATCAGAAAAATATGTAGAGGAAGGAGAACGGGTTCGGATCAAAGAATGAAGGAGATGCTTCAAAAACACAGATATATGCTCCTTGTGCTGCTGCTTTTTATCTCTGCAAATATTTTCGCGGCGTCCCGGCTGCTGTTCCTGAAAGACTATGCGGATCTGATCGCCCTGTGTTATCCGGAGGGAACTCTTCCGGTATCCGCCTGGGAGCAGTTCGAGCAAAATGACGCAGATGAGGAGGAGAAACAAAAAGAGCTGTTCTCCCAGGCGGGGATCTGGAAATCCCTGCGAGAGATCACGGTTTCAGAGGAACAGACCGGGCGTGAGCAAAAGGTTTCCTGTTATCAGATCAGGGGACAGACCGCAGCGGTTTTGGGGAAGGAGCTGGTCTGCGGAAGATATTTCGTGGAAAATGAGGACCATGTCTGCCTCCTGGATCGGGATACCGTTCGGAAATTATTTGGCTCGGAGGATGTATTGGGAATGGAGGTTCGGATCCATGGAGCAGGATGGCAGATCATGGGAGTGCTGGACGGAGACCGGGCGATCTGCGTGATTCCCTCCGGGAAATCCGGCAGAGAGCCAGTTTCAGAAGGGGCAGTTTCCGGGGGAGACAGCGGTGGAAATGGAGGAAATGGCGGAGGGTCAGCCACAGGAGAAAACGTTAGACTCGGAGAAAGTGGCGGGGGATTAGCCGCCGGAGGAAATTCTGGCTCCGGAGGAGCGGCAATGACCGGAAATGCAGGAGGCGGCTTTGACGGAGCGGCAGTGCGGAAAAAGGAAATCGGACAGTCCTCCAATTTGACATTCAGCCGGATGGAGGCATTCTTCGGCAGTTCCGGGGGTCAAAGGATGGACGGCCAGCTGTATTATGTGACAGCATGCTTCATTTATTTCGGCATATTCGGGGTGATTTTTATGATTGCAGGAATCGCTTTGGGAGAGAGGATGCATCAGAAATGGGTGACTGCGGCAGGCATGGCGGCAGCGGCGGGGATCCTGTGGCTGGGAATCCGGTACGCCGCGCCCGGCAGCGATTATCTGCCAACCTACTGGTCTGACTTCGAATTTTTCAGCCGCATTTTCCAGGAAAAAGCAAGACAGATCGGGGAACTCGCCCTGCATCAGGAATTTCCCGTCTGGCAGAATATTTTTCGGGCGTGGCAGCAGGTGATCGGGGCTGGGATTTTTGATTGTGTGCTGTGTATCATTTCAGTTTTCGGAATGATGGAAAAATGAAATTGGCAATGATTGGCTGAGCAGGCGTGTTTCAGTAGAGACACCTGCTCGGTTTTTTGTTAAAATCCCTCTGGGTGGATGATAAAGGGAACATTAAATTGGAAAGCATACTTGACGTGCAGAGGAGCAGGTGTTATACTTTATGTAAAGTCAACTTTCCTTTGCGGGAAGAACCATTTACTTACGGGGAGGGAGAAGAGTGAAGAACAAGAAAAGTGTTTGGGTCATTGGATTGATAGTTGGATTTGTGCTGAGTATGATAGGCATGATGCTGGGAATAGAGCATGGCGGAAGCATGCGGAGTATATACGGTGTCTTTTTATTCGGGGGCTCAATCCTGGATTCACTTAGTATCAACAGAATCAGCCGTATTTCTTATGAAAGGGAATTCCCGGATCTGGTAGAAAAGGAGAAAATTGAATATCGGGATGAGCGGAATGCCGCGATCCGCAACCGGGCAAAAGCGAAAAGCGCGGACATCATCCAGTGGTGCATTCTTTTTATGGCCGCATTGATTTTCTTAGTTTCAGACTGCCCGATTTGGATCGTGTTTGTCCTTGTTGGACTTTATTTCCTGAAATCCGGGATCGAGTGGTATTATACAAACAAGTATCAGAAGGAAATGTAGAAGCAATTTATGATATTGCTTAAAAATAATGTTTTGCAATGGAAGCTGTCCGCATGGAATCGACCTATGCGGCAGCTTTTTTTCAAAAGATCGTATCAAATACCTTCCTCAGCTCCTCCTTTTCATCAAAGCAGCCGTCATTGCTCGCCCAGTCAACGGCAATTCCGATCAGTGCGGAAATGAAGGTATGGAGCATCATTTCCGGATCCCCGCTCTTGATCTCTCCGGCCTTCTGTCCCTTTTTGATCAGCCCGACCTGCATGGCATGCTGCTTTTTCCGGCTGTCGCTGGAAGTGGTGCTCTTATAGGGTGAAAAAAATGTCATCCCCTTTTGTATATCTGACATGATAAATGCCTTCAAAAGTGGGGGCGTGAGGCTGATCGTATTATCGATAGAATATTCCAGTAAGCGCCAGAGCTGGTCTTTGGCATTTTCTATAAACAGCAGATCAGACATCGTGTCTGCGATATCATCAAAAAGCCCTTCGTAATAGGCGAAGGTGAGATCGTCCTTATTTGCGTAATGGTAATAAAAAGTGCCTTTCGTGACATGACTTACCTTGCAGATTTCCGCAACAGAGGTATTTTCATATCCCTTTTCTTTAAAAAGCTGGATCGCTGCCTCCACAATTCTTTTTTCCGTTCCTTTCATTTTCTGTCCTCCATTTTTTCAACTTTTTCTATTGCTTTTAGACAAATATTACAAAAAGTATAATCGCTATGAACATGCAGTCTGTATTCCGGCCGAAGTGGGAAATGGTGTACCTGCCGGCCTGTATTTTCTGCTTGAAACTCATGTACAGTTGAATTAGACTATTTATAAGAAAAATTATACTACAGTTCAAAAATGAGGTAAAGAGCTATGGGAAAATATGATGCATTATTTCAGCCGATGAAGGTTGGAAACGTGGAGGTAAAGAACCGTTTTGCAATGATGCCGATGGGAATCCACAGTGCGCGCCTAGTCAATCCGGACGGAAGCTTCAGTGATGACGGGATCCGTTATTATGAAAGGATCGCTCAGGGAGGAGTGGGACTGATCATCACCAGTGCCATCACGGTTCAGGGAAGATTTGACAATTCGAAAGGGTCACATTCCAGTCTGGATCATGCAGGGCCGGAATATATTGAACAGTCAAAAAAGCTGACAGAACGAATCCATAAGGCAGGAGCAAAGATTTTTCTGCAGCTGTCAGGCGGCTCAGGAAGAACGCTTCCCATGCAGGTGGCAGAAGGCGAGCCGATCGCGGCAAGCGATGATATGCCCAACGTATGGGATCCGCGTGTAAAACACAGGGGGCTGACAAGAGAAGAAATCCAGTTTTATATCGATTCCTTCGGTCATGGTGCGAAACTGGCAAAGGAAGCCGGATTTGACGGTGTGGAAATCCATGCGATCCATGAAGGATATCTGATCGACCAGTTTACCATTGCATTTTTTAACCGCCGCATGGATGAATACGGCGGAAACCTGGAAGGGCGCCTGCTATTCCCAAAGAAGATCGTAGAAGTGATCAAAAAAGAGTGCGGAGAAGATTTTCCGGTTTCCGTAAGATTCAGCGTCCGCTCCATGATAAAGGATTTCAACAGCGGCGCACTTCCGGGGGAGGATTTTATTGAAGCGGGGCGTGACCTGGAAGAGGGGATCCAGGCGGCAAAGCTTTTGGAAGCTTATGGATATGATATGCTTAACGGCGATAATGGGACCTATGATTCCTGGTGGTATCCACATCCGCCGGTCTATATGCCGGAGGGCTGTAATCTGGCAGAATGTGCGGAAGTCCAGAAGCATGTATCGATTCCGGTGATCTGTGCGGGACGTATGGAAAAACCAGAGCTTGCGCTGGATGCTGTGGAGAGCGGAAAAGTAACAGGAATCGGTATTGCCAGACAGTTCCTGGCAGATCCGGATTACTGCAATAAGCTGAAAGAGGGAAATGCCGATGATATCCGTCCGTGTATTGCCTGCCATGAGGGATGCCTGAAAAGGATCTTCAAAGGTCAGGACATGTGCTGTGCGCTGAATCCGGCGGTGTGCCGGGAGGATGCATATGAGCTTAAAGCCGCCGAAGCGAAGAAAAAAGTCATGGTCATAGGAGGCGGTATCGGCGGTATGGAGGCTGCGAGAGTTTTGACGATCTGCGGACATGAAGTGTCTCTGTATGAAAAAACGGATCAGCTTGGCGGAATGTTTATCGCCGCAAGCGCAATGATCTTCAAAGAAAGTGATAAGCGTCTGATCCGGTGGTATGAGCGGCAGATGGAAAAGCTGCCGATTGATGTGCATATGAATACAGAAGTAACGGATGAGATCATCAGAGAAGTGGATCCGGATGTGATCTTCCAGGCAACGGGCTCCAGACCGAGAACGCTGAAGCTTCCGGGAGCAGAGAATGATTATGTAATGAGTGCGGTAGAAGCGTTGAATGCACCGGAAAAGGTAAAGGGCAGGATCGTCATCATAGGCGGCGGCCTGACCGGAATCGAAATTGCTTATGACCATGCAAAAAACGGGGAAGATGTTACAGTGATCGAGGCAATGGATCGGGTACTCAATGTAGATATTGCCGCAGCTAACCTGTTGTATTTAAAAGAAGCAGTCGGTTATTATGGAATAAAAATCGTAACAGGCGCGGCAGTCAGCTCGCTTGAGGACGGCAGAGTTACATATTCGGCAGGTGAAGAAGAGAAGGCAGTTCCGGCAGATACGGTCATTGTAAGTATCGGTTATGATTCCACTTCGCCGATTCATGTAGAAGGAAAGGAAGTGTATACGATCGGGGATGCCGGCAGGGTTTCCAATCTGCTGGGCGCAGTATGGTCCGCGTATGAGACGGCGATGAATGTATGATGATCAGATAAATATATTCGAAGCTGGCAGCTTTTTCGGCGGGATACGACACGATTTGTTGCGTTTTCTTGCGAAGAGTCGTTTATTCTTGTATTTTTTCTAAAGAAAATATATACTATCTATAATAAATACACACATGGAGGAGAATATGAGAATTACAGCATTGACGACTCCGCAAGAGGTATCAGAAAAGACAAAGAATGTTATGAACATGGATGCAATACCGAATATGCTTTTGAAAAATGTAGGAAGGTCGAATGGTTTTGTTTCTGAAAAAAAAGACTATCAGTTTTGGCTGAGTCGCATTTGCGGAAGACAAGAACAGGCATAGGTAATTGTTTGATGTGAACAATTCCTGTGCCTGTCTTAAATAGAATTTTTACTCTTCTTTTTTCCTGGCGGCAAGTATCCTGACAGCAATCTCCTTATCCGTTTCCTTCGGATAGTCCCGGATATATGTGAGAATCTCTTCGATATATTCCGGCTCCAGTCCCGAAGACACCGATATCTGATCCTGCTTCATAGACTTCGACATATTCCGGACAATCTTCACCTCTCCTTTCATCTCGCCTTTTGTTTCTCCTCTTGCCTCACCTCTTGCTTCTCCTCTTGCCTCCCCACGGCGTTCAATCATCCGCTCTCGTTCATAGACCTTCATATACTTTAAAGACACCTCCTCATCTTGCCGGACTGTCTCCACCATGCGGTGAATATCTTTCAGCAATCCGCTTTTTGCATTGCCCTCGCAGGAGTCTTCCATATAGCAGAGAAGCTGACGCGCTTCCTCCGATAATTCCCCAACCTTTCCCTTTGTGTAAAAGAAACAGGTCGCCGCGCCGTCGTCATAGTCCATATCCGGCTCCTCCTCACACTTGCTCCTTATTGTGTAAAGAACCCTGTCCTTCCCAAAAGGATCATAGGGCATGATCATCAACACGATCACCTGCTTTAATTTGGAGTAATCATCCCCTGACTTCAAACTCCGTCCGTCAATCTTGGAATGGTAAAATCGGACCCGCCTGGGCAATGCATGCTTTAGTTCACTGTCGTCATTTTTGTCCGGCTCCACATCGTAGATGGTTCCTGCCCCTCCATCCTCTTCGATGAAGACGTCCAGCCGTGTACCGTGCTTGTCGGTGTCCGAGCCGTAATAAACCTTCTGCGGAACGATATGCACCCTGTCCATCTCCACATGGAGCAGGATTTTCAAAATCTTCCTGCAAAATTCTTCTCCTATGTCCGGATAGGAAAGTACGCTGCCGAACAAAAAATCGTCCAGTAAGTTTAATTCTTCCAGTTTTCTTTTCATTTGTTCTCCTTTCAATTGTATGACATTGGAGAGAAAATGCAAGCGTTTTCTGACAGAAATCTGTGAAATTTATCAAAGAAATATTCTGTGATATAATCTGTTCCGCATTACGGCAGCCGGCATTTCTTCCAATGTGATACAGAATACTCAGGAACTGCGTCCGAATAATCTGCACAAATATGAATATTGAGATAAGCCCTGTCTACATGTTATACGGTCAGTTCCTTATTTGATTGTGACTTCCATACTGGGAACTCAATTGATAAAATCAAGAATTGTGTCAATGAATAAATGGAGATATAAAGACATTGTTTTCCCTGATATGTAGATGTATTATAACAATGGAGCATGACGTGTGTCAAGCCTAAAATCCATTCTCAACCGTTGCATGGATGAATCCGGAACCCTGGAAGGGCACCTGCCTTTGTCCCACACATTCTACAGAATCGTCAAAAAATAAAATATTCTAAAATTTTAAATCCTTTTCCCCGCATATCAGGTTATATTAAATAAGAGCGCCTGATTTGCCTCAATCCGGATACCGCGAAAAGTTGAAATCCAACACGGCATTTCCCCGGTATACCCAATAAAACCAGCAGGAAGGAGTGTGATGCCTTTTGGAGGACCGGGAGCTGATCCGGCAGATCCAAAACGGACAGAAGCAATACCTGAACGTGATCGCCGAAAAATACTACAATGACATCTACTATTTCTGCTGCTACCAGACCGGAAGCCGTGAGGATGCCTATGATCTGGCCCAGGAAACCTTTCTCCGTTTCATCCGGTACGTGGACCGCTACCAATACCGGAATCTGAAAGGCTATCTCCTGACCATTGCCATGAATCTCTGCCGGAATTATGTCTGTGATACCGGCAAAGTCCCCGTTCTGCCAGAGCTTTACACGCTCGAAGCTGGGGACAGAGGAGAAGAGGAAACCGCCGCTTCCGACGGCAGAGAGTATGAAAACCGGGAGAACAGTCTGCTCCTGGCGGCAGCACTGCAAAAGCTCCCGGAGATCCAGAGGGAGGCCGTGCTTCTTCACCATTTTTACGGCTACAAGAACCGGGAGATTTCCCGCATGACAGGCGCATCTTACAGTGCGGTCAAGTCCCGGGTCAGGCAGGGAATTGAAAAATTGCAGCAGCTTTTAAACAGGGAGGATTTCTATGGATGATAAGATGAAATTGGAAAAATGGAAGCTTTCACATGAAGCATGGCGCTTCCCGCTGGACGAATCGAAAAAAGAAAACAGCCTTGCCGCCATCCGCCAGGCCGCGGAGACAAAGCAGCTCCGCCGTTATCCTTCTTTTGCGGCCAATCTGTGGAATCAGTTCCGCTTCCAGCCCTGGAAGAACCGCGGGGCCCAGGGGGCCGTGCTTCTGTCGGCTCTGCTCCTGTCGGCCTGGCTGAACCAGAAACAGATTGCAGGCACCGATTTCATCACCGTCTGTTCGGTATTTCTTGTATTTGCCGGAAATATCTGCCTGAGCGGTGTGGCCCGCCTGTTTTCCTGGCATATGGCGGAGCTGGAGCAGACGCTGTACCTGAACCTGAAACAAATGGTCTGCATCCGGATGCTGGAAGCCGGGATCCTGGATCTGGTGATCCTGTGTATTCTGACTGGACTGACAGGCCGGTTCAACAGTGCAGGGACAAAGGTCTGTCTCCTGTATATGCTGGTCCCGTTCCTCTGGTCGGATGTCCTCTACCTGCACATGCTGACCGCCTTTCGGAACGGACTGGCCGGCTACCGGCAGATTTCCGCCGGAATCCTGTGCGGACTTCTGGCGCTGTTTCCGGTGATGCTGGAGGATGCATATGAGACGGCGGCCCTGCCCTGGTGGTGCGCATTCGGGCTGGCAGGCGCATTGCTGCTGGGAGCGGAAATCTATGGGATTCTGGGAAAAATCGAAGGAGGAGACAGCTTATGCCTGAATTAGTGATCGACAGAGTAACAAAACGATTTAAACATAAAATTGCGGTGGACGCCATTTCCCTGCGCCTGCACAACGGAGTCTACGGATTCCTGGGGGCAAACGGGGCCGGGAAGACCACACTGCTGCGGATGCTCTGCGGCGTGTTAAAGCCCACCTCAGGGGAAATCCGCTGCAATGGAACGGAAATCCGCATGCTGGACGGGGAATACCGTTTTCTTCTGGGTTACTTGCCCCAGGACTTTGGATTTTATCCGGATTTTACCGCAAAACGATATCTGGAATATCTGGCCGCCTGCAAAGCGGTCCCCAAAGACCTTGCAAAGGAAAAAGTCCAGGAAATGCTCCGACTTGTGGGGCTGGAGGGAGAACAGAAGCAGAAGATCAAGACCTTTTCCGGCGGCATGATCCGCAGGCTGGGAATTGCTCAGGCACTTTTGAATGACCCGGAGATCCTCATACTGGACGAACCCACCTCCGGGCTGGATCCTAAGGAGCGGATACGCTTCCGCAATATCATCAGCGCCCTTTCCAAGGGAAGGATCGTGATCCTGTCCACCCATATCGTATCCGATGTGGAATTTATCGCGGATCAGATCCTGCTCATGAAGCAGGGCTGCATCGTGGAGCAGGGAACCTGCAGGGAGGTGACCGGCAGCGTCCGGGGAAAGGTGTGGGAATACCTGGCGGATCCGGAGGAGGCAGACCGGATGAACGACACGTTTGCGGTCAGCAATCTGAAAAATGAAGGCGACAGGGTGTATCTTCGGATCGTTTCCGATACCTGTCCATGTGAGGGCGCTGTGCCGGCAGAACCGGGGCTGGAGGATGTATATCTGTATTATTTTGGGACAGAGAAATAAGATGACAGGAGAATGGAACATGTGGAAAATATTTCAGGAAGAGTTTTATAAGATCGCATCAAAAAAACTGGTCTGGATCGGGCTATTTTGCCTGCTGGGGTTCGTAACATACCGGCTGGCGATGGTAGTGGATGATTACACCATGACGGCCGGCCAGGAAACGATCCACGGAAAAGAAGCAATCGCAAAGGATCAGGAGCTGACCGCGCAGTATGCGGGACCGCTGACAGAAGAAAAAGTCCAGACCATTTATGAGAAATACGGATTTTTTTATCTGAACAGGGAAACAGGGGAACAGAATGGAAACTACTGCAGCCGTTTCATCACAGAGCAGATGACCAACAGCAAACAGCTGGAGGAACCAACTCTGGAAGAGATCCAGTTCTATCAGGGCAGTGACTGGGAAAACAATGCGGCGTATCTGCTGGAAGACGGCCTTCGTTTCGATTATGTATACGGATGGGACGACCTGGCGGAAACGTATGGGATCATGGTGATCTTTGGGCTTTCTGTTATATTTATGATCGGATTATCAGCGGTATTTTCCGAAGAATACTCACTGAAAACGGCGGACATCCTTCTGACTACCCGGCGGGGGAAGGACGGCGGAATCTGGATGAAAGCGGCTGCGGCCTTTGGATTTTCGTTGTCCATATATTTCGCGGTTACAGTATATGTGTGGGCAATTTATCTAAAAGTATTCGGAATCCAGGGGCTGGATGCTTCCTCGGTCATGATCGGTTGGGGCAATCGCTGGGGCTACTGCCCGGATACGGTGGCTGGCTTCCTGCTGTACCAGTTCTGGCTGGGGCTTGCCGGGATGATCCTTCTGACCGCTGTGGTTCTGGCGGCCTCCGCCCTCTGTAAAAATGCATTTCTGGCGGTGGTGCTGTCCTTGACGCTGTACCTCATACCGGTCGTATGGCTGAAGCTGATCGGCCCCATGCGGATCTTCGGGTATACGGTGACGAAAGCGGTCTCACATTTTATGGCATCCATGCCGGTTTATCTGACTATGACCTGGGACTTCGGGTTCCCGGCAGAACAGGTCATGATGCATCTGGCGATCGCGCTGGCGGTGGGAGTGGCCGGTGTGGGGCTGGGGTATTGGCGGTATCGGGGGTATCAGGGGTGAGGGAGTGCCTGATATATTCACAAAAAACAACAAAGGGGGGCAGCTAATCCCCCCTTACTTCCTTTCGAATTTCCTTCATGTAGTTTTGCATTTCTTCCTCTGTCTGGAAGCCGGCTTTTTCCGTTTCACCGGCAAATATAATATCAATCTATTTCTGCGAGTGATTTTAGGAGTTGTGAAAGTCTGGATTTTAGCTGATTTCCCCATATCACTTAATCCCGGACAACCCCGCCGTCCAGATTTATCGACTCTCCGCTGATATTTTTTGCGGCGTCCGATGCAAGGAAGCATACAAGCTGTGCCACATCCTCCGGCTGCTGGAACCGTTTTAGAGGAATCCCGGATTCCATCATAGTACGGGCCTCGTCTTTTGACATGCCGGTATTTGCACTGATATTTTGAATGACCTCCTCGATCATCGGCGTCGCTACAGAACCAGGGCAGACTGCGTTGACGGTAATATCATATCCGCCAAGCTCCGCTGCCAGCGCCCGGGTAAATCCGATGACTGCCGCTTTGGAGGCGCAGTAGCCCGATGAATTGGCAAACCCGTTTTTCCCTGCAATCGATGCAATATGAATGATCCGACCAGGTTTCTTCTGATCGATCAGATGTTTCACCACTGCGCGCGTACAAAAGAATGGCCCGTCTACATTGACTGCAAAGATTTTCTTCCAGATGTTTGTATCAAAATCCGCCAGCGGCGACTCAATAGCAATCCCGGCATTATTGACCAGGATATCGATACAGCCGATGCTCGTCGTATATTGATCTACCACAGACTGAACCTGCACTTCGTCGGATACATCGCAGCCGGCCGGAAAGAACGTATCGGATGGTTCTTTCCAGTTCGGAGCTTTCAGATCCAGAGCAATCACCTTCGCACCCTCATTCAAAAATTTTTCAGCGATCGCTCTTCCGGAGCCGCCGCCTGCACCTGTTACCATAACGACATGATTTTCAAATTGAAGCATTTATCTTACCTCCGTCCATACTGAATGATTGTTTGCACTGCTGTAGATCGCCTCGCATACGGCTGCGTTCTGATAGCCGTCCTGAAAGGTGGGATATGCAGGCTCGGCAGAAGGAACTCCGGCATCCATATCCCGATACACTTCCCGGAAGAATGCCGAGAACGTATTCGGAAAGCCTCCTGCAAATGCATTGGTTTCACAGAGCCTGCCGCCAAATTTTTCGGCAGTCGTCAGTTTATAAGGATCCTCCGAATTCCAGCTGATCGTCTGCCGGGTACCGGTGATCTCCATGGAAACATAATTGCTCCGTCCATGGGTGACTTCGGATAGGAAAAGATTGCCGATGGCGCCATTGCCAAAACGAAGGGCAGCTATTACGGCATCGTCGGAATCTACACGGATTTTTTCACTGCCATCCGGAGAAGTCTCATACATCATCCCGTCTTTGATATAACGGTCGGGAGTAAATTTCCCGTAGGTAGCGCTGACAGATACGATCTCCTCCCCGGTCAGAAACCGTACCAGATCGATCCAGTGAGAGCCGATCTCCGTAGTGGCGCGCATGGGGCCGGCCAGAGCATCCTGATACCGCCACATATAATCCGCCGGCAGAACATGAAATTCCTGTTCATAAGTACCATGGACAAGACAGAGCCGTCCGAAATCCTCGGATGATACCTTGTCTCGAAAAGCGCCGCATGCTTCATGATATCTTACATTGAAGTTTACAGCCGTAACTGCTTTTTTGCTGAGAGCAAGCTCATATAATTCCTTTGCCTCCGCGGCTGTCAGGCACAGCGGCTTTTCACAGATCACATGCTTTCCCGCAAGGATCAGATCCTTAACCATCTGATAGTGTAGCGTCGGCGGGGTACACACATGTACCGTGGTAATATCCCGTTCAAGCGCCCGGTGAAAATCTGTAGAAGCTTCTTCTATATTCCATTTTTTCTGAAATTCTTCCGTCTGCTCCGGTACGATCCCGATAACCAGCGCAATTTTTCGTCCCATTCCTGTCAGCTCCTGCGCATGGGTGTTTGCAATATTACCGGAACCGATAATCGCAATTTTCATAAAAAACACTCCTTTCGTCTTATTTGTGCATTTTGTATCGCTGCCTTGTTTTTCTTTCGGTGAAATTATATAGTATAACTAAAAGTAAAAAAAGGTCATATGACATTTTTTGAAAAAGGGAGAAATGATATTATGAATCCATCAGATTTGGACAATAACATGAAAGAACAATGCAGTGAGGAGAATACTCTGAAAAAGATTTCAAAGCGGTTATATGAAAAAGCGATGCCCGTGCATGTGAAGAAGGGCGGTATACTGATCCAAAAAGGAGAGAGGGCTCAGTATGCTTATTATGTAGTGAGCGGGGTCATGTATGTGAGGTCGGAGTTTCTGGACGGGAGCATTTACCAATTTTCTGTTTTAAAAAAAGGCTCCGTTGTATCAGACATAGAAGTCTTGTCAGGTACATTTATCAATGCTGCTACGCTTGTAGTCGCAGAGGATGTATATGCTTTGAAAATGCCGATCAAGCTGTTTGCGGAAGAGCTAAAAACAAACATTGACTTTCTGTATTATGTATCTTCCCAGATGGCCAGTAAGATGCATTCAAGCAGCTGCGAAAGAGGGCAGAATCTTTTTAAGCAGGGGATTCAAAAGGTGGTGATCTATCTGATCAGCAGCTATGAGAGAGACGAGGACGAAAACCAGATAGTAAGAGTCCGAAAGACCAGGCCGGTGATCGCAAGTGAGATCGGTATCAGCGTGGAAACACTCAACCGCGCGGTCAGGCTGTTAAAAAAACAAAATCAGATCACAATAGAAAAGGGAAAGATAACGATCAATGAAAAGCAGTTTGAAGGATTAATCAATTTTGCGGAACAAAATGCATTGTACTGAGGTTATTTTCCAGGAACTATTCTAAAATAAAAGTGGAGGTAAAGGACTTATGAAAAACAGAACGATCAGGATGATGTGTGTTGTATTGGCAGCAGGACTTCTGGCAGGCTGCGGCAAAAAAGCAGACGGGGACAGCGGCAAAGAGAACAATGCGGGCGCATCGGCGCAGCTTGGATTTATCACTGGTACGGGAGGACTTGGGGATAAAAATATGAACGACGCGTCATATGAGGGGATCAAGGCTCTGGAGTCTAAGGGTGTAAAAATAAACGTGGTGGAGCCGGAGGAAAAATCGGATTACGAAAACATGCAGAGGCTATTTGCGGATACCGGGGAATATGAGGGAATCTTCTGCATCTCCTTTGAGCAGACCGATGCCCTGTCAAAGGTTGCGGCCGAATTTCCGAAACAGCGCTTTGTGTTGGTTGATTCCGAAACAGAAGCGGACAATGTGACCAATGTGCTGTTCCGCGCAGAGGAGACAGGATTTCAGCTTGGCGTTCTGGCAGGTCTTTTGGAAAAAGAAAATGCTCTGCCATTGCTAAATGAAGAACAGAGGATTGGATTTGTCGGCGGATCTGACAGCCCGATCATCAATCAATTTGCTGCCGGATATAAAGCAGGGATCTTGCTGGTCAATCCGGACGCGGCGGTTGATATCGCATATGTGGGAAGTTTTTCCGACCCGTCAAAGGCAACAGAGATCGCAAACGGATTGTATGAAAACGGATGCGATATCGTGTTTGCCTGCGCTGGAGGCTCCGGACTCGGCGTATTCACGGCGGCTGAGAAGATGAATGGGTATGCATTTGGAATCGAAGTGAATCAAAATGACAATGCGCCCGACCATATTATCGCATCCGGCCTGCGGCTGTGGGATGCTGTGATGAGCGACGTGGGTAAAAAGCTGATCGCAGATGAACTGGAAAGCGGAACACTGACCTACGGCCTGGCCGAGAAAACGTTGGAGATTGGCTATGAAGGAAGCAATGTAGAAGTAAGTGATGCTTTGAAGGCGGAAGTAGATACGTATATGGAAAAGGTGATATCAGGCGATTATAAGCTGCCGAAGGAGCTGGAAGATGTAGACCGATTCCTGAGCGAACAGTAGCAGCAGAAAGGGGATGGGGATGGGACATTTACTGGAAACCAGAAAGCTGACAAAAGTTTTCGGAGATTTTACGGCAAATCAGGACGTAGATTTTTGGTGTGACGAAGGAAAGGTCACCTCTCTGCTGGGTGAGAACGGAGCCGGAAAAACCACTTTGATGAATATGATCTATGGTCTGTACCAGCCGGACGGCGGTGAGATCTTCTTTGACGGCAAACCGGTAACCTTTAAAAGCCCGCGTGATGCGATCGCTGTTGAGATCCAGATGGTGCATCAGCATTTTATGCTGATCGAAGAGTTTACCGTGACCGAAAATGTGGTGATGGGGGCGGAACCTGTGAAAGGCCTTCTTTTTCATACGAAGGAGGCCCGCAGGCGGGTTCTTGAGATCTCGGATGCGTATCATTTCGGAATTGACCCGGCTATGCGGGTTTCGGATCTGTCAGTTGGTGAGAAACAAAAGGTAGAGATCATCAAGGCATTGTACCACGGGGCAAGATTATTGATTCTGGATGAACCGACGGCAGTTCTGACTCCTCAGGAAACAGAGGGCCTTTTTGATGTGATCCGCAAATTGAAGGCTGCCGGAAGATCCATTATCATCATTACCCATAAGCTGCATGAAACCATGGAGATCGCGGATGAGATCTTTGTCCTGCGGCATGGAGTCATGGGCGGATATGTAAAAAAAGAAGAAACAGATCCCTATCAGCTGACCTGCATGATGGTGGACCATCAGCCGAAGGAATTTCAGAAGGAGAAGCTGCAGCCCGGCGGAACTGCGTTGTATATCAACGGGCTTGATTACGTAAGAGAGGACGGGACAAAGGCACTGGACCAGTTAAGCCTGGAGGTGCACAGCGGAGAAATCTACGGGATTGCTGGGATTGAAGGGAACGGACAGCTGGAGCTTCTGGAAGTGATCAGCGGGATCCTGAGAGGCTGGAAGGGCCGGCTGGAGGTCCTGGGAGAAGACATTTCCGGAAAAACGACCAGACAGATCGTGGAATCCGGAGTGTCGTTTATCCATTCGGACCGTATGGAACGGGGACTGCTGCTGGGACAGAATGCTTCCATGAATGTCGCGCTGGGGAACCAGTACAGTGATCTTGTAACGTCCAGACACAAAATGGACTGGAAGAAAATAGATGCGATGCTGGAAGAAATATTTGAAAAATATCAGGTGTCGCCCCGAAATAAAGCCCTTCCATTGAAAAGCTTTTCCGGGGGAAACCAGCAGAAAATCATCATCGGCCGGGAATTTTATCGCAATCCCAGGCTGGCGGTCATTGCGCATCCGACCCGCGGGGTGGATGTCGGGGTATGTGAGATCATCCATGAGAGCATTTTGGAGCTGAAGCGGCAGGGGGCGGCAATCCTTCTGATCACAGCAGATTTTGATGAACTATTCCGTCTGAGCGACAGGATCGGCGTCATGTATGAGGGACATATGGTAACAGAAAATATTGCCGGGACATTTACCCCGACAAAACTGGGATTTTATATGGGAGGGGGAAAGGAAAATGAGGATTAAGCGAGCACTGGAAAAAATGTCGGTCCCTCTTCTTTCCATATTGATCGCAATGCTTGCGGGGAGTGCGGTCATCCTTGTATGCGGCTATTCGCCGATTGCGGCATATTCTTCTCTGCTGAGAGGGGCGTTTGGTTCATTCCGTTCCTGCATGGGGACATTGGAAAAATGTGTTCCGCTGATCTTCTGTGGTCTGGCAGCTATGGCTGCATTCAAAAGCGGGATTTTTAATATCGGATTGGAGGGACAGGTTGTTGTCGGGGCGATCGCATATATTCTGACAGGGCTGCAGACCTCATTTCTTCCGATGCCGCTCCATGTACTTGTATGCATTGCATCTGCAATGCTTGCAGGCGGATCATGGGCTCTCATCGCCGGAATGATGAAGGTGTTCTGCAAGGCAAATGAAGTCGTATCCACGATCATGCTGAACTATATCGCGTTAAATCTGGCAGAATATTTATTTTCCGGGCCGTTTATGGCAGAAGGAACGATCCCGCAGAGCGAAGCGCTGGAACCAGAAAAAATGCTTCCGGCTATATGGACAGGCTCGAAGATCACATGGGCATTTGCTATTGCGTGCGGAATGATCTTACTGACAGGGGTATTTTACAGATATACGGTTGCGGGATATAATATGATCGCGGCCGGAGATAACGACAAGGCGGCAGAGGCCGGCGGAATCCGTATGAATCAGACCAGGCTGATGTCCATGACAATGTCCGGCGCCATAGCCGGAATGGCCGGAGGAATGCTGGTGGCGGCGACCTATGGACGGTATGTGATCGGAATGTCTGCGGGATATGGATTTGACGGAATGGCGATTGCCGTACTGGGACAAAATTCTGCGGTCGGTGTATTTTTATCCAGCATTCTTTTCGGAGGTCTTAGAACGGGGAGCCTTTCCATGGCGATGTTCGAAGGGATCCCGTCGGAACTGGTTTCGATCCTGCAGGGCCTGATCATATTGACGGTTTCGGCGCCGCTACTCATAAAATCTTTCAGAGTGAAAAGCAGGAGGAAAAAACGATGAATACATTTTTAAATATCATTGCGTCATCCATCAGAATGTCGATTCCTCTTGGTTATGCGTCCATCGCCGGCGCAATCTCGGAATTTTCGGGGATCGTGGCATTGGGGCTGGAAGGCTTTATGACGATCGGCGCGTTTGCGGGAGTGCTCGGGGCATATTATTTCGGCAGCGCATGGATTGGGGTCCTGACAGCAGCAGCGGCCGGGGCGCTGTATGCGCTGATCTTTGGCGTGTTCTGCGTCAGATATCAATCCAACCAGGTGGTAGCCGGCGTAGGAATGAATATCATTGCCGAAGGTCTGGTTTCTGTGCTGATGATCGGAATTTTTGGAAGCAAGGGAAAATCGGCAATGGTGGCGTCTCTTTCTACGATTCAGATTCCGGTCATAAAAGAGATCCCGGTTCTAAATGTACTGTTGTCGGGTTATTCCGGACTGGCATATCTTCTGGCGGCTGTAACGGTCATATCCTGGATCGTCATATACAGGATGCCGATCGGAATCCGCCTGCGGGCAGCAGGGATCAATGACAGAGTGGTTGACAGCCTGGGACTGCGTTCCGATCTGATCAAATATGTATCGGTGATGGTCTGCGGAGGGCTGTCGGCGCTGGGCGGAGCTTTTCTGTCGCTGAGCCAGCTCAATTTTTACAGCAAGGATATGGTGGCAGGAAGAGGATATATTGCCCTTGCAATTTTCGTATTTGCAAAAAAGAATCCAGTGTATTGTGTATGGATCTCCATTTTGTTCGGACTGACGGAAACGATACAGCTGCGTATGCAGGCTTTTCCGATCCCGACGCAATTCCTATCTATGATACCGTATCTATGCACGTTGATCATGCTGCTGTTTGCGGCGAAAGATTTTAAAACACAGCGGAAAGAACATGCTTAAACCATAATTTGCTGTTTGGGTTTGAAATATTAGATTTACAAATATTGTCGATACTTTGCAATTCTGAACAATTTCACTTTTATAACAAAAAAGAAAGCCTGCGGAACATTCACACAACGTTCCACAGGCTTTCGCCATGCTCCCTGAGCCACCTCTGCGCCTTCTTATAATCCGGCAGCACAGATGCCACGACGGCATAAAAAGCGGGAGAGTGGTTCATCTCCTTCCTGTGTGCCAGTTCATGCACCACGATATAATCCAGCACATCCTCCGGCGCGAAGATCAGCCGCCAGTTAAAATTCAGATTCCCCTTGCTGCTGCAGCTTCCCCACCGGGTCTTCTGCTCCCGGATAGAAATGCGCCCGTATGTCACCCGCATGATCGAAGCATAGTAAGCAGCCTTCCGTGTAAAAATATCCCGGGCCGTTTCCACATAGCGGCGGCGCTCACTTTCCGGCAGCGGCGGCGGAGCCGGTGCTGCCTGCGCGGCGGCTTTTGTCAGATACTTCAGGATCCACTCCTGCTTTTCAATCAGAAAACGTTCGACCGCGGCCCTCGATGTGCGCCTCGGGGCACGTACCTTGACCTGTCCGCCGGAAGTGATCTGGACAGCCAGAGTCCTTCTGGAGCTGTAGATGAGTTCATATCCGTCCGGGTATTGTGTGCCGGAACGCTCCGCAAGCTGCGGAAGCCTGTCCGACAGAGGACGGGGAAAAGGCTGTATTGCCATAAAATGATCCCTCCTGCTTGATTTTATATCTAAATTTGATTTTGTTTCCATTCTACCATAGAAATATATATTTTGTATCTGTTATTCTTTGATTTTTTACGCAAAGTAGTATAAAATGTAGATAAGGGCGGGCAGTTTGCTTTAGAAAAATATATTCCAACTATACAGCTGGGATGTATTCAGGAGAGAAGGGATTAGATGGCAGAAGTCAGAAAGCACATCGTTTTCCACGGCCGTGTACAGGGCGTGGGCTTCCGGTATACGGCAAAGTATCTGGCATTGTCCCTGCATTTGACCGGATGGGTGAGAAATGAATGGGACGGTACGGTGACGCTGGAGATCCAGGGAAGGGAGCCCCTGATCCAGAAGCTCCTTGTAGGACTGAACAGCAGTCAGTTCATACGGATTGAATGGATGGACACAGAGGAGATTCCGCTGGAGCAGGAAAGCTGCTTCAAGGTTCGGTGATTTTGAAATCGACAGGAGGAGATAAAAATATGACGGAGGTAATGGAAGATATAACAGTAGATGAAAAGAGAGACATGTTACTGGAAATGTTGGCGGACCTTTACATGATCAAGGCGGCAAACAAAGAGGAAAATGCAGTATGAGACCACAAAATCAAGATTACAGAGAAACAGCTTGAAATTTTAGGCGTTACAGATTTAGCAGACATTAAGCCATAGTTCAAAAAGCGGAGTATTGCCGCTCCGCTATAATCGTTCAAAGGGAACGGAGGATAAAAACCCGGAATGGAGAAAGGATGAGTAATATTGAAACTAGGTTTTATTGGAACTGGAAACATGGCCGGAGCGATCATCGGCGGGATCATCAAGACCGGACTGATCCCTCCGGAGGAGATCATCGGATCTGATATATCGGCGCCTGGCCGGGAACACATGCAGAATATTTATGGGATCTATGTCACACCGGACAACCGCAAGGTGGCGGAACGGGCGGAGGTCATATTCCTGTGTGTAAAGCCGCAGTACTATTCGACCGTCATTGCGGAGATCAAGCATGTGATCTCCAACAGGCAGCTCGTGATCAGCATTGCTCCGGGCAAGACGCTCGGGTGGCTGGAGGAGCATTTCGGAAAACCGGTCAAGCTTGTGCGCACCATGCCGAATACCCCGGCCATGGTCAGCCAGGGAATGACCGCTGTCTGCCCCAATGACTGTGTAAGTAAGGAAGAACTGGAATACGTGGTCAGCATCCTCAAGACGATCGGGGAGACGGAGGTCATCCCGGAAAATCTGATCGACGCGGTGGTGGCGGTCAGCGGAAGCTCCCCGGCCTATGTATTTATCATGATTGAAGCTATGGCGGATGCGGCAGTGGCGGAAGGGATGCCCCGTGCCCAGGCATATAAGTTCGCGGCCCAGGCGGTCTATGGAAGCGCAAAAATGGTTCTGGAAACAGGACGGCATCCGGGCGAATTGAAGGATATGGTCTGCTCACCGGCAGGGACAACCATAGAAGCGGTGCGCGTCCTGGAGAAAAAAGGCTTCCGCAGTGCGCTGATCGAGTCCATGAAGGCATGCGCGGAGGTGTCGCGCAACTTGTAAATGTGGGTAATGATTCAGAACAGGCAGCAACGGGCCTTTGATCTGGCGTTCTGAACAGCCGCGAATGAGGTTTCAAGAGTGCTCAAATATGAAAGGGGGAAGCGGAATGAACATACAGGGACTGCAGAAACTTACGCTTTTGGATTATCCGGAAAAAGTGGCATGCACGATATTTACCGCAGGCTGTAATTTCCGCTGCCCGTTTTGCCATAACGCGTCTCTGGTGACTCATATTGACCTGGAAAGGAATATCCCGGTCGAGCAGGTCATGAATTTCCTGAAAAAACGCTGGCGGGTGCTGGACGGCATCTGCATTTCAGGAGGAGAGCCGCTGCTGCAGCCGGAGCTGGAGGATTTTATCCGCGGGGTCAAGGAGATCGGCTACAGTGTGAAGCTGGATACCAACGGCAGCAATGCCCGGCTTTTGAAGCATCTGGCAGAGGAAAAGCTTTTGGACTATGTGGCTATGGACATAAAAAATGCTCCTGGGAAATATGGGATCACCATCGGGATTCCAGACTACAATATGGAAGAAATCTTCCGGAGCGTGGATTTTCTGATGTCAGGAACGGTTCCCTATGAATTTCGCACCACGGTCGTGAGGGAATTTCACAAGCGGGAGGACTTTTCCGATATCGGAAGGTGGATCAAGGGGGCGCAGCGATATTATCTGCAGAGCTTCCGGGTATCCGGCGACCTGATCCGTCCGGGACTGCGGGCGTATACGAAGGAGATTCTTGTCCAGGCGCTGGAGGTGGTCCAGCGCAATGTACCCAATGCAGAGCTGCGCGGGGTGGAATGAATCACAAAAGTTCATACACCATATGCCCTGGCCAGAGGCGCGCTGAGGCATTTTAGCTACATGTTATACCCTGTGCGATCACCACACTGACTGGTCGAGAGGATGCTCGTAAAGTTGGCATTTCATTTGAAACAGGAACCCAGATTCCTACATTTTCTGGGAATTTTTTAGAAAGGATTGACAACGAATCCGATTTTGACATGCTATGCGGCTTTTAATACCAAAAGGCTGCTGAAAAGCATTGAATAATGGGAGTTTCGTAGAAATCCGCAGCCATATCTGCAAATATATGGAATAAATGGAAAAAATCAGAAAATTTACGTTTTTCTGTGCGAGATCATTGAGAATTAAAGAAAGTTTTGCTGTGGATACTGACTATACATAAATTATTTCATAATAGAAAAACAACAATATCTGGTTGCTTTCGCTAAAAACAGCACAAGATATTGTTGTTTTTTTATTTGACAGGAGGATTATATAGTGTTAGAATAATTACTGTTCACACTTGTACCGCACACATTGTGACAGGGGTACAGGGGGATACAATAACGGTTGGAATATGCAGGATGCCTGGCAGAGATGCCGGGCAGTCATTGTCTATTTTGTATGTTTTGTAGCTGTATTCGCAAGAATGTATGAGATTGATTTTTCGTACCGGGACGGTTTCAGACCGTGAGTCATCATTTTTTATATTTCCTGCATACCGTTTAAGACAGAAAGGGGAGCGCGCATATGTATCAGGTTACGAAGAGAGACGGTAAGGTTGCGCCGTTTGATCTGTCCAAGATCAGCGAGGCAATCCGCAAGGCATTTGAGGCGAAAGAGAAGGAGTATCATCAGGACATTATCGATCTGCTGGCATTGAAGGTGACGGCGGACTTTGAACCAAAGATCAAGAAGGGACTTGTATCTGTGGAGGATATCCAGGACAGCGTGGAATCCATGCTCATCCGGGCAGGTTACGCAGATGTGGCTAAGGGATACATTTTATATAGAAAGCAGAGGGAAAAGATCCGGAATCTGAATTCTACCCTGCTGGATTACAAGGATATTGTAGACAGCTATGTGAAGGTGACGGACTGGCGCGTGAAGGAGAATTCCACAGTGACCTATTCCGTGGGCGGACTGATCCTGAGCAATTCCGGCGCGATCACGGCTAATTACTGGCTGTCTGAGATCTATGACGAAGAGATCGCCAAGGCGCATAAGAATGCAGACATCCACCTTCACGACCTGTCCATGCTGACCGGGTACTGCGCGGGCTGGTCTTTGAAGCAGCTGATCAAGGAAGGGCTGGGCGGCATCGTGGGAAGGATCACGGCGGCTCCGGCAAAGCATCTGAGTGTGCTCTGCAACCAGATGGTCAACTTCCTGGGGATCATGCAGAACGAATGGGCCGGCGCCCAGGCATTTTCTTCATTTGACACGTATCTGGCGCCGTTTGTAAAGGCAGATCATCTGACCTATCCGGAAGTGAAGAAGTGTATCGAATCCTTCGTTTTCGGCGTGAATATTCCGTCCAGATGGGGAACCCAGTCGCCGTTCTCCAATATCACGCTGGACTGGACCGTACCGAATGACCTGGCCAACCTTCCGGCGATCGTAGGCGGAGTGGAGCAGGACTTCACTTATGGAGACTGTAAAGAAGAGATGGATATGGTCAACAAGGCATTTATCGAGACCATGATTGAGGGCGACGCGGAGGGCAGAGGCTTCCAGTATCCCATTCCGACCTACTCCATTACCAGTGATTTTGACTGGTCTGAGACAGAGAATAACCGTCTGCTCTTTGAGATGACTGCAAAATATGGTACGCCCTATTTTTCAAATTATATCAACAGCGATATGGAACCCAGTGACGTGCGGAGCATGTGCTGCCGACTGCGCCTGGATCTGCGGGAGCTGCGCAAGAAGTCCGGCGGCTTCTTCGGAAGCGGGGAGAGCACCGGCTCTGTCGGCGTTGTGACGATTAATATGCCGCGTATTGCGTATTTATCAGAGAATGAAGAGGAATTTTATACCAGGCTGGACCGGCTGATGGACATTTCAGCCCGCTCCCTCCACATCAAGAGGGAAGTCATTTCCAAGCTGCTGGATGAAGGACTCTATCCATATACAAAGCGGTATCTGGGCTCCTTTGACAATCATTTTTCCACCATCGGCCTGGTGGGAATGAATGAAGCCGGCCTGAATGCAAAATGGCTCAAAAAGGATCTCACGCATCCGGAGACACAGCAGTTTACGAAGGATGTGCTGAACCATATGCGGGAACGCCTGTCGGATTATCAGGAGATGTACGGAGACCTGTACAATCTGGAAGCAACCCCGGCGGAGTCTACCACGTATCGTCTGGCCAAGCATGACGTGGAGCAGTTCCCGGATATCATCACAGCAGCGGAGGAGTGCGGCACGCCGTATTATACGAACAGCTCTCATCTTCCGGTGAGCTATACGGAGGATGTGTTCGAGGCGCTGGACATTCAGGACGAACTGCAGACCTTGTATACATCAGGAACCGTATTCCATACCTTCCTGGGAGAAAAGCTGCCGAATTGGAAGGCGGCGGCAGCTCTGGTGAGAAAGATCGCGGAGAATTACAAGCTTCCATATTATACGATGTCTCCGACTTATTCCATCTGCAAGAACCACGGCTACATCAGCGGTGAGCAGTATACCTGCCCGTGCTGCGGGGAAGAGACCGAGGTCTACAGCCGGATCACCGGATATTACCGTCCGGTCAAGAACTGGAATGACGGCAAGACCCAGGAGTTCAAGGAGCGGAAGGTATATGACGTGTTCGATTCCGGCTCACGAATGAAGCCCAAGGCGGCAGTGAGGACGGAAACAGAGCCTGCGGCGTTTTCCGGAGAAGGGGGAGAGGACGGGACAAAAATGATCCTGTTCACGACAAAGACCTGCCCGAACTGCAGGATCGCCACAAAATCACTGGAAAAGGCGCACATTTCCTATGAGCTGGTAGACGCGGAGGAGAATGAAGAGCTGGTGAAGAAGTACGGCGTGATGCAGGCGCCGACGCTTGTGGTCGTAGACGAGGACGGCGTGAAAAAGATGGCAAACGCGTCGAATATAAAAGCATATGCTGAGAATAATAAAGAATGAGATTTTGGAATTGTCATGAAAGAGCATCGGCATCTTCTATGTGAAGAAGTATCCAACCGCACGGTCGGAGGAATTTTATGACAGTTTGAAAAAAATGAATGCGCAGGGAGCCGAAAGGATTCCTGCGTATTCAATATAAATACCATGTATGCAGAAAGACTGCCAGCGGCAGGCTTTCTCTATATGGAAAGGTAGCAGGAATAATCCTTATTGAAGTGACTGTGAATGGTAAGGACATAGCTGCGTCCGTCATAGAAATGAAACAGAGAGGTGAAAGAAATGATGTACGATATTGGAATCATAGGCGGAGGAACCGCCGGAATGACAGCAGCAATTTACGGACAGCGCGCCGGAAAGCGGACGGTTATCATAGAGGCGATGAATTACGGCGGGCAGATCACATCTTCTCCCAATGTGGAGAATTATCCAGGGATTGCCAGTGTCAGCGGGGCGGAATTTTCCATGAACCTGCTGGATCAGGCCATGAAGTTGGGGGCAGAGACAGAGCTGGAGCAGGTGACAGGGATCCGGGAGGAGGACGGCATCAAGGTGATCGAGACGGAAGGGAAGGAATATCCCTGCCGCACAGTGATCATTGCTACAGGAGTGACCCACCGGCATCTGGGGCTGGAAAAGGAAGAAAAGCTTGTGGGAGCCGGGGTGTCCTACTGCGCCACCTGTGACGGGGCATTTTTTAAGGGCAGAGATGTGGCTGTGATCGGCGGGGGCAATACGGCTCTGCAGGATGCGGAATTTCTTTCCAATTACTGCAATAAAGTCTATCTGGTACACCGCCGGGACGAGTTCCGCGGGGAAGCCGGACTGGTTGAGCCTCTGAAAAGAAAAGAGAATGTAGAATTTGTTCTGAGTGCGACCGTAAAAGAGCTGGTCGGAGAAAATGTAGTGGAAGGGCTGGTATTAAATAATAAAAAGACGGGAGAAGATTTTCAAATCTCCGTGTCTGGTGTATTCGTGGCGATCGGACAGGTTCCGGAGAATCAGGCATTTGCAGGGCTGGTCAGGCTGGATGAGTCCGGTTTTGTAGAGGCGTCGGAGGATTGCGTGACATCCTGTGAGGGCATATTCGCAGCGGGGGACTGCCGTACAAAGGAAGTGCGCCAGCTTACGACCGCGGCGGCGGACGGAGCCGTGGCGGCGCTGGCGGCATGCAGGTATATTGGCAGATTTCCTCGGCTGTTAGTATAATATAGAGTATATGAGAAGGAGGACAGATCATGAAGCGCGAAGAGTATATTTCGGATGAAGCGGTGGTAAAACGCGCAAATGAAGCAGTAAGAATTGAGCTTGAAAAAAAAAGGGCGATGGATATTCCTATTATTGTATACGATAGTAAAACGCAGATTATATATAAAGAATATAGTGACGGATCCAGAATAGAAGTGGGCAAAAGGATGAGGAAGGAGCGTTATAGCGAGCGTGTCAGAGAAAAAACCTGAGGTGATCGTTTTTGCGGGACCAAATGGTTCTGGAAAAAGTACGTTTACAGAATTATTAAAGCCGCCAATGGATTATATCAATGCCGATGAAATCAAAAAAAGTCTGAAATGTTCTGACATAGAAGCGGCACAGCTGGCAGAAAAGCAAAGAGAGGATCATATAGAGCAAATGAAAGAATTTTGCTTTGAAACAGTGCTGTCAACAGAACGTAATTTGAAGTTGCTGGAGAAGGCGAAAGGAGCAGGTTATTTTATCCGCTGTTATTATATCCTTACTTCTGATCCTACGATCAATGTCTGGCGTGTGAGATCAAGGGTGGAATCGGGAGGACATGATGTTCCGGAAGAAAAGATAATTGCAAGATACGACAGGGCGCTGAGTTTAATAAAAGACTTAGTTAAAGTTTGCGATGTGTGTCATATTTATGATAATTCCGGAACGAAACCATTTCGAATCTTTAAAAAGCGAAAAGATGAGGTCTTTTATGATGAGTGCAGTGACTGGAGTTTTGAAGATATCAGGCTGCTGACGGATATATCTAATATAGAAAGAAAGGACTTAAATTAAAATTCTTCGGTTTTGTTCGATGAAAGATAATAGGAATGGAATGCCAGGATGCATAAAATGACTGTAAAAAGGGGCTGCGGTGAGCAACCCTTTTTAAAATAACTGTATTGAACAGGCATGAGAAATCTGTTTGGGAACTGTGCAAAAAGGCAAGTTATTTTTGCACAGTTCCTTAGTTAGAGCTCTGCGCTCCACCTTCCGGAAGCCCCGCACGGCAGGACCAGCCCGGTACTCTTTACCGGCAGTCCAATCTCCTGGGATTCCACATGGCCGTTCTGACTTTTCAGCTCCGCGCCGATCATGTAAGTAAGCACCGCCGGAGCCAGCCCGGTCGTATAGGAGTTGACCAGGAAGAACAGCGCGTTTTCCGACAGGATCTGTGTGCACAGTCTGATCAGCGGATGAATCATATCCTCAATCTTCCAGACTTCCCCCTTGGGCCCCCGCCCGTAAGAAGGCGGATCCATGATGATCGCGTCATAGACATTTCCCCGCCGGATCTCCCGTTCTACGAACTTCACACAATCGTCCACCAGCCATCGGATGGGCGCATCCTTCAGGCCGGAGGACACCGCGTTTTCCTTCGCCCAGGCAACCATCCCTTTGGAAGCGTCCACATGGGTAACCTGCGCCCCGGCTGCGGCCGCTGCCAATGTAGCGCCTCCTGTATATGCGAACAGGTTCAGGACCTTGACAGGATGCTTCGTGTCGCGGATCAGCTTCGAAAACCAGTCCCAGTTTGCGGCCTGCTCCGGAAACAGTCCGGTATGCTTAAAATTAAACGGCTTTAAATTAAAAGTCAGGGATCCGTAATGAATCTGCCACTGCTCCGGCAGTCTGGAAAATTCCCATTCTCCGCCGCCCTTTTTGCTCCGGTGGTAATGCCCGTTCCACCGCTTCCAGCCAGGAGCCTCCTTGGGAAAATCCCAGATCACCTGCGGATCCGGCCGGATCAGGGTATAATTTCCCCATCGCTCCAGTTTTTCCCCCTTTGAACAATCTATGATCTCATAATCCTTCCATTGGTCCGCAATCCACATGATAAAATCCTCATTCTTTCAGAAATTTGCAGTTACATCACTTTGTATAAATAGACTATCATTTTTTTTAGGGGAATTCAATAAATTTTGTTAGTATTGATAAAGCTGGTCCTGCATGTTAAGATGTAATCATCACAAATATAATTTTCATAAAAGAGTCATTTTAAGACGAAAAGGAATGTGTTGGCATGAAGATACACTGCGGCAGCCGCCAGCAGTGTGATTTTTAGAACATACGGAGGAAAAGTTTATGCATGATCCAAAGGAGTTTTTTGAACGGACCGGTGAAGGTGCGCCGGACGCCTGGGCCTGTGAGCGGCACAGCGGTATGCAGAGCGTTCAGAATCTGGAGGCTGTCATCAATGAGGGACTCCGCGTTGCCCTGCTGGAAGAGACCCCGGATCAGTCGCTGGAGGTACTGCTGGAGCATCTGGGAAAAGCGTTGAACGGGGCGCGGACCTACATATTTGAGCGGAACGGGTCCGGCGGCGACGACAACACCTATGAGTGGGTAGCAGACGGTGTGGAGCGGGAAAAGGAGAATTTGCAAAATGTCCCTCCGGAGGTATGTGCGGTCTGGTATCGGAACTTTACGGTCGGCAGGCATAATGTCATTCAGAACCTGGAAGAGATCCGGGAGAGTGACCCTCTGATGTATACCACCCTCAAACGGCAGAATATCCATTCCCTTGTAGTAGTCCCGCTTTATGATAAGAAAAATCTGATTGGTTTTTACGGCGTGGACAATCCGCCTGTGAAGTCGCTGGAGTACGCATCGAATATGCTCCAGACAGCGGCATACTTTATCGTATCCTCGCTGAAACGGCGCAATTTGGTCCGTGAGCTTCAAAAGCGGAGCTATAATGTTCTCCATGCCCTCAGCGTGGATTATCTGGGCATCTATCAGGTAAACTTTGACACAGGCGAATGTGTGGTATACCGGGACAACGAGCGGATCAAAGAGGACTGGAACGTTAATTTTGAGGACGGCTATCAGAGAGCGATGGAGCAGTACATTTCCCGGTATGTAGTACCGCGGGATCAGGAAAGGCTCCGACTTGTAACGAAGAAGGACTACGTGCTGGCTCAGCTTGAGAGAAAGAAAAAGTTCGATATCCGCTACCAGGTAGAAGACAATTCCTATGGCCTGAAATACCTGGAGCTCCATTTTTCCGCTGCGGAGAATGCGGAGGAGAACAGCGTGATCTTTGCCTACCGGGATGTCAATGCCGTGGTGGAGCAGGAGGAGAAGTACAGGCTGGAGGCAAGGCAGAGCCTGGAGGACATCCTGGAGGGAGCCAGGACCGGCATCTGGACCATCGAGCTGGAAGAAGGCTGCCGGCCAAGGATGTATGCGGATCGGACCATGCGCATCCTTCTGGGAGTATCGGATATGATCGAGCCGGAGGAATGCTATCGGCACTGGTTTGAAAACATTAAGCCGGGCTATGTGGAGATGGTGCAGGAAGCGGTGCGGGAGATGGCGGAGGGCAGGCGCTCTGAGGTGGTCTATCCCTGGAAGCATCCGGAGCTTGGGGAAATCTATGTCCGCTGCGGCGGTGTGCCGGACAAAAAATTTAAAAAGCCGGGTGTCTGCCTGAACGGATACCATCAGGATATCACGGAGACCATGGTGACGAGGAAGAAGCAGGAGCAGGCCATCATAGAGCTGCTGGAAAAGGTTCGGCGCGCAAACTCGGCGAAGAGTGAATTCTTATCCCATATGTCCCATGATCTCCGCACCCCCATCAACGGGATTTTGGGAATGCTGGCGATCATGGAGAAGAGTCAGGATGATCCGAAGCGGCAGAGAGCATGCCAGGAGAAGATCCGTATGTCAACGGAGCATCTGCTGTCCCTGGTCAATGATGTACTTCAGGTCAGCAAGTTGGATAGAGGAATAACAGCAGAGACAGAGGAACCCTTTGAGCTTCATGATATATTGGAAAATTGTATATCAATTTTATCAGTCCAGGCGGAGGAAGCAGGAATCCGACTGGTGTTGGAGGAGGTTCAGCTGCAGCACAGCAGGCTGATCGGAAATCCGCTGCATTTAAAGCAGATTCTGATGAATATTCTGGACAATGCGCTCAAATATAACCGGACCAATGGTTCTGTATTTGTTCAGGTAAAGGAGACTGCCTGCCAGGGCGGCATCGGAAAATATCGGTTTGTGATCGAGGATACCGGAATCGGCATAGGGGAAGACTTCAAAAAGCATATTTTTGAGCCTTTTACCCAGGAACACCAGGACGCAAGAACCAACTATAACGGCGTTGGGCTTGGCATGTCCGTAGCCAAGAAGCTGGTAGACCAGATGGAGGGGACCATTGAGGTTGACAGCCGGATCGGCAGAGGGAGCGTGTTTGAGGTCACGCTTCCCATTCGGATCGATAAGGCGTGGAGCACCCGGCCTGTGGATACAGAGCGGAATGTGAAGGCCGATATTGCAGGGATGCGTGTCCTTCTGGTGGAGGACAATGAGATCAACTGCGAGATCGTGGAATTTATGCTGGAGGATGCAGGCGCGAAGGTTGTGACTGCGAACGATGGAAAAGCCGCCGTGGATGCGTTCGCGGCATCCGATCCGTGGACGTTTGACTGTGTGCTCATGGATCTGATGATGCCGGTTATGAGCGGATATGAGGCGGCACGCGTGATCCGCGGCCTGGAACGGCCGGACGCAAAAGACGTGCCCATCATAGCGCTGTCGGCCAATGCGTTTGATGAAGACATTGCAATGGCAAAGGACGCCGGGATGAATGAACATCTGGCGAAGCCGGTGGATATCAACAAAATGTTCCGGGTGATGTGCCGGCAAAATTTTATGAAAAAAATCAAAAAAACCACTTGAATTTTCCAGAACTATTCGTTATACTAAAAAAGCTGTGGCATGATAGCGATGAAGCGTGAGGTTGCTGCCAAGTGCATGAACTGTGCAGGATGGCAGGTTTTCCGTGGAGCGAATGTCAAGTTAGGAAACTGGCGACAAGTCACTGTACGAATCACAACAGACTACTGGTCTGCCGTAAGGCGCAGTAAGAAGTAACGTGTATGTTTCTCACGACACACACGGGAGAGTGTACAGTCACCGCTTGTCGTACTGAAGTGAATAGTACGAAAAGGAGGCGACTTTTTTTATGGCAAGTCAAGTAATGAGAATCACATTGAAGGCATATGATCATCAGCTTGTTGATGCATCTGCCAGAAAAATCATCGAAACTGTTAAGAAAAACGGATCCCAGGTGAGCGGTCCGGTACCACTTCCGACCAAGAAGGAAGTAGTTACAATCCTGCGGGCGGTACACAAGTACAAGGACTCCAGGGAGCAATTCGAGCAGAGAACTCATAAAAGACTGATCGATATCATCACACCGACCCAGAAGACAGTAGACGCATTATCCAGACTGGAGATGCCGGCAGGTGTGTATATTGATATCAAGATGAAAAACAAGTAATTCATGAGCAGAATCCTAAAATTTAGGATGAGCACAGATGTGCTCCGCTGTAAATCACAGGAGGTAATAATATGA
>ERZ808051.604-NODE-604-length-35626-cov-9.466455_pt1 | contig 35626 bp, 23 predicted proteins | sample MGYA00380199_ERZ808051 | MGnify/ENA primary metagenome ERZ808051 (study PRJEB31490, sample SAMN06133391) | mouse gut metagenome | isolation source: J11 | host: mice | place: China: Chengdu | collected 2015-05 ...
CATATGACACAGATAAGGGAAAATGATTCTGTTATTTCCATGTCTGATTTTTCAGAAGAGGAAATAGATTATATTTGTCAACAGATTACACCATGTAGAATACGAGCCTATTTTAGGCGTTCTCCTAAAGAATTCAACAAGATTTCTCCAGGTTTTAGGGTAACTCACCTTTCTGATGAAAGTACAATAATGCTTGCAAGAAAGAATATTATGAAAGATTTTATTGCTTCATTTATCAGAAAGCAGCTTGAGGAATGGAGACAGGAAATCGAGGAATATCGGACAAGGCTTGAGGAAAAGGGAGAAACTCCTCAAAAGGCTATACTTACCACCATACCGAAAAGTGTATTTGCGGGAAATGTGCGTCTGTTTTTCAAAGTAATAGGGGAGCAGGAACAGTTTACGGAGGAATATATAGCATTAGCAGAAAGTGCGCTGCAGCTATTAAGCGAAACAGAAAACGGGGCAAAGAACAGGATTGAGACTTTAGATGGCAATACAGAGAAGAGCGCGGAGAAATCCGAAATCGAAATCTTGAAAGAAAAACAAAATGAATTATCAGGTGAGATAACCAGATTAGAACAAGTGTTGGAAGCAGAAAAGATCGCCCGTTCTGAAGCGGAAAAAGCGATGGTAGGTTTATCTGAAAAAAATTATGGATTGGAAAGCGAATTGAGGTCTACGGAGGAGCAGCTTGAAGCTGCTGAGAGCAAGAAATATGAATTACAAACGGAACTTGAAAAATTTCGCAGGCTTTCAAAATATGCTGATGAGGAAGACGGGGAAGAGCGAAGTGAAGAATACCAGTATACTTCTATTTGTCAGGTTTTTACCGATTATAACGGGAACAAAAGATGCAGACGTTTGGCAGATATAGAAAGCAGAAAAGTCAGCCAGTTTAGCAGGAATAAAGAGGAATTGCCCTATTTTGGCAATCGTGATAACCTGCCTTTATTTGACGGCCCCGATACAGAAGGGCTTATTGGCGTATGGGATTGGAGTGCTGTTCCCAATAATAAGGATTCCTCCCAAGATTATATACATATGCAGTACAATAGCAGTATGAAATATATAGAAGTTGTAGAACTTACCGAATGCCGTAGTTGTGAGGAGATAGCAGAGTGGCTTGCTGGCAATGTTTTTTCCGGAATAACAAGTGGGAAGGTTTTATTTGTGTATCGGACTGCTGAAAATCAGATGAGCGGTTTGTTGTGTGGAATGAGAGAACTTGAATCTTATGATGGAAGTGTCAGAGTGAAAAGGGATGTATATATATTGCCTCAATATACAATCGATACAGGGGATATATTAGAGGTGGCTGGCAAAAAGGTTTATAGATACATTAGTTTAGGTATACCACAAACTGTTTTTCAGGTAAAGAGCCCGCTGAAAGTTGTAAAGGATATTGTGATAAAACGTGCCACAAGTGCCGTCTTACGCCAACTTGACCTTAACAGAAAGGAAGCACAGCGCTGTCAGGCATTTTTGAAGAATTTGCCTGATAAGTCAATTTATCAGGAGATTGTTGATGCATATGGATGCACGGAAAAAGAAGCGGAAGATTATATAATCACTTTTATTGATCAGGCAGATTCTTATTTGACGGAAAGTGATATTGATGTGAAGACATTGGGGGCTGCTCTGGAGCGAAATGAAGGGTTTGTGGTAAAATGTAAAGAACTGCTTTCTGAAGACTGGAAAACGGAAAGTGCAGAGAAGCTTTCTGTGGCGCAGAAGGAGTTGGAAGAAGTAAGGGAGAATGTTGCGGAAGGACAAGCTCTTTATCATACCTACCAAGAAAAATGCGACAGAGTACAAGAGGAGTTGAAACAGGCTCAAGTGGAGATTTCCAGACAAGAGAAACTGGCTCGTGACGTAGAAGAAAAAATCGCTGTTCGTATTGCCGCTGCAAGAAAAGATGCCGCCGATTTTATATCCGAAATGGCATTTGCCATGCCAAACGTTATGCAGCAGAGAAATACGGTATCAGAAAAAAATTCCGATACGATTTCAGTTACTTATCGGAAAAAGAAGTATACACATGGTGAGCAGATAACAGATATCGATTCTTTTGAAGAAGAGTTGGCAGACAATTTAAGTATGGCAGGATATGATGAGAACGTTGCGTTTCAGATGGCACAGATGATAGTATTTGCCATTTATAACAGAATGCCGGTTGTATGTGGGAATAATGCGGAAAGAATCGCAGGTTGTATTTCGGCAATGTTTGGCGAGGAAGGGGTTTGCATGCTTTCATTGCCCATGGGAGAGCCATATTGTAAGGAAGTGTGCGATTTTATCAGACAGAAGACAAAAGAGGCGGAAAAGGTATTTCTGGTGAATGGTATTTTTGATGGATTTTCGCTGAATGCATTTCATGAAATAAGGCAGTGTTCGGAAGAATGGGGGCAGAATGCGATTCTTGTTTTTCCTTTGAATGGTATCAATGCGGAGATGGTTTCGGGTCATGTGTGGGGCAGAACTATTTTTATTGATGGGGATATTGGAATTGTAAAGTTTGAATCGGACACATTAAATGCATTTCATACATCGGTTAATTTTGCTTTGGAATATGATGGAAAATACAATGAGGAGGATTGCAAAAAGAAACATAGGCTTTTAAAGCAGTTTCGTGGAATTATTGATAATACGGTATTATTAAATTACGCAAAATATCTGGCGGCAACAGATAGAACGATAGAACCGGACGAAATGTTATTGCTTCAGATTTTGCTGAGTGCAAAAGCTTCAGGGAAAAAAGAAGAATTGTTGGAGGTTTTCGCATCCATTGACTTTGACATAAAGTCGGATAAATATCTTGCAAAATATATATGAGGTGCGGAATATGGAGGATAGAATTTTGTGTGCCATGACCGCCGATCTGGGGATATCCAAATATGAAAACGAGTCTGAAAGACAATACTGCAATAGGGTATTATATTCCGCCATGGCCAGTTGGATAAAAGCAGCCGCTTTGGATCAGCCTATCACCAGTCAACAAAGGGATTATCCGGGAGTGAGCAGAAGGCATATCTTTGATAAATGTACAGCCATATTCAATGAAATGCTGAAAAGGTTTCCGGAATCAAAACCATGGTTTGAATCGGAAAAAAACGAGGAGAGTCCTATTGCGCTTTTGTTAAGCAGGTTGCTGCGGCATGGCGATATGCTGTATGTTGGATTTGAGACAAATTTGATTCTTGCCGGAAAGAAGGATATACTACTGTCGGATAGGATAAAGCGCAGAAAGGGAGAAGTGCTTTCTGCGGGGACATTTTATTCAGGTATTGCCATGCTTCAGAAGACACAAAAAGACGAGATATTTGATTTTGAAGCAGAGACAGAGATCACTGTCTGGTTTGGGGACTATATGAAATCCGCTTGGTGGAAAGAAACAAGAATTGATGACGACATACAATATTTCAATGCCTATAAAAGGGCAAAAAATAATTATTCTTGCTGGCAGACAGAACAGCCTGAGCCGGTAAACGGAGTATGGCTTATTCGCCGTACTATTTACAAGAACGGCTATGAGTATTTCTTGCTTCGAAAAGACGAGCTTTTTTATAAGCATCAAATAGATTCGTTTCTTCAGGAAATGGGAGAACATAGGCGGTTTATGATAGTGATGAGGTATATGGCGGATAATGCGGTGCAGGTGCAGGTAAAGCGGTATTCCGATCATATTTTGGTAAAACTGAGGATTTATTTGCCGCAAAAGGAGAGTGCATTATTAGAAGCCTATGCATGGCCGCATAATACAGCTGCAGATAGGCTGGAATGGGATATGGATGAGGATGTTTGGGCATTTATAAAACCGCATTTGTATCATTTGGGATTAAGTTTGACAGAAGAGGGGAATTTTTATGGATAAGTATGGGGTAAAAAGCACTTATGATGCAATCAGAAATCGGTTGTTGGATTATATTAATACAGAGTATCTCGGCAAAAACGATGCGTTGCGTATTGCTTGTGAGAAAGAATTGCAGAAATCCGGAATGGTTTTTCAGGAGCCTTATATAGAGGCGAATCCTGCCTATTTTGAGGTAGAGGACGGCATCAGGCATGCGGCGGTGGACAGGGACGCTAAAAAGATTTTGTTGAGAATGGCAGAGCTGGACTTAGGCGTATTCAAGAACCCATATAGACATCAGCTTGAAGCTTTGGAGGCATTTTATCATGGGCGAGATCTTTTTGTGGCTACTGGTACAGGCTCCGGAAAGACAGAATGTTTTATGTGGCCCATGGTAAGCAAACTGGTATTGGAACAGATGCATTCTCCGGCGGCATGGGAAATTCGTGGCGTTCGGGCAATTATGTTGTATCCCATGAATGCGTTGGTTTCTGACCAGCTGGGAAGACTGCGTCGCATGATTGGCAATGGGGAAAAGGGATTTCATAGTTTGCTTCAAGAAATCGCTCCGGGAAAACGTGTTCCGCAGTTTGGAATGTATACTGGCCGTACTCCCTATTTTGGCAGAGCAGACATTAATAAAAACCGTAGTTTGGCTGATACAATGGAGAGGGATATTTTGTTACAGTCGGAGGATGTTAAGAATAAGCTTCGGGAGTTGGGGAAATATCCCTCTAAAAAGGATTTGAGAGCATTTATTGAGCGGTTGAGAAATCAGGAGGATTGTGTGACAGATCCGGAAGATGCGGAATTGATTACCCGCCATGAAATGCATCAGCATTGTCCGGATATCCTGATTACGAATTATTCCATGTTGGAATATATGCTGATGCGCCCCATTGAGAAGGACATTTGGAGCAGGACGAAACACTGGATTGAAAGCAGCCCGGAGAATAAGCTTTTGTTTATTATGGATGAAGCTCATATGTACCGCGGTTCAGCCGGAGGGGAAGTTTCTCTTTTGGTGCGGAGAGTATTACATAAGCTGGGCATCAAGCGCAGCCAGATGCAGTTTATTCTTACCAGCGCCAGTGTCCCGACGGGAAAAGAACAAGAGGCGGCAATCTACAAATTTGCCTGCGATTTAAGCGCGCAGCGGGAAAAAGGGAACAGGTTTGTATTGATCAAGGGAACAGAAGAAGAGATCCAGATAACGGGCAGAGAATTTGCGCCTGCCGTTCTGGAGGATTATGATATTGATTCCCTGCAGCAGGACTGGAACGAGAGGTATAAGGCTATTTTAGATTTTGCCAGACGGATAGACTTTCCCGGAATCCATGATTTCAAGGATGAAAAATCGGTTGAAACATGGCTGTACGATTGTCTGCGCCTATATAACCCAATGCGTCGTATTATGAAAGAGACCCGCGGACACGCAGTGCGTTTTCAGGAGTTAGCGAAAATTGCATTTCCGGGTAGTGAAACATCTGCGGCTGAAAAGGCAACCAGTGCTTTGCTTGCCATTGCTCCGTTGGCAAAGAATGCTGAAGGGAAAGTTTTGTATCCCGCCAGGTTGCACATGATGTTTCGTGGACTGCAGGGGATTTATGCCTGTGCTAATCCGGCCTGTACGGAAAAAAGTTCTGAAGATGCAGGACTTGGCTTGGGGCGTGTTTACCTGCGCAGACCCGGAACGCGGTGTAAATGCGGAGGCATGATTTATGAGTTAATGAATGAGCGATCCTGTGGGGCACTGTTCCTGCGTGGTTATCTGGACATATCGGAGTATCAAAATCCTTTTGTCTGGAATGAGCCGGGTATTCAATTTGCGGACAGCCTGAAAGAGGTTCTTTTTTATCCTATACCAAAGGATGGGAGCTTTAAGCGGATAGGAAAGATGCAAATAGCGTGGCTTAATTCCCTGACCGGGCATTTGGACAAATTTCACGGGGAAGCCAATGGGGAAAACAGTTGTCTTCAGGTAGCATATTGTGATAAAGAAATCAAAGGAAGACCAGATTTATGGACTTTCAGCACTTGCCCCAAATGTGATAAAATGCGGTTTGAAGCAACGGATTTGGTGATAAAAGGAAATGAGCCGTTTTTTAACTTAGTGTCGGAACAGTTTTATGTTCAACCGCCCGTTTCTAAATATAAGGAACTGGAAAATCAGGGGCGGAAAGTGCTGCTCTTTTCCGATAGCAGACAGAGAGCGGCAGTTTTGGCAAGAGATTTAACTCGTGCGGCAGATGAATGGGCTATGAAAAAGGCTTTGACGGTTGCGGCCAGTGAGCTTCAGGAATGGGCGAATCAAAATGATAAGGTACCAACTCTGGATATTCTGTATGCCGTTTTCCTGAAAGTTGCTTATCAGAATGGACTTAGATTTTTTTATGGGAATAATGAAACGGAACTGTTGGAAGACCGAAAAAAGATGGAGGAGCTATATCAGAAAAAGAATGGTAAAATAAAGTACGATAAAGCTGTAATAAGATATTTTAAGCATAAGCCTGAGCAGTATTATGAGCATCTTTTACGGCAACTGTGCAGCAGTTTCCGCTCCTTAACAGATGCGGCATTATGTTGGATGGAACCATGTGATATTGATGGTGACACATTTGAGGAGATTGAGGAGGAGTTGGAGGCGGCAGAGATTGAGATGTCTTTGGAGGAATTCAAGATATTATTTGCCGCATGGGCCATGGAAATTATGACTTCACAGTATGCCATTGGTTCTGAAATTGATAATGATGTGCGGAGAGATATCACCGCATATCCTCGATTTGGAGTGGAAGATGAGAATAAACTGCCTGCAAGAATCAGGAAAATATTGGAAAGGCAGGGACTTTCAAAGGAGCAGGTTGATGTTGTGACCAGACAGCTGGGAAGATATCTTGCAAAAGGCGATCATGTATCCGCCAGATTTCTGAATCTGAATATGATATCTTTGTGTTTTGGAGAGCAACATGAATGGTATAAATGTCCCCGGTGCGGCGGAGTATTTCCGTTTACCTTATGGGGAAAATGCGCACATTGTGGAAATGGTGTTCCCAGACGAATGACTCAGGAGGACTTTAAAGGCATCAAGTTCTGGAGGGAGCCTGTATTGGGGGCGATACATGGTGATCCGCAGGTACATATGACGCGTATCAACACGGAGGAGCACACGGCGCAGCTTTCCCATAAGGATCAGCGGCAGAAGACATGGTCAACTACGGAAGACTTTGAGATGAGGTTTCAAAACGTCCATGTGGATAATGACCGCCCGGTGGATATATTGAGTTGTACCACAACTATGGAGGTAGGAATTGATATAGGTTCATTAACTGCGGTTGGTTTGAGGAATATTCCGCCCATGCGGGAAAATTATCAGCAGCGTGCGGGACGCGCAGGCAGGAGAAGCGCTGCCATATCCACCATTGTAACCTATACGGATAATAGGCCCCATGACAGCTACTATTTTCACAATCCTGAAAAAATTATATCCGGTGTTCCGAGGACACCATGGATTGATGTAGACAATAGAAAACTGGCATATCGGCACTTGAATGTAATCTGCACTACAGAGTTTTTTGACAAGATGGGGGCCGGTGCTGATGAGGCACATACTTGCAGTTTTTTTCAGTCGAAGTATGAAAGTTTCAGGCAATTTATCAGCAGCAAAGAAGAAAAGGATTTCGATAGAGAAACGCTTATTCCAGAGGATGTGCATTTCAGCATTACGGAATATCAAAAGGAATTTTTAGATCAACTGGAGGAATTGAGAAAAAGGGTGGAGGAATTCCCGGAAGAATATCGGGATGATGAAAATCAGGAAAAAAGCATACTGGACACTTTTCTGGAGAGCGGAATTTTTCCCACATATTCTTTTCCTAGAGATGTTGTAGGATTTTATGTAGAAGATGAAAAAGGGAAATCCATTGTTCAGAAACCGGAACGCGCTTTGGACATAGCAATCAGCGAATACGCCCCGGGGCGTTTGGTGGTGGTCAATAAGAATACCTATAAATCAGGAGGTATTTACAGTTTTCATTCCAAGTTTCGTCCGGAAGGGCAGGAACATCCGGCAAGACTCTTTTTTGAGAGCAAAAGCAGAGAGTATTTTAAAGATTTGTACTATTGTGATGATCCTGCATGCAATTGGATGGGATTACAATATCAAAGAAAATGTCCATTCTGCGGAAAAGAGACGATTCAGCAGCAGAAAATGCTGAAGCCATGGGGATTTGCGCCTATTAATGGGACAAGCGCAAGAGAAGCAGGCGCAGAAGCGGAAATATCCTATGCGGAGGAGCCTTGCTATTCTATTACGCCCAAGGAAAGTGAGATGAAGGGAGCAAGAGGCTTTGAGCATTTGCGTTTTTCAAAGCGGGCAAACGATCCGTTGATCATTTTAAATAGGGGGCCAAAAGCCGCTGGTTTTATGGTTTGCAAGGATTGTGGAGCTGCTGTCCCCGGGAATGATGAAACGATGCTTCGAAAGATTTATAAGCCATATCGGCATCCATATACAAGCTGCAATTGCCCTCACCCGGTGGGAAGTGCCGTAAATACCTATCTTGGAAGCCAGTTCAGGACAGACATGGTAGTGTACGAGATTACCCTTGATGCAGAACAGGTAAATGTAAATCCCAGTGGACTTTGGGTGCGGAGAGCGGGGCAGACTTTGGCAGAAGCAATGACTTTAGCAGGGGGACGCTTGTTGGATATTGAGTTTAATGAGATTAAAAGCGGATATCGGCTGCGTTATTCCGAAGATGGACTCAAAGCATATGTAGATATCTTTTTATTTGACAGTCTTTCCAGCGGAGCGGGATATTGTTCGGCTTTGGCAGAGAATACGGAGGATTTGATGTGCGAAACCAAAAAAGTTTTGGAAAGCTGTCATGCCGGGTGCGACAGTGCCTGCCATGAGTGTCTGATGCATTACTGGAATCAGCGTGTCCATGGTTTTCTGGATCGTTTTGCAGCGTTGGAATTGTTGGAATGGTGTGAAAGTTCTGCACTTCCCTCAAAGCTGTCCTATGATCGGCAGGAAAGACTGTTGGAACCGCTGAATGCTTTGGGAGCGGAATATAAGATTACTGGTGACGGGACACAGCATTTTGTGGAGTTTCAGGATAAAAAGTATAGGATTGTTTCCTATCCAGCAATGTGGAGTGATGATAGCAGTTTGTTGCCAATGGGAGCAATTGCCGTTGCGGATAAACTTTTGAAGTATGCTCTGCCAAAAGCGGACGAGATTATCCGGGTGAAAATGTGTTAGGGAAATCGACATCAAAAGAAGGAACCAGAACGTTTTTATCGTGGGTTCGTGTTGGGGCTGATGGTGGAACTGGCGGACAAGTATGTGCCGGCATCCAACTGGGAGAGCGGGTTTGGCAGGTATGATGTGATGACGGAACCCAGACAGTATAAGGTTGGGATCTTGGTGGGGGATGCAATTATTATTGAATTCAAGGGATAGGATTCGGATGAGAAGAATCTGGAGGATACTGTGATGGCGGCGTTGAAGGTGGAGGGGACGAAGGAGTGGGTGAGGACGGTGGATATTGTGGATCCGGAGGTGGAGAAGTATGAGGCGGGGGAACTCAGAAAAGCGGAAAACACCGGCGAAAGGGGATTTTTTAGAGAATAACCATATAGTAGGAATTGAACCGGAGCAATAGTCAAGGCTGGTTATATGATTTGTGGAACTGCTAAATCTATCGACAGTTCCACAAACAAAATCTGGGCAAATCAAGAAAGGCAGGAGCGATTTTGCCCTTATATGCCGGGAACAAAAGGTTTTAAAAGATATGCATGTTTATAGCAGCGCTATTTCCAATGTGTTATACTGAACGGGAGCAAATCTTATCCTTTTTTGCATCTGCAAAAAGATGATTGACAAATCCTTAGTCAAGCTGTTATAAGGATTGTTTTTTTAGGTTTCAGCAGTAGTTTGCCCTATGTGTCAATCAGAGTATTTGCCCAAATTTATAGGGAGGTCAAAAGCAATTATACTTCTTTTCTTAATGAGAAAGGAAAGTATGACACATGAAAAAATCTATGGAGTTAAACAGAGAAACAGCGAACCGATCGTGGGTACAGCAGTTTGGGAAAGGGCAAAAAGCAATTGGCTTTTCCGGGCGGGAGATTGCGAAAGCGGCCTGCAATGATAGGAACAGTACTTATGGCTGGAATGTAGATCACATCTTGCCGCAGTCGGGAGGGGGGAACGGTAGATTATAACCTGATTTGTTGTCGCATTTTGACCAACGATGAAAAGGCGGATCGGTTTCCATGCTTTAAAGCCAACGAAAAATAATTTGAGATTCAGAAGCGACAGAATCATTACGAAATCATAGCGAGGGCAGCTGATCTAGAAGAAAGCAAGGGAATTGTTAACTTTCTGCATGTAGCACAAGGACTCAAATGCTGGAGACAATGTAAGTCTTATAATGAGAAAGCTTTTGCCGGATATGTCAAGGTCAAAGTCGAAATGTCCAACGAAACAGCCAGTGAACCTACTCCGCTTTTTGTCAGGTATGGGAAGTTTCTGGCGGAATTGTTTGGAACAGATAGTATCTTTGCTGAAAATAACAGTATAGGTTATCTCAATCGTTATTATATGTTTTTACCGTGATAGTAGGGGATATTCCTAAAGAAGATGGCTGGATGAACAATATGCGATATTGAATTGTGCTGCATAGTGTCCTGATATATTTGACGGCATAACGGGCAGTGAAATGGTGAGGGAGGTGGAACAGTATGTGTCACAGCCTTAGGACGATCTTATACCATGGAATAGCATCGGAAATACAGCAGGTGGATGTAAAGCTTGGGCGGGAAAGGAAAAATTATACGAAATAGTGTTGGATAAAAACTATGTGCTATTGGTAAAGGGGACATCAGTATAAGTAAAGGGGAACATATGAGTATAGATAGCAAACTGTTTAAAATAGCATACAAAAAATTAAAATCAAGTGTGTATTATGATAAGACACAGGCCATATTAAGGAATGATTTGGTAAAATATGAAGCAGATATTGAGAATATTGAGAAATACTTGGAAGAATTTGCAGAATCTTTTTCCGATGTAAAAAAAAGAAACACATTGATAGAAGAGATTTTGTCAACGATTACATATTACGCTTTTCCAAAGAAATTAACGGCAGAGAAAGGCAAAATGATAACGAATTATGTAAGAAAAGAGATTGAAGTAGAAGAAAATCAATATTTTATCAGCATGGACATCAAGGGACATATTTTAGGTGTTTTATGGCTTATGTTGGTTGGGTATCGTGTAGATCAGAAAATATACAAACATTCGTATGGCAATAGAATACGCAGCAATTTATATAACGAACTGAGTGAAGAGCCTACGTATTCACCATATTTGTTTGAACCTTATTTCCAGCAATATGAAAGCTGGAGGGATAAGGCAATGGATGAAGCGCTGCATTATCTTCGTTCTGGTCAGGATGTCGTCGTATTGACGCTGGACTTTAAGCGTTTTTTCTACTCCCTTGATATTTCGGTGGAATTGATGGAAGAACTATATAAAGAGGCAGAGCTAGAAGATGATGAAAATCTAAGAGCAGTTAATGATTTTGTGTTTCAGGTTATCTCAGGTTATGCAAGTCTATTTGGCGAATTTGAGGGCCGTAATATATTGCCAATTGGATTTCTTCCGTCCAATGTATTGGCAAATTATGCGTTGAGGAATTTTGATCAGGCAGTGCTGGATGGGTGGAATCCGATTTATTTTGGCAGATATGTTGATGATGTTATAATTGTGGACAAGATAGGAAGTAATAGTGACCTATATAAAAAATCTATAGATGACGAACTGGAAGCAGAGGATATTATTACCTTTTTTCTTGAACAATGCTCGGGATGGAAGGGATTGAATGGTATTAAGTGCAAAAATGGGAAAAAATATGCGTTGTTGCAGCAAATTAGTGAAGAAAGGAAGGCGGATAAGAATTCGCTATTTTTATTGAATAATTTATATAATCCTATCGAAGGTGATAAATCGAAGATTGTTGTCCAAAATGATAAAGTTAAAATTTTTTATTTTAGAAGTGGAGAATCAGATGCGTTGATTACTTGCTTTAGGGAAACGATTGCCAAAAACAAGAGTGAGTTTCGGCATATGCCAGAGGATGAGTCAGTATTCTGTAAAGATGACTTTAGTGAAATATATGACTTACAGAACGATGAAACAATCAATAAATTCAGGGGAATTACAGGAATATCCGTTAATAAGTTTGAACTATCAAAATTGTTAGGAAAGCACATGCGGATTTGTGGGTTGGTGGTGGATGAAAGAGAAACAAGACTTGAAGACGAAATAACGAAGATATTTAATCCAAAAGTTATAATAGAAAATTACGGCGTCTGGGAAAAAGTGATAGAATTACTGGCTGTTAATGAATCTTATAAGCCGTTAATAGAATTTGTAAAAAATATTATTGAAGTAATCAACAATCTCTTATATAAGGAAAAAGATGTTCTTAAGAATGAAAAGAAAACTTTATATTTACATTTGTACTCATCACTTTGCAGACCATTGGCGTTGGTCTGGGGAGAGCGTGTGGAGGACGCTGTCCTAGCGATATGCCAGTGTGTTGGCATTGAATGGGAAAAAATAGGTATAAATGTTTCCGCTTTCATGGCGCAAAGAAAAAATTATTGTGATACAAGAATGCTTGATAAATCCATGATGCCCATTTCTGTTGACATGCTACGGATGGAGGAGATTTTTCAGACTAAGAAAGATGTTAATTTGTCGGACTTTAACCAGATGATAGAGTATTGCAGGTCAGAGTGGAAATGTGAATATTCTTATTACCCATATCTGTTAACCATGTATGATTTTTCAATAATAGTGTGCATAGAAGAATTAAAGAAGCAAGAGAGTTGTTTTTCAGATGCAGAAAGGATTTTTAAGAGACAGAGTCGTAATTATATAGAGAGTAATTACCGGATTTTGGATCAGAATACTGTTACAAGGGTCTTGCAGGTAAGTGAGCATAATGTGAAAGTTAATTCCGGTAAATTATCTTATCTGATTTCTGTAGATAACGGAAACAAGGATAAATTGAAACTTGCTATTGCAAATGTCAGACTGAAACAAGATAACTTTGTGAAAATGGTAAAGGAAAGCCCTTATAGAGGTTACGAAAGATATGAGCTTGTTTCAAGGATAATCAATGGGGCGATAGACGAGCATGCAGATATGGTGATAATGCCGGAAGCATTTATGCCGTTTGAGTGGCTGGCAATGGTTGCAAGAACATGTGCTCGTAATAATCTTGCTCTTGTGACAGGTGTGGAACATATAAAAATTGGCAGAAAAGTTTTTAATTTAACCGCTATAATTCTACCATATAATGATCTAATGAATAAGAATGCGTATATCTCATTCCACTTGAAAACGCATTATGCACCAGCAGAGAAGCAGGAGATAAATGGATATAGACTGAAAGAAGTTACTGGAAACCATTATGAACTGTATAAATGGTATGGATGTTATTTTCCTGTATATTGTTGTTACGAATTGACATCTATCATTGAACGTTCCATGTTTCAATCTTATGCAGATTTTCTGATTGCTATTGAGTGGAATAGGGATGTGAATTATTACAGTAACATTTTGGAATCCCTTAGTAGAGATATCCATTGTTATTGTGTACAGGTAAACTCATCAGATTATGGTGACAGTAGAATAACTAAGCCGTCTAAAACGGAAGAGAAAGATATCATGCGTACTAAAGGCGGTATTAATAGTACGATTTTGGTGGATGAAATAGATATAGGAAAGATGAGAGATTTCCAGTTGAAAGAATATGAGCTTCAGGCAAATGATAGGAGTTTTAAGCCTACACCGCCAGGATTTGACCCAGAAATTGTTCTGAAAAAAATTAAAATGGAGACACTGTAGCAAGGATATAAATTGTCGGCAGGTAGCTTTTATATTATACCACAGTTTCTTTCAGGTACATAGCGATTGGGAAGGAAAATTAAGGAGATTGAAGCAGGGGAGCTTATTTTGAGCACGCTAGCATCCGATTTTTAGGGTAGTGACAGTGAGTGTGTGGAATAGGCCCATAGAGAGATACGTAAGTTATAAGTGAGCTAGAGAAAGGCAGTGCATTTTTCTGGCCAGAGTAATATTGTGGCAGCATCAGGGGGATGTCTTTTTGGATATTCAATCTTTGTGTCGACGACTTTCCGCAATAGGCGTAGTCAAAGCCTTTCATAGTGATTCAGGTTTGATTGGTAAGTATGTCTGGAAATAGTACCATGAAAATATCTTAAATAATGGGGGTGTGGAAAAAAGCTGTATGAGGCAGGAAGATAACATATGTGGTAACTTATAGTAAACAAAAATTTGCTGTGGAAGCTAAGGAGGAACCGAGGCCATGTAAATAAACCAAAGTATTAAAGAAAAGGGCAGAAGAGACTCAAAAAATTAATTCAGGGAGAAATTGCGGCTCGTTTTGCGGCAGATTTCTGCATATGATGAAATTGTAATTGCATTTTGGGCAGTTATAAGGTAGAATGTAGGTAGAAAAGTTGTGAATCAGCGATGGGTTAATACATAAAATCTGAAATGTTTTCCGAACGAAGGAGCCGGAGGTTGGCAGGCAACGGAAAATCAACCATGGAAGGGGAATGTTTGGTGCGGCGGCATTGACATTCCCTTTTCAGAATATTGAGATTGGTGAAAATGCTATTGGAATAAAGATGGCTCAACAGCTCAACAGCTCAAAAGCTTGATGTATTAGTAAAGGGGAAAACACACATGCAATCTTTATATTCGATTGAGGAGACATCCTATCTGTCGGCACCAAATGCCGTGCAATATAGAACAATCATGCGCATCTTCTACCGTGAATACGAGAAGATGCATTTTCAGCTGTACAAAGAAGATATATTGGAGCTGCTGCGCAGGATTCCCGATTTTGAGAATTACGATATGGAGCAGCTGAAGCTGGATTTGGAGGCCCTGATTCGCTGGAAAAACCTGACGCCGATTCAGGATCCGGGCAAAGCTTATACCATTGAGGAGTATAAGAATAAGCAATACCGCTATGTCATGTCGGAATATGCGGTGGAGATAGAGAGGCTTACCATACGGCTGGAAAATATTTTTGTGGAATCCGGAAATCTGTCCACGAATCTGTTTGTGAGGCTGGAGAGGAGTCTGGAGGAAACGGAAGAGATAGAGGGAAAGAGCTACAAGGAAACCAATGAATGGTGGAGTAACCTTCAGGAGGATTTTAAAAGGCTCAATCAAAACTATCAGGACTATCTGAGGGAATTTTATTCTGGAAAATCGGACAAGCTGATGAAATCGGTGGAATTTATCTTACATAAGGATCGGTTTATCCAATATCTGAATGAATTTATTCAGGAGCTGCAGAGACATTCCAGACGTATTGCGAAGCTGCTGACTCAGAAGAGTACACAGATTGAAGAACGGTTGTTGGAAAGAGTCATTCAGAGTGAGATGGAGATTCCCCATGCGCTGTCGGAAAGACAGGCTGACATGGAAGAGGGAATTCGGGAAAATATATGGGGCAAATGGTATTCTTTGAAAAGCTGGTTTCTGGACTCTGCAGAGCATGAATGTGAATGTCATAAAATCTTGATTATCACCAACGACATCATTGCAAATATTATACGCAACGCGGCGCTGATTCTGCAGATGCAGAATTGGGGCGTGAGCAGGAAGGACGATTATCGTAAGTTTCTGGAGCTTTTTCTGGAGGCCGGCACTCTGGAGGCCGCGCACAAGATATCGGCCCATGTTTTTGGCATACAGAGTATAGCCCATCTGAAAGAGAATGCCATTCGTGATACGGACAGCATCAACAGCAGCGTATATGAGGAGGAACCTTTTGTCTATCAACTGAAGCCCCATACAAAGGCTTACCGGGAAAGGCGAAGGCAGCAGGGATTTGCGGACAAGACCATGGAGAAGCTGCAGCAGAGGATGTTCCGCTTACAGCAGCTGGACAGTGAGAAAGCGCTGGTGATGCGCTATATCAAGGATGGCCGGTTGGATTTGACCGCCATCACGGATGTTGTTCCGGACACAGCAAGAATCACGTTTCTGCAGTGGATTTCACAAGCTAATATGAATGACAAGAAAATTGGGAGGACGGAATATGGACAAGAATTCAGACTGGTTCGGAAAGAGGGAACTTGTGTGCTGAACTGTGAGGATGGGAAACTGACGATGCCGGCGTATGTATTGGAGTTTGAAAAATGAACCAAATAAGAATTCTTTTGGAAAATATATGGATCTGTAAGGATGCTCAGAAGGATGAATATTATAAGGTCAAACATGAAATCCCTCAGTTCCAGAAGTTTGTCAGGGAATTGCTGGGCTGGAAGCTGATCAACACAGAACGTCTGCTGAAGCTGGAAAAAATACCGGTTCACGCGGAGAGTTTTATGGGGATTCAGGAATTTTTGGAAATCAGGGATTACTGTTTTTTATGTGCGATTCTGATGTTTCTGGAGGATAAGGAAGAACAGGAGCGATTCCTGCTGTCTGAGCTGATCAATTATGTGGAGACTCAGTTGAAGTCGTCCATGGAGATAGACTGGACCTCTTTTTCTCAGCGGAAATCTTTGGTGAGAGTGCTTCAATTTATGGAGAAAAACAATATGCTCAGAGTCTATGAGGGGAGCAGCGAAGGGTTCGGACAAGAGTACGGCAGCGAGGTGCTGTACGTGAATACGGGGCATTCCCGATATTTTGCAACAACCTTTCCGCAGGATATTTCAGGATTTCATTCGGTGGAGGATTTTGAAACATTACAGCTGGAAGAGATTGATTCCGATAGGGGAAGAACCAGAATCAACAGAGTATATCGGCAGCTGGTGACATGTCCGCAGATGTACTGGGACAGTATTGAGGATGCAGATTCCCTATATCTGAAAAATCAGAGGAGCTGGGTGGCGGGGAATCTGGAGAAAAATATAGGAGGCCGTCTTGACATCCATAAAAACGTTGCGTTCTGGATGCTTGAGGAGGACGATTGCTACGGAAAGGCTCATCCCCGTGATGCCATACTGCCGGAAGCGGTGCTGCTGGTATGTTCTGCAATCAGGGAGAGGATAGATTCCGGAATCTGGCACAGAGAGACGGATGAGTGCGTCTATGTGTCGGAGGAAGAGCTTGATGATGTGATCCTAGGCTGTCACCGGCGCTGGAAGGAGGCGTGGGGTGTGGGGTTTCGGGAGAAGGAGCCCCGGAAAGCGGCGGAAGAAATAAAAGAATATATGAAAGCATGGATGATGTTTCGGAGAGAAGAGGGGAGAATACGGCTGTTTCCGATTATAGGAAAGGTATCCGGTTATTATCCCGCAGATTACGAGGAGAAGAGCGGCAATGAATGAACGCTGGACAATGAACAGAATAGGATTTGTCAATTTCTGGCTCTATGATGTGGAAGAGTTTACCTTTGAGAATGGAAAGCTGCTTTTGAGGGGGCAGAATGGGTCGGGCAAATCGATTACGACACAGAGCTTCATCCCTTTTATACTTGACGGGGACCGCACGCCCAATAGGCTGGATCCCTTTGGCTCCGGAGACCGCAGGATGGAATATTACTTTCTGGGGGAAGAGGGGAGAGAAGAATCCACAGGCTATCTTTATCTGGAATTCAAAAAACAGAACAAGGAGGAGTACCGCACCATAGGAATCGGACAGCGGGCCAGAAAAGGAAAGCCCATGGACTTTTGGGGCTTTGTCATCCTTGACGGCAGAAGGATAGGAGACAGCATCTGGCTTTACAAGGAGGTAGGGAGCAGCAGGATTCCTCTGGATAAAGCGGAACTGCGGAAAGTGCTGGGGGATGAGACTCCTTTTACGGATGTGCCGGGAGAATATAAGAAGCTGGTCAATAAGCATCTCTTCGGCTTTGGCAGGGCGGAACAGTATGAGCAGTTCATCCGGCTTCTGGTGAAAGTGCGTGCTCCGAAGCTTTCCAAGGAATTCAAACCATCGAAGGTTACGGATATTTTGAACGATTCCCTGCAGACGCTGACGGATGAGGATTTGCGTCCCATGGTGGACGCCATGGAAAAGATGGACAGTATTCAGGGGACTCTGGAACAGCTGCGCCGCGCCTCGGCGGATGTGAGAGCGATTCGGAATGAGTATGGCCGATATAACCGGTATATGCTTGGGAAAAAGGGGCAGGCATATCTGGCGGCGCGGAAAGCAGCTGTTCAGGCGCAGGCTCAGAGGGACAAGCAGGAGCTGGACAAGGCCGATTATCAGAGGGAACAGAGTCGGAGGCAGAATGAGGAGAAGGACTTAAGGGAGCGTGACAGGCTGGCGGCTGCAGAACTGGAAAGTCTGGCGGATACGGATTTGGAGGACATGGATGCAAAGCTGGACAAAGCCCGCTCAGACGAAAAAGAGGAACAAGAGCGGAAAGCAAGGATAGAAGAGCGGATACGCAAAAGCAGAGAACGCATATTGGAATGCGACAGGAAGACGCGTGACTTGCAGGGACAAGAAAGCCTCTGGCAGTCTGAAGCGGTAGAGGAAAAGGAAGAGCTTAAGAATATTCAGGAGACAATGCGCTGGGAAGGGCATGGGAAGACTCTGGAAATCGTGGAGGCCTGCGATATGCAGCGCGCCGGCGACGTCATGGGAGAGCTTCAGAAATATCAGAGGGCGGTGGCTGCAGGAAGAGCGGCTATAGAGAAACACGGAAGAGACCGGAGGCAGCTGGATGAAATCACAGAGGAAGCAGAGAACCGCAGTAAGGACAAAGAGGAAAGAAAAGCAGCGTTAGAACGTGCGGAGCAGAAAACAGAGCATGCCCGGGATGCCTGCATCAAGCAGCTCTATGAACAAAACAACCATAATGACGAATGGAAGATTTCGCAGGAAACTCTGGGAGCGGTGGAGGAAATACTGCTGGAATATCAAAGCATCAGTGACGGCAGGAGAATCGATCAGCAACTACAGAAGGTATATCAGGAATGTAAGGACAAGCTGAATACCCATCTATGGGAAAAAGGGAAAGAACTGGAGGAGCAGGAGAAGGGCCTGAGAGAGTTAGAGGACAGGCGGTGGGAAATTCAAAATAGGAAAGAGCTGGAACCGGAGCGGAGAGAGGTGTCCGCCGCTTCCAGAAAAAGGTTGGAAGAGGCGGGGATCATGGCGGTACCCTTTTATAAGACCGTGGAATTTGCGGAAGGTCTGGGGCCGGAGGAATGCGCCGGACTGGAGGCCCAGCTGAACGATATGGGCCTTTTGGATGCGCTGGTGGTGACAGAGGCGGGTTTGGAGAGAATCAAGGCTGAATTCCCGGAGTTTGCGGACTGCGTCATACAACCTCTGAAGAAGGGAAAGTTTTGTTTTCCCTGGCTGACGGTAAATAATACCATAGACAGTGAAATAAGGAAGAATGTGGAGAATATTCTCAGCCATATTTCCGAACAAGGAGAACAAGAAAGTTCTTGTGTCTGGATGACGGAGAAGGGATATTTCGGGCAGGGAATTTTGTTGGGAAAAGCAGGGCAGAAGGAGGCGGCGGAGTATGTGGGCAGTCTGGCAAGAGCGCAGAAAAAGGAACGCCTGCTGTGCCGGCTGACGGAGGAGATAGAACAGGTTCGGTCTGTGCTGCAAATTCTTGCGCAGGAAAAAGAACGGCTGGAAAACCGTATCGGAACATTGGAGAAGGAATATGGCGGATCGTTCACAACAGAACAGATCGACCTTGCGCTGGAAACAGAAGGGAAGGCCAGACTTGCCAGCGAACAGGCGGAAGAAAATTATCGCGCAATAGAAGAGAAATTGGATTTGTGCAGGCAAAATGCCAATAGAAGCTATCAAGAGATGCTTTCCGCCTGCAGACCTTTTCCGTATGGAAGGACGGTGGAGGAATACTCGGAGGCGGACGATGCAATTCAGGAATATCTTCAGGGCTGGCAGAATGTTTACCGGCTGCTGCTGCGGCTTGAAAAGGTGAAAAACGATTTAGTGACACAGCAGGAGTTCATAGAGAGGGAAGAGAACAGCATTGACGATGCGGAGCTTGACAAAAGAGACGCTGTGGGAAAGATTGCGGAAGTTCGTTTGAAAATCGCACAATATGAGGAATATCTGAACCGGCCTGAAATTAGGGAAAGGGCACAGCGCAGGGAAGAACTGAAAAGAGAGAGGCAGGAGATTCAGGAAAGCATTACATATATTGGGCAAAGATTGGCAGTTATAGAGAATGAGCTGAACCGTCTTATGGAGGATGAGGAAAGGATAAAGAATGACTTGATACAAAAAGTCGCTGCAGAAAATCTTTGCCGGAAGTATTTTGAGGAGGAGCTGGATTTAAGACTGGTCTTTGAGAGAGGATCAGAAAGCCTTGAATCCTATGCCAGAGAGGCCGGACAGCGTATGCGGGAGGATGATAAAGATAGGGACGTAAGCATGCTGACCACGGCGCTACATCAGGCATATTCCAGCCATAACAGCAATCTTGTCAGCTATGGGACAGCGATAGAAGAATGTTTTGAGGAGGCGCAGGCAGGCTTTGGAGCGCTCCGGAAACGGCTGCGGATTGTCTCCGTGTGGAACGGAAAGAAGCTGTATCTGGAGGAATTCTATCAGATGCTGAAGGCCACGATAGAAGAGACTGCCCTTTTGATTCAGCAGAAGGACAGAGAGCTGTTTGAGGATATATTGTCGAAGACCATCAGCCATCAGCTGACGGACCGGATTGCCGAGAGCAGAAAATGGGTGCAGGATATGTCGGCGCTGATGAAGCTGGATACCTCTATGGGGCTGTATTTTTCGCTGGATTGGAAGCCGAAAACGGCGGAGAACGATCAGGAGCTGGACATTAAGGAGCTGGAGAAAATTCTGCTGAGGGACTATACATTGCTTGGAAATGATGACATAGAAAAGGTGGCGGCACATTTCCGCAGCAAAATCAAGACGGAAAAGCAGAGGGCGGAAGAGGCAGGGGAAACCATCAATTATATGGATTTGGTGAGGGACGCGCTGGACTATAGGAGATGGTTTGAGTTTCAGATGCATTATTACAGAAATCATGAGGGAAAGAAAAATCTGACGAATTCCGCATTCAATAAATTCAGCGGCGGCGAGAAAGCCATGGCTATGTATGTGCCGCTGTTTGCCGCGGTTAATGCCCAGTACCAAAAGGCGGAGAATCGGGATCATCCCAGAATCATTGCGCTGGACGAGGCTTTTGCGGGAGTGGATGACAAAAATATCAGCAGTATGTTCAAGCTGGTGGAAGACATGGACTTTGACTATATCATGAATTCGCAAGCGCTGTGGGGATGTTTTGAGACGGTTCCTGCACTGCGGATTTCAGAGCTGCTGCGCCCGCTGAATGCGCAGGTGATTACGGTGATTCATTATACATGGAATGGGCATGAGAGGATATTGGATGAGCAGTGATATTGACAGACGGAATGAGTGCGTCCGATATTTCAGGGAACAGACCGGATTCCATAGGGGCTTTCTGGAAATGCGGAAAAAGTGGAAAAGCTATGGAAAGGCTGTGGGAAAAATAAAAATCAAGTCCGCGACAGAGGAGGAGAAAAAAGCGCTTGGCAGTATCTTAGGCAGAAGATATTGGGAGGAAGACATAGAGTTTCTTTTTTCTGATTTTGAAAAAGCGCTGAAAGAAACTCGCTTCAGAGATGTACCTTTGACCGTGCTGCTGGAGGGCTACTTTGGAGAAACGCTGATTACAAATCAGGAGAAAAGAGCGCGGGAAGAGCAGCAGAAAGAGGCCTTTTGGAATCGAATTATGGAGTGGCTGGAGGGAAGAGGAGCAGAAGCCCTATCAACACTGGAGTGGGTTCGGGCCATGGCAGGGCAAAAGCAATATGGGTACACGGTGGTAATGGGGCATTGGAAGAACAGCGCAGCTGGGGCGGAGACACTGGTTCAAAATGTCTGCGAAGCTTGTATCATGCTGGGAGAAGTGAAGGAGGAGGGGATACCGCTGGCGGTTCTGGCGGCAAAGATTACCGGAAATCCCCATTATTTTGACAGAGGGCAAAACGGGGCGGCTCTTTTGCTGCAAGCGGTCTGTCTGGCTGCGGACAAGGAGGTTCCGGCGGATGCGGCGGGATTGCATCAGATCTACCGGGAGGCGGGTATTGTCACGGATGAGATTGCAAGTACAGTGGCCTTTTTTGGGCTCCATATGCGGAAAAAAGGGCAAAACTGTGAAATCTTGGAGGCTTTTTGCCGTGCCCGTGAGTCAGGGATTCTTTCCCTTGCTAATCTGGCGGGGGCGGAAGCCGCGTGGGCAGAGGCAGGCTGCGCCTATGTGGTGGAAAACGAAATGGTATTCAGTTATCTGGTAAATTGTTTTAAAGAAACGGAAGTGACCATATTGTGTACTTCCGGGCAATTGAGCGGTGCGGCCCAGAGATTGATTCGGATGCTCTGCGAAAACGGCACCAAAATATATTACAGTGGAGATATGGATCCGGAAGGAATTGGCATCGCAGAAGGGCTCTGGAAAAAATATCCGCAGAATATTCATATTTGGAGAATGGCACATCAGGACTATTATGATGCCTTGTCGGAAGAGGGGATAGAGGGGTGGAGGATGAAAAAGCTGCAGAATATTTCGCATCCCGTATTGCGTGAAACATCATACGATATACAGAAGACTGGTAAGGCGTCTTATCAGGAGAATTTATTGGAGAAATTGGCACAAGATATTTTAGACATGAGTAGTTCAGGGAACCTTAAGTAGCATCAAAAAGTTTATAAGAGAAATACCGTCACCTAGGCAGGACCTTACTTTTGCTCAGCTTAAGATATATTATCTGGAACGAGGACTCGAACTGAATACAAAGTTTGCCAATAGTCTTGAACTGCTAACGCCAGATGGAAAATATAATTATATAGCGTATTTGCTGGCAGATGAAAATGGCGTATCTATCAAGGTGGCAAAATATGCGGGAACAGATAAGGTGGATTTGATTGAAAACGAGGAATACGGATATTGTTCATTGATTAAGGCGACGAATCATGTTCTGGAAAAGATGAAAATAGAGAATATCACAAAAGCGAAGGTGACCAATACAAAGAGGATTGAAAGAAATCTGGTAGAATCGGTTCCTTTGAGGGAAGCGTTGATCAACGCCGTGGTTCATAATGATTTTACAAGAGAAATCCCGCCTGTTTTTGAAATTTTCAGTGATAGGATGGAATTGACTTCTTACGGAGGTCTGATTCCGGGACAGAGTAAAAAGGATTTTTTTAGCTGCAGCAGTATGCCGCGGAATAGGGAACTGATGAGAGTGTTTAAGGATGTAGGGCTGGTTGAACAGCTTGGTTCCGGAATGAGCCGTATTTTGCGGTATTATGATAAGAGTATTTTTGAAATATCAGAACATTTTATAAAAGTTATCTTCCCATTTTTTATATTGGATGAGGAAAAGAATATAACCATTGGCGATAATAATGGCGATAATAATGGCGATAATAATGGCGATAATAACAGTGTAAGGGAGCTTTTTGATTTACTGAAAAAGGATCCGTATATTACAGCCAGAGAGATGAGTGCGTATACAGGATTTAGTGCCAGAAAGATTAGCCGGATTATGCGGGAATTGCGTGAAACAGGTAGAATTGTTCGGGTGGGTTCGCCAAGAAAAGGTTACTGGAAAATCAAGGATACAGCTAAACAATGAAACTGTGATGGGTGGATGTTAAAGTAATACAATAACGACATTGACAAATTTGCCCAGTGCAATGCCTGAAAAGGACATAAGAAACGGCAATGATTGCTAATTGCAAATTTATTTTGATACAATGTATACTGAGAAGGGTTCATAAAGCCTATCGGGAAGATGAAACACAAGGGAAACTTGGAAGTTATGGAGGAGATTATCATGCTTGATATAATACCTGACACAGAACAAATGACAAATTTAGTTGGAAAATCTTTATATGGTGTATGGAATGAATTATGTGCTTTAGTTGATGCAAAATATGATATGGACTGTATATGGAATAAGGGCGGCAAGGCATGGACATATGAATATAAATACCGGAGAGGCGGTAAAACCCTATGTGCATTGTATGCGAGAGAAAACTGTGTAGGATTTATGGTTATCTTAGGAAAAGAGGAACGGTTAAAATTTGAAAATGACAGAGAAAATTATACAGAGGAGGTTCAAAGAATATATGATGAAGCCCAGACGTATCATGATGGGAAATGGATCATGTTTGAACCGACAGACACTTCGCTGTTTGATGATTTTATCAGATTATTGGGAATCAAAAGGAAGCCGAATAGGAGTAAGTATTCAGGAATTCATTGACATACTGAATGAATATCTGGCATGGTCCCTTGGAAACATGAGCCCGCTGGAGTATAGGAGGAGCCTTGGCCTGGCTGCTTAGCCAGTTCAAAAAAATGTCCGCCCCCACTTTATAAATAAAAATCTGTAAATACAGCTTTCTATGATAATGATTGGGCTGAAGGCTCTCTGCAACAGCTCCAGCCCAATTATCCGATAAGGTATCTTTTTTGATTCAGAGCGTCTTTGTCTCAGTCATGATTTTTGGCTTGTAATCACTTTTATGCTATTTTATGGCATTCCATTGAGCTCCGTAATGGAAGGGGAATGCTCATTGATCACGGCCTTGATTCGTCTGACGCCGGCAGAGGAGGACTCTTCCTTTTTGATTTTAAAAGAAACAAGTTCACCGGTATTTTTGGCATGAGGACCGCCACAAATTTCTTTAGAATATCCGGGGATGGTATATACTTTTACCATTTCACCATACTTGCCTGAAAAAACACCGATAGCGCCTTCTTCATAGGCTTTCTTTGGGGTCATCTCTTCCAGAATGATGTCAATTTTCTTCCGGATAGCTTCATTTACGATAGCTTCCACTTTTTCCAGTTCCTCCTTTGTGACCTTCCGGCTGAAAGAAAAATCGAATCTTAAACGTTCAGAAGTGATATTGCTGCCTCTTTGGGATACTTCGTCACCGAGGATTTTCCTTAATGCACCGTTCAACAAATGTGTTGCCGTGTGAAGTCTGGCTGTCTGCTCATTATTGTCTGTCAAACCCCCCGCAAATTTACCTGCCGCTCCTTGTCTGGATTTGTTCTGATGTTCCTCAAATTTCTTCCGGAATCCATTTATATCCACCTGATATCCTCTTTCCGAAGCCAGCTCCGATGTGAATTCAATGGGAAAACCGTAAGTATCATAGAGCTTGAATGCCAGATCACCACAGAGGACTCCCCCTTGATCTATACCGTCGAGATATCTGTTTGCCTTCTTTAGCCCCTCGTCCAAGGTCTTGGAAAATAAATGATATTCCCTTTGCAGTTGCTCAAGAATAAACGCCCTATTTTCTCCAAGCTCCGGGTAAATAGGCTTGTATTGTTCGACAAGCACCTCGGAAAGTTCGCACAAGTAATTTGTATTTATGCCGGCCTTCCGAAACAGCCGGATCATTCTTCGGATCAGCCGTCTCAAAATATATCCCTGCTCTGTATTAGACGGGCTAATGTGCATCGGATCACCAAGGATAAAGGTAATTGTTCTGGCATGTTCGCAGATAATTCTTTTGTCCCGTTCAGGGAGGGACTTTCCCTCTTTCTCAATCATTTCTTCAAGTGTCTGCATAACTGGAATAAACAGCTCTGTATCATACACGCTGGTTTTTCCGTTAAAGATAGTCAGAACACGTTCTAAGCCCATTCCCGTGTCCACGTTTTTCTGCTTCAGCTCTGTAAAAGAACCGTCAGCTTCTTTATTGAACTCCATGAAGACATTATTCCAAATCTCCACATATTTTCCGCAGTTGCATGAAGGGCCGCAGCTGGGGCCGCATTTCGGCTTACCCATATCGTAGAAAATTTCGGTGTCTGGACCGCAGGGCCCTGTCTGGCCGGCTGGCCCCCACCAGTTATTGTCTCTCCCATACCGGAAAATCTGGTCATTTTTAAGTCCGAAGCTCCTCCAGATTTCTTCTGCCTCCATGTCCGCCGGCGCCCATTCATCGCCCTCAAATACTGTCACGGCCAGTCTTTCGGACGGGATATGAAGATAATTGGTTAGAAAATCAAAGCTCATGGAAATGGACTCCCGCTTAAAATAGTCTCCCAAAGACCAGTTTCCCAACATTTCAAAAAAGGTGCAATGTGTATCGTCCCCTACTTCATCGATATCTTCTGTTCTTACACATTTCTGGATATCTGTAAGCCGCTTTCCGCCGGGATGTTTCTCGCCCAACAAATATGGCACTAACGGGTGCATTCCTGCAGTGGTAAACAAAACAGTGGGATCATTCTCCGGGAGAAGTGATGCAGAGGCGATTTCCGTATGCCCCCTTTCTTTAAAATAGTTTAGATACATTGTTCTTAATTCATTTGCTGTCATGTTTCATTCTCCTTTTTTGACATTTTTCCAAAACAAAAAACCCTAAGCTGATATAATATCAACTTAGGGCGAACTTTTCTGTCCGTGTTACCACCTAATTTCAGATTTCTCTGCGCTCTGTCAATACGGGATTTCTCCGATATTGCTTCCTGCGTTAACGGGGGAACTCCGTTGAAGCCTACTAAGATATATCCGTTCGGTTCACAGCTCAGAGGCTGCTTCGGCATTAGTTCAATGAAGATTCGCACCGCCCATCTTCTCTCTGTGAAATCCCTGATACCTACTATTCCTCATCAAAGCCTTTTTGTTTTGAATTAGTTGGAAGTATAGCACTATAAAAAGTATTTGTCAAGCAGTTTGTGAGACAACAGCCGTAACTCAGATCATCATGTTTAATAGCAACGCAATTTTGCACATTGGTATCTGCCTATTATTCAGTGCTGTCTTGTCTCTCATAGAGCTTTGGGTAATAAAAAGAAAAACTTTATAGGGAAATAGCCATGATTAGGATAAAAGCAGTTGGCGGGCAAACCATATTGACTATTTCAAATAACTCTGGTATTATAAAGTCAAATATTAGACTATCAAATATTTGAATGAGGGGGATTTATGAACAGAGAAGAAGTAAGAACCTATGTAAATCAATACTGCAGACTACGAGATGTGCAGTTTGCGGCCTACGAATTACACGCAAGAAAGCACAATTTAACTGCAAAAGAATTGTTTGTGCTTGATTTAATCTGGTTCGCAGAGGACGGCTGCCTGCAATCAGAAATATGCGAACGGTTGTCCGCCACAAAGCAGACCATAAGCGCAATCATCAAAAAGTTTTGGAAATTGGGGTATCTATCACTTTCAGAAGCAGAAAGCGACCGCCGAAACAAAATTGTTCGTTTTACAGATAGGGGCAGAGAATACACAAATAATATTATCCCGCCTGCCGCCAGTGCCGAGATTGATGCTATGGCTGAATTAGAAGATAGGGACATTGTGGAACTGGTACGCATTACTGCATTGTTTTCTGATTCGATGAAGAAGAAATTTGAGGAAATCAAGGATGATAAATAACCATGGAATTTTAGCTTGCAGGCTTGGGAAGCGGTTCATGCGCCGAAAGGCTATATAATCTCAGCTATATCGGTTTTAGCTATCCCGCAAAGGACGCTGCCGTTTTAAAGCAGGTGGAGTGTCTGATAAAAATGCGCTGCATTTTGGAAACTGGTAAAACGGAGGTAAAGCTGAAAATCTTTCACGCAACCCATTATTTCCAAACAAAGTGACACGTTATGAACTGCACCCGGACACGGTGGACTGCGTTGTGTTCTGCTCTAAGAATTATAAGCCTATTCTGCCACGCCTGCATGAGATTACAGACCGTTTTAATACTTACTTCCATTACACGATTACCGCTTATGGAAAAGAGATTGAGCCAGGCGTTCCGGGCATAGAGGAAAGCATGGAAACTTTGATCAGACTGTCCCAAATTGTTGGAAAACAGCGGATTGCATGGAGGTATGACCTTGTTCTGCTGACAAAGGAATACACCATAAAGCGGCATTTAGAAACCTTTGAGCGTATGGCAAAGGTGCTTTCCCCATACATTGACCGCTGCGTTTTCAGCTTTGTAGAAATGTATAAAAAACTGGAAAGCAATATGCCCGAGCTTATCCCCCTATCCGGACAAGATATAGACACGCTGGCACAAGGACTTGGAGGAATTGCAAAAAAATACGGCATTACCATTCAGACCTGCGGGACAAACGGCGACTTTTCCCGTTACCATATCCGTTCTTCCGGCTGCATGACGCTTGATATTCTGGGGAATGCCAACGGTATCATATTCAAGGACTTAAAACATAAGGGAACCCGGCAGGGCTGCCATTGTATCGAAAGCCGGGACATAGGGGCTTATGACACTTGTATGAATGGCTGTAAATACTGCTACGCAAATAAGAATACACAGAAAGCATTTGAAAACTACAAATACCATGATAAGGCTTCGCCCCTGCTGCTTGGCGTGGTAAAGCCGGAGGACACGATCATACAGGGGGCGCAGAAATCTTTCTTAAAGGAGAAAAAAAGTGACCGAACCAATTATCAATGAGATAGACGTGAAAAGCGTCATTACAAAATCAAATCTGCCCGTTTGTGAATACTCTGTAAACCCGTATGTGGGGTGTACCCACGCCTGCAAATATTGTTATGCGTCCTTTATGAAACGCTTTACGGGACATACGGAGGACTGGGGGACTTTCTTGGATATAAAAAACTGGAAAGAAATCAAAAACCCCGGAAAGTACAAAGACAAGGAGCTGTTTATCGGTTCTGTCACTGACCCCTACAATCCTCAGGAAGAAACCTATGGGCGTACAAGGGCTTTACTGGAACAGCTAAAGGGAAGCGGCGCAAAATTAAGCATTGCCACAAAATCCGACTTGATACTGCGGGACTTGGAGCTGATAAAGACGTTTCCTGATGCCCGTGTTTCGTGGTCTATTAACACACTGGACGAACATTTCCGGGAGGATATGGAAACGTCCGTTTCCATAGAAAGACGGCTTGCCGCCATGAAAGCATTTTACCTTGCAGGTGTGCGGACTACCTGCTTTATCTCCCCGATATTTCCCGGCATTACGGATATAAAGGCGATTATCCGGCGGGCAATGTCACAATGCAATTTAATCTGGTTGGAGAACCTCAACCTGCGGGGCGGTTACAAAACCGTCATTATGGACTATATACGAAAAAAATATCCGGAGCTTTACCCTCTGTACCATGAAATATATGATTGTAATGACCGCAGCTATTGGACAGCCCTTGACAAAGAATGTAAAGCTTTTGCCGCCGAAAACGGGCTTGCCTATGTGACAAATGATGACCGGATATCACGGGAATTTAGCGCCCCGCCCGTGATTGTCAATTATTTTTACCATGAACAGATAAGAAGAAATAACCGTTCGGACAAGTCAAACAGTGCACGAAAGGGCGCAATGTGTTCGGAGGACGCATGTTCTGCAGCCACTGGAGTGTGGAGGTGAGGAACATGTCGGAATTGCCGATGCTTGCCGGAGTGCTTTCCGGTTTTCATGCCCAAAGAACCTGAATTAAGTATAATAAATGCAAAATGAGTGATGCGCATATTCCGGAAGAAGCTCTTCCTAAATTATTTGAAGCATTTTATCGGGTTGATACATCCCGTAGCCGCCGGACAGAATGTTTATTATTAGTATTACGAAGCGGCCTACAACCTTCTCCCAACAAGGATGGGTATATCGGAATTCTGCGGACTGACGCCGAATACCTATACGTACCTTGGTTTGGAGGATGCAGCGGATGAACTGAAACAGTGTATCAGGCTGTTTTTAGAGACTGTAATGGATATAATGAATTGACTTGTTTCGTTTGATTCATTTGAGAAATAAATGGATGGATAGCTTCTGTCCCAGCAGCGAAGCACTGATCCGACCTCCATGGAGCTGCACAATACGCTTTGCAATGGCAAGCCCAAGCCCGGAGCTTTGAGTATCACTTCTGGCCTGATCCCCGCGATAGAAGCGTTCAAACATTTGATCAGGATTCAGCCCGCTGGTATCTGCTGCCTGATTTGCAATGCAGATATGGAGCTGGCCGGTGAGCTCTGTTTCTGCCGTTACTGTTACAGGAGCAGATTTGTCGGCATATCTGCGGGCATTGTCGAGCAAGTTTTGGAATACCCTAACCATTTGGTGTGTATTGATGTTGGTTGTATAGGATTCTGTTTTTATCTGCCAGAAAAGTGTCAGTCCATTTGCCTCCATCAGCACTTTATGTTCATAAAGGACGTGGCGCAATAATCCTATTACATCCATCCGCTCCATATCAGGGATCTTTTCGGCAGAGTTTAGTTTTGTATATTCAAACAGCTCATTGATCAGCACGTTCAGTCCCGTCAGGCGGCGTTCCACCACCTCAATATATTCAGCGAACCGCTGCTGGTCTTGTGGTCCTGTCTGCTTTAACAGATCCACATAGCCGATAATGGAAGTGAGGGGACTGCGCAGGTCGTGGGAGACATTGGTGATCAGTTCATTTTTACTCTGCAGCTGTTTCTTTTCGAGTTCTTGTTTTTCGCTGAGCTGCACGGACATCTCATTGATGCTGGCGCATAGTTCTGTAATTTCATCATTGCCCTGCAGTTCCATAGTTCTTCCAAAGCCTTCTTCACGGATTAGCTGGATTTCCTGAGAAAGATACTCCACGTATTTTACTTTGCGGTTGATCCTGACAGAAAAGGACAACACAAAGCATACCAGAGGGGGCGCTGCTGTTAGTACAGTATGAAGGTATTCAGCGGCAGCGCCATACTGTGAGCCCATATGATAGAAAAATTCCCTCAGCCCATAATAAAACAGCATATATTCCGCAGCCAGTACAATCAGACTGATAACAAGGGAATGATAGGCGGCTCTCAGAAAATATGCCGTAAGGCGTTTTCTGAAAGATACTGACAATCTCTTGTAAACCAGAAAAAGTACCAGAATTGTCCCGGCAATGACAATGCTGTTGATCAGGATATAGTCAGGAATCATTCTCCAGTCTGTCATATCTGATACCCCCTTCCCCAGCATGTTCTGATAAAATCCGGATGCACACCGTCCCAGTTCAATTTGCTGCGCAGATTTGCAATATGCATCATCACTGCATTTTCTGAGTGAAAAAACTCTTCGTGCCACACCGCTTCATAAATCTGGGACATCGCCAGTACTTGTCCCCGGTTTCGCAGCATATATTCCAGAATATCGTACTCCTTGCGGGTCAGCCGGACTTCACGCCCGTTTACCCAGACCTGACGGCTTTTGGTATCTACCATCAGGTCATCCGTCTGAAGCGTATGTGCCGGCATTTTTGTCTCATTGTACTGCTTATAGCGGCGGAGCTGGGCCTTAATGCGGGTAAGAAGCTCAATGGGTTTGAAAGGCTTGGTCACATAATCATCACCGCTGGCTGTGAGTCCTTGTATGATATCCATATCTTCTGACTTGGCTGACATGAAGATAATTGGCATTTTGTTCGTTTCCCTGATTTTGAGGCAGGCGCTGATACCGTCAATTTCTGGCATCATCACATCCAGAAGGATCAGATCTACCTGATAGTGTTCCAGTACATCCATAGCTTTTCTGGCATTTTCGCAGGCAAGGTAGCGGTAGCCCTCATTTCCCAGATAGATGCCCAAAAGTTTACAGATATCTTTATCATCATCAATGATCAGTATAAACTCTTTCATGATTTCTTTTTGCATCCTCCTCTTTGCAAAAATACTGCAGGCCTGCCGAAGCAAGAAACATCATTAGAAGCTCAGCGGCAATGATCTGCCAGTGTTCCAGACCGCATAAGACGCCGAATGAACCTGAAAAGGAAATCATTCCGACAGATATGATTTTAGCAATTATACCAATTTTCAGGAACTGGAACAAGGGTATTTTTAAAAGAGCAGAGCCTGCGCATATTACCTCATCGGATACCAGAGGAACGATCAATAGTATACCCAGAGCCTGACAGCGGTGCTGCTGTGTCAGCCGCTGCAGCCAAAAGGCCTGCCGCCTTTCTTTTTTGCCCTTAAAAATGCGGCACGTTGCCATTGAAGACAAGGCATACATAATTGCAAGGCCCAGCACGGAACCTGTGACACCAAGTAAAAAAGCTTGCAGACTGCCGATATGATCCGTTCCCCACAGCACCACTGCGGCCTCTGGTACCGGAATACATATGGGGAGAAGCACACATAGAATAAAATAAATGAAACACATCATAAACCCTCCCTATAGCAGTTTATATTGCTTTTCGCAGTCTGGGGGCCGTTCATAGTAACGTTTATATCCGTTTCACTGCATTTTAATTTCATATTCAGTACATATGCCGGGGGCAGATTGCGCCAGATGCGTACAATTTTCCGGATATTGAAGTATTCCTCCAGAAACTGCCTGCGGAGCAGAGTATACTGGAAGGTAGTAAATACACCGTTTGCTCCGACAGCTTTTTGAGTCTGGGATAATATCCTGCGGGACATAGGCTCCGGCAGGGAGGTAAAGGGCAGGCCGGAAATAATATGATCCGCATGGGGGAAGCCCTGCTTTTTTAAAAAGCTGCAGACGTTTCCGGCATCTCCATGGATCAGTACTACACCCGGCACTCCATGAAATTGTTTCTGGAGCATGCTGTAAAAACGGTCATTTTGTTCAATCACAATATAAACTGTGTCAGGTCTCTTTTTCGCGCACACTTCCCGGGTAAAAATGCCGGTTCCGGCTCCATATTCTACAATACACTTCGCTTTATCGAAATCGATCCAAGCGGTCATGGCAGCTGCCAGACGTTTGCTGCTGGGAGCGACAGCTCCAATAGTGTTTGGAGCTTTGATGTATTCTCTTAAAAATTTCCACATATAAAATCCTCCCTATGTCATAAATTTAAGATGCTGTGCTGTTATTTGATGGCTTAAGTATAAACCGTGGACATAAGGAGAGAACCGTAGAAAATATAAAGATTTATTTAGGAATGTATATAGTAACAATTCCGGATAAAGAAAATATTCTGAAGCAAGCGGATCCATAGTGCAATTGGCTATATGACACCTCAGCAAAAGGAGGATGAGGAACTCAAAAAAGCAGCATAATCTTTCGACTTTTTTTGCCCAAAGTATTGACATAGATCCACATTTGACGAACAATCAATATAGAAAAGATAATTTGCGATAAAAGCAGAATACGGAATCGGAAGGAGCTGCATAAATGAATGTGGAATATAGAACGCAGAAAGATCTGCCTTGTGATGCATTGTATCAATTATTTCTTGCCGTAGGATGGGCGAAAGAGGATACGACGCAGGAGATGATTGACAATTTCGATATTGGATTCAGGAATTCAACTTTTGTTTTTTCTGCTTGGATTGACGGCAGATTAGTGGGATGTGTAAGGGTCTTGAGCGATCTGCATTTCCGCTCGGTTATTTATGATTTAGCTGTTCTGCCTGAATTTCAGAATAAAGGCATTGGAAGAGAGCTGGTGCAAAGATGCCGGGAGGCTTGTGAAGCCTCCGAGTGGTTGGTGCAGACGGACATGGCAAAAGGGTTTTATGAGAAAATAGGCTTTCAGGAAAACAGAGATCATTTTCTTACAATTCCTTGTAAATGGTTTTAGCCTGCAAAACAGAATCCTTCTTTTCGGAAGTTGGTGAGCGTTAGAGATAAACTTGCCAATATGCATTGTAAATGTCAGGCAAATATTTTATAATCAATTATAGCAAGCGTGGGCTGAGGAGGTTGATAAATGGTAGGAAGAATCATAGGTTTGGTATGCTGTTTATTATGTGCTTTTCCTTTTTTTGCCTTGAGCATATATAATAAGGACAGTGACGAGCCTATAAACTTCTGGAGCGGAGACACATCCCTGAAAGATAAGGTTAAGGATGTAAAGAGCTATAATATGGAAATGGCCGGATTGTATAGAAATTGCGCAGTATTCTTTCTGTTGAACGGGATTCTGCTTGTGATTTTTCCTATTGCCGGAATCGTATTATTAGTGCTTGGCTGCTCGGTCGGGATTTATCTGGCATATCGGGTCTATAGGGGGATTTTAGAAAGACATTCATAAATTCGCATTTGGCGGTCAGATGGAGAAGATGAAAATCAGGGCTTTATGGGGTGAAAGTTTGAAAATAGGCAATGTCATTAACTTAAGGAATCTTTTACATTTAAAATTGTAAAAGGTTCCTTTTTTCTGTATTTTTACTGTATAATAGAAGCAGATAACTGATGTTTTTCTTTTAAAGGCAGGTGATTTTATGAAGGACTCTCAAAAACGTACCTGTTGTGATATCAGTTTGATCCATCAGGATGAATTCCATGACTTCTGCAGAAATGGGAATCCGTCCTCATTTATAAGGAACAGAAAAATGCCGCTGAAGGATCTTGTGTTCACCATGATCAACCGGAGGGGGATTACTTTGAGCCTGGAACTACGAAACTATATGAAGACTGCACATCCGGGAATGGAAATATCAAAACCCGGCTATCTGAAACAGCGTATGAAATTGAACCCGCTGGCTTTTTATGAGCTCTACCGCCATCATAACAGGAACTTTTACGCGGAACCCGGATTCTCTACCTTCCACGGATATCTGGTCCTTGCAGCGGACGGATCAGGAATCAATATCCCTACTACAAAGGAAACCCTGGAAGAATTCGGGACATCCAGCAGGAAAGGAACAAAGCCCCAGGCATCCATAGGGCTTGGATGTCTGTATGATGTCATGAACCGGATGATTCTGGAGAGCGACTGCCGTAAATGTAAGTTTGATGAAATGCGGCTTGCAGAAGAACAGCTTGACCGTGTGCCAGAAACGGTCGGCAGCTCACAGCCGTTTCTGGTCGTCATGGACAGGGGATACCCGTCTACCCCGGCTTTTATCCGGATGATGGAGAAAGGCATCTTATTCCTTGCGCGTCTCAAATCCAGTGATTATAAAAAAGAACAGGCCGCTTTGTCGGCACCGGACACATGGGTGGACATCCATCTGGACAAAAGCCGGATCAGACATTATAAAGGAACGGATATTGGCCGGCGGATGGAAGAGATCGGGCACATTACCCTGCGGATGGTCAAAGTGCCGCTGCCGGAAAACCAGGAAGAAGTGCTCATCACAAATCTGCCACCGGAAACCTTCGGCTGCCAGCAGATAGCGGAACTGTACCATATGAGATGGGGGATTGAAACGGCATACGAGACACTCAAAGACCGTCTGCAGATGGAGAATTTTACAGGGACCAAGCCAATCCTGCTGCTGCAGGATATATACAGCACAATCTATATCAGCAACCTTGCGGAGGACATCATCCGTGATGCCGAGGCGGAATTGGACGAAAAAGAAAGCCACCGGAAACATAAGATGATGATAAACCGGACATTGAGCATTGGGATACTGAAAAATGACCTGATCTATATCCTGTTGGAAACGGACGAGCGGAAACAGGATGAACTGTTCCAGCAGATTTATGAGGACATCAGCAAGAATCTGGTTCCCATAAGACCAGACCGCCATTACCACCGGACAAAGGGGCAGCTTGCGGGGAAATATTCAAATACGCATAAAAGAGCTTATTGAGCAGAAAAGTTGTAGAACACGAGCATGTCCTGCATGATAAATACAGTAAAATAGTATAAAATATTAGAATTAATTTTCCAGAACAATACCGGATGTCCTTTACCCCATGGATGGGTGTAAAGCTATCCGGTATTGCTTGAGGCTGTAAATTTTTCTGTGTCTATGGAGGAAAAATCCTTCCGATAAGATTCAGATATGTACCGTATTCTGTCGAATTAT
>ERZ808051.605-NODE-605-length-35608-cov-5.096620_pt1 | contig 35608 bp, 38 predicted proteins | sample MGYA00380199_ERZ808051 | MGnify/ENA primary metagenome ERZ808051 (study PRJEB31490, sample SAMN06133391) | mouse gut metagenome | isolation source: J11 | host: mice | place: China: Chengdu | collected 2015-05 ...
TCGCCCTTTTTGATCTTTAACATAGCCATAATGGGCACCTCCTTATAATACTTCGGGAGCCAGAGATACGATCCTCATGAACTGCTTGTCACGAAGCTCTCTTGCTACCGGCCCAAAAATACGGGTTCCTCTTGGAGTCTTGTCGTCTTTGATGATAACTGCCGCATTCTCATCAAACCTGATGTAAGAACCGTCCTTACGGCGCGCGCCCTTTACAGTGCGGACAACAACTGCCTTAACAACATCGCCCTTCTTTACAACACCTCCGGGTGTTGCATCTTTAACAGAAGCGACGATAACATCACCAATGTGTGCATATCTTCTTGTAGAGCCGCCCATAACGCGAATGCAAAGCAATTCTTTCGCACCGGTGTTATCAGCAACCTTCAATCTCGTTTCCTGCTGAATCATGTTTATACCTCCCTGTGCGCTTCAGCGCACATCCATATCAGAATCTGGACGAAAAAATTCCTCCAATTACTTTGCCCGTTCTACGATTTCCACAAGTCTCCATCTCTTATCCTTGGAGAGAGGTCTTGTCTCCATAACCTTAACCGTATCGCCGATATTGCACTCATTGTTTTCGTCGTGTGCCTTCAGCTTGTAGGTATTCTTCACAACCTTTTTATACAGAGGATGCTTCACATGTTCTTCAATTGCAACGACAACGGTTTTATCCATCTTGTTGCTTACTACCTTACCGGTACGTGTCTTTCTTAAATTTCTTTCCACGGTTGATTCTCCTTTCCTCACACCCAGTGCGATGCACCTCGTGATTATGCCCTCGCCTTCTCGGTAATAACTGTCTGAATACGCGCAATATTCTTTCTGACTTCCTTGATTCTCGACGTATTATCCAGCTGGTTGGTTGCGTTCTGGAATCTCAAATTGAAAAGTTCTTTCTTCGCAGCGACAAGCTCTTTATTTAACTCTTCAACAGACTTAACTTTTAATTCTTCTACAAACTTACTGGCTTTCATTATTCTACACCGCCTTCCAAATCTGCCTTAGAAACGATTTTGCACTTGCAGGGAAGCTTATGCATTGCAAGACGCAGCGCCTCTCTTGCCTGATCCTCGGGGACACCGGCAATTTCAAACATAACACGACCGGGTTTAACAACAGCTACCCAATACTCCAAAGTTCCCTTACCGGAACCCATACGGGTCTCAGCCGGCTTTGTGGTAACGGGCTTGTCAGGGAAAATCTTGATCCAGACCTGACCGGAACGCTTTGTGCAACGGGTAAGCGCAATACGGGCCGCCTCGATCTGATTCGATTTGATCCAACAGGGTTCCTGCGCTACAAGGCCGAATTCACCGTAGGTAAGGACATTGCCTCTTGTCGCCTTGCCTCTCATAGTGCCGCGGAACTGTTTACGATGCTTTACTCTCTTAGGCATTAACATGATTATTATCGCTCCCTTCCGTCTGATTTCCCTTTGTAGGAAGTATTTCGCCTTTATAGATCCAAACCTTTACTCCAACCTTGCCATAGGTGGTATCCGCCTCTGCGAAGCCGTAATCGATATCCGCCCTCAGGGTCTGGAGAGGAATGGTACCCTCGCTGTAGAATTCGGAACGGGCAATATCAGCCCCGCCGAGACGTCCTGAACAGCAGGTCTTGATTCCCAGCGCTCCCGCCTTCATTGTCCTGCCCATGCAGGACTTCATTGCACGCCTGAAGGACACACGGTTCTCCAGCTGCTGCGCAATATTCTCTGCAACAAGCTGCGCGTCCCTGTCAGGTCTCTTGATCTCCTTGATATCGAGCAGAATCTTCTTGTCGGTGATCTTTGCCAGCTCTGCCTTTGTAACCTCGATCTCTGCGCCGCCCTTACCGATGATAACGCCGGGCTTCGCTGTGTGGATGATCACCCTCACTCTGTCAGACGCTCTCTCGATCTCTATCTTCGCAACACCTGCGCTGTATAACTTCTTCTTCAGAAACTTTCTGATCTCGTAGTCCTCGACAAGATAATCTGCGAACTCGCTCTCAGCATACCACTTGGAATCCCAATCTTTTATTATTCCGACTCTTAAGCCATGAGGATTAACTTTCTGTCCCATTTATTTGTCTGCTCCTTTCCCTACTTCTTCTCATCCAAAACAACAGTGATATGGCTCATTCTCTTTTCGATGCGGTAAGCCCTGCCCTGTGCCCTGGGTTGAATGCGCTTCATTGTAGGTCCCTTGTTTGCGTAACACTCTGCAATATAAAGGTTTTCCTTATTCATGCCGTTGTTGTTCTCAGCGTTTGCCATCGCCGACTCAACCAGCTTTTTGATAAGACCGGAAGCATATCTGGGATTGTATTCCAGAATACCAAGTGCAGTCTGCACGTCCTTGCCCCTTATAGCGTCTAATACGAAGCATGCCTTCTGTACGGACACTCTCGCATATGACAGCTTTGCCGAAGGCCTTGTATCCTTCTGAGCGTTTCTCTCTCTCTTGATCTGACTTCTATGCCCTTTAGCCATAGATAATATCCTCCTTAATATACGCATCTGCTACAGTGGAAAGGTTTTATTCCGTATGCTCCCCCGCACTGCAGACAGACTGAAAATGCAATACCCTCCCGGGTAATTGTGCGCTGCGGACGCCCGCGTTTACTTAGCTTTGTTATCTCACCTTAGACTTTTTCTCGTCTTTTCCATGGCCTCTGTAGGTTCTGGTTGCAACGAACTCACCCAGCTTATGACCTACCATATCCTCGGTTATATATACAGGAACGTGCTTTCTGCCGTCATGAACCGCAATTGTATGTCCCACGAAAGAGGGGAAAATTGTAGAGCGGCGGGACCAGGTCTTAATGACCTGCTTCTGTCCTGAAGCATTTAAAGCATCAACTTTCTTTAACAGGCTTGCGTCTGCGAAAGGTCCTTTTTTCAGTGATCTAGCCATTGTCTTTCCTCCTGTTTTTCTTCATCATTACTTCATGGCTTTGCCGTCGCGTCTTCTTACGATCAGCTTGTTGGAAGCCTTCTTAGCCTTGCGTGTCTTAAGGCCAAGCGCAGGCTTACCCCAGGGAGTAGAAGGACCGGGACGCCCGATTCCAGTCTTGCCTTCGCCGCCGCCGTGAGGATGGTCGTTCGGGTTCATAACGGAACCGCGCACAGTAGGACGGATACCCATATGGCGCTTACGCCCTGCCTTGCCGAGCTTGATAAGATTGTGATCTCCGTTGCCCACAACGCCTACGGTTGCACGGCATACGACGGGAACCATTCTCATCTCGCCGGAGGGAAGACGCAGTGTAGCATACTTTCCTTCCTTCGCCATCACCTGTGCGCTGTTGCCTGCGGAGCGGACCATCTGACCGCCCTTGCCGGGATACAGTTCAATGTTGTGTACCTGGGTACCTACAGGAATCTCTGATAAAGGCAGGCAGTTGCCGACTCTTACCTCCGCTGTGGGTCCGTTCATGACCTTCATGCCGTCGGTCAGACCCTGAGGAGCAAGGATATATGCCTTCTCTCCGTCCGCATAGCAGATAAGCGCAATATTCGCGCTTCTGTTGGGATCGTACTCGATGCCCTTCACGGTTGCAGGAATGCCGTCCTTATTTCTTTTGAAATCAATGATTCTGTACTTTCTTCTGGAGCCGCCGCCATGGTGTCTCACAGTGATCTTACCCTGATTGTTACGACCGGCGTTCTTCTTAAGAGAAACACAAAGGCTCTTCTCGGGAGACTCTTTGGTGATCTCCGCCTTATCGGAGCTGGTCATATTTCTTCTGGAGGGTGTATAGGGATTATATGTCTTAATACCCATTGTCTTATCTCCTTTTTCTGATTTTTTGCGCGGCAGCCGTTTCTGCCGCATACATAAATTTACCTGCCGCCCTGACTAAACCCGGAAATTCTCAGGAAGCACATGATGCTGTCCCGGAATTTCCCGTCGGTCATTTTAGAGTCCTGCAAAAATTTCGATATCCTTGCTGTCCTCAGTCAGGGTAACGATTGCCTTCTTGGTCTTTGCAGTCTTTCCAAACGTCATTCCGCGTCTCTTATTCTTGCCCACGCAGTTCATGGTGTTGACGCGCTTTACCTTTGCGCCCTCAAACATTTTCTGCACGGCTTCCTTGATCTGGGTCTTGTTAGCCTCCGGATGAACGAGGAAGGTATAGGTCTTCTCTCCCATCCCCGACATACTCTTCTCAGTGATAACCGGTTTGAGGATAACATCATAATATTTAATATCTGCCATTATGCGTACACCTCCTCAATATTTGCCACTGCACTCTTGGTGATAACCACGGTGCCGCTCTTCATGATATCATACACGTTTATCGTGCTGTTGACCTTTTTCATTTCATTCTCGGTCTCAACCTGCACATACGAGGTCTCCACCGCGGGAAGGTTTCTTGCGGACATGATCACGTTCTTATCAATGCCCTCCATGATAATCAGTGCCTTGGCTGCCTTCAGGTTTTCAAGAACCTTCACAAGTCCCTTTGTCTTGATCTCGTCAAGCTTCAGCTCATCCACCACGATAAGCTTGTTGTCCTGAACCTTGCTGGTCAGGGCAGACCTGATAGCCGCCTGCTTCTCTTTCCTATTCATTTTGAAGGAATAGTCTCTGGGAACGGGAGCGAAAACCACGCCGCCACCCTTCCACTGAGGAGAGCGGGTGGAACCCTGCCTGGCATGTCCCGTACCCTTCTGCCTCCAGGGCTTTCTTCCGCCTCCGGATACTTCAGCACGGGTCTTTGCCTTCTGAGTACCCTGACGATTATTTGCAAGCTGCTGCACAACCGCCATGTGTACCAGATGCTCGTTTACGTCCACACCGAATACTTCATCGCTCAGCTCGATTGTGCCAACTTCCTTGCCTTCCATATTATAAACAGATACCTTTGCCATTCTGATTGGTCCTCCTTTCGCATATCTGGCAAGACGCGCCGTTATGCCTCGACCTTCGTGGTCTCTTTGATGGTTACTAATGCTTTCTTAGCTCCAGGCACGGAACCCTTCACCAAAAGCAGATTCTTCTCAGCATCCACTCTTACGATCTCAAGATTCTGCACTGTCACTTTTTCACAACCCATGTGGCCGGGCATTCCCTTGCCCTTGAATACACGGCTGGGAGACGAGCATGCACCGTTGGAGCCCTGATGGCGGTGGAACTTGGAACCGTGCTTCATGGGTCCTCTGTGCTGTCCCAGTCTCTTGATCGCGCCCTGGAAGCCTTTTCCCTTGGATATTGCGGAAGCGTCGATCCTGTCGCCCTCCGCGAAGATATCCGCCTTGATCTCGGCGCCCATGGTATACTCCTCGGCGTTCTCAAACCTGAACTCTCTGATATATTTCTTTGCGCTTACGCCTGCCTTCTTGAAGTGGCCTGACACCGCCTTGTTGACAGCATGCCTATGGATGTACTCCTTCTTGCCGCTTGCGTCCTTGTTGATAATTCTCTCCTTCGCGTCAACAAAGCCGACCTGTACCGCACTGTAGCCGTCGTTCTCAACTGTCTTGACCTGTGTAACCACGCAGGGACCGGCCTGAAGAACGGTCACAGGAACCAACACGCCGTCTTCACTGAAAACTTGTGTCATTCCAACCTTTGTCGCCAAAATAGCTTTCTTCATGTTTCCTCTCTTTCTGCCCTTCCGGGCTTTCTGCGGGCGCTGCCCTGTCTGGACTGCACCCTTCTACATAGCGGACCACACGGTTATTGTTGCGCCGTAACCTGTGTGTTCTTACGTCTAAGTAGAGGTTTTTGATTTACTTTGTCTTCATTTTTATATCAATATAAACACCCGCAGGCATCTCCAGTCTCTGCAGCGCATCAACCGTCTTCTGGGTGGGTGCAATGATATCAATAAGTCTCTTATGAGTCCTCTGCTCGAACTGCTCTCTGGAATCCTTGTACTTGTGTACGGCTCTCAGAATCGTGACAACCTCCTTCTTGGTAGGAAGGGGCACGGGACCGCTCACCTCTGATCCTGTCTTCTTTACAGTTTCAATAATCTTCTTTGCGGAAGCATCTACCAGCTGATGCTCATAAGCCTTAAGGGTAATTCTCATCACTTGATTTGCCATAAAAAAAGTCGCCTCCTTTTCGCACTTTTAACGAAATGAAAATTTTCATTTTCATTTTAGTACGACAAGCGGTGACTGTACACTCTCCCGTGTGTGTCCTAAATTCTTACGCAACTACTCAAATTTAATTCCTCACACGTCGTTTCTACAAATTACAGTAGACTCTCAATTGGTACAGTGACTTGTCGTCAGTTTTCAACTTGACATTCGCTCCACGGAAAAACCTGATCGTCATTGCTGACAATCAGCAACCTCGCGTTTCACAGCTATCATGCCACAGCAATTTGTAGTATACATGGTAATTACTGACTTTGCAAGAACTTTTTTATGTTTTTTGCACTTTTTTTTGTACAATGGTAAATCCTATGGCTTTCCTGCTCCCTTATATTTACTCCTGACAAAAAATCCGGTATAATTTATACAGGACAGGCAAAACAAGGCCGCCGGACCCACAAACTGCCGGCGGGGATAAAACCGATTGAATCAGAAAAATCAAATATCCTGGCGGCAGCCGCCCGGCTCATTGACCGCAGGGATAAACGATAGCAAAAAAATGACATTAATTAAAGCAGATATTAATTAAAGCAAAGATAAATTAAAATAGAAAAGAGGAAAAATTATGTGGATTGCAGATAGCTGGAAGGATTATGAAGTCCTGGACGCCTCGGGCGGAGAAAAGCTGGAGAGGTGGGGAAGGTACATCCTCGTGCGCCCCGACCCCCAGGTCATCTGGGATACTCCCCGCTCGCACAAAGGCTGGAACACCAGAAACGGGCACTACCATCGAAGCTCAAAGGGCGGCGGCGAATGGGAAATATTCGACCTGCCGGAGGAATGGAGCATATCCTACCCCCTTGCGCTGCCGGGCGGGCAGGCGGCTGACCGGGAGGCGCCCGGCATACTGACCTTCCGCTTAAAGCCCTTCAGCTTCAAGCATACCGGGCTTTTCCCTGAACAGGCGGCAAACTGGGACTGGTTTTCCCGGCTTATCCGCAATGCAGGCAGACCCGTAAAGGTACTGAACCTTTTCGCCTATACCGGCGGAGCCACCGTCGCCGCCGCCGCTGCCGGCGCCTCCGTCACCCATGTGGACGCCTCCAAGGGCATGGTGGGCTGGGCAAAGGAAAACGCTGCCGCATCCGGCTTAGGCCAAGCCCCCGTCCGTTTTCTTGTGGACGACTGCGTCAAGCTCGTGGAGCGGGAGATCCGCAGAGGGAACCTCTACGACGGCATCATCATGGACCCTCCCTCCTACGGACGCGGACCCAGGGGAGAGGTGTGGAAGCTGGAAGACAGCATCTGGTCCTTTATCCGGCTGGCGGCACGGCTGCTTTCAAAAGATGCTCTGTTTTTCCTTGTCAACTCCTACACCACCGGGCTGCAGCCCGCCGTGCTCTCCTACATGTTAAGCTCCGCCGTGGCAAAGGACTTCGGCGGGCAGGTGGAAGCGGAGGAAATCGGGCTGCCTGTGACCTCAAGCGGGCTCGTGCTGCCCTGCGGCGCATCCGGAAGGTGGAGCCGAAAATCCTGACGGCTCACAGCACATATTTCCTCAAGACCGGAACCCGGTACAGCACCCATGCCGCAGCAAAGGAAAGCAGAAGCGTTCCCAGAAAGAACAGCGGCAGAGAGAGCCATATACAAAAACTCAAAGGCGTTATATGTAGAAATTTGTAAAAAAAGTTTAAAAACACCGGATGAATCAGATAGACGGCAAAGGTAAGCGCCGCCGCCCTTTTCCAAAAATCGGTATTTTTCGCGCTCTTACCGCCGCTTCTGCCCCACACAATCCCCCAGCCGAACAAAAGCAGCGCCAGCACCGCTGTCAGCGGATAGCTGTACACGGTCCGCACCGTATGGATTCCGGCGAGCCTGAGAACCGCCATTATAAGGGCAAGCGCTGCCGACACCCCGGGCAGCGCCCAAAGGGCCCCCGCTCTCATGGGTTTGCGTCCCTCTGCCGCCCTTTCCGTCCCTGACCTGCGCAGCGTCTTTCCGGCGGCGCTCTCCTTTTCCGTCACGGCGACCCTCTCCCGCCCCTGTGCCCCCGCGCCTGGGGATGCGGCAAACAGATATCCGCATATATAATAAAATACATAGATAATACTACCCGACAAGGCCGCCGGATACTCCCACTTCAGGGCTCCCGCCAGCCAGGGCAGAATACTGCCGGCAAAAAAAAGCGCTGCCGACAGCGCATACACCGCAGGACGGGACATGAGCCCCAGCAGCCGTTTTAAAGCCGGCGTCATCAGATACAGAAGCAAAATCAAGTACAGATACCACATATGCGACCAGCTTTCCCCACGCAGCACCATAAAAAAGGCCCTGCCGGGCATTTCCATACGGAAGGTATGCTCCAGGGCGATCTGTTCCAGACAGGCATACGGAACCCCGAACAAAAACAGCGCCAGCAAAATCCGTCTGCAATACCTTGCCAGCATATCCCGCATGGATATTTTCCTGACGGGGTTCAAAAACAGGTAGCCCGAAATCAGCACAAACACGGGCACGCACCAGCATATCAGATCAAGCGCCGTAAGGAACGCCTTTTCTTCCAGGGGAAACGGCCGCATATCCGTAATATCCATCGCTCCGGTTATGGTGTGCAGCAGCACCACAGCGCATGTCGCCGCCACTCTCAGTTTGTCCAAAAAGCCTTCCCTTTCCCGCATACGCTCTCCATTCCTGCCAATGTCTGGCAATTTATTAAGAGTATATCCAATTGCCGGACGCCACGCAAGGGTATCCGCCGTATTTTAATGGAAAATAAAGGATTATTTACAATCTTCTTCATATTTTACACTATTTTAGCAATGATTTATTGCTTCTTTCTGCAAAAGTATATATAATACAGTCGTGTAGCATTCAATAATACTTTTTTGTCTTCGCATGATCGTTCTGCTTATTGCTATACCCAACCACGAACGAAAAGAGGAATCGCAATATGTATACGTATTCAAAAACCACCGTTTTGCTGATAGAAGACAACAGGAGGGATGTCTCCTCTATCACACACCTGTTGGAAAGCAACGGCTACAAGGTTACCGCCGCCCTCACGGGAAAGGCGGGCTTAAGCCTTGCCGCGTCTCTCTGCCCCGATGTTATCCTTTTAAATCTGGGGCTGCCGGACATAAACGGTTATGAAGTTCTGCAGCAGCTGCGCAACTGGAGCAAGGTGCCTATACTCATCATATCCACACGCAGCGAAGAATCCGAAAAGGTGCTGGCTCTGGATACCGGCGCGGACGACTATATTACCAAGCCCTTTGGCACGGCGGAATTGCTGGCGCGTATCCGCACCGCCCTGCGCCGTCGGATGACCTTCATAGCCGACAGAAAATATAAAGCCGGGGAGTTGGAAATTAACTTTGATAAGAGACTGGTCCGGCTGGCCGGAAAAGAAATTCACATGACTCAGATCGAATATCAGCTTCTGACGCTTCTGGCGGAAAATTCCGGCAGCGTCCTCACCTACAGCTTTATCATGAACGCCATATGGGGACCCTACACTGACAATAACAACCAGATTCTGCGCGTCAATATGTCAAATATTCGCAGAAAGATCGAGAAAGACCCTGCAAAACCGATGTACATATTTACAAAAATCGGTATCGGTTACCGCATGCTGGAAAATGAAAACGCCAACTTACTATAAGTGAGTTGGCTGTCTTTTAGAGCGTTTTCTGTCCCCGGTGCAACCGCTCCCTAAAGACGTCTTACGCTCTTTACCAGCAACGGAACCTCAAACAACAGCATAACGATCCAGCCTATCATGTTTGCCCAAGCAAGGCTTGCAAATCCCTGATCCAGGACCTTCACCATAAGGATAACCGCCGCGACCCTGCCCAGCATATTCATGAAAGTGCTGTACAGGGTCACCTTCATATCTCCCATCCCGCGGAAAAATCCCTGAATTCCGTTTGTAAATCCCGGCAGAATATACATAAAAGATATAAGACGGAGATAATCCGTTCCAAGGCTCACCGCCTGCGTACCGTCATTTTTTGCAAACAGACCCATAAGCGCCGGCGCTGCACAATAAATAAACGCCAGCAAAAACAGAGAATAACAGAGCTCTATCAACAGCCCGCACCGAAAACCCTTTTTGATGCGTTCCTGCTGCCCCGCTCCCTTGTTCTGGGCAATAAAGGTCGTCATGGCATGCCCTATGTTCTGCTGAGGCGTATACGCGAAATCATCCACCCTGTTCACCGCCGTAAACGCCGCCATCATACTGACCCCCTGGGAATTTACCACGGACTGTATGATTACCTTTCCCACCTGCAGGCACACCTGCTGCATGGCGCTGGTGCTGCCGTAGCTGACCGTCCTTTTCAACAGCTTCCTGTCAAACACCAGCCATTTCTTCCCAAGACACAGCAGCGGTATGCGCAGCTTGATATAAACGCCGCAGAACAGACAGCACAGCGCCTGGCTTAACACCGTAGCGGCGGCGCTGCCCATGACTCCCAGGTTAAAAGCCGCCACAAACAGCACATCCAGCCCGATATTCAGGACGGAGCTGACAACAAGAAAATAAAGCGGGGTCCGGCTGTCACCCAGCGCCCGCATGGTATTCGCAAGAAAATTATAGACAAAGGTAAACATCAGCCCCAGGAAAACGATCCGCAGATATGCCGCCGCCTCCGGTATCACATCGCCGGGCACATGTATCAGCCGCAGCACCGGGGCGGCAAGAAACATCATCAGAAGGGAAAACACCGCGGAAAAACCGCAGCCGGAAAGCAGGGTAGTGCTGATCTGCCTCGACAGGGTATCATAATCCTCCGCCCCGTACTGGGAGCTCATCAGCACGCTTGCCCCCATACACATTCCGCTTATCAGCAAAATGGCTATGTTCATAATGGGAGTGGAGGTTCCCACTGCCGCCAGCGCCTCCTCCCCCAAAATCTTACCCACAATGACGGAATCCGCCGCATTGTATGTGAGCTGAAACAAATTGCCCAATACCAGCGGAATCGTAAAGGCTATCAGGGGCGTGACGATCTTCCCCTGGGTCATATTGTGTTCTCTCCCTTTATGTGCGCTCATTTCAACAACTGTCCTTTTACTTCGGTATTATAATATTATTCTGCTATGGAAGCAAACATCTCCCATATCTCCTCCGGCATGCCTCCGCCGTTAAAGCAGATCAGCACGTCGTCATATAACACGGAAAAATGTCCCCTGGGCGTGGAAGTATCTCCACCGTCCCCATTGTAGGATATCACACGGGAGTTCACTATTTCAAGACTGAAATCAGCTTTTGCAAACACCGGATGGGAAAAGGTCTCCCAATATTCCTCAGGAACCGCACTCCCAAAGGGAATCTCATACAGCCTCTCATCGTAGGTCTCCGGCTTTTTGACATCGGCCGTCTCCACCGTGCCGCCCGCCTGCCGGATGCTCAGCATAATGTCATCCTCTCCCCTGCTCCAAAGCAGAGTCAGGCTGCCCTGCTCCCCCGAACCGTCAGACTGCTCCGTTTCCTCCTCATATCTGGCGGACTCAAAGACATAACCCGAGGGCAGCCTTGTGGGCACATAGTCCCCCAGAAGCTCAACCTGCCTCGCTTCCTCCGCCGTCAACAGGAAGTAATTTTCAGGTACAATGACCCAATCGGCCTCCTGCGAGTCTTTTTTATCCTCCACGCAGCTATTTCCCGTCTTTTCGGGAATTGCCGCCGGCGCGGCGGAAGCGGTAACCATACTGCCGCCCGCGCCGTTCTGCACCCCGTCAAAATCCTCCCAAGGGCTGCTTTCGCGCACATCCTTTTCCAAAAGCTCACCCGATTCAAGCTCACCTGATTTCAGATTTGCATCCGAGGCCACCGCAAAATCCGTCAGCAGGGATTCGGCGCCTCCGCTCTGGGAGGAGCTACTACCCTTATCCCCCGAAATCGAAAATGCCCTCCAGCTCACGGCTCCCACCGCCACCAGCATAAGCGCTGCCGCACAGGTGCCCAGATACCGCCATGCCGGGATGCGCCGCAGGGCTTTTGTGCCTATAGCGCGGCCTGCTTCATCCCCTGCTCCCGCCGCACACTGCCTGCCGGCCGCCTCGCAGCGCTCCAGAAGCTCCTCATCCACACCCGAAAGCGCATCCAATATCCTTACCGCTTCCTCCTGCTTCCTCATAGAACGACACCCTCCTTTTCCAAAAATGCCCTCAGCTTGCCCCGGGTGCGGAACAGCGAGGTCTTCACCGTATTCAGCTTCATTCCGTACCGCTCCGCTATCGCCTCGTATTCCTCCACATACCAATAACGCCTCAGAAATACATTACAATCCCGCTCTGGAAGCGTATGTAAAAAAACATTGATAAGCTTCTGCAGCTCTCCCGCTTCCACAATCTCCTCCGTGCTGTGCGCCGCCGGCACACATTCCGCCAGCTCATCCAGGGCCAGCATTGTCTCGCCGCCTCCACGCTTCATGGTTCTCTGTCCTTTCCACCTGTCCAGGGCAAGATTTCTGGTAATCGCCCCCAGGAACAGGTTCAGCCGCTCCGGCCGTTTGGGCGGAATCGCATTCCATGCCCGCATCCACGTATCATTGACACACTCGTCGGAATCTTCCCTGTCATTCAGAATCCGCCATGCAATACTGTAACAGTATTTCCCGTAGCTTTCCTGCGTCTTTGCAATCGCCAGCTCGTCCCTTGCCCAGTATAAATCAAGTATCTCTGTATCTCTCACGGAATATCTCCTCTCGCCTTCAAACATATTAACGACATCTGCGGTGAAAAGTTCTAAAATTGCGAAAAAGGCAGGAAAACCTGCCTCACATGAGCGGCGCCACAATCCTCATAATCCTTCCCAGAATCCTGTCGCCCAGACTTTGTTTTTTATAATCCTCAGGCGTGATCTCAATACACTTTGTAAGCGTATCCTGCACATCCCTTTCCATAATTTCTATCTGCGTGTTCTGATAGAGAATCAGGCCGCACTCAAAATGATGATAAAAGCTGCGGTAATCCATGTTTACCGTGCCCACCACCGCCTTTGTCCAGTCGGACACAAAAACCTTGGCGTGTACGAAGCCCGGCTCATACTCAAAAATACGAACCCCCGCCTCCAGGAGCTGGTTATAATAAGTCTTCGCCAGTACGAACGCATACTTTTTATCGGGTATATGCGGCATCACAATAATGATCTCCACCCCCCGGTTTGCCGCATAGGTCAGCGCCATCATCATCTGGTAATCCAGAATCAGGTAAGGAGTCATAATATGCACATAGGTGTGCGCCGTGTTGATAATATCCAGATAAACCTGCTTTCCCACCCGTTCCGTCCCCAGCGGGCAGACGCTGTAAGGAATCACATAGCCGTCCCCGGGCTGCGCAGCGTCGGCAGGCAGGCGGTATTTTTCATATTCTTCCGGCTCCCTCTCGGACTCGTCCCACATCTCCAGGAACATATAGATGAACCTCTCCACCGCCGCTCCCTTGATCATCACGCCGGTATCCTTCCAGTGCCCGAAACGCACCTTTTCGTTGATATACTCGTCCGCCAGATTGATTCCTCCGGTAAACGCCGTCTTGCCGTCTATGACCAGGATCTTCCTGTGGTCACGGTTGTTGTAATGATTGGAGAAAATCGGCTTAACCGGGGAAAACATCTTGCACCTTATGCCTTCCTCCTCCATAAGCTTCGGGAAATAATTGGGCAGATTCCACAGAGCATTTGTGCCGTCGTACATAAAGCGCACCTCCACACCCCGCTTTGCCTTATCCTTGAGGATCTCCAGCACCTCCTCAAGCATCCGCCCCCAGCTGACGATAAAGAACTCAATAAAGATATATTTTTCCGCCTTTTTCAGCTCCTCCAGTATATCCTTATACTGCAAATCCCCCAGGGGATAATATTTCACCCGGGTGTCCTCATAGACAGGGCTGTTGTCGCAGCTCTGCAGATAATATGCCAGCTGCCCCATATGAGGGCTCTGGGCCCGGAGCCTTTTCTGGGTCTCCGGCCTGGGCAGCACATATTTCCCGGTATACTCCGAGAGCCTCTGCAGCCTCCCGTACAGCACCTTTGTGCCTGGCTGCGTTATGATCGTCCAATAAAAAACCGCCCCGAAGACCGGAAATATCGCTATGGGAAACATCCAGGCAAGCTTCATGTCCGGGCTGCCAGAGGCATTATAAATATAAACCATGGCCGAGGCGCTGGTTACCAGAAAAAACGCATAAAACGCGTAATTATAATTTCGCAGCAGAATATATGCCATGGCAAGGGCCGCCAGCTGCGCCGCAAAGCCTACCAGGATCATAGCGGTCCTGCCGTAGATGACCCTCTTGATTTTACCGAACTTTGCGCCCTTCATCTCTCCCATGCTCATAGATCCTCCTCTTTTGACGGCCGCGGGCAAAAAGCTTATTATACGACGTAGTCCTATGTGGCCGATTCCAAAAAGCTGCTGAGATTCACGAGGCAGCGATAGAGCACCTCCGTCTCCTCCCCGCTCAGGTCCTTTACGATAGCCCTTATCATCTTTTTATGAAAATCCCTGTGATGAAAAAAAGCCTTCCTGCCCTTGTCCGTAAGCTTCACATGCACCACACGCTTGTCCGTCTGGCTGCGCTCCCTTACAATATAACCCTTTTTTTCCAGACCGTTCATGTTTGTAGTCAGCGTGCTGACAGTGACTGAGAGCTCGCGGGCGATCACGGACATGCTTTTGAGCTCATCCGTTCCTATCGCTTCTATAATGTGCATATCGTTGTTACTGATATCGCTGAACTCCGATGTGATGACCGCCTTTGCTTCCATATCCATCACATGATTGAACAGATTCACCAACAATTCGTTTATGGAGCGTTTCGTGCTCTGTGCCATTTACCGCTGCCGCCCTTCCTCTCATTCAAGCCCTTAGATATTTATTTCCAGTTTTACAATTTTCTACAATAATGTCAAGACATTTTTTTAAATTACCATTTAAGAACACAGGCCCCGTAGGTCAGCCCTGCCCCGAAACCGGACAGCGCCACCGTCATGCCCCTGCGCAGCCTTCCGGCGCCGTTCAGCTCATCCAAAAGCAGCGGAATAGCTGCGGAGGAGGTATTTCCCACCCTGTCAAGATTTATGGGGAATTTTTCCGGCCCCACGCCCAGCCGCTTTGCAATCCCCTCAATAATCCTCTTATTGGCCTGATGCAAGACATACAAATCCACATCCTCCGGCCTGAGGCGGGCCTTTTCAAGAGCCTCCGATATCGCCGCCGGCACCTGGCGCACCGCAAAGGCAAAGACCTCCCGCCCGTCCATCCGGACAAATCCGCCTTCGGAGGCGTCCTTGAAATACGGATTATGTAAGCCCCTGGCGGCGCAGCTGAGCACGCCTCCCCTGGCGCCGTCCGAGTGCTGCGAAAAGCCCAGGATACCGCTTTCCCCGCATTTTTCCACAAATACGGCTCCCGCGCCGTCCCCGAAAAGGATGCAGGTCCCCCTGTCCGTCCAGTCCATCAGCTTGGAAAGCACCTCCGCGCCAACGATCAGCGCATTCTTATAAATACCTGCCTCAATGTAGGCATAAGCGGTATGCAGCGCAAACAAAAAGCCTGCGCACGCCGCGTTTAAGTCAAATGCCGCCGCGCCCCCTGCGCCGATCTGTGCCTGAATCTGGCATGCCGTACAGGGCAGCGCCATCTCCGGGGAACAGGTAGCCGCCAGTAAAAGCTCTACCTCCTCCGCCTCTTTTCCGGCGTTCTCAAGGGCGCGCTCACATGCCTTTCCCGCCAGATACGCCACCGTCTCCCCGGTGGAAAGATACCTGCTGCCGATTCCCGTCCTCTCCCGAATCCACTCGTCGGAGGTGTCCATCAGCTTCGCCAGGTCATCGTTTGTGACACATCTTTCCGGCAGCGCGCTCCCCGTGCCGATTATCCTAATTGACATAGCTTAAAACCTCCGAAACCTCTCATACCTCTGCGCGGCGATCTCCTCCCCGGACATACCGCTGTAACGCTGCAGAAAGTCTTTTATCTGCTCCTTCAGACAGCCGCCGATGGCCTCGGCGGTCTTGCTGTCCGCACCTCCGAACTCCGGAATAATCTTTTCCACCACATGCAGCTGCTTCAGATCCTGGGCCGTAATGCGCATGACCTCGCTGGCCTCCTTGGCACGGGAGGAATCCTTCCACAAAATAGAAGCAAAGCCCTCCGGGGACAGAATAGAGTAAGTGGCGTTTTCCAGCATCCACACCTCGTTTCCCACTGCGGTTGCAAGGGCGCCTCCGCTACCTCCCTCTCCGATAAAGATGCACAGCACCGGCACCTTCAGCGCCGACATCTCAAGCAGGTTCCTGGCGATCGCCTCTCCCTGGCCGCGCTCCTCCGCCTCGATGCCGCAGAATGCGCCTGAGGTATTGATAAAGCTTACGATAGGACGATGGAACTTCTCCGCCTGCTTCATCAGGCGAAGCGCCTTGCGGTAGCCCTCCGGCATGGGCATTCCGTAATTCCTCTCCTGGCATTCCCTGATATCCTTGCCCTTATGCTCCGCGATAACGGTAACGGGCTGGCCGTCAAGAAAGCCGATGCCCCCCACGATAGCCGGGTCGTCCCGGAAGCTTCTGTCCCCGTGGGCCTCCACAAAGCAGTCAAAAATGTGCTCCATGTAGTCCAGTGCGGAAGCCCTCTCCACCCTGCGGACCGCCTTTACCTTCTCCCAGGCGTTCTTAGGCTTCTCCTTCCACTGCTGTTCCTTGATAATTTCGTTTAATTCAAAGCGGAACTCCCTGCCCGGGGTAAAATCCGCATATTGCTTTTCCCTGCACTGATGCGCCTTTATCAGAAAATAGAGGGTCTTCTTCAGGTTTTCACGCTTTACGATACCGTCAATAATACCATGCTCCTGAAGAAACTCCGCGGTCTGGAAGCCCTCGGGAAGCTCCTGCCCGATGGTCTGCTTGATGACCCGGGGACCCGCAAAGCCTATCAGCGCTCCCGGCTCCGCCATAATCACATCCCCCAGCATGGCAAAGCTTGCCGTCACGCCGCCAGTGGTAGGGTCGGTCAAAATCGTACAGTACAGCAGTCCCGCATCCCCAAGCCTGCGGATGGCTGCGGAGGTCTTTGCCATCTGCATCAGCGAGATGATACCCTCCTGCATCCTTGCGCCGCCCGAGCAGCAAAAAAGAAATACGGGCAGCCTTTCATCGGCCGCGCGCTCGATTGCCGCCGTAATCTTCTCTCCCACGGTATGCCCCATGCTCGCCATCATAAATCTAGCGTCGCAGATGCCCAACATGATCTCCTCGCCGAATACCTTGCATTTTCCCACCGTGACCGCCTCGTCCAGACCGGTTTTCTCCCTTGCCTCGGCAAGCTTTTCCTCATAGCCCTCAAAAGCCAGAGGATTCCTCACCGGCATATCCGTAAACCACGGCTCGAAGGTATGAGGGTCCGCCACCATACGGATACGGTTATTGACCCTCACCCGGAAATAGCCCTGGCACTCATAGCAGATATACTTATGCTTGACCGCCCTGTCGCGGTCCACCATTTTTCCGCATTTGGGGCATTTAATCAAATACACATCCTTTACCGCAGACGGCTCCGCGCTCTTGTCTCCCATGTCCTGCCCTGCGAAAGCCGGCTCTCCGCCCGCCTTCTGCCCCGGCTCCGCCGCAGCGTCCCAGGCCCTGGTCCCGTCCGCCCCGTTATCCAAGGCGCTCGCTCCGTCATCCGAAGCCTTCGTCCCGTCCGCCCCAGCGGCGCTCTCCTTCGTGGTCCCTCCTCCGGGAAGGGGTGTATACGAACCGTTCAGTTTGCTGAACTTTTTTGCAAAAAACTCAGCGCGTTTTTCTTTTAATAAGCTCATCCGGCTCCTCCTGTTCCATTGCCTCATGCGGCGCCCTGCGCCGCATCCGCCCTCCGGTATCCCTGAAGGGGATACATTTCCGGCAGCAAATTACGCGTACGATCCGTCCGGGTACTTGCGGACGAATGCCGTCTATCCGATTGCAAAGGTAAGCTCCGCCTCGGCGGCTTTCTCACCGTTTACGGTTGCCACCGCCCTGCCCACGCCTACCGGACCCTTGGTCTTTATAATAGTCGTCTCCAGCATAAGCACATCTCCCGGCATCACCTTCCGCCGGAAACGCGCCTTGTCGATTCCCGCAAAATAAGCCGTCTTCCCCTTCCATTCAGGCTGGGAAAGAATCGCCACCGCGCCTGCCTGCGCCAGCGCCTCCATGATGAGGACCCCCGGCATCACCGGATTTCCCGGAAAATGTCCCTGAAAGTAGGGCTCGTTTACGCTGACGCACTTTTTGCCCAGCGCCCTGACTCCGGGCTCCAGCTCCTCTATGGAATCCAACATCAAAAAAGGATATCTGTGGGGAATTATATCCATAATTTCCTTTGCCGTGTATACTGACATATCGCTGCCTCCCTGTTTACCTGCCGATCAAAATACTTGCGTTGTGCCCGCCGAAGCCCAGCGAATTGCTGAGTGCATAGGGAACCTTCTCGGAATAGCTTTCCCTGCAGTAATTCAAGTCCATCTCACCCTCGGATTCCATGAGCCCTACGGTTCTGTGAATAAAGCCCTCCTGCACCTCCTTCACGCAGGCGATAAACTCCACCGCCCCCGCCGCGCCCAGCAGATGCCCTATCATGGACTTTGTGGAATTGATTCTAAGGTTTCCCGCATGCTCCTTAAAGGCAAGCTTGATAGCCCTTGTCTCGAACAGGTCGTTGTGATGAGTGGCGGTGCCGTGGGCATTGATATACGTCACGTCCTCCGGCTTCACGCCTCCGTCCTCCATGGCATTCGTCATGGCTTTCGCCGCGCCTGCCCCGTCCTCCGCCGGAGAGGTGATATGGAAGGCGTCCGAGGAGCATCCGTAGCCCAGCACCTCCGCGTAAATATGCGCTCCTCTTTTCGTGGCATGCTCCAGCTCCTCCAAAACCACGATACCCGCTCCCTCGCCCATGACAAAGCCGCTTCTGTCCTTGTCAAAGGGTATGGAGCACCTCGCCGGGTCCTCGCTGTCGGAGAGGGCGGTCAGCGCCGTAAAGCCCGCGATGCCCATGGGCGTCACCGCTCCCTCGGAGCCGCCTGCCACACAGGCGTCGAGCTCTCCGTACTGGATGGCGCGGAAAGCCTCGCCGATAGAGTTTGTCCCCGTTGCGCAGGCTGTCACCACATTCAGGCTCTTGCCCTTCAATCCGAACATGATACTCACGTTTCCCGCCGCCATATTGGAGATCATAAGGGGCACAAACATAGGACTGACCCTGGAGGGACCCTTTTCCGTCAGCCTGGCATACTCTCTCTCCATTGCCTGCAGGCTGCCGATGCCGCTTCCGACAAAGCACCCCACCCTGTAAGGGTCCTCCTTTTCCATGTCCAGCCCCGCGTCGGCAAGCGCCTCTCCCGCCGCGGCAACGGCATATTGACAAAAAGGCTCCATGCGCCTTGCCGCCTTTTTGTCCATGTATTTTTCCGCCTCAAAGCCCTTTATCTCCGCGGCAAGCTTACACCTATAGGCTGAAGCATCAAAAGCCTGAATGGGAGCAAAGCCGATTTTTTCCGCCCTGATGCCGTCCCAGAACTCCTTCACCCCGATACCGATGGGCGTCACCGCCCCCATGCCGGTCACTACTACACGTTTGCTCATATCGCCATACCTCCGTCAACACACAATACCTGCCCGGTAATATAATCTCCGCCCCTTCCGGCCAAAAAGACCACCGTCCGGGCAATATCGTCCACGCTGCCCATTCTTCCCAGCGGAATCATCGCCATAGCCGCCTCCCTTGCCTTTTCCGGCATCGCCTGCGTCATCTCCGTATCCACAAAGCCCGGCGCCACGGCATTGACACAGATTCCCCGGCTGGCAAGCTCCCTGGCGACGCTCTTGGTCAAGCCGATAATTCCAGCCTTGGATGCGGAATAATTTGCCTGGCCCGCATTTCCCGCCACACCGGACACAGACGAGAGGTTAATAATCTTGCCGCTCCTCTGCTTCAGGAAATATCTGGACAAATGGCGGATGGTATTAAACGCCCCTTTTAAATTGGTGGCAATCACATCGTCAAATTCCTTTTCCGTCATGCGCATCAGCAGGTTGTCCCTGGTGATTCCCGCATTGTTTACCAGAATATCCAGTCGGGAATATTTTTTGATAAGCTCCTCTATCATTTTTCCGCAGGCTTCAAAATCGGAGACATCGAAGCCCACCGCCTCCCCGCTGCCGCCGTTCTTCTCTATTTCCGACACGGTTTCCAGCGCGCTCTCCCGGGAGCCGTTGTAGTTTACCAGAACCGTTGCGCCCTCCGCCGCCAGGGCAAGAGCCACCGCCCTTCCTATCCCCCGGCTGGCGCCCGTTACCAGCGCCACCCTTCCGGCCAGCTCCCTTTTATTGTTCATGTCAGCTTCGTTACTGCTGTTTTTACCTTGGTTATCGCTATTATTTTCCGTTTTATTATTTTCCATAATAACCTGATCCGTATTACCGCCGCCCTGAGGCCCGCGCCGGCGTCCTGGTTCCCTGCCTCCTTCAGTCTTCGTCTTTTTGATTTTCTGTATTTCCAAAGGCGCCTGCCGCCTTTATCGCTTCTCCAAAAAAGCCTTGAGATTTTCTACCGTCTCGATATTGATTACTTTTGCCTCCCGGCTCATTTTGCGGAGAAATCCCGCCAGGGTTTTGCCCGGCCCGATCTCGATAAAGGTATCCACCCCGTCCGCCAGCATACGCTCCATGGTCTCCCGCCACCTGACGGTTCCCGAAACCTGCCTCGCCAAAAGCTCCTTCACCGGCTCGGCAGATCTAACATAATCTGCCTGCACATTGCTGATATACGGAATTTTAGGTTCGCTGACCTCTATGCCGGCAAGCTCTGCCGCCAGCTTCTCTCCCGCTCCCGCAAGCAGCCGGGAATGAAAGGGACCGCTTACCTTCAGCGGTACACAGCGCTTTGCGCCCGCCTCGTTCAGCTTCTGCGTTGCTGCAAGCACCGCGCTCTCCTCTCCTGTGATTACGATCTGTCCGGGACAGTTGTCGTTTGCAATGGACACAATGCCCTCCGTGCCCTCGCACACCGCCCTGATCGTCTCCGCATCCAGCCCCAGCACCGCCGTCATGGCGCCGCCCGTGGGATATGCCTCCTGCATGAAAATCCCCCGGCTGCGTATCAGCCTGAACAGGTCCGGCAGCTCCATGACCTCCGCCGCCGCAAGCGCGCCGTACTCTCCAAGGCTTAAGCCCGCGCAGATATCCGCCTTGACGCCGTTCTCCTGAAGCACCTTCAGGATTGCCACCTCTGTCGTAAGCATGGCGATCTGGGTATATTCCGTGATATTCAGTCTTTCATCCTCCTCAAAGCAAAGACCTGCCACGTCAAGTCCGGTGGCCTGCGCCGCCGTCTCATAGACCTCCTTTGCCGTCTCAAAGGTCTCATAAAAATCCCTGCCCATACCGCAGTACTGGGCGCCCTGTCCGGGAAAAATAAACGCTGTTCTGTTCATTGTGATCTCGTACTCTCCCTATCTCTTTCCGAAAAGCCGCACGCCGGCTGTAAAACACCGTGCCGTGCGGCTCCTTTTCCTGCCGGGCGCTGGCTTATGCCCTGTCATGTTCTTTTGCCGGGCATTGTTCTATGACCCGTCATGTTCTTCTCTGCAGGGCATTGTCCTATGTCCCATCATGTTCTTTTCTCCCGGGCGCTGGCTTATGCCCTGCCGGATTTCTGTCCGCCCAGCAGCACCTCCGCCTGCTCCATGATCTCCCGAATGATCTCGCCGCAGGTCTGCTCCCTGTTTATCATGCCGGCAATCTGCCCTGCCATGACGGTTCCGTTTACCACATCTCCCTCCATCACTGCCTTTCGGAGGGACCCAAGGGTAAGCTGCTCCAGCTCCTCCATGGAAGCGCCCTCCTTTTCAAGCCTCAGATATTCCCTGCTCATCCTGTTGCGGATCTGGCGGATGGGATGACCGTGGCTTAAGCCTGTGACCTCGGAATCTATGTCCTTTGCCTTGAGGATCTTTTCCTTATAATTTGCATGGGTGACCGCCTCGGTGGCAACACAGAACCTGGTGCCGATCTGCACCGCCTCCGCTCCCAGCATCATAGCCGCCGCAAAGCCCCTGCCGTCCGCAATGCCCCCTGCCGCAATGACGGGTATTCCCACCGCGTCCGCGACCTGGGGAACCAGGGTCATGGTTGTTGCCTGACCGATGTGTCCGCCGGATTCCGTACCCTCCGCGACCACCGCGTCTGCACCGCACCGCTCCATCATCTTTGCCATTGCCGTGCTGGCCACCACAGGTATGACCTTAATGCCCGCTTCCTTCCACAGCGCCATATATTTTGCCGGATTGCCTGCCCCGGTGGTAACGACCCTTACGCCTTCCTCCGCAAGCACCCTGGCAATTTCGTCCGCCTCGGGATTCATCAGCATCAGGTTCACGCCGAAGGGCTTATCCGTAGCCTCCCTGACCCTGTGAATCTGCTCCCGTACAAAAGCCGCCGGTGCGCCCCCTGCGCCGATCAGTCCCATACCTCCCGCCTCGGAGACCGCCGACGCAAGGTGCCACTCTGCCACCCATGCCATGCCCCCCTGAATAACGGGATATTCTATTCCTAAAAGCTCCGTAATTTTTGTTTTCATAAAATAGATTGTTCCTTTCGCCCGCCCCAGCGGGCCCTCACATCAGGATTGTGAAATGAACTTTCACTCTATGCCCTTACTCTTAAGATACTCCAAAACGTCTCCCACCGTGGTCAGCTTCTCCAGATCCTCGGAGGGAATTTCCGTCTCAAACTCATCCTCCAGCGCCATAACCAGCTCAAACAGATCCAGGGAATCCGCGTTCAGATCATCCTTAAAGCTGGTATCCTCCGTGATATTCACTCCCTCTGCGTTCAGCTTCTCCTCGATTACCGACTTAACCTTTTCAAACATTTTTGTTTTCTCCTTTTCACATTTTTGTTTTGTTGTCTGCTGTTTTTGTTCTGTGTTATTTTGACCTTGTTTTGTGGTGTTCAGTTATTATTTCATAGTTTTTTATACCACATCATATAGTTTGAAACTCAACTTATTTGATAATCAAAATATTTGAACATCAAACTAATTGAGATAATACATCCGTCTGCTCGAAATGTCAAGTGATAAGTGCAGGAAACGCAAATATATAAATCCTCTGAAATTCGTCGCTTATTTAATTTGATATTTATAAAATTAAACTTGAAATTTTAATAGTGTTATTATATAATCAGATTTAAGCCAAAGGCTTAAAATTTATGGACAGTATAATCATATCTATATAACAGAGCTGTGGGGTTACACTGCTTCTGATGAAAAAGAGCAGGACACTGCCACATTGCCGGCGGCGGAAATAATTTATTTGACACATTAGTTTTATAATTGGAGAAAAATGATATGGATGAGCGACGGCAAAAATTTGAATTGTATCTTGATGAAAAAATTGCAGCATGTAAACAACGTACTAAGCTGCTTACTGAGGACAACCGCGTGGACGAAGGAAATTTTGAAAAGGTCAGGGCGAACGTCTATGAGATTTTCAGAACGATCCTCTCCGTTGCAGAAAGGACCTGCGGAAAGGACGACTTGGCTAAGAGGCGTTTTTTCCTGCAAAAAGCCGAGCAGATCCCGACGGGCTGGAAGACCTCCTATGAAGATGCCAAACAGCATGGGGACATTAAAAAAATGCATATTGAAGACATTAAACTGGCCACCGTCCAGGAAATAAAGGATATGTGTATGCAGATCTGGGAGGAAACCACATGACCGAAGCAGAAGCAATCAGCCTTTTTAAGTGTCTGGCAGATAAGTCACGGCTGCAAATATTGAAATCCCTCACTGTTGAGGATATGTATGTTGAGAGACTGGCAGAGCGCTTGGGCCTGACCGCGCCTACAATCTCCTTCCATCTGAAAAAGCTTTCTGACGCCGGAGCGGTGACCGCATACAAAAATCAGTATTATATGATGTATTCCTTGAAAAAAGAAATATTTCAGACCAGCATATTGGAAATACTGCAGCAGGAATCTGACGAGGCACAAAAACAGGCGCAGCGGGACGCGGATTACCGCCAAAGGGTAATAGACGCCTTTTTTGAATACGGGAAATTAAAGTCGATTCCCACCCAGCTCAAAAAGGAACGCATTGTTTTGGAAGTCATTGCCGAAACCTTTGATTTTGACAGAATGTATTCCGAGCGAGAGGTAAACATCATGATTGCCGATTTCCATGAAGATTTCTGTACCATTCGCCGTGACCTGGTGGGTGAACGCCTTTTAGGCAGAAACGGTACGGAGTATTGGCGGATTAAAAACAACTGACAGGAGAAGACAGGTTTGGAAGTAAGCCTCCAAATCTGGAATTGATGCCTGCTAAAGCGGGCAGGGCGGTGTAACAATGGTAATTGGAATTTTCGGCGAGAGCTGCACGGGCAAATCTACCCTTGCAGACAAATTAAAAGAGACCATAAATGCACAGGTTTATACCGGCAAGGATTATCTCCGCTTGGAAAAGAACGAAGCCGCTGCAATGGGGGCCTTCCGGACAAAGCTGCTTGAAGCCGTTAGCGGTGAGAATATCATCTATGTTATTTCGGAAAAAGAACACCTTCCTCTATTGCCCCACGGAAGCATTCGTGTTCTGGTAACAGCGGATTTGGAGATCATAAAAGCACGATTCGCCGGGCGGATGCACGGTAACCTCCCGGCGCCGGTGGCAGACATGCTGGAAAGAAAGCATGGCTGCTTTGACATGGAGCCGCACGATATCCATGTAATTTCCGAATATACGAATGTTGAGGATGTATGCGGAAGGATTGCCGCCATGATAATCTAATGGGTGATAGGTATTTGCCATTTTGACAAAAAATTAACAGGGCCTGAATAACGGGCTCTTTGCCCAATTGTGGTTATTACCCATATCTCAAAAAATCCTCCGTTTGGTCATGTAATTCGATAAAAGGATTTTCTTTTAGATGTTCTCCCGTAACCGAATTGACAATATCAAGCTTATTAATACTGAAAGCAGAGCAGCCGTCAATGATTTCCATAATGTCTGTAATTACATTATAAGTAATGTCATACAGCATACTCTCAACCGCAGCGTCCCCGCACCCATGCTGCGCCATACAAACAGCGACATTGGTTTCCTGTATTTGTGCCAAATGTTCAAAAAACTTTTTTTGATATTCGTTCATAATATGCCTCGCACATCATTCAGGTTGTCCGCCTGATTCCCGCCAAAACCCCAGGCAGGTAAGCTCCCGCATATGCAAAGCTCTTACCTGCCCCAAATATCTGCCATTGATAAGCCTGTGAAATAATCACATATCAGATCTTAAACCTCTTTACCATATCGTCCAGCTCTTTCGCAAATATGGCATTGTCCTCCGCCCGGTCGCCGGTATCGTTTGCATAGCCTACCATATCCGTGGCCTTACCGGCAATGTCGTTAATGCTGATCGTAACCTCATTGACAGTGCTGTTGATACCCTGCACGGAATTGGTTATGTCATCGATGCTCTCCTCCAGATCCCTGATAGACGTATTGATGGTCCTCATGCTGTCGGAGAAATCCCGGGCATCCGCGCTGTATTCGCTGCTTACCTTTATAAAGTTTGCATAATCGGACATGACGGTCTGTTCCATGAAGGAAATCATTTGATTCAGGCAGCTCTCCATGCTTGCCGCGGCGTCCCTGACGCCCGCCACGATCGCTGTGATATTGTTTGCCGTCTCCGTGGACTGGCTCGCCAGATTGCCGATCTCTCCGGCCACGACCGCAAAGCCCTTGCCTGCCTCACCTGCCCTTGCCGCCTCGATGGATGCGTTCAGGGACAGCAGCTCGGTCTGGCTGGCGATATTTGCAATGGCCTCCGTAAGTATGTTGATGCGCTCGATCTCCTTGGCCTTCTCGATGGCTGTATCTGATTCCTTCTTTACCTTGGAATAAATCTCTCTTGTCTTGGCGTTGGCCGCTTCCGTATTTTTCTTCAGCCCCTCCGCCTTTACAATGATCCCCTCCGCCTTAACGCCTCCCTCATTGGTAAGCAGGCCTATCTTCTTTGCATTTTTGTTGATGCCCGACATTCTCTCGTCAATCAGCTGGGTCGTGGCGCTGGTTTCCTGCATGCTTGCCGCCAGCTCCTGGCTGGTGGCGGAATTATCGCAGGAATTGCTGTTTAACTCCCCGACGATTCCCTTCAAGGCATCCGCATTCATCTGCAGCCTCTTTGCCGTCTCCGCCAGCTTCCCGACCATACCCGCCAGATTGCCACGCAGAGTCTCCAGGGAGCTGCTCATCACAGCCGTCTCCCCCTTACCCTTGGATAGCAGCCTGCTTGTGCGGCTCTCGGTAAAGTCAAATTGGGCGTTCTGATCAATAACCTTTGTCAAAAGCCTGATAGGCTTTGCAATGGCGCGGGACATCACTGCGCCTACAGCTACCAGCAGGGCTGCCAGCAATGCTGCCGTTACAACGCTTCTCACAATAAAATCATTGACCTCGGAATATGCCTCCGACTTATCTACCTCCAGAACCAAAATTGCTTTTCCGTCGCTCAGGACACAATAGCTGGCAAGCTTTTGTATGCCGGCTGCCTTATATTCCATATATCCCGGCTCCGGAATGACACCGTTATGTATCTGCCCCACAAGCTCCGTCACCAGAGCGTTCTGTACCGGTACGCCCACGGTGCCGCCCTTCTGGCTCATCAGCAGCTTGCCATCCCCGTCCGTCACATAGCAAACGCTGCTTTTCATATCGCCCATCCCTGCATTTTTAAGCTGGGCGGCCAGATTCTCCTCTCCGCCCCTTTGGAGTATCCTGCCTTCGCTGACATAGACCGCCGTACGCAGCTCCGAGCCGTATGCCTCCGCCAGGCAAGTCATATCCTCCGTAATCCTGTTTTTCAGTCCCTGATTAAAGGCGCTGATACCGCTGTAGGTGAGTACTACCGCGGAAAAGACCACCGCGCAGGCAATAAGGGTGACGATTCTGCTCTGAATCCCCCTGAACATCCCCACCTTTTTCTTCTCCACCGCCTTTTCAAGCACCTGCTCCGCCTTTTGTTCGATTGCCTGCCTTCCCATATTTAATTCCTGTTCCATCTGCCCTATTTTTTGTCTGATGCCTTCTCTCTTTTCCTCATCCATATGGTTTCCTCCTTGACACATGTGGTTATCTTATTATAAATCATTTTTTGAACATTTTCACTAACTTTATAAATTATTTTTTATATTTTTTGCCGTTTTTACCATAATTCTCATATATTTTTCAACTGCTTCTTTGTAATTTCAGGAAAGTGTGCTATACTAATATTACAAGTCTTAATTACGAAGCAGCTTTCAAAGGGGGCTGGCTGAAAATCATATTTTCAGCCTACGCTGAAGGCTGCACAGAAATGAGGGGATAAAATATGGTAAACAATAAACCAACCTTTGAGACATGCTGTGCTTTTATCAGGGCTTTTTCTTCCTGTATGCATGATTATCTCTATGTCTATGACCTTACGGGCGACGCCTATTTTATTGCGGAACCGGCGCTTTCCCGTTTCAGGCTGCCGGACTGTCTCTTTCACAATGTGGTCTCGACCCTTGCCACCTTTGTGTATCCTGAGGATAACGATATGCTGGCGGCGGACCTGCAGCGGCTGCTTTCAGGGGAGCAAAGCGAGCATAATCTGGAATACCGCTGGATCGGACTGGACGGGTCACCCATATGGATCAACTGCAAGGGGCGGCTGCTTATGTCCTCGGACGGGCACCAATTAATGATAGGCTGTATTAACGAGATCGGAAATCTCGGCAAGGCTGACAATATCAGCGGTCTGTTAGGGGAGTCCTCGCTTCGCGAGCATATAAACCAGCTGCTTCCCGCAACGCATGACGCCATGTTCCTGAGAATCGGAATTGATGATTTCAAGATAATCAACGAAAGGCACGGAACCGAGTACGGCAACTTTGTTCTCCGCGAGGTTGCGGGCTGCATTGTCAGCTGCCTTTCACCCAGCCAATCCGCATACCGCATCGTATCCGATGAGTTTATGGTGGCAGACATGTCAGGCGCCGATTACGACAGAATGAACAGACTCTACCACGACATACGTTCCGCCGTGGACGGCGTAGTTGCAACGGAAAAATACAAGGCGATATACACCATTTCCGGAGGACTGCTCTCCTTCAGGGATCTGGACGAATCCCTCCCTGACACCGTGGATGAAATCATGAAGCTTTCTGAGTTCGCCCTTACGGAGGCAAAGAACCGGGGCAGGAACCAGATGTACTTCTTCAGGCCGGACGACTATGACCTGTTTCTGCGCACCCGTTACGTCCGCAGCTGTCTCCGCCAGGCACTGGCAGATAATTTCAAGGGCTTTGAGCTGTACTATCAGCCCATTGTCCTGCCAAACGACGGGCAGCTCTTTGCCGCGGAAACCCTGCTGCGCTTTCAGTCGCCCAGCGGCGAACCCATCTTCCCCATGGAATTCATTCCCATACTGGAAGAAAGCGGCCTTATTATCCCTGTGGGAAAATGGATTATCCGCAACGCTCTTGCCATGTGCAGAAAATTTCGGGAACAATATCCCGGCTTCATGGTCTCCATCAACCTGTCCTACATTCAGCTTCTGAAAAGCCCTATGTACGAGGACATTACCGAGGCCCTGAGGGATGCCGGGCTTCCGCCCTCCTGCCTGATCGTGGAGCTGACCGAAAGCGGCCACCTGGAGGACAGCATTGCCGTTCAGAATGTCTGGAGAAAGCTGCGGGAAATCGGAGTAAGTATAGCACTGGATGACTTTGGCACGGGCTATTCCAACCTGATTAATATCGGAAACCTGAAACCAAACTTCGTGAAAATAGACCGCAGCTTCACTCTTAAGGCGCTGAGTAACGACTATGAGCATGAGCTGCTGATACATATTATCCGAATGGTCCACAGCATCGGCTTAAACCTGGTGGTTGAGGGCATTGAAACCGATGACGAGCTTCGGCGCATAACCGCCCTGAACCCCGACTATATACAGGGCTATTATTACAGCAAGCCCTGCCCCGAAAAGGAATTTACGGAAAAATACCTCCGATAAACGTAAAGACATTTAGGCAAGTACAAGCGAGAACCACTCAGACCATTACAATATGTGCCAAGAAATCAATGTAATATAAAGCTTACAAATGACAAATGTAAAAGATATAAACCTACCTATCAGAAAGGGATATCGTTATGACAAAAAATATCGAGCCTACGCTCAGTAAAATTGGAGATTATCTTAAATTGGATAATAATACTATTTTCACAATACCCGAATATCAGAGACCCTATTCGTGGGAGATAGGTCATTGTGATAAATTATGGCAAGATATTATCGATTTTATTGACAGCAACAGCAATCAGAGATATTTCTTCGGAACGATTATTATCAACTGTCAGGAGGATGATTCTATCTACGGGCTTATAGACGGACAGCAGAGAACCACTACTTTCCTGTTACTTCTCAAAGCCCTTCTGGTGCGTATCAATGTGGCAATAGGAACAACAGGTCAGGATGAAGAATCAGCAAATCTGTGCAGAGGTCTGAAAGAGCGCAGAAGAAAGATTATGGGGATCTTATACAAGACTGAGACTGAGTATATTCCTGATAAGTCCGAAATTGAAGTCGACAGAAAAATCTGTAATAATGGTGTTATTCTAAAAAACTATTCAATCAATGAATTGTATAAGACTGAACTACAGGCAATACTGAGTTCTGTAGATTACGTTGAAGCTGAAGCGAAAGTTATTAAAATTCCTCGCAAGCAAAAGGATAACAAATACACCAACTTTTTCAGGAACTTCAAATTTTTCTACGAGAAGGCCACGGAGCTTTCCGACTCGCAGCTTAATAGCTTTGCTAAAACACTAACTGATAGCTGTGAGGTCATAGAGATCAAGAGCTGGAAAGTAGAACAGGCTATCAATATGTTTAATTCTCTAAACTCAGATGGCTTACCGCTTTATGATGCAGATATTATTTCAGCTAAATTATATGCCGTCGCTGAGAATAATAATGTAGGAGAAGATTTTACTAAGCTATGGAAAGAAATGATTGAGCTGATTAATGAATTGAAACAGAAGGGTATTGCAAATATTGATACTATTCTTATGCAACAGATGTACTATGAGCGGGCAAAAAACAAGGAACACGAAATTGTAAGTGAAGCTGGAAATGTTAATGTAACAACCCCGGGTCTGAGAAGATATTTTACAGAAATAAACTCTGACTTGCTGAAGGAGCCAATTGAATTATGCAGCCAAATGATAAATCTTGCCAGGATTTGGGAAAAGGTATCAGATTATCCTATTATGCAGATTTTGCTGAAGTTTAATGACAATGCAAAGCTGTTTATGGCAAGCTATTTTCATCGCTTCAAGGCAGAGGAAATTAGTGAAGAAAATATAAAGTGCATTGCAGTATGTCTGTTGAGGTTGTTTACGGTATTAGAGTTAGTTGATATTGGATATTCAAGCAACGCATTCAAAACTTTTCTGTTTGGTGAGATTGTAAAGCTGGCGGATTCGGATGTGCCCGTGCAATTGATAAAAGATGATTTCGATAAGCACATTTCTAAAAAATGGAGTAAAGAAGAACTCAAGAAATATGTGATTGAATATGACAAAAATATTCTTGTTTACTTGCATGAGTATTTAGTTGCAAAAGAGAACCATCTAAATTTTATGCTGGGCGCTAAATATGACATTGAACATATTATGCCGGTAAGCGGAGCAAATCTTGATGAAATCAGAAAAGATGCACTGATTGATAGTAAAGAGGAGTTTGAAAATACTGTCAATAAGCTCGGCAACAAGATACTGCTTGAAGAAAAAATCAACAGAGCTATCGGCAACGAATGGTTCAGGACAAAAGTATCTACAAAACTATCAGCTAAAACAGGATATATTGATAGCTGCTATCCTCTTGCTAAAACTTTGGTAAGCATATATCAAAATAAAAACAAACCCTACTGGTGTAAAAACGACATTGAACAAGCAACAAATACAGCAGGCGATAGGATAGTTAATTTCATTTTTGACATCTAAGAAAGTTATATAAATTTGGAGACTATGAACAAAAGTGAGGACGGGAGTGCGGACAAATTTCTGAAACGATCATGCGCCAAATTAAGGCTTTGTCGGTACTCCCAAGGACTCTATAGATGAAACCCTTACCCATATGGATTCTCCTGCCCAGCACCGGAGCCGAATCAGGACCAACAACACCATTGAACGGCTTAGTCGTGAGATTAAACGACTGAAAGACAACTGGGATGCCATTTCCCCAATCTTTAAGCTTTCAGCCACCGTCAGGAGGGGGATTTACACGACAAACGCCCTAGAATTGCTGAATTCCACCTGTCGGAAGTTGAACCCGCCAGAGAAGCGTATTTGCGAGCGATACTGCCCTTTTAAAGGTGTTGTATCTGACAACCTTTGAAACCACAAAAAGGTGGACTTCTACGATCCGAAACCGGGCGCAGATCCATTGTGAACTGGGGATCATGTATGAAGGACGTCTGCCGGAATGAATCCCCTGCGAGATCGTTATCTGACAGGCGATTTTCCCACCTGCTACTGGCATACGTATGATTTACTGTTTCTTCCAATATGTTCATTTCTCTGCCGATTTGTTGTAACCAATAGCTTTATAAAAATCATTAAATCCTCCTGGACTTATGTCAATACTTTAGACAAAAAAAGTTGAAAGGTTACGCTGCTTTTCTAAGTTCCTCATCCTCCTTTTGCTGGGGCGTTTTATAACCGATGGCGCTATGGATCCGTTTGCGGTTATACCAGCCTTCTATGTATTCAAAGATCGCCCTCCGGGCCTCCTTGAAATCCTGATAAGTATGCAGATAGATTTCTTCCTTTTTCAATACAGAATGGAAGGATTCTATACATGCATTGTCATATGGATTTCCCTTACGGCTGAATGAATGCCGTATCCCGCGGCTGTTTAAGCAGTTTTCAAATTCCCGGCTCGTATAATGGCTTCCCAAGTCACTGTGGTGTATGAGCCCTTCTGTGGCCCTGGCATTCCGGCAGGCATTCTTTACTGCTTCCACCGCCAGTTCAGCTGCCATAGATGTGCGGTAGGCATATCCGATAATCTTGCGGCTGTATAGATCCATCACCGAGGCCAGATAGGTCCATCCCTCTTTTTCTACATAGATGTAGGTGATATCTGTACACCATTTCTGGTTGATGGTATCCGCCCCGAAATCCCGATTTAGGAGATTCTCTTTATCACCCGGGGCAGTTCCATGGCTGGCCTGGTGGTTGTATTTTCTCATTACCACCGAACGCAGCCCCAGCCTGACCATATGGCGCTGAACCCGTTTCAAGCTGCAGGAGATGCCCTTATCATTGAGGACGCGGCAGATTTTAACAGCCCCATACCGCCGCTTTGAATCCTCAAAGGCCTGTCCCACCTCCCGGCTGAATTGTTCATATTCCTTCTGTCGGTTAGAAGGCGCGCTTAATAGAGCTTTGTAATAGGTACTCCTTGGGAATTTAAGGGCATCACAAAGCTGGGACACGGTGTAAAGGTTTACGTTTTGCTGGATAAAAGCAACAATCTCGGCTATTGTTCTTTTGCGAATATGGCGGTGGCTTTTTTTAATATTTCATTCTCGATCTTAAGTCGCTGAATTTCTTTCTGGAGAGCTTTATACTCCTTGAGGGTGACCGTTTCCCCTTCCGCTGTTTTGATGGGAGAAAGCTGCTTCACCCAGTTGCTCATGACACTCCGACTTACGCCATACTCGCGTTCCAGCTGTGGATAAGAATATTGCCCGGAATTATACAAATCCACAATCTGCTGTTTAAATTCCGGTGTATAAAATTTTTGGTTTTTTGCCATGTTGAACATCTCCTTTGTTCTTTCACTTGATAGTATAGATTGTTCAACTTTTTCTGTCCACACTTATATACTAACACCAATAATTATAACATCTTGTACAAGGTTTCGAGTGGCAATTTGTACATGGTTGAATGTCAAAGCAAATTCCAGTGACAACTGAAATTCCAGAATGCCAGAGAAAATGCAGGATTGAGACAACTTTTTCTTTGTCATTTTTCCTGCAAAGATGTATGATGTATATGAAACAGTCTGTTTTTCTGCATGGGAAACAGACAACCGGGAGGAAGTTTGTCAAACTAAATTCCGCTTGTCTGTCTTGGGGTGATGAAGTTGCCATGCAATATGTCTGTTTCAAAAAATGTTTAGTGCTGCTTGAGCAGCGCTGGAACGAGTAGAACACGGTCAGGTTCTACTCGTTCCAGATGAAGAAGCTTTAACAGCTTTTCATCAAGCAGCAGGGAGGCGAGTTCAAATGGGGTTCGGTCATTTAAGCTGCCCCTTGCTGTGGAATTGATGTGGTTGATGGCAAGGGTAATGTCCTGCTGTGTCATGGCATCAAAGGATGTTCCCTTTGGCATGATATAACGCAGGAACTCATGATTTTTTTCCAGCCGTTCTTTTTGATAGGGTGCATTTGTGTTACAATAAAAGACTTTAGAAAGGTTCTCGCCGTATTCGTCACATTCCAAAGCGAGAGGGGTTGAAAATTCAGGTCCCCTGTTTGTGAGAATAACCGGAAAGAGGCGCGCAAAGGTATCGGAACCAAGTTCCCTTTGCAGAAAGCGAAACATCTGCACAACGGAACTGCTCTTGGTGTCATCCATGAGGAAGGCAAGCATAAAGGTACAGTTCCTAAAAAGCATGGTAAGAAGAACTTTGCCAGGTTCAGGACCGACAACCGTATCGAGCTCCACTACATTAGAATCGGGATGATTTTCAAGATACTCCAGAAAATCAGTGTAGGTTCTGCCAAGGAGATATTCCCTGGATAACCGTTTAGAATCATGTGACTGCCTGCGGGGCTTGTATTTTACCTTTCTGGGCAGATCGATGTTTCTTACGGAAAGTATATCGGAATCAATGTAGCGGTAGAGAGTGCACTTTGAGCAGGGGATCGTCTCACGGTGTTCTGCGAAAATATGATCCATTGTCTGTCGGCTAAGGATAAGTGGAGACACAAGGTCGTCCAGGGAAGCTCTTTCTTCGGAGGTAAGATTTATGCCCTGACGGCACTCATGCTTGGTGTGCTCGTAAGAAGAGTGTGCATCCTTAGCCCGATAGTAATACTTGTCATGTCTGCAGGCGTGGTTGGAACAGCCATTGCAGACATAAGGAGGCTTTTTCAGGGTAGGGCATACAAACGGAGAAAAAGCAGCATAGTGTTTTGTTCCCCCGGTGAATATGCGTCCGACCGCTTTTCCGCTGGGGTGGATAACGTCACACATGAAGCGGTCCACCAATTTGACAAGCAGGGCCGCAAAGGGATAAAGACCACAAAGGAGAACATCTCCAAAGTCAAGGAGAAAATCCCAAAGCGGAAAGCCGCAGCCGAACAGCCGAAAAAACAAGCGGAAAAACAGGCGGCCCGGCAGGCTGGGCAGCCCACCGCACGCTGGAGTAGCCGTCAGACAGCCGATACGGTTTCCGAACCGGCCAAGGCGGTCCGTCAGGAGCGCGGGGCTATCAAGACCCTGGACCGCGGCAAGAAAAACATTAAGACAGTGGACAGGAGCCGCAAAACCATCAAGCAGGCTTCTTCTACGGTCAAGGGAAGCGTGAAAACTACCAGAAAATCTATCAAAACGGCGGAAAAGACTGCCAAGGCCAGTATCAAGACCAGCCAGCAGGCGGCCAAAGCCGCCCAACGGACCGCCCAGGCCACGGCGCGGGCTGCCAGAGCTGCGGCACAGGCCGCCCGCGTAGCGGCGCGGACTGCGGTAGCTGCGGCAAAAGCGGCGGTCAAAGCTACGGTTGCGGCTGTAAAAGCCATTATTGCTGCGACCAAGGCATTGATTGCGGCTATCGCTGCGGGCGGTTGGATTGTCGTGCTGATAATAGTGGTAATTTGCCTCATCGGTATGCTTATCGGTTCCTGCTTTGGGATTTTCTTTTCCGGCGAAGATTCCGGCACCGGACAGACCATGCAGACTGCCGTGCAGGAGATCAATACGGATTACCAGGAGAACCTGGACGAAATCAAAGCATCTCACAGCTATGATGTGCTGGAGATGTCCGGTTCCCGCGCCGTGTGGAAAGAGGTTCTGGCGGTTTACGCTGTCAAAACCACCACCGACCCGGACAACGCCCAGGAAGTGGCCACCATGGACGATGAGAAGCTGGAACTGTTGAAGGACATCTTCTGGCAGATGAATGAGATCTCGTCCAGCACATCGACGCAGACGGAAACGGTAATTGAAACGTCCGATGATGGCAACGGGAATATCGTGGAAACGGAAACCACGGTTACGCAAACCTATCTGTATATCACTGTCAGCCACAAGACTGCGGAGGAAATGGCCGACCAGTTCGGCTTTAACGAGGACCAACGGGAACAGATGGCGGAACTTTTGGCCGATGAGAACAATTCCCTTTGGTCCCAGGTGCTTTACGGCATTACCGGAGGGGATGGCGAAATCGTCACGGTGGCGCTCTCCCAGGTGGGCAACGTCGGCGGCG